>Ga0209066_10000053_pt1 | contig 161064 bp, 123 predicted proteins | sample All_14_2_FD_187198 | JGI IMG/M metagenome (GOLD analysis project Ga0209066, IMG submission 187198) | Freshwater microbial communities in response to fracking from Pennsylvania, USA - Allegheny Zone_MetaG_DW_15 (SPAdes) (version 2) ...
CCCCTACATGAATCCCCCCCTGACCCGCAATTTCTGCATCATCGCCCATATCGACCATGGGAAGACGTCGCTCTCGGACCGTCTTCTCCTGCACACCAACACCATTTCCACGCGCGACATCCAGGACCAGCACCTCGATTCCATGGATTTGGAGCGCGAACGGGGGATCACGATCAAGGCCCACCCCGTCACCATGTCCTACAAGTCGAAGGACGGGAACACCTACCGGCTGAATCTCATCGACACCCCCGGGCATGTGGACTTTTCCTATGAGGTTTCCCGCAGCCTCGCGGCCTGCGAAGGAGCTGTGCTGATCGTCGATGCCGCCCAGGGCGTCGAGGCCCAGACCGTGGCCAATCTCCACCTGGCCACGCAGCAGAAGCTCACCATCATCCCCGTCATCAACAAAATCGACCTGCCCAATGCCGACATCCCCACGGTTAAAAAGCAGATCGAGGACATCCTGGCCATCCCGGCCGAGGAGGTCGTCCTGGCCAGCGCCAAGCAGGGGATCGGCATCGAGGACATCCTCGAGGCCATCATCCAGCGCATCCCGCCGCCCCCGGCGATGGAAGACGACCGCCTCCGCGCCCTCGTGGTGGATTCGGTCTTCGACGGTTACCGCGGCGTCATCGCCTACATCCGGGTATTTTCGGGCGAACTGAAGGCCGGCACCAACATCACGCTGATGAACACCAACCAGCGCTACGATGTGAAAGAGGTGGGGCTCTTCAATCCCAAGCCCATTGTGACCGGCGTGCTCAAGGCGGGGGATTCCGGCTACGTGGTGGCCAACATCAAGACCACGGCGGAATTAAAGATCGGCGACACCATCACCGGATCGGCGCACCCGGTGGAGATCCCGCTTCCCGGATTCAAGGAGGTCCATCCCATGGTTTACTCGGGGGTCTACCCGATCAACACGGCCGACTTCGAAAAACTCAAATACGCCCTGGCCAAGCTCCAGCTCAACGACTCCGCCCTCATTTATACCAGCGAAAGCTCTGTGGCCCTCGGATTCGGCTTCCGCTGCGGCTTCCTCGGCCTCCTCCACATGGAAATCGTGATGGAGCGCCTCCGCCGGGAATACGACATGGACATCATCTCGACCTACCCGAGCGTGGTCTACCATGTCCTCAAGACCAATGGAGACATGATCGAGGTCGACAATCCGACGCATCTTCCCGATCCCTCGGTCATTGAGGAAATCCTCGAGCCCATGGTCAAGGTCTTCCTGCTTTGCCCGACCGAGAGCATCGGCGACATCCTCCAACTCGTGCGCGAGAGGCGGGGGGACGTGGAGCACACCGAGACCCTCGATTCCCGCCGGGTCATGCTGACGATTCCGATCCCGCTGAACGAGATCCTGGTCGACTTCAACGACAAGATCAAAACACTCACCCGTGGATACGGATCCATGGATTATGAGTTTTTGCCCTACCGGGCCGATGATCTGGTGAAGCTCGACATCCTGGTCAATGGGGAGCCCATGGACGCTTTTTCCACCATCGTCCACCGCGACAAGGCCGCCTACCGGGGCCGGGCGCTCACGGCCAAGCTCAAGGAAGTCATCCCGGCCCAGCTCTTCAAGGTGGCCCTCCAGGCCGCCATCGGGGGCAAGATCGTCGCCCGCGAGGACGTCAAAGTGGTGGGCAAGAACGTGATCGCCAAGTGCTATGGCGGGGATATCACCCGCAAACGCAAACTTTTGGAAAAGCAGAAGGAAGGGAAAAAGAAAATGAAGCAATTCGGGAAAGTCAGCATCCCCCAGGAAGCCTTCCTGAATGTGCTGAAATCCTCCTGATTTGTTCCTTTATTCATGATTTCGTAAGCACCTGGGCAACAGTAAAATACGGTTCATATTATGTCTTTTAAGAAACAAGCCGAAGAGATTTTACGCTATATCAGTAAAAAAATAACGTATCAGCGTGACATCCTGAAACCCCAGAAACTGGAGCAGGCCGAAACGCTGATGGGCGAATTGAAGGATCTGTCAGCCGTGGGCAAACCCACCGAAACCCAAAAGGGACGCTTGGCCAAGATCGAACGTGAATTGGAGTCGGTATTCCCCTCCAGGCCGGGTTGGGACGGTTGGGTGGAGAACGTGGAAGTCATCTTTGTTGCCATCGTCCTTGCCTTGGCCCTCCGGACCTACTTCCTCCAACCCTTCAAGATCCCGACCGACTCCATGAAGCCCACCCTTTGGGGCATCTACACCCAGCCGGAGACAGAAAATCCACCCAATCCCCTGGTCAGGGTGGCCGCCCTGGCCATCCAGGGAAAAACCTGGCACAGCGTCGTGGCCAACGAACATGAAACCCTCCGTGCCGTCGGCGAGGAAAAAATGTTCGGCATTCCGTTCATCACGGTGACGAAGTTTGTCACCGACAAGGAGACCTACCGGGTTTGGGCGACCTTCGAACAGGTGCTTAAGGGGAGCCCGGACCTGGTCGCCCGCCGTGGCGAGGGCCGGATGACCTACGAGCCGGGTGAGGTCATCTGCCGGTTCAGCGTGGCCACCGGGGACCATGTCTTCGTCAACAAGCTCCTCTACCATTTCCGGAAACCCAAGGCGGGCGAAGTCTTTGTCTTCACGACGCATGACATCGACGAGATCAACCAGAGCAGCCGCCGGGCGGGTATGGATTTCAACCAGTTCTATATCAAGCGCTGTGTGGGTATTCCCGGCGACCGGCTCCAGGTGGAGCCGCCCTACCTGCGGCGCAACGGCGAGATCATGCGGGCGAATCCCATTTTCGACCGTATTTACAGCCTCAAGGACGGTTACCGGGGCTACAGCACCATGGCCCCCCACATGGAGGAAAAGGGCCAGACGGTGCATCTCGGGCCCGACCAATTCTGGGCCATGGGCGACAACAGCTACAACAGCTCGGACAGCCGGCGCTGGGGCCATGTCCCGCGGGAAAACCTCGTGGGTACCGGTTTTGTGGTCTACTGGCCGTTCACCAAGCGCTGGGGTTTGATTCCCTGAATGGCGGTTGGGGGACGCTTGCCCTCCCTCATCCAGCGTTCATGCTTTTCCCATGTCCGCATCCTATCCCGGCACGCTGGTCGGCTATGAAATCGCCGTGATGGAGGCGCTCCGCCGCGAGTTGGGTGCGGATCTGGCCAAATTGCCCCAGCCTGATTCCCGCGAAATCGGTGAAGCTTTTTTTCGCCATGTCCCGCCGATGGATTATGCCTGGAAGTGGATGCAGGATGTGAATGCGCGCCGCCAGGATGCCCCGGCGGAGAAAAAGCCGCAGGACGACGGCACGATGGAATTGTTGTAGGGCCGGCAACTGGCAGTCCGGGCCAGTTTGCCTATGGCCCTTTAAGTGGAGATTCCCTGCTATGGGGTGGAGCGGGACCTCCGGGCACGCTGATCCTTTCAATCAAAACAGAAGTGCTCCTAGAGCATTTTCTCTTTTATTGGCCCCGGACTCCTTTCGTTTCTCATACGCGCACTCGTGCTCGTTCTCCCGATCCCAGAGAGCACGAGAATGAGAACGAGTAAGAGAGCGAGCGGCCGATAAAACAGAATACGGCCCAGTGGTCCGGCACCCCGGGGTAGGGTTACACCCCATGGAGGAGGGGGCATCCGCGGCGCACGATGGTGTCCGGATTCCTGATCCATCCCCACCCAAACCATACCGGCCCACCGACATGAAAATACATCCGAGTTTCTTCCTGGTGACCCTGGGGATGGCAAACATTTTCCTGACCACCGGTCTTTTCCTTGGCGCTACGGAAAGCGATGACCGGATCACCGCAGCCGCACAGTCATCCCACGTTTTCAAAATTTACCTGAAGGACGATGCGGTCAAAATCCAATCCAGGGAGGGAGCAGTCACACTCTCCGGCACGGTCGCCGAGGCATTCCACAAATCCATGGCCCAGGACGTGGTCGAGTGTCTGCCCGGGGTCAAACGCGTCGACAACCAGATCAAAATCACCGGTGAGAAACCCCCGGAAAACTCGGACAAACGGCTGGTCGTCAAGGTCAGGACAGCGCTCATTTTCAACCCGAAGATCGACGGCATGGGAACGGAGGTCACGGCGGAAAACGGGGTGGTCAGGCTGGGCGGCGGGGCTTCCAGTGCGGAACAGAAAGAACTGGTTGGAGAATACGTCCGCGATGTGGAAGGTGTGAGATCGGTCAAAAATGAAATGACTGTCGCCCCGGCCCGGTTGCAACCGGCACCCGCCATGACCGGCAAGATTGACGACGCTTCCATTACTGCCCAGATCAAGGCTTCCCTGCTGGTTCACCGTTCCTCAAGCGCCGGGAAAACCCGGGTGCAGACCCAGGACGGTTTGGTGACACTCAGTGGTGCCGCCGCAAATGCCACCGAGAAATACCTGATCACCAAATTGGTCAACGAAGTCCAGGGGGTAAGCATCGTCATCAACACCATGACCATCGGAGTCACCTCGGCTTCGGCCAACTGATCCGGCCAGAATATTTATGTTATACACCATTGCCGTCGTCCTTGTTGTTTTGTGGCTGCTGGGCTTTGTCACCGGCTACACGCTCGGATCCTTCATCCACATCCTGCTTGTGGTCGCCGTGATCATGGTCCTGGTGAAATTGATTTCCGGCCGGAGCGGGCCCTAGACAGAGAATAAAGACAAGAAACAGACAATTAAACGGATAAATAACTTATGAATATAAAAACAATCGTTGCAGTGCTTTTGGTCACGGTGGGTCTGGTCGTTCTGGCCTATTCCGGCATCAGTTTCACCACGCCCGGGCAGCCCGTCAATTTTCTCGGATTGCACATCGAAACCACCGAAAGCCACTTCATTCCCCCCATTTTTGGGGCGTTTGCCCTCGTGGGCGGGATCATCCTTTTCCTGGTGAACCCCAAGTCGGCCTGATAATGGGGCTTCCGGCACTCCAGGGTCACACCCCATTCCACGGTTGGATGCCGCTTCAGGACCGGTGTTCCGGGCGCGGCATCGGGCGTGGGTATTGCTTTGGTTTTAAATGGGATGTGAGGCACTGATGGGGGACCCCGGCAATTTCCCGGAATATCATCGCCAGCACCACTCCCAAGGTGCTATGTTGGTTTATGCCCATGAGAGAATCATGGACACATACAGGATGACGGGGTGCGCAGGTTTTCCCGGGTTTGAGAAACCCGCCTGTGACGGAGTTCCACAGGGCTCCCTCCGGGGGCTTGTGGGGACGGAATCATGAGCACGAAGTCGAAATTGAAGGATCCCGCAACAAAACCCGCCGGCAAGGTTCGGGAGAAAAGCCCTGTTCCCCCATCCGGCGCCTCCTTTCCCATTGTGGGCATCGGCGCCTCCGCCGGGGGGCTTGAAGCCCTCGAGCAATTTTTGAGTCATGTGCCCGCGGGCAGCGGCATGGCCTTTGTCATTGTCCAGCACCTCGACCCGACCCGCAAAGGGATCATGCCGGAACTGCTGCAGCGCGTCACCGCCATGGAGGTGGTGCAGGTGAAGGACCGGACCCCGGTCCGCCCGGACCGGGTCTATGTGATCCCTCCCAACAAGGACATGTCCATCCTGCACGGGGTGTTGCATTTGCTCCATCCGGTGGCACCACGCGGACTGCGCCTGCCGATCGATTTTTTCCTCCGCTCCCTTGCCCAGGATCAGCAGGAACGCAGTGTGGGTGTCATCCTCTCCGGCATGGGTTCCGATGGCACCCTGGGTCTGCGCGCCATCAAGGAAAAGGCGGGCGTGGTGCTGGTACAAGATCCGGCCTCGGCAAAATTTGACGCCATGCCCCGCAGCGCCATCGATGCCGGATTGGCCGATATTGTGGCGCCTGTCGATGAGCTTCCGGACAGGATTTTCGCCTATCTTCGGCGGGTTCCCTTGGTCAATCCGTCGGAAACGTCCCCGGAAGACAAAGCGCAAAGCGCCCTGGACAAGGTGGTCATCCTCCTGCGAACCCATACCGGGAACGATTTTACTTTTTACAAGCGGAACACCCTGTACCGGCGGATCGAACGCCGTATGGGCATCCACCAGATCCATAAAATGGCCGATTATGTACGGTTCCTGCAGGAGAATTCGCAGGAATTGGATCTGCTCTTCAAGGAACTGCTTATCGGCGTGACCAACTTTTTCCGTGACCCGGCCGCCTGGGAGCAGTTGCAGGAACAGGCCATCCCGGAAATGCTCGCGAAACGCCCGTCCAGACAGGCCGTTCGCGCGTGGGTCCCGGGCTGCTCCACCGGCGAAGAAGCCTACTCCCTCGCCATGGTGCTGCGGGAAATCATCGATGAGACCAAGCCCAGCGAAAAGTATGCCATACAAATCTTCGCCACCGACCTGGACAAGGATGCGGTCGACAAGGCCCGCGAGGGGGTCTACCCGGCCAATATCAGTGCGGATATCAGCGAAAGCCGGCTGAAAAGGTTTTTCACCAAGGAGCCCAACGGTTATCGAGTGCGCAAGGAAATCCGCGAGATGGTGATCTTTGCCCCCCAGAATATCATCATGGATCCACCCTTCACCAAGCTGGACATCCTGAGCTGCCGCAATCTTTTGATTTATCTGACCCTGGAAGTTCAGCAGAAGCTGATCCCCCTGTTCCACTACAGCCTCCGCCCCGGGGGCATCCTGTTCCAGGGAAGCTCGGAAACGGTGGGCGGCTTTACGGATTTATTTTTGCCTTTCAGTGGAAAATCACGCATCTACCGGCGATCGGAATCCATTCTGAGCATGAACCGGATTTCCTTCCCGTCGTCATTCCAAGCAACCGGGGTTTCTGGAACCGGGGAAACCCCGGTGTTGAAAGCCCCCGCAAGCCTCCAATCCCTGGCGGACCAGTTGGTTCTCCAGCAGTATGCCCAGCCCACCGTGCTGGCCAATGACCAGGGGGATATTTTGTACATCAGCGGCCGGACCGGAAAATACCTGGAACCCGCCGCGGGAAAGGCCAATTGGAACCTCTTCGTCATGGCCCGCGAGGGATTGCGTTTCGAACTGGCCGGCGCCTTCCATGAGGCCCTCCGGAAAACCGAAAAGGTGGTGCTACGCGGACTGAGGCCGGGTGCAGCGGACGATGGGCCATGTGTCGATATCGTCGTCCAGAAACTCGACGAGGCGGGGCCTCTCCAGGGGTTGGTCATGATCGTCTTCACCGATGTGGCCCCTCCTCCGGTTGCCCCTTCCTCCGGGAAAGCGGGCCAAGCCCATCCAAGGAGCCCCCGGTTGGTGGAGCTGGAACAGTTGCTGGTGCGGGTACGCGCCGAGGCCAGGGCTTCCCAGGAAGAGATGCAGACATCCCAGGAGGAACTCAGGTCCGCCAACGAGGAACTCCAATCCACCAATGAGGAACTGCAGTCGACCAACGAAGAATTGACCACGTCCAAGGAGGAGATGCAGTCGATGAACGAGGAACTCCAGACGGTCAACTCAGAGTTGCAGGCCAAGGTGGACGAGCTCTCACGGGCCAGCAATGACATGAACAACCTTCTCAACAGCACCGACATTGCCACGCTGTTTTTGGACAAGGATCTCAACGTGCGGCGGTTCACCCCGCAGGCAACGAAGATCATCAAGCTCATACCGGCGGACGTGGGCAGGCCCATCACGGATCTTGCCTCCGGACTCAAATACCCGGAATTGGCGGAGGATGCCCGGGAAATTCTGAGAACCCTGGCTTCGGCGGAGAAGCCGGTTGGCGCACATGACGGACGCTGGTTCACCGTACGGATCATGCCCTACCGGACCATGGACGACCGGATTGACGGGGTGGTGCTCACGTTTGCCGATATCACCACTTCCAAGACATTGGAAAATCAATTGCGCGGCCAGCACGTCAACCTCAAGAAGCAGGTTTCACACAAGGGGACCGGCCAACCCGGGTCCAAAAAACGGGCATCCGTCGCGAGAGCCGGTCGAAAGACCGCCAGTGATTCCGCAAAGACAGGGAGATCCCGAAAACCGTGAAAAAGCCAGTGAAACAGACAAAGCCGGCTGTTCCGGGCCTCGTCCCCGCAATGGGCAGGAGCGATGCCAGCATACTGGTCCGTCCAATGATGGCGGAGCTTTGCCGCAGGGCCAAGGCGCGCATGAAAAACGAGAAGGGGAGCAGTGTGCCAAGGGCTGCCCCCGCCCGGCCGGCTGCCAACCCCAAACGGCTGCTGCACGAACTGCAGGTCCATCAAATTGAGCTCGAAATGCAGAACGAAGAGCTCCAGGAAGCGAGGAACCGCTCGGATAGCTTGTTGGAAAAATACACCGACCTCTACGACTTCGCCCCGGTGGGCTATTTGACCCTGGATACCCATGGCAGGATCCATTTGCTCAATCTCACTGCCGCCCGGCTGGTTGGGGTGGACAGGTCCAGTCTCGTCGGCCAATCGTTCGGGCAATTGATTGTCCCGGAGTGCAGGACAGCCTTCCATTCCTTACTCAAACGGGTTTTTGCCGAACAGGCCAAGCAAACCGGTGATTTTAAATTGTCGGGGAAAGGACGGTCCCACCGGGCGGTCAATATCGAGGCACAACGTTCACCCAACGGCCAGGATTGCAGGGTCATGGTGGTGGATATCACGGAACGAAGAAGGGTGGAGGACAGTGTGCGGATCTCGGAAATCCGCTACCGGCGACTTTTCGAGGCGGCGCATGACGGGGTGCTCCTCATCGACCCCGCCACGGGAAAAATCACTGACGCCAACCCGTTCATGACCCAGTTGCTCGGCTATTCACACGACAAGCTGGTCGGCAAAGAATTGTTCGAAATCGGCCTGCTCAAGGACGAGGCGGCGAGCCGGGAGATGTTCCGGAAACTGAAAAAGAACCATGAGGTCCGGTACGAGGATCTTCCCCTGGAAAGCCAGGTTGGCCGGCATCAGGAAGTCGAGGTGGTGGCCAATCTTTATCTCGAGAACGACATGCCTGTGATCCAGTGCAATATCCGCGACATCACCGAGCGGAAGCACAGCGAGGAGTTGCTGAAAAGAAACGAGGCGCTATTTGGCGCCCTCGTCAACCAGGTCCCTGTCGGGGTATTCGTGATGGATGCGGACCTGCGCCTGATGCGGGCCAACCCCAAGGCGATGCCCGTTTTCCGCAAGGTGCACCCCCTGGTCGGCAGGAACCTGGCCGAGATCATGCGGATCATCTGGCCGGCGCGCGTGGCCGCCCGGATTGTGGAACATTTCCGGCACACCCTGAAAACAGGGGTGCCATACATATCGCCCGGGTTTTCCGAGCGCCGCCGGGATACCGGCGTGATCGAGTATTATGAGTGGCAGATCCAGCGCGTCACCCTGCCCGCCGGCGAGCACGGCGTGGTTTGTTTTTTCAACGATGTCACCAGTCGGAAACAGGCCGAGGAAGTCCGTCGGCGCATGGATGTGCTGGCCGCCACCAACCGGAAGCTGGAGCGGGAGATCGTCCGGCGGCACGGGGTGGAAAAATCCCTCACGGAAAGCGAACAACACCTGACCCGGCTCCTGGGGCAGTCGCAGTTGTTGCACCGGCAACTGCGGTATTTGTCACAGGAAGTACTGAGGGTGCAGGAAGATGAGCGCAAGCGCATCAGCCGTGAACTGCATGATGTCATTGCCCAGATGCTGACGGGTATCAACATCCGCCTGGCCACGCTGAAAACAGAAGCCGGACGCGGCGTCCACGGTTTTGACCGCAGCCTTGAACATACCCGGAAGCTGATCGAAAAATCCGTGGATGTGGTGCACTGCTTTGCGCGTGAGTTGCGGCCGGCGGTGCTCGATGATCTCGGACTGATCCCCGCCCTCCATTCATTCCTGAAGGATTTTACGGAGAAAACGGGCGTCCACACCCATTTGACCGCATTCGCGGGAGTGGAACAAATGGAAATCGCCAAACGGACCGTGCTGTTCCGCGTGGCCCAGGAGGCCCTCGCCAATGTGGCCCAGCATGCAAAAGCCGGCCGTGTCGAAGTGAAGATGGGGAGGACCCCCGCCGGCATGGTGATGAAAATCAAGGACGACGGAAAATCTTTCAACGTGGAACAGGCCATGCAAGTGAAAAGAGGCGGGAGGCTGGGGCTTCTCGGGATGCGTGAGCGACTGGAGATGGTGGGGGGGAAATTGTCCATTGATTCCATGCCGGGCAAAGGCACGGCCATCAACGTGGAAATGCCGTTCGGCAAGGCGCGAAGCGGCGGGAAAAAACCAAAAAAATGAACGGGATTTGAATGGCGAAGAAAAACAGCACTGCGTTTCCGGTCAGGCATATGACGAACGGCCACAAGCCCGCAGCCCCGCGGACTCTTTTGCCGAAGTGTCTGACCGGCATCCAGGGTCTGGATGAAATCACCGGCGGCGGGCTGCCGCTTGGCCGCCCCACCCTGGTCTGCGGCGGTGCGGGCTGCGGGAAAACACTGCTGGCAGCGGAATTTCTTGTGCGGGGGGCCGCCCAGTTCGGTGAGCCCGGTGTATTGATGGCCTTTGAGGAGACGGAAAAGGAGTTGAAGGCCAATGTAGCCTCCCTGGGGTTCGACCTTGCAGGCCTGGTCCGCAGGAAAAAAATATTCATTGATTACGTCCACATCGAACGAAGCGAGGCCCATGAAAGCGGCGAGTATGACCTGGAAGGACTCTTTGTCCGGCTCAACCACGCGATTGATTCCATCGGAGCCAAGCGTGTGGTCCTGGACACGCTGGAAGTGCTGTTTGCCAGCATTCCCAACGAGGCCATCCTCCGCAGCGAATTGCGCAGGCTTTTCCGGTGGCTCAAGGACAAGGGGGTCACCGCCGTCATCACGGCGGAGCGTGGCAGGGAGCAACTGACCCGCCACGGGCTGGAAGAGTATGTTTCGGATTGTGTGATCGTGTTGGACCACCGGGTCAATGACCAGATCGCCACCCGGAATCTCCGCGTCATGAAATACCGAGGGGCGCTCCATGGCACCAACGAGTTCCCGTTCCTCATCGGCGAGGAGGGCATCAGCGTCCTGCCCATCACCTCACTCGGCTTGAACCACAAGATTTCGACGGAAAGGATCGCCACCGGCATCCCCCGGCTTGATGCCATGCTGGGCGGCAAGGGATTTTTCCGCGGCAGCAGCATTCTGCTCACAGGCACGCCCGGTACCGGCAAGACCATTGTGTCCTCCAATTTTGCCCAGGCTGCGGCCCTGCGCGGGGAGAGGGTGCTGTATTTTTCCTTTGAGGAATCCCCCAATCAAATCATCCGGAACATGCACTCCATCGGCCTGCGCCTCGAGCCCCTGGTCAAGCGGGGGCTGCTCCGCTTCCACTCCGCACGGCCGTCCCTCTATGGCCTGGAAATGCATCTGGCCACCATGTTCAGGGAGATCGCCGCCTTCCAGCCCCATGTGGTGATCATGGATCCGATCACCAGCTTGATGGATGCCGGCACCGCCTCTGAAAGCAAGGGGATGGTGACAAGGCTGATTGATTATCTGAAGGCCGGGCAGGTTACCTCGCTGTTCACCAGCCTGACCCAGGGCGGCCATGTGCTTCAACAGAGCGAGGCCGCCATGTCTTCTCTCATGGATTCCTGGCTGCTACTGCAGGACTTCGAGGGCAACGGGGAACGCAACCGGGTGCTCTATGTGCTCAAGGCCCGGGGCATGGCCCACTCGAACCAGATCCGCGAGTTCCTTATTTCGGACAGGGGCATCGACCTGGTGGATGCCTACATCGGGGTCAGCGGTGTCCTGACCGGTTCCGCCCGTGTGGCACAGGGGGCCTTGGAAAAGGCCGCCTTGCTGGCCAGCCAACAGGAAGCGGCCCAGCTCAAGCGCGAAGTGGAGCGCAAGCGTGGCGCACTCGAGCGGAAAATCAGCGCCCTCCGATCCGAGTATGAAAGCGAGGCCGCCGAATTGCGACGCATCGCGGAGCAGGTAGGCACGCGGACCATGGTGCTGGGCACGGAACGGGTCGCCTCCGGCCTGCTCCGCCAGGCTGACGCCAAAGTGGCGGCAGGACCGCGCGGCAAGTTCAGGCACGAGAAGGGCAATTCATGAAACCCCGGCCAAAGACCCCTCCCGCTTCCGAAGTGGTGCCCGGCAAAGCCAAACCCTGGCAATTGCGCCTTTATGTCATGGACCAGACGCCCAAATCGCTGACCGCACTGGCGAATTTGAGGAAATTTTGTGAAGCCCACCTCAAGGGCCGCTACCGGATCAGGGTGATTGACCTGCTGAAACATCCCCACCTGGCCAAAGGAGACCAGATCCTGGCCATCCCGACCGTGGTGCGCAAATTGCCCAAACCCGTAAGGACCATTATCGGGACTCTTTCAGACACCGACCGTGTACTCGTTGGACTGGATTTGCGTTCGCTGGAATGTCCATGATGAAAACACCGCAAAAAAATATTCCCGGCCGCGTGAAAAAAGACGCGGCCAAGCCGCGCAATGTCCGTGGCGGGAACACCTACATTTTGCGGTTGTTCATTGCAGGGGCCACGACCCGTTCGCGGGAGGCGGTGCTGCGGGTGCGCGGGCTGTGTGAAACCGGGCTGGCTGGCAAATTCAAGCTGGAAGTGATCGATATCTATCAGCAGCCCCAATTGGCGTGCAAGAATCAGATCGTCGCCACGCCGACACTGATCATCGAATTTCCGCCGCCCCTGCGGCGGTTCATCGGAAATCTGACGAATATAACCGGGCTGTGCACCGAACTCGATCTGATGGCGATGGGGAATATCAAGTTGTGAAAAGGGCAAACCACAAAAAGGACGCCGGCCGGAAGCCGGGTGAGATCAGGCGTCTCAGGGCGCGGCTCGCTGTTTCCGAGGAAACCGTCCGCGCCATCCGTGGCGGCGAGGTGGATTCGGTGATGATTTCGGGCAAGGAGGGTTCGCAGGTTTTTTCACTGGAGGGTGCGGAACACGCCTACCGCACACTCATTGAATCCATGAACGAAGGGGCCCTTACGCTGACCGAAAACAAGACGATACTCTATGCCAACAAGTGTTTTGCCCGCATGGTCAAATGTCCGCTCGAACAGGTGACCGGCGGTTCATTCCGTCGTTTCCTCTCCGCCAGGGACCGGGCCATGCTCCGGCCGCTGATGAAGCTGGCAGCCCGATCAGGTTCCAAAATCCAGGTCTCCCTGAAAGCCGCCGACGGCTCGCATATTCCGGCCCAGATCTCGATCCGGCCGTTGGCCAGGGATGCCAGTGGCAGGGTGGCCACCAGCATGGTGGTGACGGACATGACCGAAGCCAGGCGGACCGAGGGACTCCTGCGGAATTTGGCGCACCGATTGGTGCAGGTGCAGGAGTCGGAGCGCGGGCGGGTGGCCCTCGAATTGCACGACAATATCACGCAATTGCTTTGTGCGGTCCTGGTGCGAAGCCAGACCCTGGCCGACAAACTTCCCCCGGGGAACGGGCCCGCGAAACGTGAAGCCATACAACTCCGCGTGATGCTGGGGGATATCGCCGAGACGGTTGAACGTATCTCGGGAGAACTGCGACCCAGTGTGCTCGATAACCTGGGCCTGGCAGCGGTTTTGCGTGATACCAGTACCCTGTTCTCGGAGCGGACCGGAATCCCTGTCAAACTGGCCTGTCTGCAGCTGGCCTCCAGATTGCCCGCGGAAACCGAGTTGATCCTTTACCGGATTTTCCAGGAAGCCCTGAAAAACGCGGATCTTCACGCGATGGCCCGCCATGTCAGTGTACGGCTGATGAAGCAGGGCAGGTTTGTCCGGCTGGCCATTCATGACGATGGGGTTGGCTTTGATACGCAGAACCAACCTGCCAGGCGCAGGGGCAGGGGCTCCTTTGGCCTGCTCGGGATGCGCGAGCGTGCCGCTTATGCCGGCGGGCAGCTTGATGTAGAATCCGTTCCCGGCGGGGGCACCACAATCATAGCCAAAATCCCATTCTGCAGGCTTCCGAAGAAGGCAGGAGGAACCCCCGGTGGTTCCGTAAACAAAAAAAGAGAAATACGATTATGAAAAAAATAACAGTCCTATTGGCCGAAGATCACATGGTGGTGCGCGAGGGTTTCCGGAAAATGCTCGAATTCGAGGATGATATGGAAGTCGTCGGAGAGGCGCAGGATGGCCGCCAGGCGGTGGTGCAGGTCAGGAAGCTCAATCCCGCCGTCATCCTGATGGATATTGCCATGCCCGGCCTCAACGGCCTGGAAGCCACCCGCCAGATACTGAAAGCCCTTCCCGAAGCCAGGATCATCATCCTTTCCGCGCACAGCGAGGATGCGTACGTTATGAATGCCATCGACTCCGGGGCGAAGGGATACCTGCTCAAGCAGTCTTCTGCACAGGAGGTTTGCCGGGCCATCCGGAATGTTCTCAAGGGGGAAACCTACTTCAGTCCCTCCATTTCCAAACGAATGGCCCGCCTCGACGCAGCGTCGCCTTCGGGCAAAACCAAAACCGGGAAAAACGAGGACCGCCTGACCCCTCGGGAGCGGGAGGTCCTGCAACTGATCGCCGAGGGCAAAGCCAACAAACAAACGGCATCGGATCTCGGCATCAGCATCAAAACGGTGGAAAAACACCGTGAGCACCTGATGGACAAGCTCGACATCCATGACACCGCCGGTCTCACCCGCTACGCCATTGCCCAGGGTATTGTCGAAAGCAGTGTGACCTTGACCATTACCTGACCGGATTTTAAGCCGGGACCATTCCGCCGTGAGACGGCTATTGTGGGGTCATTACCCCATGGAGTGGAGATATCCACTTGTTAATTTCAAGGTGTGACTTCCACCGAAATGCCGGCCAGTGAATTCCATTCCGCGCCATCGGAGAATCCAATCTGCGATGAGGAGAATGTGAATGGCATTTTGGCGGCCGGGGAGCCCCTGACAGCCATTCTACCTGAACCAGACAAGCGCAGTGAGCCCGCAATCATCGCTTCGGAATTGAGTTACCGGCGTCTCTTTGAGGCGGCAAGAGACGGAATTCTCATTTTGGATATCGGTACAGGCCGCATCAATGATGTGAATCCTTTCCTCGTTGAGCTCCTCGGCTTCACCCACGATGAAATGGTCGGCAGAACAGTGGGTGAATTGAGCCCGTTCAAGGACATCGAATCGAACAAAGTCATGCTGGAACGGCTCCAGAGGGACGGATATGTCCGCTACGAGGACCTTCCCCTGGAAACCAGGGATGGCAGGCACATTGCGGTGGAGTTTGTCAGCAATGTGTATCTGGCCGGGGAGAAGAAAGTCATCCAATGCAATATCCGCGACATCACGGAGCGCAAGGCCGCACAGGTTGAAATCCACCGGCTCAATATGGAACTCGAACAACGGGTGTCGGACCGCACCAGGGAGTTGCTGGCCTCAAACAGGGAGCTTGAGGCTTTCAGCTACTCGGTTTCGCATGATTTGCGGGCACCGCTCCGGCACATACAGGGGTTCGTCAGTCTTCTTGAATTGGAATTGGGGCCGGAACTTTCCGGAAAAAGCCTCCAGCATTTGGAGACCATAGCCAAGTCGGCCAAGCGGATGGGAAACATGATTGATGACCTGCTGGCATTCTCACGCGTCGGCAAGGCCGACATGCTGAAGGCGCGGGTCAATCTGGACGGATTGGTCCGGGAGGTGATTGGGGATTTCCAGACTGAAACCGCCGGGCGGAAAATTGACTGGCGTGTCCATTCGCTCCCTGATGTCCACGCGGACCGCGCCCTGCTGAGGATGGTGTTTGCCAATTTGATTTCCAATGCCGTGAAGTTCTCCGCGAACCGGACGGATGCCGGGATTGAAGTCGGTTCCTTTGCCGGCAGCAATGGAGAGACGGTGGTATTTATCCGCGACAACGGGGCCGGTTTTGATCCGAAATATACCGACAAGCTCTTCGGGGTATTCCAGCGTTTGCACGGGCGGGAGGAGTTTGAGGGAACGGGAATCGGTTTGGCCAATGTTCAGCGCATCATCCACCGCCATGGGGGCCGAGTATGGGCAGAGGGAAAAGTCGGCGAGGGGGCTACCTTTTCATTCTCAATCCCCGGGCAGAAATCGGAATCGTCATGAGTTCCAGTGGAAAAAATATCCTGTTGGTTGAAGATGATCCCCAGGATGTGGAACTCACCCTGATGGCACTGGCCGAATACCACATGGCCAACAGGGTCAAGATTGTACACAATGGGGCCGAGGCCCTGGAATATCTCTACAGCCGCGAAAGCTTCATCAGCCGCATGGACGGCAATTCGTTGGTGGTTTTGCTCGACCTCAAGATGCCGAAGCTCAACGGCCTGCAGGTACTGCTGACCATGAAGGCGGATGAACGGCTGAGAAACATCCCCGTGGTGGTACTGACTTCGTCGCGTGAAACTTCGGATCTGGCGGAATGCTACGGCAGTGGCGCCAATGCCTACGTGGTGAAGCCGGTTGATTTTTCCGAATTCATGAGGGTTGTGCGGCTGATCGGAATCTTTTGGGTCGATATCAATGAGTGCCCGCCGCCCCCCTCCATAAGGGAAGATGGGAAGGCCCCGCACGGAAATTAACAAAGAACGGATACCATTGCGTGAAGTCCCCGTTGCACATCCTTCATCTGGAAGACGACCCGGCCGATGCCGAGTTGATCCGGTCTTTGCTGGAAGCGGATGGAATTTCCTGTGTCGTGGTGCGCGTTGAGAAAGAAGCGGATTTCCTGGCCGCCCTTGATAATGGGGACATCGACCTGGTTCTCTCCGATTATTCACTGCCAACTTTTGATGGAATATCGGCAGTGCAAATGGTCCATGCACGCCGGCCTGATTTACCCGTCATCATCATTTCCGGAACCCTCGGCGAGCAGCAGGCCATTGACTGTCTCCAGAACGGCGCAACCGATTATATCCTCAAAGAACGGCTGCTCAGGCTCTGTCCGGCAGTGTGGCGGAGCATGCAAGATGCCGAAGACCGGGCTGAACGAAAGAAACTGGAAGCGCTGTTGATCGAGGCGCAAAAAATGGAAGTTGTCGGACACCTTGCAGGCGGGGTGGCACATGATTTCAACAATATCCTGGCGGTTATCATGGGCTACAGTGAGGTCATTCTCTCCAAGTTGGATGCGGAGAATCCGTTGAGAAAATACACCGAAGAAATCCAACATGCGTCCAAACGGGCGGCGGGATTGACCCGTCAACTGCTCGTCTTCAGCCGCAAGCAAATCGTCAATCCCGTCGTGCTGGATTTGAACCAGGTGGTTCTTGAAATGGAGGTCATGCTGGGGAGGTTGGTGGATGAAAACATCGATATTTCGATGGAACTTGGAAAGGATCTGGGAAGCGTCAGTGCGGATTCCGGTTATGTCGGACAATTGTTGATGAACCTTGTGGTCAACGCCCGCGATGCCATGCCCCAGGGCGGCAAACTGGAAATTAAAACGGATAATGTGGATATGACCCGGGACAGGGTGGGGGAGTGCGGGGACTTGGCACCGGGCGGATATGTGATGCTAAGTATCCGGGATACGGGGACCGGCATGAGTGCTGCGGTCAAGGCACGTTTGTTTGAGGCATTTTTCACCACCAAACCTGCGGGGAGGGGGACAGGACTCGGGCTGTCGACCTGCCAGACCATTGTCGAACAATCCGGCGGCCATATCACGGTGGCCAGCGAGGAAGGAAAGGGCACATGCTTCAAAATATTCTTTCCCAGGGTCTTCCATCAAGTTTCAGAGCCCACGAGGGTGACACCCGTAGCCGGGACGTCACCGCGGGGGACTGAAACCCTGCTCGTGGTGGAAGATGAGCCCACATTGCGGCACTTGGTTCGCGATGTGCTGGAAGGCCAGGGATATCACGTGCTCACCGCATCCAATGGGCAGGATGCTTTGCATGTGGTGAAGGCCAACACGAATTCACCGGTCAAACTTGTTGTGACGGATGTCATCATGCCAGTCATGGGCGGGAAAGTGATGTCTGAATGGCTGATGATGTCTGATCCCCATCTCAAAGTGCTCTTCACCTCCGGCTATACAGATGATACGATCACCCGTCATGGGGTGTTGGATTCAAGGGTTGAGTTTCTTTCCAAGCCCTACACGACAGCAACTCTCATAGGGAAAGTGCGGGAGATGTTGGATGAACCCGCATAAAATAATGCCCGCAATAATCCCGGATAATTTATCCATAGATGGGGTGACAGGTACGATACATTATCCGATCAGGCTACTCACCATGGCCTTGGCCCTGACAGTCATTATCTTCGCCTGGTTTGGTTTTATAATTTTTGACGCTCGCCGGGATGTCAAAATGTTTGAAGCAGAGTTCCTGAGGATCGGGCAAACCCGGAATGAAATTGTTGATCTGGAAGAAGCGTTGACTCTGTCCACATATATGGCTGCGGCAACGGGAGATCCAAAATGGGAGGAGCGGTTCCGGAGTTTGAACCCTCAGTTGGTTGCGGCAATCAAGGAGACAACAAAACGGGGAACTGCCTACCACCACAACAATGTCACAGCCAAGATCGATGAAGCCAATATAAAATTGGTAGAAATGGAAAACAAGATATTTGATCTGGTTCGTGCGAACCGCAAAGAGGAAGCACTGGCAATAGTGACCAGTCCAGAATACCAATCTCAGAAGATAAAATATCGGGAGGGAGTAAGGTGGTTCAACAATGAAATCATGGAAATAATGACTGAACGTGAAATCGAGGATAAACGCATCGACGTCATTTCAATGATGGGAACTTTTGTTGCCATGGCGGTGATATTTGCAGCAGGGTTGACCGTGATGAGAGGACTGCAGAGGAGATATGCCCAGCTGTCGGATAGTTACAACCGGCTCACAGAGGCGAGGGAAAATCTGCGCAGGGCCCATGCGGAACTTGAGGTGCGTGTGGGAGAGCGCACCGCTGATTTGGCGAAATCTAACGAAGGCTTGCGGGCGGAAAACAACGAGCGCAAGCAAGCGGAAGCCGAATTGGGCTGGAAGACAGCCTTTTTGGAGGCCCAGGTAAATTCTTCTCCCGATGGAATCATCGTGGTGGATCAGAAGGGGAACAAAATCCTCCAAAACCAGCAGGTGGTTGATATTTTCAAGATCCCCCCCCCGATTGCGAAGGATAAAGACGACGGCCAACAGATCCTGTGGGTCAGAAACATGATCAATGATCCTGAGTTGTTTGTCGAAAAAATCAGCCACCTCTATTCCCATCCCGATGAGATCAGCAAGGATGAAATCGAACTCAAGGACGGCAGGTTTTTGGATCGCTACTCATCCCCGGTAATAGGAAAAAACGGCACGCATTATGGCCGTATCTGGTCCTTCCGGGATATCACGCAACGCAAGCAGGCGGAGGCAGCTTTGAAGGCGGGGGAGTTGCAGTATCGCTCTCTTATCGAGAATATGGTGGAAGGATATGCCCATTGTCAGCTCTTGACCGGGCAGGATCAGGTGACGGATTTTATCTATCTGGATGTCAACGCCGCATATGGAAGGCTGACCGGGCTGACAAATGTGGTCGGAAGAAAAATCAGCGAGATCATTCCCGGATTTCAGGAAATGAACCCAGGAATTTTGGAGACCTACGGGCGGGTCGCACGGACCGGCAAGCCGGAATCATTTGAAGCATACATCAAATCCCTGGGAATGTGGTTGGCCATCTCTGTCTATAGCTACGAAAAGGACCATTTCACTGCCGTATTTGGCAACATCACCCAACAGAAACTGGCTGAAGAGGAGCTGCGTGAGAGCAAGCGATTTGCCGAGAGCATTGCCGAGAACGCAGCGAGCCAGATCTATATTTATGATATTATAAACCATAAAAGTATTTACACGAACCGTAATGCTGCGGAGTCCCTTGGATATTCAAAAGCCCAAATCTATGAGATGGGTGACAATTTGCTGCCCACGATTATCCATCCAGAAGACATGCCCCGGGTTAGGCAACAGTTGACCCGTTTTGCGGAAGTTTCGGACAACCGCATTTACGATGTTGAATACCGTGTGAGGGACGTCGATGGCCAATGGCGATGGCTGTGGGCCCGGGAGTCTGTTTTCAAGCGCAGCCCGGACGGGGCGGTATGGCAAATCATGGGCACAGCCCAGGATATCACCGAACGCAAAGAAATTGAGGAGGCACTGCAACAGCAACAGACCAAACTTCAGGTACTCTTTGACTTGCTGCCGGCCATGATCTGGTTCAAGGATACAAAAAATCGAATTCTCCGGGCCAACAAAAGGGCTGCCGATGCCTCTGGCAAGAAAGTTGAAGAAATCGAGGGCAGGTCAACCATGGAAATTTACCCCGAGCTTGCGGACAAGTTTTATGCCGATGACCTGGAAGTGATCCGCTCGGGAACACCCAAATTGGGGGTCATTGAAAGGATTCAAAACCGGGAGGGCAGGGGTATGTGGATGCAGACGGACAAGGTCCCCTTTGTTGACCCATCAGGAAGTGTGGCCGGCATTGTCGTGATGGCCCAGGACATCACGGACCGCGTACGGCTGGAAACCCAGTTGATCCAATCCCAAAAAATGGACACTGTGGGAAAACTGGCCGGGGGCATCGCCCATGAATTCAACAGCATCCTTACCGCCATCATCGGACAGTGTGAGTTACTGCTCAATGATCTGCCCGTGGAAAGCGCTCTCTCGAGGAATGTGTGTGAAATCAGCAAGGCAGCGGGCCGTGCTGCGACACTCACCCGGCAACTCCTGGCCTACAGCCGCAAGCAGATGTTAAAGCCGGAAATTCTCGACCTCAACGGAATCCTGTCAGGAATGGGTGGAATGCTCAGCCACGTCATGGGGGAGGCGGTGGATATCCGGGTGGTGCCCGCCCCCGGCCTGGCTTCGGTCAGGGTGGATGCAGGCCAGATGGAACAGGTCATCATCAACATGGTCATCAATGCGCGCGACGCGATGCCGAACGGTGGCAAACTGACCCTGGAGACCATGAGTGTTACCATTGATTCGGATATGACTGCACGCAATCCGGAAATGAAGCCGGGTGACTTTGTGATGCTCGCGATCACGGATACGGGCACAGGAATGAGCGAGGAGGTCAAAGCACATATTTTTGAGCCGTTTTATTCCACCAAGGGTGCGGGTGAGGGGACCGGCCTGGGGTTGTCGACCTGCTATGGAATCATCAAGCAGAGTGGAGGACACATCAATGTCTATAGCGAGCCCGGACTGGGAACTTCGTTCAAGATTTATCTCCCGCAGGTTGAAGCCCTGGTAAAAGTTCCCGCACCGGATCCCGGGCCGCTTGCCCTGCCCCATGGAAACGAGACAATCCTGCTGGTTGAGGATGATCCCGCACTGCGGGAGATGGCCACAACGCTGCTGCAAAGACTGGGCTATACCGTGCTGGCCGCGGCCAATGGCATCGAGGCGCTAAGCCTGAAAAAGCAGCGCAACACGGGGCATATTGACCTGCTTTTCACGGATGTCGTGATGCCGCACATGAGCGGCAAGGAATTGGCGGATCGCATGCAGTCACTTTATTCCCACACCCGGGTATTGTTCACATCCGCCTACACGGGACATTCCATCATTCACCAGGGGGTGCTGAACAAGGACGTTCCCATGTTGCAAAAGCCATATGCACCTTCTGCCCTGGCGATAAAGGTTCGTGAAGTGCTGGATAAAATCCCGGACACGGGTTCGCAAGCCGTCTGACAGAAAGAATCCCCGGGACAGGGCATCCGGCAGCCTTGGAAGAGGGGGGGGAACACCCCATGGCACCCATCGGCTGATGCCTTATTGTCAATCAGATTGGCGATGATACCCCACAAAACAAAATTGGTTTCATCGTCCGGGAATTACGGACTTATTATGAATAAAGAATTACAAGCGATCAGTGAGGACATGGACCGGTTGGCGGTAGATGCGGGGGCATTGGTGGAAGCCACCGCCGGAGTGACCGGTGAGAAAGTATGCGAGGCCCGCAGGAAGCTCTCCATGGCGCTCGGCCATGCCAGGGAAATGTGCGGGGTTGTCTGCGATAAAACCATCGAAAATGCGAGGGAGGCGGACAGGGCCGTGCGCCGGAAACCCTACCAAGCGATCGGTATCGGTTTTGGTTTTGGCATGCTGGTGGGCTACCTGTTCTCCCGGCGCTGATTCAGGATCATTAATTTATCGGATTGGACACCAACATGGAGGCACAACGATTTCCAAGGATCCTGCTTGTGGAGGATGATGCGCATATCCGCCGGGCAGGCGCAGATGTGCTGGTGAGGAGCGGGTACCAGGTGGATATGGCTGAAGATGGGGCGGTCGCCTGGGAAGTGCTGCAGCAGCAGGACTATGATCTCCTTTTGACGGACAATCATATGTGCCGGCTCAGTGGCATCGGCCTGATCAAGAAGCTTTATGATGCCGGGAAAGTCATGCCGGTCATCCTGATGTCCGTGTCCATGCCGGTGAGGGAATTGGGGCGGCACTCCTGGCTCAAGTTGGAAGCACTCCTATTCAAGCCCTTCAGCGCGGAAGAGCTGGTGGAAACCGTGAATGTTGTCATGGAGGCGACAGGACTTTCCGCCTCCCATATGGGGCCGAATCCGCAGGGCGGGAAAGACCACCGGGAAAACAGCAGGTTAGTATAACACCCCATGGAACACCCATGGATGTTTGTTGTATTCATCAATATATGGAAACCAACAACGACCCCGGGAGGGAAATACAACTATGACCCTTGTCAATCTTGTAGTGACACTGATCATCGTCGGTGTCTTGCTCTGGCTGGTCAATAATTACATCCCGATGGATGGAAAAATCAAAAGCATCCTGAATGCTGTTGTGGTGATTTGCGTGGTCATCTGGCTTCTTTTTGCCTTCGGAATTTTGGACCACGTCGGGAATATCAGCGTTCCCCGGGTCCGCGGATGAGCGGCCCGCACGGATATCTGAGGTTCATGAAGTTGAATACGGATTCACCAGCGGAGAGGTGTGAAAACGTTCCGTGTCCGGTTGTCATGGATGTGCCCAATCGCATCCTGGTTGTCGAGGACGACCCGGACGTGAGGAAATTGAATGCCGAAATCCTGCTTCGCGGCGGTTACCATGTGGATGTGGCGGACGACGGGCTCGTGGCCTGGGATATTCTGCAGAGCAAAAGCTACGATCTCCTGGTTACTGACAATCACATGAGCGGGCTGAGCGGTGTCGGTTTGGTGGTAAAAATCCAGGCGTCGTGCATCCCCCTGCCGGTTATTCTGGCATGCGGGGGGAAACCCATCGAGCCTGTGAAGGTTCATGCGTTGCTCCTGAAGCCCTATACCGCCCTGGAATTGCTGGGCACTGTAAAAAGCATCCTTCAGAATTTCGTTCCCCCTGAGTTTGACCGGACCCAACAGCAGTCCTGGTAGCTGCCGTCCCGCAGGACCGAACCCGCGGGGTTGTCCGTATTGCGGGCACCGGTCAGTAGATCACCCCATGGTGTGGCCGATCCTTTGGATCCAGGCTGATTTCATGACACGAACGGCCCACATACTATGAAACCGAGCATTCTACCAGGGAGGGGAAATGCCCCGGCCCGCCACAAGGGTTCCGCAGGCTTTTTGAAAATCATGATGGTGGTCCTTATCGGCATCAGCTGGGGCGCGGCCCCGTGCCCGGGCCAGACCGGCGGAAACAACGATGCGGACGCTGAAGTGCTCACCCGTGGCCCGGTTCACGAGGCCTTTGCGGGCATCGTGACCTTCAATGCCGAGCCGGGCATTGTGATATCCAAGGCACCGCCGGAGGCCATTGAAGAAGTCCCCCCCGACCAGCGGCCCGAAGGTGCCAATGTCACATGGATTCCCGGTTACTGGGGTTGGGATGACGAACGGAATGATTTCATCTGGATCAGCGGCACCTGGCGGGCCCTTCCTCCAGGGCGCCAGTGGATTGTAGGTTATTGGTCGGATGCCCCCAAGGGATTCCAGTGGACTTCGGGGTATTGGGCCGACGCGGCCGAGAAGGAGATCACCTATCTGCCCGCACCGCCCCGGAGCCTGGAAGTGGGCCCGAATGTGGTCTTGGTTTCGGTGGACGACGCATGGACCCCGGGCTACTGGGCCTGGCGGGATGAGCACTATGCATGGAGCCCGGGCTATTGGGCCCCTGTGGATCCTGATTGGAGTTGGATACCCGTCCAATATGTCTGGACCCCGCGCGGATATATTTACAGTGGGGGCTATTGGGATTATCCGGTCGAGCGCCGTGGCATTATCTTTGCCCCCGTTTATTTCCGGTCCGGGTATTATCAGCGCTCCGGCTACCGGTATTCCCCCTCGATTGTGATCGGCCTGGATGTGTTTTCGGACCACTTATTCCTGCGTCCGAGTTACCACCACTATTACTTTGGAGATTATTATTCCTCATCCTACCGCCAAAGCGGCTTCTATGCCTCGTTTTCGTTCGGCACGAGCCGGTTCGGCTATGATCCCATTTATTCCCACCGGCGCTGGGAGCACCGCAGCGACAGGAACTGGGAAGTCGGGATCAAGGCATCCTACCAGTACCGGAGCGAACACAAGGATGCCCGGCCCCCGCGCACCTGGGCCGCGCAGAGCCGGATCAGTGCCGGGACTGCACAGTCGAAATACCAGCGAAACCAAGTTGCCGTATCGATCGACACCATGGCCAAAAGCAAGGAGGGCTCTGTGCGGATGCAACCGGTGACCGGCGGCGAACGGCAGAATCTGGCCATGCGGGGCCAGGAAATCAAAAAATCGCGCGACGAGCGCAGAACGATGGAATCGACCCCGGCCAAAGCAGCAGCCTCCAGGCAGGGCGTTGCCCGGGGATCCGACAAAGCAAAACTGCCCAGTACGCCCATTGTGGCCACTCCCGGTGAAAGACAGGCCCAAACGCCCGCCTTGCCCCCGTCGCGGCAGTCCTCCAAAGCGGATGCCAAGGGAACGGCCAATACAGATCATTCCGGAACTTCCCCCAGGCGCGGGGATACCAGTACGCCATCAAAGCAGGGGAAACAGGATGCACAACAGGTGCAGAGGCCCGGCGGAACAGATGTGAAGAAAGGCCCGGGTGGCAACAACCTGCCAACCGGCGGCACTGCGAACAAGGTTCCTGCAGCGCAGGGACAGAGTGAGAACCGCAAAGACAGGCCGTCGCAGGTGAATCCGGCACTGAATCCGGTCACCACACCCGCGCCGGCAAACCAAGTTCCGTCGAAGGCCGGCAATCCGGGGCGTTCCCCGAATGAGGGGGTAAACAATCCCCCATCCGTGCCGCGCAATCAGGATTCCCGGAAAGACCAGACTTTGAAAAAAGCCGACCCGGCCTCCCCGGCAAATCAGGTCGCGCCCAGGGCACCCACCCGTACTCCGGAACCCGGGGTCGTTAATTCTTCGATTCAGCGGCAGAATGAAAATACCACAAACCCCAAGAATCGTGCGCAACAAATTCCGCAGAGGCAGACAGCGCCTGTGAAAGCCCCCCCCGTCCAGGAGCGTGCCACACAAAAGGCACCGAAGAAAACAGAGCCGAGTCCGGATGTGCGAATTGAAGATACAACGGACTCCCAGCGCACCGAATCCCGGACGGAAAGGGTGCCGCAACAGGCCCCGTCTGAAAGCAACCGTGGGAATAGCCGGGATAACAACCGCAACAAAAACAACAATGAAAACAGCCAGTCCACGGACGATGAGCGCCGGTCGAGGAATTCCCGGTGACCCCATTACAAATAGCCGCGGAAGCGATCACCCACATTGTACCCCCGTGGGGGGCTGCATGGATGGTTTCGCTGGTAGGAAAACACCCCATGGAAGCCGGAACGACGCCCGTTCAACATAGCTCTATGAAACAGGGCAAACTCCGCCGGAAAAGCGGCTGCCCTTTGGATGGCGTGCCCCCTGTGGGCGTCAACGTCAGTTTGATACATTGAAAGGAATATTATGCTTGGAACTATACTATTGATTCTCGTTGTACTTATGTTGCTGGGGGCCATTCCCGCCTGGCCGCACAGCCGGGGTTGGGGATATTACCCGAGCGGTGGACTGGGGCTTCTTTTGCTCATTCTCGTCATCCTGCTGCTGACGGGACGGCTTTGAAAACGGTCAACGGCCATCCGCCACGTGCCCCATCCCGGTTCGGATGGTCGGGTGGTGCTGCAGCCCTGGGGAAACCGAAAAAAAGAAAGAATCCGGTACTGATGAAAACTGACAAACCGAAATTCGAGGATGAGTCCGCACTCTACAAGTCGTCCATCGATATTTCAGCGGACAGCCGCCTGAATTTGAACGCATTGATGAACCTGAGACTTGCCTCGGCCATCGATCTGCAGTTGCAGGTCAAACAGGCCCATTGGAACGTCAAGGGGCCCCATTTTATCGGGCTCCACGAACTTTTCGACCAGGTGACGGAAGGGATCGAGGGCTACGTGGACCTGATTGCCGAGCGTATCGTGCAACTTGGCGGGATCGCCGAGGGAACGGTGCGGGTCTGTGCGGCCCGCACGAAGCTGGCGGAATATCCGCTCGAGCTGGCCGATGGCACGGCCCATGTCGCCGCGCTGGCACGGGCCTTGTCCACTTTCGGCCACGAGGTCCGGAATACCATCAATGAGATGGACGAATTGGACGACGCGGGCTCGGCGGACATGTTCACTGAAATTTCACGGGGTATCGACAAATGGCTTTGGTTCGTCGAGGCCCACAACCAGGCGGCGAAATGAAACCCCATACCGGACTGTCATCTTTCAAGAGTCCCGTTCCGCCGGCAAAGAAGCCCCGGGCCATGGCCGAACCCGCGGAGGGGGAATCCGCTCCCAAGACCGCCAGGAAGGAACGGCCGTTCTCGAAATCCAAGGATATCCGGGAGAGCCGGAACGTGCGTCAGATGAAATCTTCCACCCAACACCCGAATACCGGGAATACACCAACGACATGAATGTGGATCCAATCCAAGGGGGCATTTTGAGTGAAAATTTTGCCGGCATAGGCACGGTGACACGGTCCATGGTTCATGCCCGTGCCCGTGAACTGGCCGCAATCAATGGACGTTCCCCGCATGAGGCCACCCGGTCGGATTGGGACCAGGCCAAACGGGAATTGACAGGCGGGGCTGAAATGACCGCAGAAGAAATAATTGTCGATACCGCACCCGAATCCGAACGATGGAATCCTGTGGCAGGGTCGGACGGCGTCAAAGCGCCTCAGATTCCCAGCGATGGCGAGGATGATGAAGGACGCAGTACCTCCGAACAGCTCGTGCAGGAAGGTGTCCGGGAAGCGGAACACGACCAAATGCTCCAGGCGGCCAGGGACCAACAGCAAAAGGACACCCTCTGACGGGCGGCAACTGGAAGAACGGGGGCACTTTGATAGCCAAACTCGGCGCGCTCGCCATTTCGAGTCTGCAGGAACTTGGCAGTCTTGTTTGGATGGGGAGGGAAACGGTTTCAGAAATCGCCGAGCGCCTTGCCAAGGGCCGGTCGCCCTTCCGTCTGGAGGATTTTTTTTACCAGTGCAACCGGGTCGGTGTGGGCTCGGTTCCCATGGTGGTGTTGCTTTCAGTTTTTGTCGGACTGACCATGGCCCTCCTGACGGGCTATCAACTGCGTATTTTCGGGATCGTGACACTGGTTCCGGCCGTGGTCTCTGTTTCATTCACCCGGGAAATGGGGCCGCTCTTCACAGGCATCGTACTGGCATCCCGGATTGGTGCCGCCTATACCGCGGAATTGGGGGCCATGACCGCCGGTGGAGAGGTGAATGCCATTGAGGGCATGGGAATCGGGGCTCTCCGGTTTCTGGTCACGCCGCGCATCCTGGCGATTTTCTGCCTGACGGTATGCCTGACGGTCATTTCGGTCATCTCCGGAATCCTCGGGGCGGCTTTCATATCCAATCTGACCCTGCAGATCGGCTATGGTTATTTTTTCGACCAGGTCATGACCAATCTGCTGGTCAAAGATATTATGGCCGCAGTCGTCAAGAGCTTCCTCTTCGGTGGGATCATCGGCTGGATTGCCTGTTACAAGGGGCTGTCCGTAAAGGGCGGGGCTGTCGGGGTCGGCAATGCGACGACCTCCAGTGTCGTGGTTGCGGTCAGCTCGGTGATTGCCTGCGACTCATTCTGCAACATCTTCATCGTGACGTTCTTCCCATGAAACCCGCGGATGAAAATCTGGTTGATGTCCGCGGGGTGAAACTCAAGTTTGCGGACAAGGTCGTGCTGGACGGCATTGACTTCGGGGTCAAGTCCCAGGAAGTCCTGGTCATCATGGGGCTCAGCGGGTGCGGGAAAAGCACGCTGCTGTCCATCATGCTGGGGCTGCTCAAACCCGGTGCGGGCACGGTATTTTTCAAGAAGGAGGACATGCTCAAGCTGTCGCGGTCCGCGCTGAACGAGGCGCGGGGGCACATTGGCATGGTGTACCAGAGTGCGGCCCTGGTCAGTTCGATGGTTGTGGGCGACAACGTGGCCCTGCCGCTCCGGGAGTTGACGGACAAGGATGAGAAAGAAATTGCATCCATTGTCGACCAGAAACTGGAATTGGTCGGCCTGAAGGATGCCAGGAACAAGCTGCCGTCGGAACTCAGCGGGGGCATGCAGAAACGGGCCGGACTGGCCCGTGCACTGGCCCTGGATCCCGAATTGGTCCTATTTGACGAACCCTCGGCGGGCCTGGATCCGATCAACAGCGGGGTTATCGATGATCTCATCATCCAGCTGCGCGACAAGCACCGGGTGGCGTCCGTGGTGGTGACCCATGAAATGGACAGTGCCTTTGCCGTGGCAAGCCGCATGGCCTTCATCCACGCGGGAAAAATGATTTTCGAGGGAAAGCCGGAAGATTTCCGGAATTCAAAGGAACCCGCCATTGCGGAATTTTTGTCATCGTACGAAAAGCAGAAACAAAACCGGAAGTAAGCCATGCAAATCCATAAAAATGAAATCACCACGGGTATCCTCGTGTTGTGCACGCTGGGGATATTGGTGGCGGCCCTGGTCGTCATCGGAATGCCCGGCGTGATCACGCCCATGAACACCTACCGGATCTATTACGACAATGCCAACGGGATACGCCCGGGTGCCCCCGTGCTCCTGGCCGGCAGGGAAATCGGCAAAGTGTCAGCCCTCCTCTCGCCGGTGCCACTGGACAAACGCCCGGAAGGCCACGCGAATTTCGAGGTTGCGATCGATGTCCAGGTGGCCAGGGAAGCCCAAATTTACCGGGTGGTCATGGTCCGCCTGACCCAGCAGGGACTCATGGGACAACAGGTGATCGACTTTGTGCGGGGGGATGAAGGGAGCGGGTTGGCGGAAGACCGCAGGGAATTCATCGGCGAGCGGGTTCCAGATCTGTCGGAGTCGGTGGCCAAGAACATCGAGCGACTCACCGGGCCCGAGTCGGACCTGGCCCACACCATCAAGGGCACGAGAACCTTGATGGAGACTTTGAATGGATCCCAGATCAAGGGGGTGATCAGCAATACGGAGCAGATGACGGATACCCTGAAGAGGGAACCCTGGCGCCTGATCTGGCCCAGCACCAAATCCTATGAAGGGGATGAGAAGAAGCGCGCGGAGACAGAGGTGAAAACCAATCCGAGGGCCAGAAGACGCTGAGGTGGTGCAGGGCAGCCACCCCAGCCCGGGGCATAGCGTTCGAAAGAACGGGTTTTCTTCAGTTCGAGATGCTTTTTTCGCCGGTGTCCATGGTGGTTTGGCTGCTGGTTTCCACTTCCCGGGTTTCAGTCTTGGTGGATTGGCATCCGGTGAAGACGATGGTCAGGACGGCCAGCAGGGAGCAAATAATTATCAGTTTCTTGAACGGGGTAGTTATCATAGTTGGGTATTTCTGGTTGTTGTTGTTTTCCTTCAGGAAGCATCCTGCCATTCCCGGGGATGGAGGCGCCATGGGGTTTAACCCTACCCACTCAGGGCAGTGAGTGATCCGGAGCGGGGTGCCCAAGTATCCGGCATGTCCTGCGGAAATGGTGGCCGTAGATGGACAGGGTGACAGCCAGGGGAAACAGGGTCGGACGGTGGAATGATGTCCAGAACAGAAGCCCCCAGTAGTGGAAGCGCTCACGTCCGATGATCCCAAGGCTGAGACTGGCCCTGAGAAAGGTCATCACATGCTGCCACTTGGGTGGCATGGTGATGACCGGGCTCCCATATTCATGAAGAAAAGTCCGGATGCGGCGGTAATAGGGCCCGGGGGCGTAAAGGCGTCCCATGAGATTCTTGTAGCCTTCCCGCAGGGTTTCCCGGTCCATCCGGGGAATGAAGTTCGTTGTTCCATCCAGATTGTTGCCCGTTGTTTGTCCCGTCAGCCGCCCCTCGGAGTCCAGCCGCCGGTGAAGCTTGGTTCCTGGAATCGCCTGCATCAGGCCGACCATCGCGGTGACAATGCCGCTCTTCTGGATGAAGTCGATCTGCCGGGCAAAAATCGTGGTGGTGTCACTGTCGAACCCGATGATGAATCCCCCCTGTACCTCCAGCCCCGCACGCTGGATGCGTTTCACATCGGCGACCAGGTCGCGCCGCTGGTTCTGCCGCTTGTTGCACTCGGCCAATCCGGCTTCATCGGGGGTTTCAATGCCCACGAAGACCTGGTTGAAGCCCGCCTCGACCATCAAGCGCATCAAATCCGCATCGTCGGCCAGATTGATGGAAGCCTCCGTGAAAAAAGCGGTGCCCTGTTTGCCTTTCTGCCAGTCGATCAGCGCCGGCAGCAATTCCTCCTTGAGGGCGTGTTTGTTGCCGATGAAGTTGTCATCGACAAAGAATACCGAACCGCGCCAGCCGGCTTGGTGGAGTCCGTCCAGCTCCGCGATGACCTGGGGGGTTGTTTTGGTGCGGGGCCGGTGGCCGAACATCGCGGTGATGTTGCAGAACTCGCAGTCGAAGGGGCAACCCCGCGAGAACTGGACACTCATCGAGGCGTAATGCCGCATATTCACCAATTCCCAGAGGGGTGCGGGCGTCTGCCGGATGTCGGGGAAACTCGATGACGTGTACACCCGCTTGGCCGTGTGGTTTTTGAGGTCATCCAGAAAGGCCGGCAGTGTGGCCTCGGCTTCATCCAACACGAAGTGGTCGACTTCGGGGAATTGTGCGTGGCCGAGGGTGAAAAGCGGTCCGCCCGCGACGATGGTCTTTCCGGCGGCCCTGCAGCGCGTGACCCATTCGTGCGCCGAATCCTGCTGGGCGATCATACCGCTGATGAACACCAAATCGGCCCAATCGAGATCCTTGTCGGTACATTTGCGGACATTCACATCGACGAGGCGCATCTTCCATTCTTTGGGGAGCATGGCAGCCACGGTGAGCAGGCCCAGCGGAGGCAAAGACGCTTTTTTGCGGACAAATTTCAGGGCGTGCTTGAAGCTCCAGAAAGTATCTGGGAATTCCGGATAGAGGAGCAGGACTTTCATCCCAATATAATTTACAGAGCGGGCACTCCGGGGTATATGGGGTGTTCGCCCCATGGAATAGCGGAGCGTCGCGATCAAGTATAATCACAGGTTATGATCATCGATTCATTTGCTTGCCCGGGAGTTGCCCGTGTCTGTTGAATACAAGGATTACTACAGTGTTCTCGGAGTGGCGCGTGATGCGGATGCGGAGGCCATCCAGAAGGCATTCCGCAAGCTCGCCCGCCAATTCCACCCCGATGTGGCCAAAAACAAGAAAACGGCCGAGGCGAAATTCAAGGAGATCAATGAGGCCAATGAAGTTCTTGGGGATCCCGAGAAGCGCAAAAAATATGATGAATTGGGGGCCAACTGGAATGAGCCGGAGGGTGGGGCAAGAGGCAGGCGTGGGGGATTTGACGGGGATCCGGGGCGCGAAGCGGAATATCATTTCGAGGGAACGGGTTTCAGTGATTTTTTTGAACAATTCTTTGGCAGCCAGAACCGTGCGCGTGCCGCCTACGGCAGTGGGGGAGGCCAGGGCCACAATGGGATGTCATTTGCCCGGGACGGGCAGGATATCGTGGGTGACATCCTGGTGACCTTGGAAGAAGTTCTGGCCGGATCGACCCGCACCATCAAGCTCCGCCGGACTGACAGCCAAACGGAGGAGCCGGTTGTGCAGACGCTCCGGGTGAAAATTCCCCCGGGGGTGCGTGAAGCGCAGATGGTCCGTGTTTTGGGCAAGGGTCACGAGGGCACCGGCGGGGGGCATCCCGGAAACCTGTATCTGCGCGTCGCCTTCAGCAAGCACCCCGACTTCGAGGTGAGGGACACCAATCTTTACCTCAATCTCAATCTGGCCCCCTGGGAGGCGGTTGTGGGGGCGGCGGTGAATATACCGACCCTGGAGGGGGCGGCTTCCTTGAAAATCCCCCCGGGTACCATAGCAGGGCGGGCATTCCGTTTGCGGGGGAAGGGGCTGCCGGCGGGCAAGGGCAAGCGGGGCGATCTTCACGCTGTTGTGGTGATCCAAGTGCCCGAGCAAACAACCCCGGAACAAAAAGCCCTGTGGGAACAATTGGCCCGCACGTCCGGGTTCAATCCAAGGCAGGAATCCCCGTAAATGCCGGCGGTGGGTGGAATACCCCATTTTGCCGTGACTGCGTTTCCCGAAGATGGTGGAAACACCCAACATGAAAAATCACATATTCAAGCTCATCGAACTCACAGGCACATCGGCTACTTCCATAGAAGATGCAGTCGGCCGGGCCATTGATACCGCACACGAAACTGTCAAGAATCTCCGGTGGTTCCAAGTGGTTGAAACCCGGGGGTCCATCGACAAGGGTAAGGTGGTGCAATGGCAGGTTACACTGAAAGTCGGATTTGCTGTCGAAGAATGAATAACAGGGGCTATTCCTGTTATAGCATAGCGTGTCCCCTGTTGCCCCTGGCGGGTTGGGTGCTGCTCTGTTTGGCCGCATCCGGCACAGCTGTCTTTGTCTCCACCGACGGCTGGTATGAAGCGCTTGAAAAACCCGCGCTGAATCCACCCGCCTGGCTCTTCGCCCCCGTGTGGACAACTCTGTATATCATGATGGGACTGTCGGCGTGGCTGGTCTGGCGCAAGGGTGGGTGGAAGATCCAGGGGCGTCCACTGGGATGGTTTCTTCTCCAGATGGCACTCAATGCAATATGGACGCCGGTTTTTTTCGGTCTGCACTGGATCGGTCCGGCATTTGTGGAAATATCCATTCTCTGGATGGTTCTTCTCTGGACCATCGTGCTGTTTTTCCGGACCGGAATCCTTGCCGGTTTGTTGTTGGTTCCCTATTTCCTGTGGGTCAGTTTTGCGGCCTATCTGAACTTTGCCCTTTGGCGTTTGAATGCCTGAAGACAGCCGGTGACAGGCTCCGTGATGGATGGGGGTAAGTCCCTGTTCCCCGGCCGGGCAGGGTTTCACCCCATGGTCATCGTTTGAGAAGCTAGGCAAATTCCAGAGACCGGGGGCAAAAATGCCGCCCGGTTCGGATTCCCGCCCTGTGCGGCGGTCCCAAAGCCGGCAAACATCAATAAGGACGACTCCATGAACAAACTCGAAATCAAAGGCGATTGGAACATCGCCATGGGCAAGCTGAAACAAAAATGGGCCAAACTTACCGACGACGACCTCCAGTTCGTTGAGGGCAAGAGTGACGAATTGGTTGGCCGCATCCAGAAGCGCACCGGGGCCACCCGCGAAGCGGTTGAGAAAGCAGTCAAAGAGGCCACTTCGGGCTGCTGCTGCAAATAAGACGTCCCCCATCATTGCGGGGGAATGCCGTACGCATTCCAACTGACCGGTGAGGTCCCATGAGGGGCCGCGCCGGTTTTGTGTTTATGATTTGCATGGAGAGGGGAAATGCCCTGAAATTCACCGGGGAAGGGGAGCGGGGATATTTTCACCATGGGGATGCATAACAGTTCCAAAAGAAAGTCCATTTTTGCACGGCTGCATCCACGTGCGGGTCGAAAGTTGCCGCCCGAACTGCGGCCTGAAAACGTGGGCAGATTGGCCGGGTTGCTGGCGCTTGGGGTGCGCGATCCGGGTTTTGAGCTCCTGGTGGGGCGCATCGAGACGGGGACGATCCACAGGGGCAACAAGGTCCGGTTGTTCTTCCAGGGGGCCGACGCGTTTGCCTCCGTCGGACAGGCCATTCATGACGCCCGGTCCGAGGTGCTTCTGGAGACCTACATCCTGCGGGACGATGCCACCGGGCGCAATTTCCGGGACTGGCTTGCCGATGCTGTGGGACGGGGCGTCAAGGCCTGCGTGCTGGCGGATGCCTACGGTTCGTGGAACACCAAGCGTTCCTTCTGGCGCGGAATGAAGAAGTTGGGAATCGAGGCAAGATTGTTCCATCCTGTTTGGAGTCATCTGGGAAGGGTGCTTTTCCGGGACCATCGGAAAATCACCGTCATTGACCGCCGGGTGGCATTCACCGGGGGTATGAACGTTGGCAACGAATACGGTTCGGCGAGGCGTTCCCGGAATCAACCCTGGCGTGATACACACATAAGAATCGAGGGGACGGCGGCCCGTGAGTTGGCGCTGGTTTTCAATGAAAGCTGGGTACGCGCGGGAGGCCGTTCCCTCAAATTGCCGGAGCAGGATGAGGCGGGGGAATCCGGTGTCCCCATCCAGGTTCTGGATTCGCGCTCCGGCCGCGGACACGATGAGACCGCTTCGGTTCTGGCCGCGCTGGCGGGCGCGGCCAAGCAACAACTTTGGATCACCAATTCCTATTTTGCCCCGGATCATACGGTGGTCAATCTTCTGCGGCAGGCGGCGCAGAGGGGAGTGGATGTGAGGATCCTGTTGCAGGGCCGGACCGACATGCCCCTGGTCCGGAACGCCGGCCGGGGAAATTACGCCGAATTGCTGGCAGGCGGGGTGCGGATTTATGAATACCAGCCGGAAATCCTCCACGCCAAAACGATTGTGGTTGATGGCTACGCATCCGTTGTCGGCTCCACTAACCTGGATTTCCGCTCTTTCTACTTCAATGCCGAGTGCAACGTGCTTGTCTTTGACGGGGACACGGGAGGGGAGATGGCGGCGAAATTTGAAGAGGATTTGGGCCGGTCGGTGGAGATGGACCTGAAGACCTGGAACAAGCGGCCCCTGGTTTGCCGCCTGGGCTATGCCCTGGCCCGTTTTTGCAGCCCATTGCTTTGAATCCGCAGAGGGGCTATGTTTTGGATACAGCGCGGCTGCGGGGATTCTGCGGGCGGGGCTTTATGAGGGTTATACCCCATAGGGGTATATTTAAGCACTTGGGCATAATCAAGTTAGGCTTTGGGAATTATGCAGATTTTATCACTTCGTTGGAAAACATGGATGACGGGAAGGTCCCGCCCGCGACGGCGTTCGGTCGAGGCCCCCTTGCGGGCGGAATTATTCAGTGTTGAACAACTGGCGCGGCACGCCTCCACCCTGGCCGCCTACCACCAGACCACCACCCATCACAGTTCCAACCGGCTTCTGGCCCGCCTGGATGCGAATGAAGAATGCCTCCGTGCTTTCAACCTGGCCACTCTGGCCGTCGATCCCGGCAGACGCATCACCCCGGCGGCCGAATGGCTTCTCGACAACTTCTACCTGATCGAGGAACAGATCCAGCTGGCCCAGCGACACCTGCCCCGCAGCTACAGCCGTGAATTACCCCGCCTCCTGAACAGTCCCTCCGCCGGCCTGCCCCGGGTTTACGATATCGTCCTTGAATTGATTTCACATGTGGATGCGCAGATTGATGCGGAACCGCTCAGCGCATTTTTCGCATCTTATCAAAAGACCGTTCCACTGAAACTGGGCGAGCTATGGGCCATTCCCATTATGTTGCGCCTGGGCCTGATTGAGAATCTCCAGCGCATCACCACTCGCCTGACTGTGGCGCGGGATGACCGGGATCTGGCCGATGTGTGGGTGACCCGCCTGCAGGACATGGCGGAAAAGAATCCATCCCATCTGGTGATCGTGGTGGCCGACATGGCGAAATCGAGCCTTCCCCTGTCCAGTTCCTTTGTCGCGGAATTTTGCCAGCGCCTTTCGCGCGAGAGCCCGGTACTTCACCTTGCCCGCGGCTGGCTCGAGCAACGGCTCGCCGAACAGGGATTGTCCATCGAGCAGCTTGTACACCAGGAAAGCCAGAACCAGGCCGCCGACCAGGTTTCCGTAAGCCATAGCATCGCCAGTCTCCGGTTCCTCGGTGCGATGGATTGGAAGGAATTCGTCGAGACACTGAGTGTGGTCGAGACCATTTTGCGGTCGGACCCGGCGGATGTTTACAGCGACATGGATTTTGCCACCCGGGACCGGTACCGGCACTCGGTCGAGTTCCTGGCCCGGCACAGCGGGCTCTCCGAGGCGGAGGTGGCCCGGGAGGCCATCCGGCTTGCCGAGGAAAGTGCCCGTGAAAAGGGGACAAGGGACCGCACGGCACATGTCGGCTACCATCTCATAGACCGGGGCCGGTCCGTGCTCGCACGCAGCGTGCGGGTGCGGTGGCCCTGGAGAATGATGGTCGAGCGGTGCATCCAGCACCTGCCGTTGACCTATTATGCCGGGGGAACCGGGTTGGCCGCCCTGCTGGCCGGTGCCGCATGGGTCCAGGTGTCGGGGTTGCAGGGTTGGAAATTGGCCATCTTTGCCCTGGGTGTACTTGTATGTTCAAGCCAGCTTGGTGTGGCCGTGATGAATTGGCTTTCGGCACTGCTGGTGAAGCCGTGCCTGCTGCCGCGATTGGATTTTTCCCGGGGTATCGCGCCCGACTGCCACACCATGGTGGTTGTTCCCACCATGCTTACCGATGCCGGGGGGATTGATTCGCTCATCGAGACGCTGGAGATCCACCACCTCTCAAACCGCGATCCGCACCTCCATTTTGCCCTCTTGACGGATTATCGCGATGCATCCGCAGAAATACTCCCGGGTGACGAAGTACTGCTCCAGCGCGCACGCGACGGTGTGAAAATGTTGAACCGGAAGTATTTGTCCGAAGGTGAGGCGATCTTCCATCTTTTTCACCGGCCCCGCCGCTGGAATGAGGGCGAAAATTTGTGGATGGGCTATGAGCGCAAGCGGGGAAAGCTCATGGAGTTCAATTCCCTTCTCCGGGGCGGCTCGGCGGGCAGTTTTACCGGCTTTGCCGGGGATGCATCCATCCTGCCCGCCATCAAGTATGTCATCACGCTCGACACCGACACCCAGTTGCCCCGAGAGGCCGCACGCAAACTCATAGGCACACTGGCGCATCCCCTGAACCGCCCGGTATTCGACCCTGTGAGTGGGGTCGTCCGGGAAGGTTACGGCATCCTGCAACCACGGGTGGGTGTCAGCCTGCCCAGCGCGAGGAGGTCATGGTTCGTCCGCATATTCGCAGGAGATGCGGGCATTGATCCTTACACCCGCGAGGTGTCCGATGTTTACCAGGATCTGTTCCAGGAGGGCTCGTTTATCGGCAAGGGGATCTACGATGTGGATGCCTTCCAGAGGGCGATGGAAGGGCGTATCCCGGAGAACACCGTGCTGAGCCACGACCTGCTGGAAGCCTGTCACGCGAGATCCGCGCTGGTCAGCGACGTCGAATTTTACGAGGAATATCCCTACCGCTACAATGTGGATGTGGACCGGCGCCACCGGTGGATCCGTGGCGACTGGCAGATCGTTCAATGGCTACTTTCAAAGGTTCCGAGTGCCGGCAGAGGGCGGGCCTCCAATCCGCTTTCACCCCTGTGCCAGTGGAAAATCTTCGACAACCTGAGGCGCAGCCTGGTTCCGGTGGCGTTCATGGTGTTGCTGTTGGGGAACGGCCTGTTTTTCCCGGGCCGCGGTTGTGCCGGAATCCTGCTCGTACTGGCGGTGCTTGTGATCCCCGGGTTGCTGGCGACCTTGGCTGACGGTCTCCGCAAGCCGGCCGATTTGCCGTGGCTGATGCATCTGCGGGAAGTCGCAGGGGCGTCCGGACGCCAGCTCGTCCAGGTGGTACTGCTGCTGGCCTTTCTCCCGTATGACGCCTTCATGAGCCTGGATGCCATTGGAAGGACGCTGCTGAGGCTGTGGGTGACGCGCAAGCGGCTGCTTGAATGGAAAACGTCGAGCGAGTCCGAACTGACCACGCGTACGGATCTGGCGGGATTCCATGCCACCATGTGGATTGCCCCGGTTGCCGCATTGCTTGGCGGATGGCTGCTGGCGTCGGATCCGGCCCCGTCATGGGTTCCGACCCTGCCGTTGCTGTCGCTCTGGCTTGCTTCCCCCTGGATTGCCTGGCGGATCAGCCAGCCGATTGCCACCGCAACCGTGGATCTGTCGGAAAGGCAGAGGGAATTTCTCCGGCGCAATGCGCGTAAGACCTGGTTGTTCTTTGAAACTTTTGTCACGCAAGAGGAGAACTGGCTGCCGCCGGACAACTTCCAGGAAATTCCCGCCCCGATGACCGCTTCCCGGACTTCACCGACCAACATGGGACTGGCCCTGTTGGCCAATCTGGCGGCCCGCGATTTCGGGTATCTCTCCCAGGGAGGGCTGATCCAACGAACCGGGGATGCCCTGGCCACGATGAAGCGGCTTGAGCAGTACCGCGGACATTTTTACAATTGGTACGAAACCCGCACACTCCGGCCGCTCCAGCCGGTTTATGTCTCGAGCGTCGACAGCGGAAACCTGTCGGGCCATCTGTTGGCGCTTGGTTCCGGATTGCGGGAGCAGGCGGACGAAAAAATCCTTCCACCCCGCTTGTGGCAGGGTTTGCGCGACACGGCGAAACTGGCCTGTGAGCTGGATGGGGACAACAGGGCACTGGCGGAACTGGAGATGGAGTTGGAGAATGTCCCCGTGACGTTGCGCGCCGCATACGCGCATTTGGGGAAAGTAGCGGGGATGGCGGACCGGATTGCCGGATCTTTCAAAGGTGAAGCAGGTGATCTCAAAGGGTGGATTCTCGCGCTGCAGCGAAACAGCCGGGATCACTGGGAGGATTTGCAGGTCCTCGCCCCCTGGCTGGCGCTGCCGCCCCCCGCTTCGATGAATGGGTTGGAAAGACTCGCGGATGATGCGGATGCGGCTCCCAGCCTCCGGGAGATCGCGGAGTTTGGGAAAACGGTCTGTCCGCTGATCGGGGAGGGCAATGGGCCCACCGGACTCACCCAATGCGTCCGCCGGGCGGCTGAACAGGCCAACCTGCGCTTGCAGACCCTGGAGAATCTGGCGCGGGAAACGGACGGGATGGCCGTGATGGATTTCACTTTTTTGTTCGATAGCGCACGGGATTTGTTTTCGACCGGGTTCAACGTGACGGAGCGCAGGTGCGACTCCGGCTTTTACGACCTCCTGGCCTCCGAGGCCCGGCTGGGCAGTTATGTGGCCATAGCCCTTGGGCAGATCCCGCAGGACCATTGGTTCTCGTTGGGACGGCTGCTCATCGCCTCGCATGGAGAACCGATATTGGTTTCCTGGAGCGGCTCCATGTTTGAGTACCTGATGCCGTTGCTGGTCATGCCCGCATACGAGAACACGGTATTGGGCCGCACCTGCAGGGCGGCGGTGCAAAGACAGATCGACTACGGGCGGCTGCGTGGTGTTCCGTGGGGAATTTCGGAGTCGGGTTACAACCGGACGGATGTGCACCTGAACTACCAATACCGTGCCTTCGGTGTGCCGGGGCTCGGGCTGAAGCGGGGTTTGGCGGAGGATCTGGTGATCGCACCCTACGCCAGTGCCATGGCACTCATGGTGGATCCGCAGCAGGCCTGTCAAAACTTGGAGCGTTTGTCGGAGGAAGGGCATGAGGGCACCTACGGTTTCTATGAGGCGGTGGATTACACCCCCTCGCGCCTGCCCCCGGATGAAATATGCGCCACCGTCAGGTCCTACATGGCGCACCACCAGGGGATGAGCCTGCTGGCCCTGGACAATGTCCTTTTGGGAAATCCCATGCAGCGCCGCTTCATGTCCTGCCCCCTCGTGAGGGCGGCGGATATGCTCCTGCATGAGAGGGTGCCGAAGACCGCGGCCAACGTGTTTGTCGAAGACCTCAAACTGGAGGAATCGCGCATGGTTACCGGCGAAGGTGAGAGCGCAATGCGCGTATTCACGAATCCCAGTCCCCAGGTGCCGGAAGTCCATCTGCTGTCGAACGGCAATTATCATGTGGCCATCAGCAGTTCCGGCGGCGGCTACAGCCGCTGGCACGACCTGGCGGTCACCCGCTGGCGTGAGGACACGACGAGGGATTGCTGGGGAACGTTTGTTTATCTGCGTGACCCCGCCACGGGGGAATTCTGGTCAACCGCGCACCAACCCACCCTGCATGCCACCCAGGGGTACGAGGCCATTTTCACGCAGGCACGGGCGGAGTTCCGCCAGCGCCACGCCGGACTCAAAATCCACACCGAGATCAGTGTGTCGCCGGAGGATGATGTTGAACTCCGGCGGATCACTGTCACCAACCGGCTGTCGGTGGCCCGGGCGATCGAGCTGACCAGCTATGCGGAAGTGGTGCTGGCCGTCCCGGGTGCGGATGCGGCACACCCCGCATTCAGCAATCTTTTCGTGCAGACGGAATTTGTCAAAAAAATGTCGGCCATTCTCTGCACACGCCGCCCCAGATCCGAGGAGGAAAAACCGCCGTGCCTGCTGCACCTGTTGGTCGGGCAGGGGGCGGAACAGGGGGAGGTATCGTGTGAAACCGATCGCTCCCGTTTCATCGGTCGCGGGGGGACGACAGCCAATCCCGCCGCGATGCGGGGCATTTCACCATTGTCGAACACGGTGGGGTCCGTTCTGGATCCGGTCATTGCATTGCGGCGCGTGGTGACCCTGCAGCCCCACGAGAGCGCCATCATTGATCTGGTCACAGGGGTGACGGCAAACCGGGAAGCATCGCTGGCCCTGGTGGAAAAGTACCAAAGCTCCCGCATGGTAGAGCGGGCCTTCGACCTGGCATGGACCCACAGCCAGGTGACCCTGCACCAACTCAATGCCACCGAGAGCGAAGCCCAGGTATACGGTCGTCTGGCGGGGGCCCTGATTTATGCCGATCCGGCCCGCCGCTCCAATCCCGGTGTTCTGCGCAACAACCGCCGGGGCCAGAGCAGCCTCTGGAGTTATGGGATTTCCGGTGATGCCCCGCTCGTGTTGCTCCGCATCAGCGACGCGGAGAAGATCGAGATCGCCCGCCAGTTGATCCGGGCCCATTCCTATTGGCGGATGAAGGGGTTGACCGTCGAGCTGGTGATATTGAACGAGGATGTTTCGGTTTACCGGCAGTCCCTGCACGAACAAATCACGGGACTGATCGCTTCGGGCATAGAGGCCCAGTTGCTGGACAAGCCGGGAGGCATCTTTGTGCGACGGCTGGAGCAGATTCCCCATGAGGACCTTGTCCTTTTGCAATCCGTTGCACGCATCGTGATGGATGACGAAAGAGGGACCTTGGAAGAGCAAATGGAGAGGAGAAACGTCCTGGATCCGCTGGTCCCGCTGCTGATGCCGTCCCGCACCGTCCGGTCCGATTCGCCGACGCCCCTGCCGTCGCGGGAACTGATTTTCGAGAATGGCCTGGGGGGTTTCACCCGGGACGGCCACGAGTACGTGATCACCCTCCATCCGGGGCAAATGACCCCGGCCCCATGGGTCAATGTGATTGCAAATCCCACATTCGGCACCGTGGTTTCGGAGAGCGGAGGCGCCTATACATGGCTGGAAAATGCCCATGAATTCAGGCTGACTCCCTGGAACAATGACCCCGTGCAGGACACCAGCGGGGAGGCGTTCTACATCCGCGATGAACAGACGGGACAGTTCTGGTCCCCGACCCCGCTGCCCGCACGCGGGGCCACTTCCTACGTCATCCGCCACGGCTTTGGTTACACGGTATATGAGCACATCGAGAATGGCATTGCCTCCGAGTTGTGGGTTTACGTGGCCATGGATGCCCCGGTGAAGTTCATGGTCTTGAAATTGCGCAATGTGTCCGGGCGCGCGCGGCGTCTCTCGGTCACGGGTTACTGGGAGTGGGTGTTGGGCGATCTCCGCCAGAACAGTCTTCTCCATGTGCAGACCGAGGTCGATCTCAAGACCGGTGCGCTGTTCGCGCGAAACCACTACAACACCGAATTTCCCGGACGCATCGCATTCATCGATGTGAGCGACGCGACCCGCTCGGTAACCGGGGACAGGAAGGAGTTCCTGGGCAGGAACGGATGCCTTTCCCAGCCTGCGGCACTGAAGCGCTCGCGTCTGTCCGGGAAAGTCGGAGCCGGACTGGATCCCTGCGGGGCCGTCCAGGTTGTGTTCGATCTGACGGACGGACAGGAACGAGAAACCAGCTTCCGACTCGGCGTCGGGCGCAACCCGGCGGATGTGCAGGAATTGGTCCAGCGTTTCCGGCGTGTCGATGCCTGTCGCACCGCCCTAGAAGGGGTATGGGACCACTGGAACCGGACCCTTGGTGCGGTGAATGTCGATACGCCGGACCCGGCGGTCAATGTGATGGTGAATGGATGGCTGGTGTACCAAACCCTGGGTTGCCGGGTATGGGGCCGGTCCGGATTCTACCAATCCGGTGGAGCATATGGATTCCGCGACCAATTGCAGGATGTGATGGCCCTGGTCCACAGTGAACCCGGCATCACCCGTGAACACCTGCTCCGTGCGGTGGGACACCAGTTTTGTGAGGGGGATGTGCAGCATTGGTGGCATCCCCCGTCGGGACGCGGGGTCAGAACCCATTTTTCAGACGATTTCCTCTGGCTCCCCTATGCAGTCTGCCGCTACGTGGCCTGTGTCGCGGATACCGGCGTGCTCGATGAGATCGTGCCGTTCCTGGAGGCGAGGCCGGTCAAGCCGGAGGAGGAAGCCTATTACGACCTGCCGAACCGTTCCGAGGATTCGGCCACTCTTTATGAGCACTGTGTGCGGGCAATTGAACGGGGATTGAATTTCGGCGCCCACGGCCTGCCGCTGATCGGCTGCGGGGACTGGAATGACGGAATGAACCGGGTAGGAAACGAGGGCCGGGGGGAAAGTGTCTGGCTGGCATTTTTCCTCTATGATGTCCTGGTGAAATTTTCCAGCCTGGCCGGCCTGCGGCAGGACAAGGCCTTCGCCGCACGCTGCCTTGCCCAGGCACGGCAACTCCAGGAAAACATCGAGTTGCACGGATGGGACGGCGAATGGTACCGGCGTGCATATTTCGACAATGGAGAACCGCTTGGGTCACGGTTGAATCCGGAGTGCCAGATTGATTCCCTGCCGCAAAGCTGGTCGGTGATCAGCGGCGCTGGCGAGCCCGCACGTTCCCGCGCGGCCATGGAGTCGGTCGATTTGCGTTTGGTCCGCCGGGACACCGGACTGGTACAGCTGTTTGATCCACCCTTCGATCAATCCCCGCTCAATCCGGGATACATCAAGGGATACATTCCCGGCGTGCGTGAAAATGGGGGCCAATATACCCATGGCGCGATCTGGGCCGCCATGGCCCAGGCACTCATGGGGGAAAATGAAAAGGCCTGGGAATTGTCCAACCTGCTCAATCCGGTGCACCATGGTTCAACGCCGGGACAAATCGCCGCTTACAAAGTGGAGCCTTATGTGGTCGCCGCCGACGTGTATGCGGTTTCCCCGCACGAGGGCCGGGGCGGTTGGACATGGTATACGGGGTCCGCAGGCTGGATGTACCGGTTGCTTCTGGAGACGCTTCTGGGAGTGAACCTCGAGGGCGCCCAACTGCGGCTGGATCCCCGTTTGCCCCTGGCATGGACGACCTGCAAGATCCACTACCGGTACAAGCTGACCGTGTATCACATCACCATAACGCGGGTTGCCGGTCATCCGCCGGACAAAGCCGTGTTATCGATCGATGGCCGGGAAATGCCCGGCAATTGCATTCCCCTGCAGGATGATGGCCACGAGCACACGGCCGAGTTCATTGTCCCGTGAAGGGCTCACCTTGGGAATGCGGATTCTTTTAGAGCATTTTTTGCTTTATTGGCGGCAGGCTCCTCTCGTTTCTCATACTCGCACTCGTGCTCGTTCTCTCGATCCCAGAGAGCACGAGAATGAGTGCGAGTAAGAAAACGAGCGGCAAATGAAACAGAAAACGCGCTATTGGGAATGCTGATCCTCTTAAACAAAGCGGAAGTGCTCTATTGAATTCCCGGGGGAATGCTTTCATCCTCGATTCATGCCAGACACAGGTATGGAGATGACCTCCGATTCAATCGGCAGGGTTCTGCCCCGCAGGGTCCTGGGACGCAGCGGGCAGCAGGTGACCATGCTGGGGCTGGGAGGATTCCATGTCGGCTGGACGACCGAGCCGCTGGCCCAGGCGGTTATCGAGGCGGCGCTTGAAGAAGGCATCCGTTTCTTTGACACGGCGGAGAGTTACGGCGACGGGACCAGCGAACAGCGCTATGGAAAGTTTCTTGTTCCCAAGTACCGCGGGAATGTGTTCTTGATGACCAAGACAACGGCCAAGGATGCGGCGACGGCCCGTACGCACCTGGAGGGTTCGCTGCGGCGGCTGGGGGTGGATGTGATCGATCTTTGGCAGATGCACGCCCTTGAGTCTCCGGAGGATGTGGATGCGCGCATCAAGGCCGGTGTGTTGGATGTGCTTCTTGAGGCCAGGGCCTCGGGGAAGGTAAAGTATCTGGGTTTTACCGGTCATGGCAGCCCCTATGCGCACCAGCGGATGCTGGAGCGGTTCGGTGCGGACGGCCCATTCACCGCCATGCAAATGCCCGTCAACCCGGTGGATGCCGGATCACCCCACAGTTTTGTCCATTCGGTGATTCCGAAGGCGACACAAAACGGCATGGGGGTTCTGGCGATGAAAACCCTGGCTGACGGGCGGTTTTTCCAGGTGAAGAAAGTCAATGGCAAGGTGACCTGGGAAACGGACAACCCCGTTGTTCCCGGCCGGTTGACCGCGTGTGAATGCCTGGGTTTTGCCTGGTCGTTGCCGGTGAGTGTGCTGATCACCGGTGCGGAGAATCCGGAATTTGTCCGGGAGAAAGCCGCGATCTGCCGGCAATTTGCCCGGATGGATGAAGAGCAACGACAGATCCTTGTCCGGCGTGTGGTGGAGTTTGCCAGGGAGGGCCGGGTCGAATATTACAAGAACGAGGCGCTGCGGAAGTAAAATCAGGTCCGGTCCAGTGATTGTAGTGCGGCAGAGAGATAGGGACGTTCCATGCTTTCCGAGATGGAGCCGCGGCAGACTTCGTAGCCTCCCTCGAAGGCGGCCGCATCGGTGAAGATGTAGCCCACGGCGTCGTTGGCATGTTCCACCACGAGGGTGTTTTTCAGCGGGGAGGATTTCCTTACGCGCGAGGCGATTTCGGAGAACAATTCGCCCGGCGCACTGACCAGGGCCAGTCCGCCCAAGTCGATGGTCTGGACAGCGGTCTGGATGAAATGCTTCGAAACACGGCCGATGATTTGTGCGTCGGCCCACCGGCCCACATTGGCGCGCACGCGGAAGCGGAGCGGCACCGTGCAGCTGGTTGCGGATTTGAGCGGGATGGGCCGTGCCTTGTGAACCGTCTGCATGACCGCCCGGGCCAGGGCCCGACCCATCTTCCTGGCGTGGTAAGGCCGGTCCCGCAGGCATCGGAGCGGGTTGATATCGGCCGCGCCCGTCATGATGTGGATGGCGACCTCCGCCCCGGTTTCCTTTTCCAGCGCGTTGACGAAATAGCCGGGATAATCGGCGCAGGCTCCGGTGTTTCCGGGACCGAGGGTGACCGGGTGGCAGCCATAGCCTGCCAGTATCGCGTGGATTTTCCCCGTCTCCGCTTCGTGGAAAGTGACAAAGGGGATGTCCGGGTTGAAATAGCCGGTGTGTTTGCCGTGTGGATCCTGCCACACATTGCGGGCATAACCATGGACCAGCACACGACGGTTGTGTCCGAGCCTGGCCTGTCCCGTTCCCAGCCGGGCGGTCACTTGACGCCGTTTTTTCCAGGCTTCGAGGATCGAAGCGACCATGGTTTGGATGAGTTGGCGCCGGTAAATGGGGTCGGGCCTGATGAGTCCCTCCCGGGGTTTGGCACTGTAGTAGGGCTGCAGCGACGGCGCGGAGTGGGTGTGCGTGGCCGCAATCATGATGGCGGCCGGCTTAAGGCCGGGAAGCCGTTTGGCGGCGGTCCGGCGGACTTCGGCCACGAGTGAAGCCGGGATATACAAGTTATCGATGACCACAAGGGCGGCGCCCGGTTTGCCGGGGCCCGCCCCGAAAACAGCGGTCCGGACAAACAGGTCGGATAACACGCCGGTGTTGGGACGCTCCGCCGGGTAGCCCATCAGTCGTGGCCCCTTGGGCGGATTGGCGGTTTGTTTCGACACACCCAGCCAGAGGACCCCGCCGGATTTGGGGCGACGGCTTGCTTTGCGGGTAGTTTTCATTTTTTCGGGATCCGGTATCAGGCCGGGGAGGGCAGCTTGAATTCAGTCCAGGGCAGGTCGTGGGCCTGGGCTACCGCCTTGTTGTTGAGTTGTCCGCTCCAGGTGTTGATGCCGGAGATCAGATGCGGGCGGTGCCGGCAGGCGCCTTCGAACCCGTGGTCGGCCAGGCTTTCCATGAACGGGAAGGTGGCGTTGGTCAAGGCCTGGGTGGCGGTGCGTGCATAGGCGCCGGGCATGTTGGCGACGCAATAATGGAGAACGCCCTCCTCCGTGTAGACCGGATTGGAGTGGGTGGTGGGGCGGGAGGTTTCGGCGCAACCGCCCTGGTCGATGGCAATATCCACGAAGACGCTGGCCGGACGCATCAGGCGGAGCATGGCACGCGTGAGCAACCTGGGGGCCCGCGCACCCGGGACCAGCACGGCCCCGATCAACAGGTCGGTCGTCGGCAACAGGTCGGTCAGGCTCGATTCGCTCGAATACAGCGTCGAGGCATGCATGGTGATGTCGAGAAAGCGCATCCGCTCCAGGTCCACCTCGAGAATGGTGACTTCCGCACCGAGCCCGGTGGCCATGCGGGCTGCATTGACTCCCGCGGTGCCCCCGCCGATGACCACGACGCGTCCCGGTAACACGCCGGGAACGCCACCCAGGAGAACGCCGGGACCCCCGCTGTGCTTGGCCAGGAAATATCCCCCCACCAGAATGGACATTTTCCCGGCAATTTCGCTCATCGGCTCCAGCAGCGGAAGGCGGCGGTTGACCTCCACCGATTCATAGGCGATGGAGGTGGTTCCGGACGCCATGAGGGATTCCGTCAGGGCCCGGTTGGCAGCAAGGTGGAGGTAGGTGAAAAGGATGTGGTTTTTGTTCAGCAATGGAGTTTCCGAGGGAAGGGGTTCCTTCACCTTGACGATCAGGTCGGCGCGGGCGAAGACCTCCTCGTGTTTTTCCACGATTTCAGCCCCGGCCCGCCGGTAGTCGTCATCGGTAAAGCCGATGCCGGCCCCGGCATTTTTCTCGACCACGACCTTGTGGTGTTTGGCGAGTTGGTAGGCCCCAGCGGGCAGCAGGGCGACCCGGTGTTCCTGTTCCTTGATTTCCCTGGGGACTCCGATGATCATGATAGGTTGATTATAGGTTGGTGAGTGTCTTGTTGATGGCGACAATACAACTGTCGATGTGCGCATCGGACATCCGTTGCGTCAGGGGGATGTTGATGGACCTGCCGAGGTAGTCATCGGACTGCGGGCACATGGTTTTGGAATATTCGACACGGCAGGGGCGGGCGGCATCGGTCCAGGGATGACCGTAGACATCGGAGGAACGCTTTTGCAGGATGTAATCCCAGTGGTGGTAAACATGCCTGGCCGGGATGCTGTTCGTGGCGGCCATTCCCTCCGCCTGGAGCTTTTCGGCCACTTTTTTGGCGAGTGCTTCCGTTTCGAGGAAGAAGATCAGCGAGATGCCGCAATCACCCTCGGGATCGGGGACATCCTGGTAGCGGATGGATTTGAAATCCTTGATGCCGGCCCGGAGGCGCTTTTTGAGCTGCCGCACCCGCGCGAGGATCCGCCCCCGTTTGCCCAGCTGGGCCAGGGCCAGGGCGCCGTTCAGGTCGGACATCCGGTAGTTTTCGCCCATGAATGCGGTGACCCCGATGGGATTGTCATCGAGGATCCTCCAGAATTCGTAGGCGGAATCATGGTAGCAGCAACCCCGGTCGAAGACGGACTGGCTGCTGGTGACAAAGGCCCCGCCTTCGCCCGCGGTGATGACCTTGAACTGCTGCAGGCTGAAGGCCCCGGCATGCCCGATGGATCCCAGGGGTTTGCCCTTGTATTCCCCGCCATTGGCCTGGGCGCAATCTTCCAGTACGGAAATGCCGTGTTTTTTGGCGATGGCCATCAGCTCGTCCATCCGCGAGGGGGTTCCGCGCATGTGCACCGGAATGATGGCCTTGGTCCGGGGGTTGATTTTGCGTTCGACATCGGCCGGGTCCAGGGTCAGGGAGTCGTCGATTTCGGCAATGACCGGGATGGCGCGGACGGCGAGCACCGCAGCGGCTGTTGCGATGTAGGTGTAGGCGGGGACGATGACCTCGTCGCCACTGCTGACACCCAGTCCCACCAAACCGCAGATCAGGGCCGAGGTGCCGCTGTTCACCGCGAGGACATGGTCCACTCCGGCGACTTTCGCGAATTCCTGTTCAAAACGGTAAGTAAAGGAGTCCTCGCCCTTCTTCATATGCCGGAAGAGGTTTTTCGAGCGCAGGGCCTGGGTGACCAGGGCGATTTCCTCTTCGCCGATTTCCGCGGGTCCGAGGTGGTAGCTGTCGGGTTTGTCAACGACGCAGGGGGTGTCTTGCACGGGGGCGGGAGTGGCATTCATGGTACGACCTTTCAGTTTCTGATTTGAAGTTAGTGCCCGCCGGGGTCCGGTGTCACTGAATAGAAAATGGAATAAACACCGATGATATGGAAAAAAAGCACCTGTCCGGGGACGGGGTGGACGGTGGTTTCCATCGGACAAAACCGGGGTTGCCAAAGGCGGGATATGGCCCCAAAATTTTTGACTTCATGGCTGCAGCCCGCTCCAAAAACAGGGGGATGACAAAAGTTTTGCCCGACTATGCCGGTATTCCCACCGGGGACCCGATCATTGCCCACGACTGGGTCAGGAAGGCCCTCCAGTGCCTGACGGTGGGGCAGCAGCCCCTCCTGTACACGCAGCAGTCCGTGAAGACTCTGCCCCGGCACGGGCGGGGAAATTCCCAGGTGTGGAAGGAGCACCCCAACTGGCCGCAGCACAAGCACACCACCACCCAATTGTGCCTCTCGCTTTCCGGGGAGTCCGTCCTGAACATCGAAGGGAGGCGGTTCCTTTTCACTCCGCCCAAGCTGGCCGTCATCGGACCCAATGTCCTTCACAGCGAGGGCCGGCGGTTCAAGGGGGACAGCTACGCGCTGCTTTGGATGTTTTGCGTCAAATCGTCCATCCATCTGGTGGTCAGCAGCCATTCGCCGGGCCGGGTGTGGAAGAATCCCTGGATGTATTCATTCTGCGACGAAAGTGTCACCACCCTGAACGGGAGCATGGAGGATTTTGTGGTGGGAAAACCCGAGGCCGGTGCGGCCTTTGGCGCGGATCTCGTCTGTGTCCTTGCCGCGGCCTACCGGCGGCTGGCCCTGGACAAACAAGCCGGCGAGGACGGGAACAAGAAAAGCGCCATGCTCAACCACATGAAGCTCTACCTGGACGACAATCTGGACAAGCCCATCCCATTGCGCCAGCTGTCGGCCATGTTCAACTTTACGCCCAAACATTTGAACGGGTTGTTCCACGAATGGAGGGGCAAAGGCATTCATGCCTACCTCATCGAGCAGCGGATGGAGAAGGCCATCCGGCTTTGCAAACGGACCAATCTGGCGGTGAAAGAAATTGCGGCCAAGGTCGGTTACAACGATGCCCTCTACTTCAGCAAGGCATTCCACACCTATCACGGGGTCTGGCCGAGTGAGCTCGCCAAGCTCGCCCGCTACGGCCGCGGCTGATGCGGCTGATGCGGCTGATGCGGCTGATGCGGCTGATGCGGCTGGAGCAAGTCCGCAAATCACGGACGCATTTTTTCAGGCCTTGCGGCTTTTGTCGCCGGCCTCGCATTGTTGCGACGGAGCGGCGCGAACTTGGATGAGGCCGGTCCGGGGCCAGCGGCCCCGGCTACAGGGTCAACCAAACACGGAATGACCCCAGCGGCGGATATCAGGGTTGGCGGGACGGCTGTTTGGATGCGGCCTGCGGGTCTTCGTCACCTTTGAAGGAGGTCAGGGTTCCCCAACAGATCCCCGTGTTCAGCGTCGAGGGTTCGGGACGGTAGTTGCCCGGGGTTTTCCGGTTCACGAGAATCGCCGAGGTATTGCCCATGATCTCCTTTGTAAAGGGCATCTCCAGCCCTTTGCGGTGGACGTAGTGCTGGTAGACGGTTTCGTAAATGGGGGCAAACCGTCCGCGGCCATCCGGGCTGATCACTTTCCAGGGCAGGGGCGGCAACTCGGTGAAAGGGACGTCGTCGTTCCCGAGCATGTATTTGGCGGTGTACTCCATGCCAAGCCGCAGGAGGTTGTTTTCCGCTCCATAGAGATCCACGCCCTGTTTCCATGCAACCTCGCAGAGGGCGATATAATTGCCCAGGCCCATTTGCACATGGCCCTGGTCGCGGCCGCTCTCCTGGCACTGGCCGGAGGGGAGGATGTAGGCGGTGAGGTGTCCATGGTCGTGCTTGGGGGAGGGGGATTGGTATCGCCCGGCAAAATGGTCCGTAACCACCTTGAACAATTCCCGGTCATCATTGAAGACGGCGATGCACATGAGGCTGTTCATCATGCTGGCATCCCAATTGCCATTGAATCCCGGCATGAAATCCTTCATCACGTCGGTCATCTTGCTCAGCATCAGTTTGAAACGGCTGATGTCCTCGTTGCTCCAGCCGGAGGGCTTCCCGTCCTTCGGGGTGTAATAGCGGAGTAACTCCGCGGCGTTGGCCAATTTGTAGCCGTTCCAGCCACACACGACCTTTTCCTGCGAGGTCGTGCCATGGATATTCTTCAGGGTTGCGGACCAGGCATTGAGAATCTCGATGGCTTTGTCCGCATGCTCCTGTTTGCCCGTGAGGGCCCATTGGAGCGCATGGGAGTAAGCGGCCAGCGCATCGCCCTGCATGTAGCCGTTTTTATTGGCGTCCCAGTCGGATTCCGGGTGGGGTGTCCAGGAGAGCTTGGAGTAGTATTCGTTCTGCAGTTGCTGCCAGGCACCGCTCCATGGTTCCGCCCCGGCTTCGATTTTTCCGCGCATGAAGGCCAGATCGGCGGCGTTGTGGTATTGCCCGGGGTGGATGAATTCCGCATCTGCCCCGGAGGCGGACAGGGTGAAGGAGAAAAGGCAGACTTGGAACCAGTTCATCGGCTTTATATTCATAAGGGGTACAGGTGAGGGATTGGGGTGAAGTTCCCATTCCCAAGGAAAAATGCGACCCAATTCCGGTAGATTGGCTTTCAAGGGCAGGGGCACAAGGGGTGGGGGATGAATACTTTTCTTTGACCTTCGAGGGCCAACGAAATAGTTTCAATAAACTTATCTTATGTCATCTCTCAAGGAAATCGCGTCGGGCCTGGGTGTTTCACATGCATTGGTTTCCCGCGTCCTGAACAATAAAATGGGAACGACCCGGGTCAGCGACAGGGTTCGTAAGGCCATTCTGCTCAGGGCCAAAGAACTGGATTACCAGCCCAATCCCCTGGCCCTGGCCTTGAAAAAAGGACAAAAGGGTGTGGTGGGTGTTTTTTTGCATGGCTTGGGTGTGGATGGCAGCGAATTGAGCATTGAATTCATCCGGGCCGCCGGCAGGGCACTTTCCGAACACCGCCTCAATTTGTGGCTGCAATTTTTTGAGACGGAGGAGGAGTTTTCAGCGGTGTGCAATGAAAAGCTACTCCGTAAAGTGGACGGATTGATTGTGGCGGGCGTCATGCACGAAAGTCTTGCCTCCAAAATCAAAGACGTGGAACAGAAGGGTTTGCATGTGGCTTCGGCCTGCCAAGGGCCCTTGAACAACTGGGACATTGTCAATTTCCAGGTCAATCTCCACTCCCAGTGCTACCTCCCGGCGAAACATTTGATCGAAAAGGGCTGCAAGAGAATCGCCCACTTCAATGCCATGCCCTACCGCTATGCCGGTTATTTGAAGGCCCACGCCGAGGCCGCGCTGACAGTCCGGGAAGAATTGGTTGTCAGCCTCGGCGAGTGTTTCGATGTGGATTCCGGGAGAACCGGCACGAAGTACCTGTTGGATTCCGGCCGGGATTTTGACGGGCTCGTCGCCCAGTCGGATGCCCAGGCGGTCGGTGCCATGATGGCGCTTTCCGATGCCGGTGTGCCCATGTCGAAGTGGCCGCTGATCACGGGAGTGGACAATTCGCCCATCGGCCGGCTTTATGGTTTGCTCCCCATAACCTCGACCACGGCGGAAATGAGTTCCTGTGCCAGGTTGACGGTGGATGCCATTATGAAGAAAATGGCGGGATCCCCGGTTTTCCCCCAGCTTGCGGAACCCACCCTGGTGGTTCGCAGGTCATCGGAGCGCTGACCCCGACGGGTGAAGGTGGTTCCGGGTTTCCATGCCCGCCCTTTCCCCGGCCGGGAAATAATCAGGTAAAATCCCCTGATTAGTCCTGTTTATGGGATTTGGCGGCCCCATTTCTTATCTTGCAGATTGTAAAGATAGATTACACTCTCCGCCTTGATTATGTGGTTGAAGACCGGCCTTGCTTTGGGTGGATTATTGATCGTTTTTTTGCTGCAAGAGGCAGGCGCCACCAATGGTACCGGCACCCTGAATATCGTGACACAGGCCGGCTTCAATATCATGAATGTCACCGTGACACCCAGTATCGCGTCGGGGTCCACCAAACAAACGACTTTGACCGGAACCGTGGATGCCAGGATCGCTGCCGATCCCCTGACCGGCGCCTGCACGGCCCTGACTTTGTCAGGGGACAACCTGGCCATGACGAATCTGTCCTACAGCTGGGTGTTTGGACTTGCGAAGCTGCAGATCCAGGGGATGGGCGCGTATGCGTTCACCCCCAATGCCCCCGCCCCGGTGACACCCAACGCCACCGGAGGAAGCTTCGACGGATCATTGCACAAATTGATCATCAACAAGGGCAATGCCACCGGGATAGCAAGCGCCGACTTGTCCGTTGCGCCGATCCAGGGTTATGGCACAGGGACAGGCACCCTTACCATGGTGGCCGGGACGGTCACGGCCACCCACCGCAGCTACCAGGTCACCCTGGTTATCCCCGTGGATTTCACCGACATCGTCAATGACGGGGTCGCCACGGTGCGCGTCCAAGGAACCCTGAAATCCACCGGAACCATCACCTTTCCGCTCAATGAATTCATCGCATGGACGGAGGAGAAGGGTATCCCAGGGGCTTCATTCACGGCTCCGCTGACGGCGGGGGCAGTACCACTCGGCATGGCCTGGGCTGCCGGTCTGGAACCCACGACACCGGTTGGCCTGGTTACCCCCGGCATCCAATCCACCCCTTCGGCAACGAGCGCAACGCTGACCCTGCCCGAAACAGGCACCCGGGCGCCGCTCTGGATCGACAGCTGCACGGACTTGCTGAAGGGGGTGTGGAGCCCGGTTGCCGGGGCCGATCTGAGTACCGGAACAAATCCCATACCCGCAGGCACCATGGGCGCCGTCACCATCCAAATGGGAACCGGTCCCAGTCTGTTCATCCGCCCGAGGGTGGATCCGCCCTGATAAAAGGACGCTGATCAGGGGGAAGTGACGCGAACCCGCGAAAAACGCATGGGGGCGTCGGCTGTGCTGTCGGTCAGGGTCACCCGCTCGAAATTGGCGTCAATACTGGTGACGCTTTCGGTGGCCGAAGGGTTGGTTGCCCAGGAGGGGGTTGCAAGGTTATCGGTGAATTCCACGTGGTAGGTGATGCCGGGCGAGGTGGAAGCCTTGCGGCGGATATAGGTCCATTTCAAGCGGGTTTCATCACTCTCCTGGAATTCCGGGAGGGGAAGCCCCGCGGAGCCGGAGCTTGTCATCCGCTGGGTGTTGGGAATATCCAGTGCGGCCGCCTGGCCGGGTCCGTTGCCGATCATGTTGAAGGCGTATTTGTGGAGATTGGGCACTTCATCCTTTGCCGGAATCAGGAAATCATCTGATCCATCAGGAGAAAGGCCTTGGGCGAGGTGGAAATAATTGAGTGTAGCAGACAACGGCGATGTGGGTCGTCCAGCGAGCGTGGATTCCCATCCTGTGGTCCGCTCGATGTAGTATACGGTAAGTGAATCATCGCCCTCAAAAATGGTCGGGCTGAAGTCTTCGTTTCCGTACATATAGCTGATTGGGTTATAGTTGCCTTGGAAATAGGCCCCCTGGAGAGCCGGGCAATAGGCGAATGCATAGTCGTGGACGCTGTACCAGGCTGTTGGATCGGTGAAATAGAGATTGATGGATTTTAGTTCGCTGCAATAGGAAAACGAAAATTGTCCTATAAAATAGTATGAATAAGGGATGTCATACTGGAAATCGTCATAATGGAAATCAACACGGCCCAGGCCATTGCAATGCGAAAACGCGTATGGTCCGATGAAGAGGTCTGCTTCAGGGGCAAACATCAAGAATTTCAGCTTGCTGCAATTATAAAATGCATAGTCGGAAATATGGCTGACATGGGGTGGAATGACCAGTTCTGCCAATGAAGTACAGTTCGAAAAAGCTTCGTAGCCAATACTTGAGACACTGGATGGCAGCGTAATACCGGTTAAGTTTTTGCACCAAAAAAAAGCATAATACTTGATGTCTGTGACGCCTGGAGGAATGCTGTAGGCCCCGGTTTTACCGGGGGGATACGTAATGAGTTCCGTTTGAATTTTGTTGAAAAGCACCCCGTCATTGCTGCTGTATACGGTATTGTTTGGATCTACTTCGATAGACGTAAGATTGGTGCATCCTTGGAACACAACATCACCGAAATTGGTGACACTAGAAGGTATAAGGACGCTGGTAAGCCTGCTGCAGCCCGAATAAGCAAAAGTGTTTATCGTTGTAACGCTGCTGGGAATTATCGCTTGCTCCAAGTTGACGCAATCGTCAAATGCACTATATCCAATCCTCGTCACACTCAGTGGTATTGTTACGCTGGTCAGGCTACAGCCTCTAAAAGCCGAATCACCTATTTGGGTGACAGGTTTGTCATTGATGCTGGCCGGAATGATGACATCCCCCACTTCCGTGGTGGGGTAGCCTGTGATTGTAATGGCGGTTCCTGTGTCCACATAGGTGAAGTTGCCGAACGTGGCTGCAAGCAGCGGGCCGGAGAGGCTGTGTCCCAGGACAAAAACCGCACAGGCCCGGAAGAAACGGGTTTTCTGCAGAAGGGCTCCAGTCCGGTGAAAGGGGTTCATGGGATGGAATGGCAAGCTGATAGCCGCCTTTCGGGGCGTTAGCATGGTGAAAAGCCGGGGAAAGTCAAACCGCGACTCCGGCAGGGCAGACGTCGGACGAAGGCGGAATGTCTTTCCGGGGCGGAAAGGCACGGCGGTTGGGAGACCGCCGCTCCTTGTCGGGACTGCCGGAGTTTGCCGACTGAAATGAAAGCGCTTCAGACACGGTCGGGGGCGATGCAAAAGGACCGGCGCTCGCCGGCCGCACTCTGATTATACCACTTCACCCGGATTTTTTTGAAAAGCTTCGGATCCCCGGACACCTTCACAGATTTGGATTCGCCGGGGAGAATGGAAAAGGCGTTGTCCTCCGCATCCACACCCGGCGGAAATTCCATCACCACATGGTGGGCGTAATAATCCGTCGTAAGCCGGATCTTGTTGCCGGTGATTTTGTGGACCAAGCGGGCCGGGGGCAGGCTCATGTTCGGGAGGGGATGCGCCAGATGGACGTTCTCGCTGGCGACTTTTCCGCCCACTTTCAGCCGGGCGAAATAGAAGTTCTCTGTTTTGAAAAGATCCAGGCTGTCCGTGGCCACTTTCCGGGTGCTCCTTGCCTTGATGTGGAGGGTCTTGCGGGTGATTTTCTCCGCGTTCATGCCGAACGTCACCCGCCCGGGTTCTCCAGTGAAGGTTTTCAGCCCGTACTCCAACTCCGCCTCATGGTCATGCGGGGTATCATTGATGACCCAGACTGACGCGCCGTATTCCTCTTCCTTGATGGAAACGAGGAGGGGTTGGTAGGCCCTTTTGACGAGGTAGTAGCTGAGTTTTTTGTTGAGGTAGTAATCCATCACCGACCAGCCGACTTCGCCCCACATGTCGGCATACATCCAGAACAGGCTGCCGCTGCAGAAGGGGTTCCTTCTTCGCAGGTGTTCGATGGCGTATTTGTAGCCTTCCCCCTGGATGAGCTGGGACACCCTGATGAAATCGTCCAGCCCGAGCTGCCGGTGGTCGCCGAAAAAGAGATCGATCTGCCGCTCCACGAGGCCGGGGCCGTTGTCGGACTTGAAGGCGTGGCTCATGCGGTTGACATGGAATTGGAATGCCTTGGACTCCAGTTTCCTGTTGCCGGGGGAAAGGTATTTTTTGACGGAAGCGGCACAGGGGGCCGACATCAGTCCATATTCGCTGATGAATCTTCCCCGCACCTTCCGGTAGTTCCGGTAATCCACCCGGCCCGATGGATAACCGCCATGCAAGGAGACCGTCCATGCGTGCATGTCGCCCTCGCTGTCGCTGTTCGGGAATGCGCCCCCGTAGGGCGAGCCCGGCCAATAGGGACGGGTGCCGTCCAGTTTCTGGCAGGAGTGGGGCAGGATCCGGTGATAGATTTTTTTTCCGTAGAAAATACGTTTTTTGTCCTTCGGGTTGCCGATCCAGCCTTCCGCATGGGCCTCATGGTTCTCGTTGTTGCCGCACCAAAGCACAATGCAGGGATGGTTCCTCAGGCGGCGGATCGCCTTTTCCGACTCATCTTTGATGGTGCGGCAAAATCCGGCATCGTCGTCGGGAACCATGGCACAGGCGAACATGAAGTCCTGCCAGACCATGATGCCGTGTTCATCGCAGGCATTGTAGAATGCGTCGTCCTCGTAAACGGCCCCGCCCCATACGCGGAACATGTTGAAATGGGCCGCGGCGGCGTTGGCCACCAGCTGCCGGTATTTTGTTTTTTCGATCCGTGCAAGGATGGCATCGGGAGGAACCCAGCAGGCCCCCTTGGCAAAGAGGGTTTTCCCATTGATTTCAAACGTGAAGGATTTCCCCCCCTCCGGAAGGGGGAGTTTATTCTGGACCAGTCTTACTGAGCGTATCCCGAACCGTGTTTGGTAGCGGTCAAGGACGGTGCCTCCGGCCTTTGCCTCCAGGGTCAAATCATGCAGGACCGGTTTCCCCATTCCGTTCGGCCACCAGAGCTCCGGCTTTTTGATCCGCCGGGTGACCGAATACCGGTTCATCCCTTTTCGTGCGATGACCCGAATTATTTCCGCCTTCCCACAGAAACGCGCCTCCAAGGTGAGGGGAAGGGGGCCTTGGGCGAAGCTTTCCAGTTCGATTTCGCAGGTGATGACGGCATCGCTCCCGGTAAGTTTCGTTTTGATGAAACAACCGCGGATGGCCGCCCTGGCAAGGGATACCAGCGTCACGGGGCGCCAGATGCCGCACGTCACCATGCGGGGGGAGAAATCGGCACCGAATGTGAAAAAGGGTTTGCGGATCCAGATTTTCCCGCCGTTGTGTTCCGGGGACTGGCCGTATTTTTCCAGCTCGCGCCCTTCCGCCCCGGCAATCCCGTCGTCAATCCGTACGGTGACGGTGTTTTTCCCGGCTTTGACCAGGTTGGTGACGTCGAGGGTATGCGGGACCAGGGCGTTGTCGGTATTTCCGGCCGGTTGTCCGTTGAGGAGGATTTCCGCCGTGGTATCGAGTCCCTCAAAGACGATCTCCACGCGGTCCCGGAGAAAAGTACGGGGCAGTTCGAAATCCCTTTCATAGGTCCACCGCTTGTTTTCCACCCAGCGGGATTCGAGGACGTTCGTGTCTTGCAGGGGTTCCCCGATGAGGGAGGCACGGATCAGGGCGGAATGGATGTCGCCCGGCACCTCTGCGGCGATCTTTGCCACCCCGGCCATTGGGGAGACCAAGGACCAGATGCCGGACAAACTCTGTTCCTTCCGCATGTAGTCCATTCCCATACGGGATTCCGGGCATAGTGCAAACGATATAAAAAAGCCGCCGGGCCCCGGCAGGATCCGCCTTAAAACAAGCCTTGCTTGCGGACTCGGTTTAAAAATAACATCCCCCATGCCCGAACCCGAGCCCTTGGTCGAAGAAACCGCCGACTTCCGGGAGGAACCCGGCCTGGAGCCCGCCCCTGCCAAAGTCGGCGACCTGGAGGCCGTGGAATTTGCCAAACAGGCCGCTGCCGCCATCCAATACGAGCTTTCCAAGGTCATCGTCGGTCAGACCAAGGTCGTGGAGGAGATCCTCATCGCCATTTTCACCCGCAGCCACGCCCTGTTGGTCGGGGTGCCGGGCTTGGCCAAAACCCTCCTGATCTCCAGCATCGCCAAAACGCTGCACATGAGTTTCAAGCGGATCCAGTTCACGCCGGACCTGATGCCGAGCGATATCACGGGCACGGAGGTGATCTACCAGGAGCCCGGAACCGGGGAGAAGCTGTTCAAATTCCTGCCGGGTCCGCTGTTCGCCAATATTGTCCTGGCGGATGAAATCAACCGGACCCCCCCCAAGACGCAGGCCGCCATGCTGGAGGCCATGCAGGAGCGCCGCGTGACCATCGGTGGAAAAACCCACGTGCTGCCCCAGCCCTTTTTTGTGCTGGCCACCCAGAATCCCCTTGAGCAGGAGGGGACCTATCCGCTGCCCGAAGCCCAGTTGGACCGCTTCATGTTCCTCATCTTCGTCGATTACCCCTCGGCGGATGAGGAATTGCTCATCATGAAAATGGGGACGGGAATGCAGGGGGAGGAACCCCAGCCCGTGCTCAATCTGGATCATATCCTGGCCATCCAGGAAACGGTCAAAACCATCCCGGTTGCGGACCATGTTTACCAATACGCCCAGAAGATCGTGCGCTGCACCCGTCCGAAACAGCCGGAGGCCCTGCCGTTCTGCAAACAGTACCTCAGTTTCGGTGCCGGTCCCCGGGCCAGCCTCGGCCTGATCATGGCGGCCAAGGCCCACGCCCTCCTCAATGGTCAGGTTTACGTGGCCTGTGACAACGTCGCCGCCGTGGCCCATTCCGTCCTCCGCCACCGCATCGCCACCAACTTCACCGCCCAAAGCGAAAACATTACGCCGGACGATGTCGTGACCAGGATCCTCGAGGCGATCCCCCAGAACGAGCCGATGTCCTGAATCCCGGAAACGACCCGAACCGGCCATGACCCCCGTCACAGGCTGCTTGATGCATGGCTGACGCGCATTCAAAAAACAAAACCCCGTTGCTCGACCCGCAGGCCCTGGCCAAGGGGGAGGCCCTGGGCATTCTGGCCCGCAAGGTGGTCGAGGGTTACCGCGTGGGCGAGCACCGCTCCCCGTTCAAGGGATTCGCCATCGAATTTGCCCAGCACCGCGAATATTCCCTCGGGGATGACATCCGGCACTTGGACTGGAAAGTGTACGGGCGCACGGACCGCTACTACATCAAACAGTACGAACAGGACACGAATTTCGTGGCCAACATCTTTGTCGATGGCAGCGAGTCGATGACCTACGGCTCGGATCCTGAAATGACGAAGTTCGAGTATGCCCGCCGCCTGGCGGCCTGCCTGGCCTACCTGGTTCTGCTGCAGCGCGACGCGGTGGCCCTGGGAATTTTTGATGCGGAAGGCCATGATTACGCCCCCCGCACCGACAACCTGGGAAAGATCCACGCCATCATGGCCCGTCTGGCCGCCTATGAACCCCTGAAGACCACCGGTCTCGGGGAAGCCCTCGGGCGCCTGGCCATGAATGTGAAGTCGAAGGGGATTGTCATCATCATCAGCGATCTCATGGATGAATCCCTGGACTTCCAGAAGGCGGTCGAGCAGATCCGCTTCAGTGGCTCGGAGGTGGTCGTTTTCCAGGTTCTGGACCCGTATGAACTCAGATTTCCGCTGGCCGGCACGGTGGAATTCCAGGGCCTTGAAGGACAGCCGACGCTGACGACAAGCCCGGCCGACCTGAAGAAAAGTTACCTGGAGGAATTCGGCAAATTCCTGAAGGAAACAAAGCTGATCTGCGAGCGTTCAGCCAGCCACTATGCCCAGGTCGACACCTCCGTCCCCCTGGCTGAAAATCTCAGCGCCTACCTGGTTTTCCGCCACCAGATCGGGAAGGGGCGCTGAATGGCCTTTCTCAATCCACTGGTTCTCTTCGGTCTCCTGGGCATCGGGATTCCGGTGCTGATCCACCTCTTGAACAAGGTGCGGGTGAAAAAAATCCGCTGGGCCGCGATGAAGTATCTCGTAGTCGCGGTGCAGAAGAACCAACGCCGCCTGACACTGGAGGATCTGGTGCTGCTGGCCCTGCGCTGCCTGCTGGTGATCCTGCTGGTTCTGGCCTTCGCCCGTCTGGTCACCCCCAAGCCCTCCGCGGGCCTGCACAGCGGCGACGGACCGGTGGTATCAGTCATCGTTCTCGACAACTCGGCCAGCATGGGACAGAGCGATGGGGCGACGACCCGCATGCTCGAGGGAAAGGATGCGGCCAAGGAAATCATTGAGGGCCTGCGTCCCGGATCATTCTGCGCCCTGCTGTTGGTCAGCGATACGGTCAACGCCCTGGTGCCGCAGCCCAGCCAGGATTTCGCCCTGTTGAAAAAAATGGTGGATTTGACCCAGACCACCCAGCGGGGGAGCGATCTGCTGCCCGCGATCCAGTCCGCCGTCGAGGCGCTCAAGCCCTTCCCGGGCCAGCCCCGCCAGATTTACGTGATCACCGACAGCCAGGATTCGGCCTGGCGCCAGGCGGATAAAATCAGGGAAATCCGGGATGCGACCGGGGGCGAAATCGATATCCGCTTCATTCTGCTGGGCAGGCAGGGCGAGCCCAACACGGCCGTGACGAAACTGGGCTACGAAGGATCCGTTCCGGCGGTCAACCAACCCCTCCGTTGCCTGGTGGAGGTGAGCAATTTTGCCCCCACCCCGGCGGAGTCCATCAAAGTCACCCTGGCGGTGGATGGCGGCTCCCCGTCCGATGAGGCGTTCATCGAGCGGATCGAACCGGGGGACAAGCGAAGTGTCGTGTTGTTTGCGCGGTTCAAGGAGCCCGGTTTCCACTCGCTGACAGCAGCCATCCCGCCGGACCGGCTTCCATTCGACAACACCCGCTCCACCGCGGTGCAGGTGTTGGAGCAAACCCGCGTACTCCTGGTGGAAGGCGGGCCGGCCGTGCGCGTGTCCGATGCGGACGGGTTCTTCCTCGCCAATGCCCTGGTCCCGGTCCGCCCGGATCAGGCCAAAAACTACTATTTGCAAATAACACGCGGAACGGCCGGCGACCTGGAAAAACCGACCCTCCCGGGTTTTGATGCCGTATTCCTGACAAACGTACCCGCACTGTCCCCACGTGCGGCCCAGGCGCTGAAAACCTACGTCAACGACGGGGGCGGACTGGTGGTATTCCCGGGCGCGAAACTCAACCGCGCCGCGTACAATGGAAATGCCGTTTTGCAGGAACTGCTGCCGGCCCAATGGGGGGAACGGGTCCAGGTTCCCTCCGACCGCCAGCCGGTCACCCTCCAGCCCCGGGGTTACACCCATCCCCTGACCATGCTTTGGAACGACCCCCAGGCCGGCAGCCTGGGGTCCGTGCGCTACACCGGTTACTTCCCCCTCGAATTTGCCAAGGCCCCGGCGGAAGAAAATTCCAAGGCGGGGCCCGCTGCCGGAACCGTCCTGGTGGTGGCCTCGTATGCCGACGGCACCCCGGCCATTGCCGAGCGCCGGACCGGCAAGGGAAGGGTCTATCAATTCGGAAGTAGTGCCACAACCGGATGGAACTCATTGCCCCTGCACCCCGCCTTTGTGCCCCTGGTGCAGCGCATGGTGGGCTACATCACCGGCAACGAGCAGAACGACCTCGTGCTGTCGCCGGGACAGCCCTTTTCCCGCGAGGTATCCATGGAATTCATCGGCAAGGATTTCTTTGTCATGCGCCCGGAGGAAAAACCCAGCCGGCGCATCGCGGGCAAGGTTGACTTCATGGACAAGAAGGCCTCGGTCCGTTACAGCGACACGGAATTGTCGGGAACCTACCGGCTGTTCATCGGGGACAACCCAAAGCCGGAGCTGATCTTTTCCGTGCAAACGGATCCGACGGAATCGAATCTGGCCACGGCCCCGATGGATAAAGTGAGGCCCTTCCTGGAAACCGCGGATCGTCCTGAGGGGGCGGCGGCGGATGCCGGTAAAAGTGGCGGCAAGCCGGGACTCTCGGGCTGGCGGGCGGCACCGCCCAAGGAATTCTGGTATTTCTTCATCACGGCCGCCCTGGTGGTGGCTTTGGCCGAAATGATCCTGGCCCATCATTTCAGCCGGGAACGTTAGGTGTGACAGGCATGAACCACCAGGCACACCCCACACAATTCCGCACCACGGGAGGCACGGATGCTTGAGCAGTTGATCCGCATCCTGGTCCCGGGTTCGCAGCTGCCCGGGGGCCCGCACGATATCAGCGTATCGTATGCCGGGTTGAGCCCGGGTTGGGCATTCCTGCTGGCCGTGGTTTTCGCCGGCCTGGCGGTCATGGGGTATCTCCGCTATTCCCCCGGCCTGTCAAACGGGCGCCGTGCCTGGCTGGCCTTTGTGCGGATTTTATGCTTCGCCCTTCTGTTGGTTTTCCTGGTGCGGCCCGTCCTTTTGCTGACCATCGAGGAACCGGTGAGGCAGACACTGCTGGTGCTTTTGGACGTCTCCCAGAGCATGACCCTGAAAGACAAACGGACACGGCCCGAGGACCAGAAGCGGGCGGCCATCGCGGCGGGTCTCCTGGATCCTGCCAAGGGACTGGCGCAGAATCTCCCGGGCAATTTCCCGGCGGGACTCCGGGAGATTTCCCGCTCAGACCTGCTGGCGGAAGTGGCCGCGAACAAAGGCCTGGCCCTCTGGCCCAAGTTGTACGAAAGAGCGAACCTGGAATTTTACAGCGTGGGGCGCTACAGCGGCGACCTGGGATCACCCATGCCGCCCGGTTCCGGGAAGGATCCGTTCCCGGTCGGCAAGGCCGCCGATTTCTTCAAGGGCGTGGCCTATCAGGACAACCTGACTGCGCTGGGCGACGGCCTGCGCACCCTCCTGGACAGGAAACGGGGACAACCCCTGGCCGGGGTGCTGCTGGTCACGGACGGGGCGAACAACAGCGGGGTCCCCCCCATGGAAGTCGCCTCCCTGGCCCGGCAGGATGGCATCCCCCTGTTTGTCTACGCGGTGGGAATCACCGCCCCCAATGACATCATCGTTTCCGCCATGGTCGGGCCGCGGGTGGCGTTCCTGAAGGAAAAGACCGTGATGACGGTCAAGGTCCGTTCCCAAAGCATGGCGGGACGGGAAGTCCAACTCCGCCTCAAGGCCGACGGCAAGGTCGTGGAATCCAAGCCCGTGGCCTTGAAGGACGGGGATGAGCAGGATGTGGAGGTTTCCTTCACACCGGCCAAAACCGGGGAAATGACCCTGGAGGCCTTCATCGACCCGATGCCGGACGAAGCGGCGAAGGACAACAATTCGGTCACCCAGCGCATCCAGGTGGTCGACAACAAAATCAAGGTGCTCTACATCGAGCAGGAACCGCGCTGGGATTTCCGCTACCTGCTGACCATGTTGCAGAGGGACCGGAGGCTTTCGGTCAAGTGCGTGCTTTTGGATGGGGATCCGGGATTGGCCGCCCTGCCGGATTCCTCCTATCTGGAGAAACTGCCGGATGACAAGGGGGCCTTGTTCGACAACCAGATCATCATCCTTGGGGACGTGAAGCCGGAGGCCTTGGGAGAAACCCGCATGAAGCTGATCAATGAGTGGGTCGAGCAATTGAGCGGCGGCCTGATCCTCCTCGCGGGCCCCAAGAACAATCCCTACAACTACACCGGAACACCGCTCGAACCCCTGTTTCCGGTGGAACTGGACCCCCAGGCCCGTCCGAAATCTCCCGAGCTGGAACGCTATCCCGAACCCTCCAAGCTGCTGCTTACACCGGCGGGCGAGGTTTCGCCGCTGCTCAACCTCTCGGAGAAAGCTTCGGAAAACCTGGAGATCTGGCGCTCCTTTCCCGGGGTCCGTTGGACGGCGCGCGTATCCCGGGCCAAGCCGTCCGCCGAGACCCTGCTGGTGGACCCCACACCGGACAAGTCGACCCGCGACGGTCCGATGCCGGTCATTGCCCTCCAGAATTACGGGGGAGGGCAGGTGCTCTATTTCGGCATGGATGAGACCCACCGCTGGCGGTACCGGGTGGGGGAAAAGTATTACACGAGAATCTGGGGGCAGATCATGCAGAGTTTCTCCCTCCAGCGGCTGCTCAGCGCCTCCTCGACCACCCAGATCAAGACGGACCGCACCCGGTACCTGACCGGGGAGAAGGTGGTTTTCTCCGGGAAAATTTACAAGGAGGGATACGACCCGCTGACCGATCCCGCCGTGCCGGGCATCCTGACATTTACACCAGCGGTCAGTGAGGGAGGAAAAGAGCGTCCACCCCAGAAAATGGAATTCCGCCTGCAGGCGATGCCGGACCGGCCGGGGGAATACCGCGGGGAGTACCAGGTCAGGGAGGCGGGCAAGTACACTTACACGATTTTGCGTGATGCCACTGCGGCTCTGAAATTCGAGGCGGTGGACCCGCACCTGGAATTCCTCGAAACTGGAATGAACCTGAAACTGTTGGAAGGCCTGGCCTCGGCAGCGGATGGCAAAGTCCTGCGCGAGGAAGACCTGCACCGCCTGCCCGGTTTGCTCGCGGAAAAATCGGGCAAACTGACGGTTTTCAAAAAGGTGGAACTGGTGTTCTCGCCCTGGCTGTTGCTTTTGCTGGTGTTGCTTTTCAGCTTCGAATGGCTGATGCGCAGGCTCTGGCGCCTGAAATAAATCAAAAAAATGGCCCTGTTCAAAAAGAACGACAACGCCCCCGCGGCACCCCGGAAAACCGGGGCGGCGGCGCCCTTGTCCGCATCCGCCGGAGTGGGGGCGGCCCTGCCCCATCGGGTGAGAAATCCGTTGAATGCGATCATCCGCCGCCGGCTCTATACCGGGCTAGCACGCGGATTCTTCATCCTGCTCGGCACCTCGGCGGCTCTCGTCGCACTGCAATGCCTGCTGGATTGGTGGCTGGATTTCCCCCGGTTGGTCCGGTTGGTTTTCTTCCTGGCCGATCTCACCGTTCTCGGCTGGCTCGGTTACCGGAATATCGGCCTGGTCTGGAAGAACCGCCTGAATCTGGCCACGGCGGCGTTGCAGGCGGAAAAAGCGACGCCGGGACTGAAAAGTGTCCTGATTTCCGCCGTGCAGCTGTCGTCCGGCCCGTCCGGGCCCATGCGGGATTCCCCGGATTTGCTCGGTGCCCTGGTTGACCATGCGGGAGAGCGTATCCGCTCGCTGGATTTGGGCAGGATTGTGCCCTCGCGGCCGATGTGGAAATCCGTCAGGCTGGGCCTGCTGGCGTTCCTTGTGGTGGCCGGCCTGGGATACTGGCAGGGCGGGAAATCGGTCACCCTTCTTCAGCGTTTCTTCCTGCTCAACCCCCCGCTGCCCACACAGACCATTGTCAGGCCGCTGACGGGTGGGATGTCGGTACCCATCGGGGCCAACGTCGAGGTGGCGGCCATGGCCGAGGGGGTGGTGCCGTCGCGGGGCCGGGTGACCATCGCCTATGCCAACGGCCAAAGCCAGGAGATCGGCCTGACCGGTTCGGTGGGCCGGCCGGAGGTTTTCTCCCACACATTGAAGAATGTGCAGCAGTCGTTCACCTACCGTTTTGTCCTCAACGACGGTCACAGCGCCGAATTTTCCGTGAGGGCCCAGCTCCCGCCCAATGTGGCGCAATTGGATTGTGAGGAAATATACCCGGCTTATACCGGTTTGTCGCCCATCCGCCGCACCCCCGGAAACCTCGGGCTCCTTGCCGGGAGCAAATTGTCCGTCAGGGTGGCCTCGAACCAGCCGCTGAAATCGGCCGGGGTCCGGTTGCAGGGGCTGGACAGGAAACTGGGGATGAAAATCGAGAAGCTGAACAGCCGCGTGGCCACCGTGGAAATCCCGGTCCCCGCCAAGGGCCTGACCGGCTTCTCCATCGAATTGGCCAACGAAGAGGGCATTTCCTCGGCCAGCAACACCGTTTACAGCATCGAGGTCATTCCGGACAAGGTCCCGGAGGTCGAATTGCTTTGGCCCAAGAACGAAACGGAAACCCTGACCCTGAAGGCAAAACCGGAGGTGCGGTTTGGTGTTTCGGACGACTACGCGCTCGGGAAACTGGCGCTGGTCTACATGGTGACCGGGGCGGGGGATAGCGGTGAGGCCGAGCAACTTCGGCGGATCGAGTTCCCGGTGGAGGGCAAGGCCGGGCAGGTCCGGCTGGAAAATTACATCTGGGACATCGCCGCCTCCACGCCGCCGGTCAAGGAGGGACAAAGCCTGACCTATTGGATCGAGGCCGAGGATAACAACAACGTGACCGGGCCGGGGATCGGACGCAGCAAGAGGCAACAGTTCGTCCTGCTCTCGGAACAGGCGAAGAAAGAGGAAATCGCCGAAAGGATCCGGAAGCAGGCGGATGAGCTGGACCGGATCAACAAGATGGAAAAAGAAGCCAGCGAGGAAGTCAAAGCGCTGATCAAATGACGGCCGTTCCGGGCCCGCCGGGAAAGGGTGGACCTGAAATTCAGACTGTCCACGTGGTGAAAAAAGTCTACATTGCCTCCATGAACAAGACAGGCCTGTTTCTCTGGGTTTTGCTCGCTTCCGGGCCTGTTTCCTTTTCCCCGGCCGCGGACGCCGGGTCCACCCAGCAGTCGGCCTACAAGGGCAGCATCAAACAGGACGAGATCAAAAACAGCACGGGCAAGGTGCGTGGTGAATTGCTGGCTGTCCTGCGGGAAATGCAACTGAACGGACTGCTGGACTTCAAGCCTGAAAACATCCGCAAGGCGGCCGCTGAACTGGGTGTGGTGGGCGAAGAGCAGATGCAGAGCGTGGTGGAAGCCTTGAAGGGCGCAAGTCTCAACGAGGATCCGGCCGCGCAGAAGCGGCAGATTGTGGAAGCTTACACCACCCAGACGGAAATCACCCAACGGCTAGACAAATTGGCCATGCAGTTCCAGCGCGCCCAGGCTAAGTCCGAATTGGGGAAGGCGGCCAGGAGCCTCCTGGAACGCCAAATGGCCGTTCAGCGCGACACACAGGCACTGCTCGCGGAAAAAAAACCGGACGCAGCCAAGGCCCAGGCCGCCAAGGCGGGCCAGGCGGCCTTGAAGTCGGAGGCGGCCAATTTGCTCCAAAAAATCAAGGACGCGGAAAAGATCCTGACTCCCGAGGAGGCGGCCCAACTGGCCCAATCGAGGCAGGTCGCCGAGAAAGCGGGTCTGGAAGAGGCGGCCGACAAGGCCAGCCAGAATCTGTCCGCTGACCAGTTGGCGGCAGCCGTGAAGGAACAGGAAAAGGCGAAACAGGCCCTGTCCAAGCTGGTCCAGTCCATGGACTCGCACTTGCCCGCCATGGAGCGGTTGCAAAACATGGTGGGCGAACTGGACAAAGTGATCCAGGAACAAAAAGCCACGGCGCAGGAAGCCGCCCATGAAACGGCCCGCCCGGAACTGAAGGACAAGCAGCAGCATCTGGCCGACAAGACCGAAATCACGAAGGATCAGGCGGGAGCCATCAATGCCAAGGCGGCTTCCGAGTTGGACCGGGCCCGCCAACAAATGGAACAGGCCGCACAGAACATGGCCCCGGTCGCGGATAAAACCAAAACTCCGGATGACGGTGCCGCGGAAAGGCAGTCCCGCCAGGCCGTCGAGAATCTTGAGCAGGCCAGAGAGTCGCTTGAAAAACAGATGGCCGCCCTTGCCAAAGAACAGGCACCCAAGGATTTCAAGGAGGCCCTGGCGGATTTGAACCAACTGCAAAACAAAACCATGCAGGCTTTGGTGGACCAAACCGTGGCCGAGCGCTCAACGCCCGATACAGCCGCGCAAAAGAACATGTCCGACCGCCTGGCCGGCTTGCAGCAGGAAGCGGTGCCCCTTGCCCCCGATGCCGCCGAACACGTGGGGGATGCCGTGGAGAATTTGAACAAATCCGCCCCACAGGCCGCAGTGAAACCCTCGGAGGACCTGCAAAAGGCCCTGGACGCCGTGCAGGCCAAAATTGCCCAAACGAAGCAGGATGCGGCGGCTGCGGCGGCATTGGCACAAATGAATGAAAGCCTGCAAGCGGCCATGGAAAGTTCACAGGGTGCCGACAAGGCCATGCAACAATCCGGCCAGCAACCCGCAGCCAACATGGCCCAGCAGGCTGCCACCCAGGCACAAGCCGCCGCCGCCCAGGCGCAACAGGCGGGTTCGCAGCAGGCCCAGCAGGCCGCACAAGCGGCCGGCCAGTCTTTCCAGCAGGCATCCCAAGCCGCCCAACAGGGCAACATGAAGGCCGCCCAGGCAGCCAACCAGGCCGGGCAAAAAGCCCTGGCCCAGGCCCAACAGGCGGCCCAGCAGGCCGGTATGCAACAATCCCAACAGCTGGCCATGATGTCCGGGAAAAAACTCCCCGAAGCCCCGGAATCGGGGGGACAGGACAGTTATGGCTACGGCGATGCCGCCCCTCCGGCCGCCAATAGCGGCGTGATGGGATTTGGATCCCGCAATTCAGGCGGCCCGGCCCAGACAATGGGAGGGCTCAATCCGAAAGACCGTGAAGCCCTGGCCCTTTCCGAACAGGAGCGCACCCTTCCGGAATTCGCCCCCATGGTTCAGCAATACCGCAAGAATCTCGCCAACGCGGTCAATCCCTAGGTCGGTCCACCCGGTAGCGGAACTTGGAACAAGTTTCGTGCCTCCCCCGGGGCAGGGTTGTTTGAGGACAAATTCCTACTGCAGCGCCTTCCACGGCTTGCTGTTCTTCGCGAAGGGAGGCCCCATACGGACGGGAACTTCCGGTGTATCCTTGGGAACCAATTGGAAAATCGGGAGAATGGGTTGTCCTCCAACGGGGGATTTTTCATAAACTTCCCCTTCTTTTTGTACCAGCAGGAAGGCGCTGAACTGGCCACCCGGCCTTTCCCCGACCGCAATATCAATGTCCACCGACTCGTCTTTCTTGAAGTCGATCCAGTCGCCGAAGCGGAGACGGCCGTTCGAAGCTGTCATGCCGTCCTTTTCCGTCGAATTCCAGTTCGTCTTGGTGAGTTTCAAGTCGGCACGGTTTGAAACCAGGACGGTCTTGTTGTTGATGGCCACGGCCAGCCAATCGTCCGCATAGCCCACAAAACGGTAGCGCCCGGCCTCCGGTGCGGTCACCTGGCCCTTGTAATGGATGAGCCAGCGGGAGGGTTCCACGGTTTTCTCGGCTTCGAAGGCCTTGGGTGCGCTGCCCGCGTTCATCAGGGGAATGTAGATCTGCGTGGTGTAGAGCGGCCGTGATACGCGGTAGTATTCATTCAGGACCGCCTCGTCCCAGTTCCTGGAAAGGAAGTTGTCCACCACGTTCGAGTACGTGCTGGTATTCACCGCGGTCTTTTTCCGGTCCTGGGTTTGCTTGAGGTCGTACAGGATCCCGATCAGGGCCGCCTCGCTTCCCTCCTTCACGCCGAAGGCTTCGGTTTGTGCCACCACCCGACATAGCGTGGCCAGCACCAGCAGGCAGGTGCCGGCTGCGATCACAAATGGGTGCGTTGATCGGCTGGAATTCATTGAAGGACTGTCAGGTGAAAAGCATAAATGACCCGTTCTGAAAAACCAGTCCTGCGTTTAAATCTCTATTTGCTAATGAAGGAGTGATCATTCCCGAACAGTTTTATGGTATCCCGGTAGATTCTAGCTTGGGATTTCAAGTGGCCAGACGCACGACGGTGTTCAGGGGATTCCGCTGGCTTTCTGGAACATGGAGAATCAGGAGCCCGTTTGCGTCGACCCGCGAGCGAACCGGCGAACCATCCGCCAAAAGGGTGGCCTGAAGGGACCCCGGGTTGAGCAGACCGCTGGTGTCCCGCAGCGCTACATTGTCGCTGTGGTATTGAAGCAGGTGTACATAGTGCACCCCACCCCGGCGGGTGCTCACCGCTTCGGCTGTGGGTTCGAAAATCCCGCCATTTGCCAGACTGGGCCCGCGCACATGCCCCGAAGCCAGCACGCCCCTGTCTGTTCCGTAGATCGATTCCCTGTTCGCCGTGAGCCAGTGTCCAATCCCGCGCAAACGATCCGCATGGACCGGGAGGATTTCACCCTGCGGGGTCGGACCCACATTGAGCAGGTAGTTGGCCCCGGCGGCGGCCGACTTGGCCAGTTTGTGAACCAGCGTCTGCACGGACTTGTGGTCGTCGTCCGCCGGATGGTATCCCCAGCTTCCGTTGATCGTCATGCAAACCTCGGACGGCAGTTCGCTTGTGACCGTGGTGTTGAAACCCGCGGTGTTTTCTCCCGGCAGATCCTGCTCGAAGCCCTGGATGTCCTCACCGGGCTGGGGCTTGTCGTGGTGGTTGTTCAGGACCACGGCATCCGGCTGCAATTGGTGGATCATCCCGTACATAGACTCGTAGCCGAAGGGCCCTCCCGGAAGGAAATAGGCGTCGCCCTCGCTGAATGGGTGGTTCGGCCAGTGCCCGTCAAACCAGAGACAAGCCAGGTCACCGTAACCCGTGCACAGCTCGCGCACCTGGCCGTGCAAAAAACCGGTGTAGTCCTCCCATGCCATGCCGCTTTCCTTGCGGAAGCGGTAGGCCGGGTGGTGCCAGTCGAGCAGCGAAACATAGAACCCGAGTTTGATGTCACCGCGACGTGAGCAGGCTCGGGCCAGTTCGGCGAGGGGATCCCTTCCGAAAGGGGTGCGGGTGATTTTGTAATCGCTCAGTTGCGTGTCGAACATGGAGAAGCCGTCGTGGTGCCGGCTGGTGATCACGATGTACTTCTGGCCGGCATCGGCGGCAATACCGGCCCATTCTTCCGCGTTGAATTTTTCCGGATTGAAACGGCTCCGGAGCTTTTCGTATTCTGCGACGGGTATGCGCTCGTGGTGCATGGCCCATTCTCCCTTGCCAAGGAGGGAGTACAGGCCCCAGTGGACAAACAAACCGAAACGGGAATCCCTGTACTGCTGAAGGCCCTTCTCAGAAACCCGGCCGGGATGCGTCATGCTCATGGGGAAGAGGGGATGTATACAGCAACGGCCGCATTTGTCCGCTGAAAACAGAACCATTCCCCGGGCAGGCACCGCATCCCTCCGGGGAAAAGCCGGACCCGGGCGTCAGGGTTGTCCCCATGGACAATTCATTGGGCAGGAGAACTGCTTTGTCGGGATTCCGCCGCGATTTCATCCGCCCTGGCCCGGTATTTTTCCCACATGGCCCGGACGAACGGATTGGCGGCCTTCTCTTTTTCCTCGGAGCACCAGCGGTCCACATAGTCAAAATACGGTGGGTGGTCCCACATTCCCACGGCCCCGATCAGCCGTGCGACCAGGGCCTGGCCGACCCAGGTTGGGCCGTTGAGACGCCGGTAACCTTCCGCCTTGGTGCCATTATTGGCTCCTTTCCCAAAAGTTTTCCAGTCAGCGGGATCCGCTTCCTCGTGACGGGCGTTGATGTTGCTGGGATTGATGGTCCAAAGCGCTTTCTGGCCGTTGAAGCCATTCCCGTGATAGGTCTGTTCATCTTCCGCGAATGATGCCTTCACATGCATCATGCCCTCATGGTTGAGCAGCACGCCGGCGAAAAGAATCGGGAGTTTGCGCCCCGAGTCATGTCCGCCATCAGCCGTCCAGATTTTGGGGTTGGACTGTACCACGCCGTAGTTGTCGATACCTTTTTGAATGAAGCGCAAAAGAAGTGTTTCGCGTTTTTGGTCCTGATCCCTGAGCATCAGGACCAGCCCCGTCTCCGAAACGATGTTGGTTATTTCACGGCCATAGTCGGGCATGTTGGCCAGCGGGTGGAAATAATTGCTTTGGAATCCTGTCCGGTGGTCGAGCCAGATGCGCTCGAGCGCCCTTTCCAGTTTGGCCACATCGGGCAATCCGGCCGGCGGTTCCAGGTTGGGCAGCAGGTTGCGCCGGAGCTGAGCCACGCGAAACGTTTCCCTCCACGTTCCCACGTAGGCGGGACGGAACGAATCTTCGGGTGGAGCATGGTCGACGCAGGTCAGCACAGCCGCGGTGCGAAGGGCATATTCCTTCAGGGGGTTGGGTGGGTAAATGCAGTCCGGCGGAATGTCATGCGGGTCGGCCAGACTTTCCGTGCTGACAAGCGATTGTCCGGGCTTGAATTCCAACGGGAAGCTGGAGCCCATGCCTGCATCAAAACCGGCCAGACGATCATCGTATCCCTGGCGGTCACCCGCCTTGGGATTGATCACGGCACCATTCCTTCCCTTTTCCGGGATAGGGGTGACGGACTTGATGGTTACGGGGCCCACCACCCACCAATCTCCCGTGGCATACTTTCCAACCGGACGGGCCTTGTCGAACGTCCAGGTGATGCCGTATTGCGTGACCGTGTCCGTAATATCCACGGGAGCGGCGGAAATGGGGGTTCCATGGCAAAGCAGGATCCCAAAGGGAATGGAAAGGATCAAATAGCGCATAAATAATCTGGGCTGGCAGATCGGGGGCGGTGTGACACCGGGCACACCCTCTGCGGGAGTGGATACCATCAACATCAAGGACGTCCCACCTTTCAGTAGTGCGGTCAAACGCTTCATACGGCTGAATCTGGCCATTTCTTAGGGGGCAAGGATGTTGGAAGGAAACTCATTCGGAATTCTGCTGCGGTGTGTGCGTTATTGGGGTGCGGTTTTATCAGGGACTGCAGCAGTGATTACAGGGAGCGTGATCGAGGAGGGATGCGTGGAGGAAAGGTGGATCGTTTGGTGGGCCACGGGCGAATTGTCGTAGCTCATCACGGTCTCGAATGTATTGGGATGGACCTCGTACTCGGGCATGCTGCTGCTCGTGACAAACACGGCCAGCCGGTGCCCCTTGTCGAGGATGAAGGCCGTGCTGCGGAGGTCCATTTTCAGCTGGTAAACTTTCCCTGCCTCCAGCGGCGCCGGGCGACCCTGGAACTCTTCGGCATAACGCGCATGGATGGCGGACTCGCGGATCATCATCTCATATCCGTCCGGCTGGATGTCGATCAGCTTGACTACAAATCCGGTGTCCTTGACGTCGGTTGCGATATACAGGTCCGCCAATATCTTTCCGGTGACTTCGAGGGGTGAATCGAGGGGAGCCGAGACAAACCGCAGGATGTCCTTTCGGTCTTTCAGCGGGCGCTGGTCGTGCGGGCCGGAGTTGAGACTCGTTTTGATTCCCACGCTTGGGGAGGGATCCCTGGGGTCATAGGCATAGCCAAGCGTGGCGTCCTTCTCCAGCGGCTTGGTTGTGGAAAGGCTTCCATCCGCATGGAAATAATAGGGGACGGGAGTGTGCGGAACCGGCCAGGTTTCGGTGACCCTGTAAAAATTGCCCGGGGACTCCGGATCCCGGAAATTTCCCATGACAAAATAGGCCAGCTGCGATTTTTCGGGGAGGGGGGTCTTTCCCACAAGCACGCTGTATACGTCGGGAGCCGCCACGCGGGCTGAATTGGGTTTTTGCGGCCAGGTGAACGGGCAGTGGCCCCCGTGTCCGCCCGGGGATATCGTGGCAAAAATGCGACTCTTAGAGGAACAGGCGGAGTAAACATCCAGGATCGCCTCGGGCGAAATATCATACCAGCCGCCCGTGACCACCAGGGCCACCGGATTGTCCTTAGCGGCGGACGTGAGGACATCCTTCCAATGGCCAAGGTCATAGGTTGGGATCGTGGGCTTCGGCCATTCCGGAGTCGCAATACTTGTTTTCGACAACCATCCATACAGCGCCCTGCGGACCCCGTTGTGGAAGCCCCAGTAATAATAGTGCCAAGGGGCAGAGATGGTCCCTTGGGAAATAATAAGGTGCGGATTCTTCGACAAAAAGGCCGCGCAGGGACCAATGCCGTTTCCGCTGGCACCGAGCATACCGATCTTACCGTTGCACCAACCCTGGGCGGCAATCCAGTCCAGGGTGTCCGAGCAGTCGTTGATCTCAACAACGGGTGTGTCGATCCGGACATTCCCCTTGCCTTCGGAGTCGTAGGTGCCACGCGCATCCTGGCAGATGTACACCACATCGCCGTTTTTCGCGTTCTTGGTATTCAGGGCGGAGTTGAACCGCCCGTAATAACCCCGGCCCAGGATCACCGGCCAGGGACCCTTGCCGGGGGGGATGAACATGTCGGTGGCGAGCTTGGTGCCGTCCCGCATGGGAACCATCGCCGCCTCATGGCGGGAGCCCGGGGGGAACTGCTCGCTCAGGATGGAATCAACTTTTTTGACTTTGCCAATGTCCTCCATTTCCGAGCCCTCTTTGGCCTGGGCGAAAACCGGATCTGTCGGTGCCAGCAAAAATAGAAGGACCCAGGAAAACAGGAAGATGGCGTTGGTACGGAAATGGAGGTTTGTCATCATGGGCTGGGGTGGGTCTTGTATTTCAAGATTGGAGAATGCTGGCCGGAAAGTCGAACGCAACCCAACAGCCACGGACGGCCGTCACTGACCACTGAAGATATGCCATGCCCCGGCCAGGGACTCAAGAAGGCACTTGTTTGGCGACGGACACGTGGACATCCTCGGAACACGACATCAAGGACGTCGGATTTCCGGGGGACATAATTTATGAAGAATGCACCTGTGTTTGGGGTCATTGGAACCGGTTTTATCGGGCGGATCCATTTGCAGGCCCTGCAATCACTGGGTCTTGTCGTGGGGGCGGTGGCCGATCCCTCGGCCGATGCCTTGAAAGCGGCATCCGTTCTTGCCCCCCAAGCCAGGCAATATGCGGACTGGCGGGAACTGTTGGCCGATCCCGCCGTCACAGCCGTGAATATCTGCACCATCAATGCCTTGCATGCGGAGATCCTCGCCGCGGCCGTGGCAGCGGGCAAGGATGTCTTCTGCGAGAAAACCCTGACCACCAGCGCCGCACAGGCCCGGGAGGCACTGGCGCTGAAACCCGCCGCCAACCAGGTGGTGCAGGTCGGCTACATGAAGAGGTACTTTCCCGCCTCGCGCTGGGCCAGGGAGAAACTGGCCGCCATCGGCGATCCCATTTGTGCGACGGTGCGGTCGTTCCAGGGCGGACTGGCGGATGAGGGGATGTTTGATTCACCGGACTGGCGTCCCTCGGACGGCCAGCCATCGCGCACCCGGAGATTCGCCTCCGGCGGAATGCTGAACATGGCCGGCAGCCACATGCTGGACCTGACCGCCTGGCTGCTGGGTTTGCCCAAGAGCGTCAGCTGCCAAACCTGGTCGCCCGCGGGGTACGACGCCGAATTGCAGGCCCACGCGCTCTTCAGGATGGAGAGCGGGGCGACGGTGCACTTCGAGGCGGCGCTTTCGGTCTTCAGCCGGACGGGAGCTTACGGGAATGGGTGGGACGAATGGATCCAGATCGACGGAACAAAGGGACGGCTGGAATTGTTTTATCCACTCTGGGACCGCCCGGCGGATTTCCCCGCGAAGGCCCGCCTCTACCTCGAATCCAGCAAATCATGGGAAGAACCGGAATTCCCCGCCGTGAATGCATTCCACCTCGAATTGGCCGCCTTTGCGAACCGTTGCCAGGGGGTGGGGGAGGCCGGCCCCTCCATCCGCGACGGGGCGGTGGTCGATTGCTGGATCGACGCGTGTTATGAGTCGGCCCGGACGGGAAAAGAAGCCGGATTCCGGATTTGACCGGAAGGATGGTAATTTGGCGGGAATGGGTGGTGCGACTTTCTGTAAATCAGTTGCACTCGGGATTCCCGCAAGGAGCGGCGGTTTTCCAACCGCCGTTGTCTTTCCCCGGGCGGCTGCAAGCCGCCCCTCCTTGTTCAAATGGGAGAATCTTCCAAAACCAGCAGTCCCTGCAGCGATGAGATGTGCGAGGGCGACGACCAGGTGCCGACAAGCCGGCCGTCCGGCGCAAATTCCAGCAGTTGCCGGCCTTTTCCGCCGTTGTCCGGCCCATGCCCCTGCCAGTTGGCGACCAGCAGCATGCCGTCGGGGCGGAACTGGAAGCTGGCATAGAAAAACGGCGCGATCTCCGGCGGTAGATCGGCGGCACGGCCGAAGGTTTTGTCCAGGGCACCGTCCGGGGCGAAGCGGGCCATGAAAGCCCCGTATCCCGCCGAAACCAGGGTGCCGCCACCGGCGAGGCGCTGGGCTTTCCAGGCATGGAGGAATCCTTCGGCCTTGAAACTGCGGATGGCCCGCAGTTGGGTGTCGGTCTCCAGGATGTGGTCATTGGTGCAGAGCAGATAGGTAGACACATCGCCCGGCTGCATCAGGCGGACATAATCGCCGTCCCGATGGGATTGGCCGCACACGGTATCCTGCGCATCGACCGTCAGGACGACGACGCCCGCGACGCCCTCCAGGTTGGTCCCGGTCACCAAGGTGAGGTTGTTCTGCCGCCAGACGGAGGTTACAGCCTTCCATTTGTTGACGACATGGAGGACCTTGCCGCTGGATATCTCCAATTCGAAAAAACCGCGGTCGAACCCGACCAGCACCCGGTCATCGGCGAGTCGCTGCATCGAGCGGGCCAGGGGGAATTCCTTGAGATCAACGACCCAGAGAGGCTCGGGTGTATCGGTGTCGATGAAGGACAGCAGCTGCCGTCCCTCATCGATGGCCAGAAAACGGGCGTGGATGGGCCTGCCGATTTGTTTCATGGGCACTGGGCTTAGCGGGCAAGCCAGCCGCCGTCCACAGGCACAATCGCGCCATTCAGGTAGTCGGAGGCTCCCGAGGCCAGGAAGATGGCCGGGCCCATCAGGTCGGCGGGCAGGCCCCAGCGGCCGGCGGGGATCCGCTTCAGGATGTCTTCCGAACGTTCGGCGTCCTGGCGCAATTGGGCGGTGTTGTTGGTCGCCATATAGCCGGGGGCGATGGCATTGACCTGGATGTTGTGCTTGGCCCATTCGTTGGCCATGGCCTTGGTGATGCCGGCCACGCCCGATTTGCTGGCCGTGTAGCTCACGACCCGGATGCCGCCCTGGAAGCTGAGCATGCTGGCGATGTTGATGATTTTTCCACCGGTTCCCTGCTTGATGTACTGGTTGGCGGCGGCCTGCGACATGAAGAACACCGTCTTCAGGTTCAGATCCAGCACATCGTCCCAGTCCTTTTCGGTGAAGTTGATGATGTCCTGGCGGCGGATGATCCCGGCGTTGTTTACCAGGATGTCGAGCTTGCCGAAGGTCTTCACGGTTTGCTCCACCAGCCCCTTGCAGGGCTCGATGTTCATCAGGTTGGCCACGATGGCGTGGAACTTGCCGCCCTTGGCCTCGATCTGTGCCTTGGTGTCTGTGGAATCCACATAGTCGACTCCGACCACCGACGCACCGGCTTCCGCGAAGGCGAGGGACATGCCCTGTCCCAGTCCTGTGCTGCTGCCGGTTACCAGGGCCACTTTGCCCTTCAGGTTGAAACTGTTAAGAATACCGCTCATGTTGATCTCCTTGAAGAGGTTTGTTGTTTGGATTTCGGGAATGGTTACTTCAAATCGCCCATCGCGACATGATCCATGTCGTTGAAAGTCTGGTTTTCGCCGGCCATGGCCCAGATGAACGTGTAGGGGCCGGTGGCGACCCCGGTGTGGATCGACCATGAGGGACTGATGACGGCCTGTTCGTTGTCCAGAACGAGGTGGCGGGTCTCCTGCGGCTGGCCATGAAAGTGGAAGACCTTCGTGTCGGCGGCCATGTCGAAATAGAGGTAGACCTCCATGCGGCGCTCGTGGGTATGGCAGGGCATCGTGTTCCACGCGCTGCCGGGTTCCAGTATGGTCATGCCCATCACCAGTTGGCAGCTTTTGCAAACGGCCGGATGTACATACTGGTAGATCGTGCGCACATTGAGGGTCTCGGGCTTGCCCAGCTTGTTGGGATTGGCCTGGGCCAGGGGGATTTTGACCGTGGGGTACGCCTGGTGGGCCGGAGCGCTCGCCAGATAAAACTTGGCCGGATTCTTGGGATCCAGGCTCCGGAACTGCACGCTCTTGGTGCCCATGCCCACATAGAGGCCGTCACCCTTCGACATGGTGTGTACCGTGCCGTCGAGAATGACCTCGCCCTTGCCGGCTATGGTGATGATGCCCAGTTCGCGGCGCTCCAGAAAAACCTCGGTGCCGAAGTCTTTCCCGCCTTTCAACTCGAGCGGGGCGCTGGTGGGGACGGCACCCCCGAACACCACGCGGTCAACGTGGGTGTAGGTGAGGGTGATCTCCCCGGGCACAAAAACCTTCTCCACCAGGAAATGCCTGCGCAGGGCCTCGGTGTCGTAGTGCTTAACGTCGTCGGGATGGTGGCCGTAGCGGATATCAAGTTTCATGGTTCTGTTCTTCGGAGTGTGGATATTGGGTTGCTCAGAACAGGCCTTTGCCGCCCTGCAATTTGATCAGTGCTTCGAGATAAAAATAATCCCCATAGATCAGCGAGGTGTCCTGCTGGCCTGGCTTATCCCAATGGTAGGCCACACAGCCATGCGTGAGCAAGGCCTCATCGTTATCGGGCGCCGTACAGGTCTTGGCCAGCGCCGACAGCATGTTTTTGGCCCCATCCACATAATAGGCCTTTCTTTGCGCGGGCACGAGTTCCGCCAGGGTCAAAATCCCGCTCGCCGCGATGGCTCCAGCGCTGGAGTCCTTGTGTTTGTTGGTCGGGGCCTTGAAGTCCGCCCAGGGGACCTGATCCTCGGGGAGGTTGTCCAGGAAATAGCGGGCGGCCAGTTCGGCGGAGGCCAGGAAATCGCTGCGTCCGGTGTAGCGGGCTGCCAGGGTCATGCCGTGGACAAGCCAGGCGCAGCCGCGGCTCCAAGCTGTATCATCGGCATAGCCCTGGCCGCGGTGACTGCGGATAAAGCCCCCGTTGTCCGCATCAAACTCGACAATATGGCGGGAAGAACCGTCGGGGTAGATGAAATGCTTCAATACGGTTTCGGTGTGCGCGACAGCGATATGACGGAAGCGGGGATCTTTGAGTTCCTCGCTGGCCCAGTAGAGCAGGGGCAGATTCATCAGGCAGTCGATGATGGCCCACTTGGTATGCTCGAATCTGTCCCCCCACGAGTTCCAGGCCCGGACATAGCGCCCTGCCAAGTTGAAGCGGCTACCCAGAACACTTGCCGCCATCATACCCCTGCGCAAGGAGTCTTTGCTGCCGTCCACCTTGTAGCCAGCCACCGCGGACAGATGCCACATGAAGCCCACATCGTGGTGCAGTCCGAAATGATCCAGCAAAGCACCGTCGAGGAGAACTTCGGATTCTCTGGCCCACTCGGCGAACCGCTTGTCCTGGGTCTGGCCGTGGGCCAGCCAGAGCAGGCCGGGCCAGAAGCCATTCGTCCACCAAGCTATATCGCGATCGGTTAAATCGTCAAATTGACCATCGATGGTGCGATAGGGGATGCGCCCCTTTATACGGCAGGCTGTTTTTGTGACTTTATCCAACGATTGTTTCAGGGTTTTTTGTGAATCGAACATGCAAGTCTCCTTATGGGTATTCAGTAGCTATGATTATAGTGGGTATCAGTCATGTCAAACTAAACTGATGACAGTTGTGGGGTCATGCGACCAGCCAGTTACAAGGCCGGGGTGAGGTCACTTGAATACGCATCCCCAATTTACCAAACGGCACCCTGGTCCTTGGACGGGGATTCACCACGAAACATTTACAACCCGGCTTGAAGCATTGGCGCGGGAGCGTGCTTTAAAATCCGGCCAGGGGCGGGCTTGGCTGCATCGGGAAATACTTCCCAAGAAATAGGGTTGCCAGAGGGGCTTCGTTTGGGTCTTATCTCCACTCCATCTGATCCGGAGTAGCTTCCGCCTCAGGCGGATAGAGCGATCCCTTCATGTTCTGGGTCTACGTTCTCCGCAATCCTGAAGGCCGTATTTACATCGGCCAAACAGACGACTTGGACAAGCGTCTTTCCGAGCACAATGATCCCTTGAATACGCGTTCCAAATTTACCAAACGCTATCCTGGCCCATGGTTTGTGATTTACCACGAAACATTTACCGCCCGGCTGGAAGCATTGGCGCGGGAGCGTGCTTTAAAATCCGGCCAGGGGCGGGCTTGGCTGCGCCGGGAAATACTTCCCAAGAAATAGGGTTGCCAGAGGGGCTTCGTTTTGGTCTTATCTCCACTCCATCTGATCCGGAGTAGCTCAGTGGTAGAGCGATCGGCTGTTAACCGATTGGTCGTAGGTTCGAGCCCTACCTCCGGAGCCATTTATAACCCTATTGATTTCCAACGGGTTACAAATTCCCAAGTAGGTCGAAGGCCCGAAAAGCGGCCCATTGATACCGGAACTGACACCACTGGGGAATTCTTCCCCACCGCTCTGTCAGTCCTCGCGGTAAATCAGATGGTGCTCGCTCACGGTCCTGTTCGTCGTCCGGATAAGCTCACAACCGGAGTGACGAATTGTGAAAGACCCTTACCGTTTGGTCAGACGGACCAATATCTACTATGCGCATGAGCGTTTGACGGGAAAACGCATCAGCTTGGAAACTTCCCAGCTTGAGGAAGCACGGAGGCTTTTGGCCGCCAAAAACCAAGCCTCTGTGCAGCCGCAATTGAATACGGCCATGGCCCGGGTCTACCTTTCTGCCACTGACCCCAAACTGGCCCAGCGGACTTGGCAGGAGGCCATGGATGCCTTTTCAATCAGAGGCAAAGCCTCCAGCCAGGAGCGTTCCAGGCGCGCCTACCAGAGCCGTCATTTCCGGTCCTTATCGTCCCGTCGGATCATGGAAACCACGGCTGATCACCTCATCAGCATCCTTGAAGCCAGTGGAGCGGGAACACACAACTATCTCAAACGTCTTCACAATCTGGCCCTCAAACGGGGCTGGCTGCTCAATCCCATCCTGGCGCCTGCTGATTGGCCGGAAAAGACTTCCCAACCTCGCCGGTCGATTACCGAACTGGAGCACCAGCGTATCCTTGAAGCGGAGAAAAACCCGGAGCAACGGCTTTACTACTCGCTGCTCTGGGAGGTCGGTGCCGCCCAATCGGATGCAGCGAACCTCCGCCGGGAAGACATTGACGAAGACAACCAAATACTCGTCTACTTCCGCCAGAAAACCGGGGAAAAATGTCAGCTTTCCATCGGCCAAGGGTTACGGGATATTCTCGATCAACTGCCCCCGAGTGGCTCTCTTTTCCCCCGCCTTCGGGAGATTGAACCCAAATACCGGTCCTGCGAATTCCAGCGCCGTTGCAAGCTTCTGGGCATCTCGGGGGTGTCTTTACACAGCTACCGCTATTCCTGGGCGGAACGTGCCTGTGTGGCGGGTTATCCAGAACGCTTTGCCCAAGCGGCCTTGGGTCATAAATCGCGGGCGGTTCACCGGGCCTATGCGCGGAAGGCGGATGTAATTTGTCCATCCTTGGAAGCTTTTGAAAAGCGCTCCCTGACTGCCCTTCCTGCCCCCCAAAATAATGGAATCATCTGGGCGGCCTAAAGCCTTAAAACATTTTGCAGGAACTGCCCCAAACGATCCAGTGCCACACAGCCAGGAGAACAGCCATCTTAACAATCGACAATATCTCCAATGGGCGAACCTGTCTCTGCTGGAATCCTACTCAATAGTGGGTAACGTTTCACTAAACCAAGAAACGAGTAGATAAAAGCCAGCCTACATCGTTGCCAATCTGGTTCTCTATTGGCAACGCCGGTATGAACGCTTTCATTTCTAAGAATGGACAATTCGCTTGTTGCAGCTACAAGTTTTCGCGTGCCCGGAATACCTTTCAAAAGTCGACGAACCCGGCCAGAAATACGGGCTGCTTGGTTTGGGCTGTATGAGTCAGTGAGAAGCGTCTCAAATGCAATGGCAAGATTGACAATTCCGTCCTCACTCTTACTGGAACTTCGGAACGAAAGCCGAAAATAGTCCAACGCCATAAAAGTTTTCCGATAAACACGTGCAGAGGGAGTTCGGATCGGGGCACCTATACAGAAGGTCATGTAATTTTTCTCCAATATTTGGAGGGAATCAGAAAGCCGCGCAAACAGCTTGGGGCGTCGACGCCACTCAACCGGATTCAATTCAACATTCAATTCGGAAATTTCACTTAGTTCTGCCGAGCGTAGATTCATCGGCACCCGACGTGCATTAAATCTTCTGGCTCTGTTAGGAGCGGATTCAAAGACAACATAATGCTTGATGTCCAGTGTTTCGAAATTATTCATTGTCGAGGTGCTATAAAGGCGGTCTGTATCATCCACTTTCTGCAAGCTGTGGAGCATGGTTATCAACGTAGTGGAAAGCTTCAACTTGATTGTAAGCAAAAATTGGTTTTCATAGTATTCTCCTGTAAATGTTCGACACTTAACGAGGAGTAATGGATTGCTAATCAGCCATTTTAAAACACCACCACGCAAATAATGTTCAATGGATGGATGTGGCAAGGCCTTGCTCATCTTCAAAGTCTTCGTAGCATTTTCAAGAAACTCAACAAGCCGCTCCTTGGTATTGGTTTGTGGTGTTATCGCAATACCTGCTCTGGCATCGATGAAGCTAAGCCTGCGTCCGGTAAGAAATCCCAATAAACCCTGTCCCTTTACGCCAAAAGAATGTAGGGGATATAGCACAAAGCCGGGACAGTGAAGGCCGAAGTGATGGATGCCGTCAAAAACATCTCCAATCGGGTCGTCGATGGTTTTATCTATAAGTGCGTTAAAAAGCAGATTTTCAATCACTGATGGTCCGATTAAAACGCCTTCAGACCACAGCGTGCGAAGAATTGTGTTCCGAACCTTTATGAAATGGTGATCAAAACCACTGAGTTCTGGCGCGGGCCGCTCAACCAAGTCAACTGCCAAGTCTTCAATAGATGAATAAGAGTAAATATGATTGCGTTTTTGTATTAGAAATTGCTTAGATTTCTCGAGCTGCGGACCAGTTAACCGAGAGACAAGAGCCAGAACTTTAGGATTGGCTTTAGACATAATTCACCATCATTCTGCCCGTCAATATTGGTGGTGAACATCCCCAATTTTTTTGGCGTATGAAGAGCGAGGTCGTCTCAAATGTCCGTCATACCTCTCCACCATCTCTCTTTCTGCTCTAGCCCAGCGGCAATGAGCGTTCCCAAATAATCCAACACCCGTCTGACGCGCCTCTCCTCGGTCTCGGGCGCGGCGGGCGGGTGTTCTGAAATTCTTCTCCCGGTGGCCGCAAGTGCCATGACGCCCCGCTGGGGCGGCATGACACTTGCTGGGGTGGAACTAGACTTTGAAGCCAAGTGGTTTATGCAGTAAGTCCGATAAATGGGAATCGGGCCGTGTTTAACCAATTTGGCGGGCAAGAACGGCAATTTATACTTTGATAGTCATTTTCTTGGATTCAATCCATGGAAGAGGCTCTTCAGGTCCGGCCCCATTGGGGAATTCACAAGTCGCGCCGCCGTGACAAACAATATTCGTAGAACGAGGATCTAGGTAATACGCCGTCCAATAAGCACGGGAACTCACAATACTGCGGTTATCGTCGTTGTACAAATATTTTCGCCCATATATACGCCAGACAATAGACAATTGCTTCTCTTTCAGCCACTTCAACAACAGCTCGAAGCGAACCAAGCATGATCCTTCGAAGTCCTTTCCCATATGGCACATAACTGCGCCCTCCTCACTTGGACAGCCAAAATCGAAATCGCTATTGAGCCAACGAAGCTGTCCTATTTCAGCGAGGAATGGAGAAGGAATGGATCCAGAAGCTTTATGCCGGCTATTCTCTCTGTTATCACATTGGCACGTTGTGCAATATCCATCTGCTGTCCAATTTTCGATTTCCCAGAAATTTTTCAGTAGGCATCGTTCTCTTAACATTGTCTGACCGGAAGGATATGTCCTCAATTCAACAAAAGGTCTGGAAAATGAGGGCTCATCAAGCCAAAAATGCGATTTCATTCTATCCACAAAAGGATGACTGAAATGGGTGGCAAGCTTCTTTGTATCCTTGACCGGAGTGAGGTAGGATCGGAAAGCCCACTCTTCCGACATGTAACTATCGTGGTCGCAATGCTTCCAGACAGGAAGTGGCTCTTTCCATCCCAAGAAGCCAGACAGAGTGATCCAATCTTGCCCCTCCCTTTGCACGCGCAATAAGCGAATCGGATCGGAACAGTTCCTTTCAGAAACAACTCTCCGCTGTCCGTCCAAGCCCAGGTGGCTGGAAAATATATTCACTCCTGCCTTCCACCATGGAGCTCCAGAAGGCCTGAATTGCCAACTTCTATCCGTAGGCTCTGCTGGTGGCTCAATGATAAAAGGATCCTCAAGATGACGGAGTCTCAATTGCCGGGCGGATGAAAAAGGAATAGATGTATCTTCGTAATCCGAAAAATGAAAATGATCGCAGAGATGGCCAAGCAATTCGTACAGGGCAATCCATTGATACTTCTTGCTGAGCCTTTCTACTGCGGATTCGCCACGGAGATAATGGTTATTCGGAAAATGGTCCACAGCGGCTGGATTCCAACCAATAGCAAATACCCGCTGAGCTATGAATCGTTTGGCAATCTGCTGGTCAAATAAATTACGTTTTCCTGGGGGTGGCTGCCTCAAGCGCTTGGATTGAAACTGATGGACTGCACCTTCCATCACATATCTTCCCCAGTCACCATAACCAATTCCCGGGCCAGGCTCAATTGATCGGAATAGGGAACCAGCCTTCGCACTGGACTTTCTCTTTTGATTAAACTGTCGCTCTGTCCAAATTTGAGGCCATTTTGATCGGTAAGGAGGTAGAAATGATTTCGAGGGTATTTGCTTCGGTAATACACCTTTACTCAACGCCTGCTGGCAAATTTCAGACGCATAGTGCCTGATCAGAACATTAGGTTCAACCGCGGCACTGCTAAAAATATGGCCGTAAGTGATTACGGCAAGAGCACGCAAGCCTTCATCCCCATTTGGGGCTTGCTGAGCAGAACCGGCAGCAGCAAGAAGGATCTTTTCCTTTACGTAAGAATCATCAACCGAAAGAAAACGGTCCACAAGGCGGGCTGCCACCAAAGGTCTTGCAAATATAAGGCGGCCTAATGCCAAGGAAACTTGCTGCCGTGATGTTGGAACGGTTGTTGTGAGACACCAGGCCAAAGCTGTGCCAAGAAGAAACAGTTGATCATCCGGTAGCTGCTCCAAGGCACCACGTTCAGCCCAGTTAAGCAGTTCGGCGAGGGACGAATGACTATTCAACTCTGTCAGTGATTGATTCACCCACAAGGTCCATTCCTGATCCCTCTTTGCCATGGGCAAGCGGGTCAAACCCGCATGCAGTGCATCCGCGTTCCATGGATGTTCGAGGTTTGGTGCCAAAGATAAAAGAAAATCGAATTCGTCACGAATCCAACCATCAACAACACCCTGCCGGAATAGCTTCTTCGTTCTCTCGGTAATGTTTTCTTTCCGTCGCCATGGGAAAGTATTAACCAAAGTCTCACAGATATCCCATTCCAAGCTCTCTGACGAGAATTGGTCGGAAAGCTCACCGCCAAATTCTTCCGCATAGCGGATTGTCAACATGGAAAAGACGCCACTATTTTGTGTTCTCCAAGACTGGTCCGCAAGCTGCTTCAAAAGTGCTTTGGATGGTCGCCTGTTTCGTGGCATCAAACTCATGCTCAAAAAATAGTCCCATACTCTTTCATAGGTAAAGCGGACGTCATGGGTTGTTCCCAAGATATCGTCCTCCCTTGGAATTTCCGCTAGAATGCCTTCTGCCAGCAAGGCTCGGTAGAGCGATTTTGAAGGCTCCGATGGAGGATGGTGCTTTTCACAAATAGATTGAGCAAGCCTCTCAGGAATGCGGAGGTTCTGTTGTTCTCCGATGGTTTGGGCGAATTCTCTTAAAGCATCCCAAATACGACGTTTTTCGCAATCGATCCGCTGGCCGATAAAATCCGCCTTACGCCTGGAATATTGCTTCAAAATGACGGCCAAGCTCATTGACCCCGTGTCTGGCTTCTTGCCCGCATAGGCTTCGCAATAGGTTTTAAGGAAAAGGGGATTACGAAATTCCATCGTTAACGGTGGAATGCCTACGCCCTTGACATCATATGCTTTGAAAAATTTAGGCAAGGCCTCGAAAACCTTGACCCCCAGTCCAAGGTGTTCCGCGCGACACCACCCCCCTGCCTTGTTGTTACTGATATGCTCAGGAATGGTTTGGCGTAGATAGTCGCTCCGGCAACTAACTAAAAGTCGAACATTCTTGAACGGCAGTAGTTCGGAAGCGAAATTTTCCAGGTTTTGACGCCACATGTCTCTGCTGGGAGTTTCGTTCAAGGCATCGATACAAATGAGGGCCGGCAAACCAGTGGTGAACCCGATAGCTGAAAAAAGATCCAAAAATTCACGAAGATTTTTCCCGGGAAAGTCCCACATTTTTAAAAGCTGGTTCCAAGGTGGTTCTGCGTTTGTAAAGATGCCCCCTTCAACAAAAAGAACGGCCCCATCACAGCTGGCGTATTTTCGGCAAATCTCTGCCAGCACCTGGGTTTTCCCGGTTCCAGGCTTTCCTTCCAAGAGAAGAAATTGCTTGTCCGCCTGTGAATGACGCCTTGCAAATCCGGACATATCGCGAAGAGTGCCAGCCCATCGATCTCCCCCGTAATAAGCGTCCTCAATCGGACTGCGAGACTGATAAGTGTATTCACCCGCATTTTTCTTAGGGGGTATGGCTTTATGTATTTCATTAAGAAAAGAGATTACTGCATCGAATGCATTGTCTAAAATCTTTTCGAGATCCTCAAAGGAAGAGGGCAGAGCAAAGCCGTCCTGAAAAAATGGCAATACCTGCTGCCAAGATTGCTCTGCTGCTTCGTATTGTTGAATGGCCATAGTTGGCCAGTCTTTTCCTGGCCCTCGCATGCTGCGTTGCTTGGTGTGAATCTTTTCTCTGAAAAACTCTAGATATTGTTGTTTAAATCGCTCAGTTCTCAAAAATGTATGGAGAATGTCCTCAGCATCAGTTGGAGTGTGGAGATCTGGTTGGTAACGATCTCCAAGATTACGGATTGTGGCCAAAGTCTTTTCTCGGCATCGGCTCACATCAAAATCCGGATATTCAAAGTAGTGCAGCAACAAGCCGCGGTTTTCATTTTGAAGAAGTAGGTCTCGAATACTCGTCTCAGACCACAATAGAAATTCAATTTTATGAGGGAAGCCAAGGGCTTTGGCATGTGTTTGCCATTCTACCTGGAGATTAGAGTATCTTTTGTGTTGTGTGGGCGTCAGATTTTTTGGAAGAGAGATGACGATTTTTCTTAAGGCGCGGTCTGCTGCGTTATGTTGTAATGCGGTTTGTATTGAGTTATTCAAATCGCGCCACTGTGTTGAGTCCATTTTGGACACAAAATATTTGGATTGAAGGCCAATTAGAACACGGCTGCTTTTGTCAATGATGGTTGCCTCAAGGCCTTCGTCGCCGCCCGCACCTTCCCTTCGCACAAAAATGCCGTCTCTTCGATATTCGCGACAAAACAAATGGCTGGTGAGTTCTTCAAATGCACCCCGCCGGTCTCCCCCGTGGGGATATATGGCTTTGCAATTAACAGAACGCCTGGACATGTTGAAGAAATCTTATCGGGCCTTGTGATTCAGTCAAAGCCCGAGTGGATCAAATACATGAGAAATCTAATCAAAGTTATATGTTGATATGGCTCGGGAAAGGCGAGAGGTCGTGTACCGCGAGCTGCATCCGGCCTTTGACAGGACGATACTCTTCCTAAGTTGGCATTATTGAATTGAGTTACGGTTGTCTATTGTGATTCCGCAGGAAATACCCGAATATGTTTTCGACAAAAATACAATGAACAATTACTCCAACATTCTAGAATCAGGAAAACGTGTCTGGTGTGAACATGGAATGAATTGCCGATCTCCAAACGGATCAGTGATACATGTTCCGCCGAAGACAGGCGGCATTGTAGACCATTTGAATTCAGCTGGCTCCTTTGGAACCGGATCAACTTTATATAATATTGTTTGGGGCTCTGGAGACAGGACGTGCAACTATTTCTCAGAGCTACTTTGCATCCACCCATTTAAAACTCTGGATAATTTTCTTGATGCAATACAGAGTGCCTCAAGAGCACATATTAATTTGGGTCCCAAGGGCGGATTTCGCCAATTTGAGTTAGCAATGCTAACCGACTCGGGAGAATTGGTCGTTTTGCTTTTTGACAAAGGCAAACACTTCTTTTACAGGGATATCATAAAGCCACGGCTAGACATTTTTGGCATTGCTCTCACAGAATCATGGCTTGAAGCTGAACGATAGGAGCCTGAAGCAAGTGCTGCAAGCCATGCAAATTATATTTCTACTTTAGACTAGCTAGTTGCACTTAGCGTTGAAATGCCTGCTCCTGCCCTCGCGGCGATGACGGGGGCAGAAGGAGCGAACGCGATTCTGTACCCGCCATGGACGCTCATGAACCCTGCGAAGGCCCACCTGGGCACGGGATGACGGCGGGGGAAACGGGGGCTGTCATCCCGTGTTGGGGTGGGCCGAGCCTGCGAATAGCCAAGGAGGGCAATTTCCCCCATGGCACGGTAGAACCTTCCTTCCGGGGCACCATCCCACGACAACCCGACAAGCCCAAACCCGAACGTTTCCAGAAGGACACAAGGCATCAGGATTTGTTACCACCAAAAAATCCCGCAACCACTCCACCACAGCCCGGTCACAATCCCATAACCGGATAGAGAGCAATTGGGCTGGAATGGAGACATGGCCCCACTGCCCACGTCCCGTGGCAAACCCTTTCAAAGCAAACTCATCCCCCATGAGGAACTAATCCGTACCCTGCGGGGCAAACGGGTGAGCTACAGACAGATTGCACGGATTTTGGAGCAGGAAAAAGGCTGCAAGGTTTTTCATAAAACCATTATCAACTTCATTCGTGTGCGCTCCAAACCGATACCAGAGGCTGCATTTGTTTCGTCCAGGTCAGGTTCTCCAACATCCGCCTCTGCTGCCATCGAAAAACTAAAAAACAAAACCACTCCCACACCGGAAAAATCCGCTTTCCATTTTGATCCAGACAAACCCTTAACCCTCCTCAACCCAAAAGGAACCCCATGAAAAAACGAGTCGTCTTCACCACCGGCGGTAAAGGTGGTACCGGAAAAACCACCCTGACAGCCGCCCTGGCCGAATGGTACCAAGCCAACGAAATTCCCTGCACCCTGCTTGACCTGGATACTGAAAACAAGACCAAGGGCAGTTTTAGCCATTTTTTTCAGCAGGAAGCCCATAAAATTGACATCCACCAACGCAGCGGCCTGGATGCCTTCATTGATTACGCCGATGAAGCACCCGGCATTATCCTTGCGGACATGGGAGCCGGAAGCGGCAAAGTCGCGGCCCAGTGGTTCAAAACCATGTATGAAGGTGTTTCCGACCAGCTTGTCTTCACAGCGGTTGGCCTGATTACCAGTGACCCGGCCTCGGTGGAAAGCCTGCTCACTTGGGCTATGTACCTGCAAAACAAGGTGAATTATCTGGTGGTGCTCAACCAGCAGGAAGAAGAACAGCCCCATTTCCCCTACTGGGAACAGGCGGAAGAAGCCCGAGAGTTCCGCAAGACTTTCAATCCGGCGATCATTTCCATGGAAAGCCGCATTCCGGGCCTGCAACATGCCATCCGCAATCACGGCATCACCCTCAAAGCCATCAGCGAACGGGAGACGAGCCAGGCAGAGTTCAATCAATCCAGCCTTGTCATCCGTGCCCAAGCTTACCGTCGGCATCTGTTTGAGACTTTTGACGGAGTGAAAACCATCCTGCTTCCATGAATCCGGCCAAAGACGTTTGGGATCTGCTGGTGCAATGGGTTCCGGCAAACCTGCACCCTGGCTACTGGCAGACCGTGGCCAAAGTCAGGAAAATCCCCCTGAACGATGACATTGTTTCCCTCCTGTCTGGCATGGGAATTCTGGCCCTGCTCCTGCGCCAGGTTCCCGAACTAGTGGCTGAACAAAAATCTGATTGGGAAAGGCGTGGAATCAAGATCCAGCACGAAATGAAGGAAAGCCAGGCACTGGCCACGGATCAGTTTCAAAAAGGAGCCAAAGAATGGAATGCGGCGGTGGAAAAACTGGAAGCTTTCGAGATGGGCTTACACACCACTGTGACTCGGATGGAGAAAGTTCAGGCAGAAATGTCCGAAAAAATGATCCCTTTGGAATCCATGACGGCCAAGGTGGACGGCCTTCTTGGCCTGTTCAATCAAAGTATCAGCCGGGCGGAAAAAGCACGGGAATCCATTCGGCTCATCCTCATGCGCTGGACCTACATCAATGCCGGAATTACCGCAGTCCTCTTAATCTGGATCATTTTGAGCATCACATTTAGATGATAACAGCGCCTCTAACATGCTCCAAACTTGCTCCATTGTTGCCCCAATATGACCTCGACAGTTGCTCCACTTAATTGGGCCAGTTGCCCCAAAGCTGCTCCAGTGGAGCAAGTGTGGAGCGTATGGCCGGCGCTGGCCGGAAAAGCCGATGAGGATCATCGGGGAGACGTCTGTAAGCATTTAAAAGCTTAAAATAGGTTAAGGCGAATGCGTTTGGATAGGGCTGGGTTATGTTGAGGATTATTCAGAGTAAGAGTGTTGAGCAGGCTCAGAGTTATTATACTTTGGGCTTGAAGCAGGAGAGACTGGGTCAGGGTGAATACTATGTTCCTGAGCAGGAGTTGCAGGGACAGTGGAAGGGATTGGGAGCGGAAAGGCTGGGACTCCATGGAGCGATTGACCCCAAGGCCTTTGATGCCCTATGCGAAAATCGCCATCCACAGACAGGTCAATCCCTGACCCCCCGCACCCGCAAAGAACGGCGGGTGGGTTACGACTTCAACTTCCATTGTCCAAAGAGCGTTTCGGTGGTCCATGGCCTTACCGGGGATGAGCGCATCCTGTCGGCATTCCAGGACGCTGTCTCCACCACCATGCGGGAAATCGAAGCCGACGCCCGGACTCGGGTCCGGGTCAAAGGAGCGGATGTTGACCGGACCACTGGGAATCTGATCTGGGGCGAGTTTACCCACTTCACCGCTCGTCCTGTGGACGGCAAACCCGATCCCCACCTCCATGCCCACTGCTTCACCTTCAACGCCACCTGGGATCAAGTGGAACAGCGCTGGAAGGCCGCCCAGTTGGGCAATATCAAACGGGATGCCCGATACTACGAGGCCGCCTTCCATGCCCGGCTGTCCCGGCAGATGGCCGACTTGGGCTATTCCATCCGCCGGGAAAAGGCCTTCTGGGAAATCGATGGGGTACCGGAATCGGTCTTGAAAAAGTTTTCCAAGAGAACGGAATTGATCGAGAAAGCCGCGAAGGATAAAGGCATCACCAATCCTCTGGCCAAAGCCGCCCTGGGAGCCAAGACGCGCAAGGGCAAACTGTCCCATACAGGAAAAGAATTGCAGGCGGAATGGATCTCCCGTCTGAGCCCTGCGGAGCAAAACGCATTGAATGCCGTTCGGGCCAATGCCCATGGTGGGAAAATCCCCCTCCAGCGAATCACTCCCGAACAGGCTCTTGATTATGCCGCCGAACACTGCTTTGAAAAACTCTCCGTGGTTCCCGAAAGACAACTTCTGGAAGAAGCCCTGCGCTACGGCGTGGGGCATGTGGAGATCGAGTCCGTGCAAAAGGAGTTTTCGAAGCGGGAATGGATCCGAAGGGAAATTGACGGACAGTGGTGCTGCACCACCCCGGAAGTCCTATTTGAGGAAAGCGTCTGCATCCGCTTTGTGCGGGAGGGTCGAGGCACCTGCCGCCAATTAGTTCCCGGACGGTACCGTTTCCAGAATGACCGGCTTTCGGAGGAACAGCAAAGTGCGGTCCTCCACCTGATTCATTCCCGGGACCGGGTCATGGCTCTGCGGGGAGCGGCTGGCACCGGCAAAACCACCCTCATGAAGGAAGCCGTGGCCGCCATGGAAGCCGGAGGCAAGCAAGTGTTTCCCTTCGCCCCCAGCGCGGAGGCATCCCGCGGGGTCCTGCGGAAGGAAGGCTTTTCCAAGGCCCAAACCGTGGCCCATCTTCTGGAAAACAAGGCCCTGCATGAGCGGGTGAAGAATCAGGTGCTCTGGATCGATGAGGCCGGGTTGCTCAGCACCCGGCAAATGCAGGGGATTTTTGAGTTGGCCGAAAAGCAACAATGCCGGGTGGTCCTCGCTGGAGACACGGCCCAGCACCGGGCGGTGGAGCGGGGGGACGCTCTGCGCCTGTTGGAAACCCATGCCGGAATGCAATCGGCGGTCCTGGCGGTCAACCGCCGCCAGCAGCAGCAACGCCACCGGGAGGCGGTGGCCTTGTTACGGCAGGGCCGGGCAGAGGAGGGATTGAGGCAGTTGGACCAACTCAAAGCGATTGCGGTCATTCCCGACGAAGGGAAACGGTACCAACAACTGGCCCAAGATTACGTCCATGCCCTGAATCAGAAAAAACAAGTGTTGGCCGTATCCCCGACCCATGGGGAAGGGGCTCAGGTCACCAGTGCCATCCGGCAGGCACTGCGGGAGAACCATCAACTCCGGGCCAAAGAAAAGGTCTTCCCCATGCTCCAGGACCTGCGGTGGTCTGTGGCCCAACGCCGGGAGGTCCATCGTTATCAACCGGGGATGGTGGTGCAGTTCCACCGGGATACAGAGGGATTCAGGCAGGGGGAACAAGTGCGTGTCCTGGGCAAGGGAGACGGCCAATCGGTTCTGGTGGAAAGAAACAATGGAATCAAGCAGCCCTTGCCTCTGCGGCAGTCGATGCCGTTTCAGGTGTTTGAGGAGAAGCCGATTGCCCTTGCCGTGGGGGACCGGGTACGGATCACCCGCAATGGGAAAACAGTGGAGGGACTTCCCTTGAGCAATGGGGAGATGGTCCAGGTGAAGGGGTTTACCAAGCAGGGGGACATCCGTTTGAGCAACAACCAGGTGCTGGGTCGGGGGTTTGGTCACTTGAGTTATGGGTATTGTGTCACTTCGCATGCCTCACAGGGCAAAACAGTCGATCAGGTTTTCATTGCCCAGTCGTGCCGTTCGGAGCGGGCAGCTTCCAGGGAACAGTTTTATGTCTCGGTTTCCCGCTTCCGGGAATCGATCCGTATTTACACCGATGACCCGCATGTCCTGCGTTATTCCATCCTTCAATCGGGCAATAGGCTTTCGGCGATGGATCTGGCCGGGGGCTTGCGGCTGAAAATGAAAACCCCGCGCCAGCGGATCTGGCACAGCGTGTTCCAGGCCAGCCGTAAGCGAATGACTGAACTGATCCAAAGTCGGATCAATCAGACCCTTGTCCCGCTGGTCCCACCCAAATTCTCCCAAGGTCTGAAGATCTGATCTTATGGCGATTCGAGAAAATTCCACCACCACTCAAACAAAGGAAATCGACTGCTATCAGACCCGCCATGGAGGGTCTGTCACCTTGTCGGTTGCCACGCCCCGGAAGAACTGGCTGTTTGCCTACACGCATTTTTTGTATGCGGAGTGGGACCCTTCGGGGGATTTGGTGGTGGTCTTTGCCAGCCATCAGATCCGCATCCGGGGTCGGAATTTGAAGATACTCTACGAGTATTTGGGAGAATTCTCGCTGAGTCATATCTACCAGAAGGACCCGCAGGGTATTCCCATCCCGGCAGGGGACAACTGGATTGAGGAGATTCGGGTGATTCCCACTCAGGAGGCGGGGGAATGACCTCGACACAGGGAGTTTAGCGCGATTAACTGGAATGTTTGGCAACCAAACGCAGAAAACGGAAACCCGGAATGAAAGGCCTCTCCCGCATTGACCAGCCGGAGAAACACAACCATGGCTGGTTTATTCGCCTGAATTGCAAGGGAAAGAGGTATTCGGCTTTTTGCTCGGACAAGAAATGTGGAGGCAGATCCAAGGCTTTGTCGAAAGCCCAGGCGATCTATGCGAAGATGGTGAAGGACCACCCTCCCATGTCGCGCAAGGAGTTCGCCCAGATTGGCCGTAGGCCCAATAAGACCGGGATTATCGGGGTGACCAAGTTGATTAAATTTGTCCGGGGTAAGAAATACGTATTTTGGCAGGCCACGTGGAGCCCGAAGCCCGGTCAGGTTGCCAAGAAGGCCTTTTCGGTGGACAAGTATGGACCGACAAAGGCGAAGAAGTTGGCGATTAAGGCACGCAAAAAAGGCCTGTCACAAATGACCGATTGACCGTGCTCTTTGACACCAACCTATCCCAACTGTATATTTCATGCTGACATCACCGATCTAGTGTAAGCGACAGACGAAGCACCCCCTACCATAGATGACATAGGTGTCATATTTTTGGGTTATGACACCTACGATAAACCTAGATACAACACCGATCAAATTGAAGAGTAATGTGCGCGCTCGGGATCGACTGCTCAAGATTCAGTTTATTGCCTAAAGCTTAAGCCATTGTGTGTGCTAAAATATTCTGCATTTGCAAACATTTGGCTCTTTAAAGGAAATTCGGGTTGCAGTCTTTGTTTATTATGTAAAGTTTGCCCCAACACACTCACCGGTTGCTGCATCAATATAAATCAATATTTCCGGTGGAATGATTTTAAAGGGCTTACTATCCTTATTCCTGTTTCCCCGCTCTTCGGCTTTACTGTCTACAGTTTTAAAACAAACAACCCAGCAAAGACGGTTTTCTTCTGCTGGTTTCTCGCGCGTCCAAATAGCACGTTTTGAATCTAACAGCCAATTAGGTGCGGCCACTTTGAGCTCGCAAGAATTAAGCCCACTGACTACAAATCCATCTGCTCTACCTTGTCGATAATACGGTGTTCTTAAAACAACAGGCACATATTTACTTGCTTTGATAATTGCCTCATCACGGCTCACTTTAATTTCAAGTGATTTTGGTAGTGGCGTGGTAATTCGCGACCCATAACTAGATAATCCCAATGTTTCATGAAAAATGACAACAACATATTCCGCATAAGGCTCGACAAATTCATCGTATGGGTACCCCCCTGCGTAACGCTTCCAGCGAACTTCCCATCGTGATGGGTAGTTTTTATCAAAAGCAACTTCGGCAAGCATACAGTCAGCGGGTAATTTCACCCCGAATATTTTGAGATATTCCTTCGCGGTTTGAACGGCTTTCTCGATAGTAAAAATGGGAATACTCTGTCTTTGAGTAGTGGTATCTTTGAGGTATTTCAGGAGGACTTTATTTACAATGTTGGTAACCATCATTGTCTTTGCATCTATTGATAGGTAGAGGGAGGAATCGATTATATAATCTCGTCCGTTATTTGCCCGGCCCTCACTAGTTGCATAGTAAGTGCTAATATTGGACCGATCTGGGAGTTTTATAAATTTACCTTCCAATGGCCCCAAATCCCACTGGGTGGCACCCAAGACCTTGGAATAAATTTCCGTAAGATGTCGGGCAGTCTGATCATCAATCTCATCTTGTGCTGGAGCTATACTCAAAGCCCAAAACAGCCCAATCATAATAAAGGAATAACGCATTCAGGTGCTCGCAGGATTGGGCTGTTGTGGTGGATTGTTTTTCAAATCAATCACATTCTCTCCATGACCATAAAGCTTCATTTCTTTTGCGCTCGCGTTTCCCTGATTTTCATATTTTAGCTGAAATAAGTCAAAGGCCTGTTTTACAGTCTTACCTTTTCCTATCAGATTATTTACTACCTCTGAAGACCACTTTTGGCAGCTTGACATGTTTTTCTGTTCATAACCCCAACCAATGTATGCCACATTAGGCCCAAATGCGTCTGCAAATTCTTTTGCGCCAGGGAGCAGAGTGTCTTTTTCTCTGCAATCCGAAATGCTTTCTAGGGAAGTTTGCGCAGAGCAACAACCATCAACTATAACTAGCCTATAGTTTAAATTAAGAGGAGTAAGATCATTGGCACGTATAGCACCTTCATTTGCAAATAGAAGACCCGTAAACTCCGTATTAGGGTAGCCATTTTCTGTGCCCCCATGACTCAGTGAATACCATATTTGTTTCCCTATAACGTAATCCGATTTTGTTTTATCTGCTTGCGCATAATATGCCGGGTACATTGTATAGCCCAGATTTTCGAATGGCTTTTTAATTAATCCCTCGGGATCAAGTCCGGTGATTGGAATAGTATACCACTCCTGTGGTATGTATAAATCGATAGATGAAATCACCATGCCTTCTGCCTCAGTCTTCGCGTTCGTCTTGGCATCGGTATATTCAATTTTCAATTCTCCACCACCTTTTGTCCAATCCGTTTCCGCGCCTTCTGGCCATCTGACAAGCTGGAAGTCGCTTCTGTCTGCGGTTCCCATTTTACTCTCATCTGCATCATGTGTTGTTAAGACAAGTTTCTTTTCAGATCTCCATTTATTATCAGCCACTTGAACTAAATTTACCTCTGCTGCCAATTCTTCCTGGCCATTGACCTTTGCAAGAAGTCGGACCTTGGGAGTGTCGCCAGTCGGAGCAAGATTGACTGGCACTTCAATGTAGAACCCTGCTTGATCCGGCACAGGATCTTTGCCCAAGTCTGTTGGGACTGGAGGAGCAAAATTGCGGTACTCTCCCGTAGCGGCCAACGTTGTACTAATTACCGTACTAGATAGGTTGCGCGATGATAGTGTCAGAGCCACATCTAGTGCGGAGCCCAAGGTAGGGTTGTTGACCAATTTTGCCGTCATGCCATCTCCACTGAATATTTTGGAGTCAGCGAATGTTTCGGTTAGAATAAAATCAGTTGTAAAAGCATCTCCGCAAAGACGTAGATTAATCGTGTCAACGGTACCTGCATCGAGGCCGCTGACTGTCATAATCACGCCCAGCGGGCAGTCGTGAAATATTCCGCTGGAGGCTGATGTTTCACCACAATCATAAACACAACTGACAATGCCATTTGTAGGCTTTGATACCGTGGCTTGAAGGTATTCCTGCACTTGATTATCGTTCAGTGGCTCGGAATTTAAGGTGACGGTTATTCCATCACCTGTGTTCTCGTAAAGTAGCGGATTCGACCCATTTTGGTTGAGCTGATAGCTGGATCCCAGCAAAGTTACTTGCATGGTCGAGCCGATCGCGCTCATTTGAAAATCGACCGTCGGCGCACTGTAAATTGGCTGACCTTGGCCAACACCATCGCTCGGAACCCAGCGGGGCAAGTAGTTCATTGGCCTGTCAATTTCTGGTCCAGCAGCATGGTTTACGGAAATGGGAATCAACATGATTGCATGATATTTCTGGTTTTCAGGGGCGATCGGATTTCCTTGGTCATCCCGAATTCTTTTGGATGTTCCGCAGATGATTCCCTGGTTGTTAATATCGGCGGCTCCAACGCCATCCCAAGTCCGCTCAGTTCCCATGGCAGTGGGAACCAGAGCTACAAGGTTGTAGGATTTGAAATTCTGCCAGAGCGTACTTCCGCTTATGATTTGCATCTTGTTATTCATCCGTCCTGAAATTCCTCCGAAAATCCGATTATAGCCGCTGCCATTCTTGATCCAAATGGCGTTTTGCCAGTAATCTCCCTGAGCATATCCGATAAAATGTCCATCACCGTTGATTTGATCCGGAACCCCCGCTAAATTGCCTTCCAGCTTGTGAAGTTCTCCATCCCAATACATCGTTCCTGATTCAATGGTGTCCTCAAGACCGAATGCATCTGTAAAGTAGTCGTTGCTGCGCTTTTTGGTGACGAAGTATGTCCCAATCAAAGTGGAATTATTCATAGCAGTAGCCGATATGCTAGTGGCCTGGCCGATGACGGGAAGGGTCAAGTAGAAGCCATTTTCTGTATCCCAAATGTTCCCCCCTGTTATATCTCCGACAATTTCTGCACTTTCATTCCAAAGAGCTGTAGCACCATAGGACTCTTCTATTCCTATTCCACAGCCTATAGAGCCCAGTATCACGCTATTGTTATTTATCTCGGTACCGTATTCTCCGTAATCCACTTCATACTGAATCTCCGTATCATGTGCAGGCAATGCCAGTTCTCCTAAAATATCTGAATAAAAAGGAACCGGGGTTACGCTGCCTGCTTTCCAGATGCCTATGACTTGCTTTGCTAGAAGCATAGTACTTTCGTTATATTGATACTCTTGGCGTTCGGTCTCTTCCTGGTAGGTGACCACGACCTCTCCATGGTCATTCAATCCGGAGACACTGTAAAAAGCCGTTTCGCCGTCTTTAATCGGGTCGATTTGACCCTGGGTCCAAAGTCCTGAACCATCGGCATTTTCCAATAGAACCTGATTTACGTTATTGATCCTCGAAGCGGAACCCTCCCCCAGATCAACGACAGCATAACGGACAATGGGCAGTCTTGGAGGGGAAAGTAGGGGTTCATTGGCCCATCCGTCCACCCCGTCCAGAGCACCATCCTCATCGCTGTCTGGATTATTGACGTCTGTTCCGGCTTCTATTTCCTCGGCGTTGGTCAGGCCATCTTCATCTTTGTCCCCCAATGCGCCATCTGCCGGGTCGTTGGGATTTAGCCCTTTGTAAATTTGCCAATCGTCTGGTAGGCCGTCTCCTAGAAGATCAATATTTTCGAGAGGATTCGTGCCTTGGAGTAGCTCGGCCATGTTGCCTACCCCATCCCCGTCGAAGTCCGATCCTGAGGCGTCACTGGTGACGATGTCGCTGGAGGCCAAACGCCAGAAGCCTCTGTCGGTGCCTACGGTGGGCTCAAAAGCCCACTCTTTGGTTGCCCCATTCCCGGACTCTATAAGAGGCACCCAATTCCAGGGCTGTTGGATCAAGTCGTCCGTATGCTGCAGAAAGTAGGTTCGGCCATTAACACTTGGCCAAGTCAGTCGGAAAAGATTGTTGGCCGAATCCCACTCAATACGGAATTGGTGGTCTGGTTCGGTGGCGGTTGAAAATAATGTGGAGACCAGAAGACAGCCCATCATCGCCAAAGCTATGGAGCGGCCTGTTCTTTGTTTGGTGAAGGAGATTTTCGGGTTCATTACCGTGATGAACTCCTAATGGGGAAATACCGGAGGACAGTGTCCTTGGGCTTGGGAGGATTGGCCAAAAGGGCTTTTTCTTCCTCAAGTCGGCGCGCCTCCCGCTCAAAGTATGCTGTGGTCAGGAGAGCTTGGTGTGCATCGTAATAGCGGTGAAGGTCTTCAACGGCTTGTTTTACCCCTGCCGGGATGACGGTCTTACTGGTCCACTGGTATTGCGTGGGTAATACCACAGGAGGCAGGAGTTTTTGCTTGGCTAGAGTGGCCTCGTCTACGAGGTTATCCAGCGGAATGTGGAAAAGGAAGGTGCCTCGCCCTTCTCGCTCGTAATCAAACATCCCATCCAAGTAGCGCATGGGCAGGGTTGTGCGGAAAACCGCTTCTTTGTCCGCAACTTGGAAACGCACTTCAGACCACACGGCGTCTATTTGCAGGGAAGACACCATCAACTGCACCGGCTCGGGGCCTTCGTGAACTTCCGCACCAGGCGAGGTTGAGACAGGGACAGGAGTCTTCACTGGCTGAGGCTTGAGCACCGGGGGAACAATGCGCTCGTAAGTTATGGAATGATCCTCCAACACCACCTGCTGGCTGTCGAGGACGACAGGGGAATTGGTTGCGGCTAGAAGACTGCCTGAAAACATCAATCCAATGACTGGCAACGGCACAAACTTCTTCCGGGAAGAGTATCCCAAGACAAAAAATGTTTGGCATGGAGACATCATATTAATTCTATCGGAGTGAACACTCGTCTCTTCTGAAATGCAAGACCATAATCAAGGCAAACAATCGATGCCGCAATAATTCGAAGAGGCCGTGTGGGAAAATTCATAGGCTGGGTTGGACTGCATAGCTTCTTTTCTCCATAGGGACCGCGAGAACACGGCGGATGCTGTTGAGTAAACCTGCCAGTTCAAATGGTTTGAGGAGATAATCCGCCGCGCCCAGAGCAAGTGCCTCATCCCTGAGTTCGGCTTCTTGCTGCCCGGTCAGAAATATCACCGGTGTGTCTTGTGTCCGTTCGTTTTCGCGAAGGTGTCGCAAGACTTCGAGGCCGTTCATCCGGGGCATGGTCATGTCCAACATAATTAAGTCGAAGGAATGGGTTTCGAGCAAAACCAAGGCTTCGCTGCCGCACGAAGCGTGAGTCGTCAGCATACCGAGATGCCTGAAAACCATACTAAGCGCAGCCAATACCGCAACATCGTCATCCACCAAAAGAATCTTCATTTTATATCTTCATCTCAATTGATCTTCTCTGAAGATTTCCCCAAAAAACCTTTATCGTCGGCAACCGCTAAACAATAAAGCCGCTTGTCCTTGGATAGCGAACTCTCAGTTCAAATCAAACTAAAAAAGAACTGGCAGTTCGCCGTAGTAGAACAAATATTTCTCCATTCTTGTACGCAGAGTGCAAAACCAAGTCTCGAAGAGGTCACTGCGTATTTTGGGCCAAAACATCCGCCAACTACGCAACGAGGCAGGACTCAGCCAGGATCAGCTTGCAGTCAAGGCCGATATGACCAAACGTTATGTTCAAATGATCGAATCCGGTCAGAAATGCCCCTCGTTGGCCACCGTTAAGCAGCTGCATGATGCCCTGAGATGTCCTTATGAGCGTTTATTGGCTGGGTTTTAACTTTTTTTAGCTTCTAACATGTTAACCCACAACGGAAACACTTCACCTGTTGAACCTACAATTAGGGATCGAGTGTGTTATTGTGAAAGACAGCATTTTCTGCTAGTAGCCAATTCACGCAAATCCTCATTTCAGTTGGATGCACTCCTGAACGCTATGTGGCACGAAATATCTCCGCCACTCTGCAATCTCCGAAATTTTGTCCCCATTGCAGGAAAAAGGGCCAACTACTCGCCTTGGGGTATTATTATCGCTTTATAAGCGGCCTAAATAGGGATTCCCTGGAACTTCCCATACGCCGCTTCCGTTGCGCCCACTGCGGGCATACGGTAAGTCTTCTACCAGACTTTGCCCAACCATACCGTCTCGTCCGTAACTCAACGGTAGAGGCCTATTTTGACAATCGGATCTGGGAGCCTGGCAGTCACCGCTGGGCTTCCTTGCTCGAGCAATACTGGAGACGTTACGTCTGCTGGGTTCCAAACTTGGTTCGATACGCTGGGAACTACCCCGGATTAGACCCACCTCTGCATGATCCACAGCAGTGTTGGGTCTTGTTTCTGAGCGTCGGTGGAAGTCTGGAGAAAACTACCTTGAGCCTAGTGTCACGCCACCAAGTCACCATGTTCAACAAATACCAGTGTCATACGCCATGCTCACCAACTGGAAAATTGTCCTGATCCACACAACTTATTGATTTCTTTCATCTTGCCTGTTCAGGAATGATCGAACTCAAGCGATGTTGAAAAGAAATCACAGGAAAAATGGACAATACATGGGCAAGCGAATGCCGTGGGGCAATTTGCGGCATGATGAAAGACGCATGCAGTTGCAGTCATTTGACAATCGACGGAGGCAATCTGGAATTATAACTGTATGACGAATGTCTTAAAACCTTCCCAAATTTCGCCACTCATCATCAAAGCTGTGGCATACGTACGCATGTCTACAGAGCACCAGCAGTATTCCACCAACAACCAAATGGATGTGATCCAGGAATACGCCCTGAAGCGAGGCATGGAGATCATGAAGGTATTTTCTGATGAAGGTAAAAGCGGCCTAAACATTCATGGCCGTGATTCCCTTGGAAAATTGATCGCTGAAGTTACCTCAGGGATTGCAGGCTTTTCTTGTATTCTCGTCTATGACGTGAGCCGCTGGGGACGTTTTCAGGATGCCGATGAAAGTGCCCATTACGAATACCTGTGCAAGATGGCAGGGATTTCCGTTCATTACTGCGCGGAGCAATTTGAGAATGATGGCAGTCCGGTTTCCACCATTGTCAAAGGTGTCAAAAGGGCGATGGCCGGGGAATACAGTCGTGAACTTTCCTCCAAGGTCTACCAGGGAGCCTGCCGTCTGGTGCAACTTGGATTTCGCCAAGGTGGTTCTGCTGGCTACGGGTTACGTCGCATGCTTGTGGATCAGAACGGCAGAAACAAGGGTCTCCTCGCCATAGGCGAGCACAAAAGCATCCAGACTGACCGGGTAATTCTTGTGCCCGGCCCGAAAGATGAGACGGATAATGTGCAGTGGATTTACCGTCTTTTTGTCGAAGAAAGGAAAAATGAAAAAGATATCGCCCTCTTCCTCAATGCACAGGGTTTCAAAACTGATTTTGGGCGGGATTGGACCCGGGGAACGGTCCATGAGGTTCTGACCAACGAAAAATACATCGGGCACAATGTCTATGCCCGCACTTCGTTCAAACTGAAGCAAAAGCATGTCATCAATCCCCCGGAAACCTGGGTGCGGTCAGACCGTGTTTTCGAAGGTATTATTGATGCCAATCTCTTTTATACGGCACAGGGAATCATACTGGCCAGAAGCAGGCGGTTGACGGATGATGAAATGCTCGATCATCTCAAAGAAGTTCTGGAGAAACACGGTCGCATTTCCGGGCTTCTGATCGATGAGGCGGAAACCACGCCCTCAAGCACTGCTTACCGATGTCGCTTCGGGAGCCTGGTAAGGGCATACAGTCTGATTGGCTACACACCTGAAATTGATTATTCGTTCATCGAGGAAAACCGGAAACTGCGGTCACTCCATCCCCAAATTGTACGGGAGGTGCAGGAGCACCTACAACAGAGAGGGATCACGGATTTTCTGGATGCGGCTGGCGGTGCATTTCAAATCCACGGAGAAATGACTGTTTCCATTGTGCTCGCCCGCTGTACCCAGACTGAGGCCGGCTCTCTCCGCTGGCTGATCCGTCTTGAGGATAGTCTGAAACCGGATCTTACCATTGCCGTCCGCATGAATGAAGATAATGCGACAGTGCGGGACTACTATCTCTTGCCTGGCATCGACATGACCTTGAACCAACTCCGCATGGCAGAATACAATGGCCTGCTACTGGACGGCTATCGCTTCGACGGTTTGGATTATTTCTATTCCATAGCTGAACGCATTGAACTTTCTGAGATCTCCGTATGAAGAATGACCAGCATGTTCGAATGATCCCAATCAACCAAGTCCGGGTCATCAATTCGCGGGCGCGGGACAAAAAGTGTTTTGATTTGATCACAACTAATATTTCCAATGTAGGGTTAAAAAAACCCATCACCGTTAGCCGTCGACAAATGCGGGAGGGTGAAGGGATGGAGGGATATGATTTGGTTTGCGGCCAAGGGCGTATGGAGGCCTTCATGGCCCTGGGTGCCAGCCAAATTCCGGCCATCATCCTGGATGTTCCAAAGGAAGACCGGTTGCTCATGAGTTTGGTGGAAAATCTCGCCCGTCGTCCCGTGCGCCCGATGGAATTGATCCAAGAAGTCCAACGCTTGAAGAAAGCCGGATACGACGATGCTGCCATTGCCAAGAAGCTTGATATTTCCAATTCCTATATTTCGGGAATCCATGCCTTGATCAAAGCTGGAGAGGAAAGATTATTGCAAGGTGTCCTGAATGGCAAAATACCCATGCACACGGCCATCACCATCGCCCGACTTGGGAATGAGGAGGCTCAAAAGGAATTGTTGCAAGCCTTTGACGAAAACCAGCTATCTCAGCGCATGCTCCGTTCCGCCAAGCGGATTTTAGAGGAGCGAAAACACAAAGGAAAACAGCTTGGTCAATCCGGACGTAAAAAAGGTACAGGTGTTGTGTCATCAGCCACCAGCATTGTACGCGCCTATCAGAAGGAAGCGGCAAAGAAGCACCTTGTTGTCAAAAAGAACCGTGTTTGCGAAAGCAAGTTGCTTTTTGTGGTGGCTGCTATTCGAGATCTCTTGAATGACCGTCAGTTTTGCCAATTGTTGCAAACAGAAAGTTTGAACACCCTTCCCAAAGTTCTGACGGAAAGGATCAAATCCCATGGCGCATAATGAATCCAGAGATCCCAAGGCGGCATTTGAAATGGATGGGAAAGTTCTACCCTTAGAAGCTGTGAAAAAAGTCATGATTTAGCCAATCTGCGAGCCAATAACGATCCCGAGGCGATGTAGATCATGGCCTCGGAGTGTTCCGTCTTCATTTCGTAATCTTTGGATAGTCTGCGGAAATTGCCCAGCCAGGCAAAGGTTCGCTCAACGACCCACCGCATAGGCAATACTTCAAATCGATCGGTGTGGATTTTTTTGACCACCTCTCCACGGAGATGGCGGTGACGCGGCAGATTGGCCAACCAATCCAAAAACTTTCCCGCGTAACCCCCGTCTACGAAGACCACTTGGAGCCAGCCGTAAAACAGCAGGAAGGGTTCCAATAGCTTGGCCCCGTCCCGATCCTGTATCCCGGCACTGTGCACTTTGACTCCCAGGATCAATCCCAGGGTGTCTACGAGTAGATGTCGTTTGCGTCCTCGTATCCTTTTGCCCGCATCAAATCCACGCTCTCCGGGCTGGCTAGCCATTTTAACACTTTGGCTGTCGATGATCGCCGCCGTGGGGGCTTTTTTTTTGAGTTTTTGACCCGGACCTTTTCTCGGAGCCGATCGTTGATTTTTTGCCAGATCCCCAGCTTATGCCATTTGGCAAAATAATAGTAAACTAGCCGCCAGTGCGGAAACTCCCGAGGCAACATCCGCCAGGTGCAACCACTGCGCACCACGTAGAAAATTGCATCCACCATCTGTCGGATCGGATATCGGGCCGGTCGCCCCAACTTCGACGGCCCGGGAAGCAGTGGCTCGATTATCGCCCATTCATGTTCGGTCGTGTTGCTCGGATAAGGCTCAGCTTGGGTTGCCATCCCAAGCTTTTCACAAAACTCAAAGGCCTTGTACAGCCTTCAAACAGACTTTTTTCACAGCTTCTTAGATTTAATACTTCCCATAAAGCTCATCAAAGAGCCGGAAAAATCCTACCGGCGATACCGAACAATCTTGGCATCAATCAGAGAAATTGGCGTGATCGAGCCTCTGATTGTCTACCCCCAAAAGGGGAAGGGAGGCCACTATCATATCCTTGACGGGCATTTGCGTTTTTATGCCCTCAAACAACTTGGGAAAACAGAAACGCTTTGTCTGGTCGCGAAGGATGATGAAGCTTTTACCTATAACCACCAAATCAACCGCCTTAGTCCCATCCAAGAACACCTCATGATCAGCAAAGCTGTAAAAAACGGTGTCACTCCAGCCCGGATCGCAGCAGCGCTGAATATCGAAGAACAAAAAGTGCAGTTTCTGCTTAATCTTCTGGAGGGTATTCACCCTGAGGCGGCGGAAATTCTCAAAGATAAACATATGGCACCTCAGGCAGTTTATATGCTGCGAAAGGTGGTGCCTTTGCGACAAATTGAAATGGCTGAACTGATGGTGAACATGAACAATTATACAGTCGCCTATGTCAAAGCCCTATTAGTGGGAACAGCCAAAAGTCAGCTTTTAGCTCCAGAAGCGCCTAAAAAAGTTAAAGGTCTTAGTACCGAGGATATTGCCAAAATGGAGGAAGAAATGCATGGGCTGGAAGAATCATTCCGCCATACCCAGGACTCCTACAGCGAGAATGTCATGCATTTGACCGTCATCAAAGCTTACCTTAAACGTCTTTTGGATAATGCCAGAATAGTTCGTCACCTGGCATCCAAACATCCGGACGTCCTACAGGAATTTCAAACTATTACTTCTTTGGAAGCTTTATAGGAAAGGTATTGTGAACAGGCTCCTAAAGCTGTCTCTGAGTGGGCGTATAGCCACCGTGCCTGATCCACAAAGCCAGCACTTTTGATCACGATAAATACAGTGGCTCACTGATACCAAAACTGACACCAAAAGCTGAGTTTGGTTAAGAGCAAGTAGTTAAAGAATTAGCTTGAGTTACTCTGTAAATGAGTTATTATGTCTCTCAAATAGAGCTTTCCAGACTTCGAGCCCTACCTCCGGAGCCACTACGCAAGTCATTCTGGCTGTGCGTGTTACTTTGGAGAGCTTGGCGTCATTGGCCCATTTGCCAGTGGATTTGCCAGTAGGATTGCCCGGTTTTTGAGTGCTGGAGCCTCCTCCATCACTAATCCGTGCGAGCTCCAAGCGTCCTCGTTAACGCGAGGGCTGGAGATCGTTCAATCTTGGTTCTGTCACAAGGAACCAATGAAGGATCGCTTCAAACTCTATCGCCGGAGCAATCGCGTCTGGTATTCAGAGGACACGATCACCGGCAGGCAATCGAGCCTTAAAACACGCTGCAAGCCCGTTGCCTTGCGCCTGATGGCATCGCACAACCAGGCCGCCTCCCAGCCTGCCTTGAACATCGCCATGGCCAAGGCCTACCTGCAAGGCCGCAGCCCTGAGTTTACCGAGCGCACCTGGGCTGATGTGATTACCGAGATTGCCCACAGCTACTCCGGCCCCACCTTGGAGCGTTGGCAGCGGGTGACTCGCAGCAAGCCCTTTGAATACCTCCGGCCCTTGCGTCTGGTCGATACCGAGGGCTCGCACTTCCTCCAGGCATTGAGGCATCCCCGAGCTGGCACCTCCACAAACCTCTGGCTGCGACGCATGCACAATTTTACCTTGGATATGGGCTGGCTCCTCATGCCCGTCCTGCCCAAGGCTGGATGGCCCAAGATCAAGCACCAGACCCGCTATGCCGTCACCCAGGCTGAGCATGAGCAAATCATTGCCTCTGAGCAGAACGAGGAGCGCAAAGCCTTCTATGAGCTCCTATGGGAAACGGGTGGCTCACAGTCGGACATTGCCTGCCTGTCCTGGGCGAATGTGGATGCAGAGCAAGGGATCATCTTTTACCACCGCAAGAAACTCGAAAGCCGGGGAGGGGATGCCGCGAGGATTCGCATAGGAGCCCGTTTGCAAGCGATCTTGGAGAAGTTGCCTCAGGAGGGGTTATTCTTCCCAAGGATTGCCAAGGAAGAATCCAAGCACCGCTCTGCGGAGTTCAAGCGACGCTGCCGGGTTATCAGCATCGTAGGCCGCAGCCTCCACAGTTACCGCTATGCCTGGGCGGAACGCGCTTGCCGTGCGGGAATGCCTGAGCGTGAAGCCATGGCCCATCTAGGCCATAAGAGCTTGGCGATTCACCGGGCTTACGCGAGGAAGGCAGATGGCGTCACCATGCCGCTGGAGTATTACGAACACCAAAAGTTCAAAAAAGTACTTATGTTTGAGATGGCTACAGGTGGCAAGGCAGCTTGATAACTGGAAGCAATTGTCATGTTAACGCAGCAATAGCTAATACTGTCGTAGTAATAACGGTTAGTAGTGCAGTAATAAACAATGTAGAACCCAACTTACTTTCGATGCATTGTACTAGCGCAAAATTGAGATATTCATACAGCCGGGCTCTAACTGGATACATAAGTAAACTAACAATCAAAGACACACCTATAATAAATAGAGGATATATTGGCAAGATTACAATTGCTTTGAGCCATAGGCTCGCACAAACCCAAAAAACTAGAATAGTTGTGAAATATAGCCATATGGCCAGATATACAGAAAAATAGGCGGATAAGGGAATCCCGGTGAAGAGAAGCGCCCCTAAAAAAGGAATTGTTAACCCGCCAATTATGAAAAGCGATACTGAAGAAACTAATACTATTGCAAGAGAGATAAAAGCGAATCCAGCAAATAGCGTAACACTCCCTTTTGAGTGAACCACTTCTCTCAGAAATTGTCTGGATAATGCAATACTGAAAGAATTTATCAAGGTCAGCCAAATCCAACAAAAGATTATAAATGCGGCCATGTAGCCCCATTTAATTTCAAATTTATCTAGCTTTGAAAGAAATTCATAAAATGGTTTCAGCTTCTCGAATTCTTCTGCCGTAACTTTTCCGCGTTCTGTTGGATTCTTGATTATTGTGCGAGAAATCTCGGCTACCGATTCAATTACACTCGTAGGATTTGGATTTATAACAAGGAAGCTCTGCTTCCATATTAGCGTAGATAAAATACTTAGCAGCAGAAACGAAGCGGCTAAATATGCGGACATTTTAATGCTTTTAAGTGAAAATAAGCGTCTGCCAAAGAATTTATCGGATATGGAGTTCAATAAAGTAAAATGGTGTAATACCAATTGCATCCCCGATAGTTCGCTGGCGATTATTTTCCATTTGGCCAGCTTGTCTATAAGTATAGAATTATTTACTCCAAACTTATGTTTGAATAAAAATTCACTCCACAATGCTGCTATAAAAACAGCAGTACAGAACCATAAAATTATTTTAAGAAAAAAATGCATCTAATTTTATTTTTGCAAACACAATCAAACAGTGATTAAAGAGAGGCTGCTAGTGTTGGTCAATATTTTACAGCGTTGGCTGACCTAGTATTTCCGCGAAGTGCTCCCAGAACCAATCCGCCAAATGGTCAATCTTTCGGGACTTATCTAAAGTGTTTTGAAGGTTTTTTGCATAGGTCACGCGAATACCTTTGATTGGCTGGCGAACATCAACAAACGCCCGACTAAAACAAACCACGCCGTTTACCCAAATATCTTGCTGAGCGTAGGTTTTCAAATGCCCCCCCAGCCAAAGGGAATTTGAAAGTGTTTGCCTGATGAAGTCCTTTTCAGGAAAAGGCCTGCCGTTGAGAAGCAAGGTTCTGCCGTCTGCCGTAACCCGTCCATTGTGGGATTTTGTTTCTACCACCACCACCGCTCCTCCCCGTGTAAGGACTACGTGATCAATATTCCCCTGGGGGCAACGGACATCATGAAAAACTTGGTATAGACTGGAATCAAGCGCGTCCAGAATTGCTCCAATTGTTTCCTCTCCCACCGCTCCGCGTGCTGCCCGCTTTTCCTTGTGCTTAACCTGCTTGATCCAGGAGCCCCCCACTTCATCGATTGCTTTGATTAGAACGAAAACGACCACCACTCCCACAATTGTGCTCGTCCCTTGAAGTAAACCAATACAGCCCCACAAGAGAAGCAGGCAAAGCATAGTCAACCCAGCCCGCATCATGTAACGCTTGAATTCTAGATCCCTCGTAGAACGCCCGGCTTTGGCTGCCATGAGAAGAATCAAAGCTGATTTGCCGTAACAAAACAATGCCGTTTGATTTCTCTCCTTAGATTGTTTGATTCTTCGCTTTGAATCTTTGATTCATTTGATTGTCTAAATCAAAGCCCTACAGGGTCGAATTCTCCCCTTTGAGGGAGGCGTTTTTCTTAATCCAATTCTGGGAAATCAATTTGGTAGCCTTTGAGAGCCACTTTTCATCCTTGGTTAATTCCAGAATGACCGCAGAGGCAAACCATTTGGGCGCATTGGCAGCCGGATTGCCCAAAGGGGTGAGCATTCTGGCTTTCACCAGGACGGGAATGTCATGCTTTTGAAATCCCAGCAATATGCCTACCTGCTCCATATCGAGCCGTGCCGGTAGCCTGGGAGCATTGAGTAATTCACTATTTGTCAGACTGAGCATAATTTTACCTCAAAAGCGTTTGAATTCGTCCGAATTGGTTTTGAATCTGTCTGAAATGGTCATTTCAATACCATTTTGAATTGTCCGAAATGGGCTGAAATTGACGCTTTTCGCTTTGATTGATTTTGCCGAAATGGTTTTGAATTGGCGCTTTTGGCAGGGCCATTTTGGGCAGTTCCTGTCCATTTCGGTATCAATTCGACGGTTTTGAATGTTCATGGTGAATTCAAATCAGGTTCATTTGTGCGTAAATCGCAGGCCTTGGGGGTGGTTTGGGTGCTGAAAACGTACTGAATTGCTCCAAAACGCCATCCTCTGCCCAATTTTCCTCCATCATTCTTGGGCCGAAAAGGAGGGCCAAGGTCGAAATGGGCATCTTAATCAGCTTCCAGACGGTGCTTTTGGCTTTTTCAAAAAGCTTAATGTCCCTGGAGGTCGTATAACGCCGATACTTGGCAGCACGGTGGTTAAGCAGCATCTCCTTGCTCATGTATTTGGACACGTAGGCCGAAATACGCTGAATATCGACCTGACGGATATCCACCATGCGGCCTCCTCCTACCGCGCTCCAGGCTGCCGAAATCCACTGTTGGCGCACGTAATGGCCAATCAGGACGTGCAAATGGGCATACCCATTCTTTTGCATTTCCACGACTGCGATAAACGAAACGCTCCTGCCAAGATGCCTTTGGAGTGAAACGCGAAATTTCCGCCAGGCATCCCTAATGTGTTCAATGGATTCCTCTGCCGTGCATTTCCTGGGATCGAGCGTAAGCGTCAGGAATCGACGCAAATCCAGTTTTTGGGCCTGCTCAATGATTCCATGGCGCACCCTGCGGGCTTTCTTGGGGCCGCATCTTAGACATGTCCACGCTTTGCAGCCTAGCCGGACATACTTTGCCGTGCCGTTCTCCATCTCTCCGCGCATTGACCATCTGCCACAGGAACATGAGGCAGGCTTGTTGCAATTACGCTTATAGGAGACAAGTGAAGGAGCCCTGACGGGCTCACAGACCGTGCTTTTCCTGCCCTGCGGGTGCCGTGAAAGGGCTTTGGGAAAAGGCTCCGGCAGGATGGAGGCCGAAACCTCCACCCCACCGGCAGCCCCGGTCACAAGCATTCTGCCGTGTGCCTTTTCCATACGTCAGCCTTTTTGAGGACGTGATGGAATCTGCTCGGAGGCCAAGGGAGCAAAACGCCGATAGGCCTCCAAAATGGAATCCGCGATTAACCGTTTGGCCCTGGGAGAGACTTCAAGGAAGGGGACATGCTTCCACTCGCCGTCCTTTTGGTAGGACTCCTGGGGGAATCCCACCCAAGGCTTGCCAGGTTCTTTCTCAATGACCCGAAAGCCCTTGAGTGTGATTTCCCCGATTTCTGCGGGGAGGGTGATGTTTGCGGAGGCCTTGAGGCCTTTCGCGTTGTTTATCAGCCGTATTTCTACGCTGATTCCGGTTGGTTCAGACGCTATTTCTTTCATCGATTAGCTTATGAAAGAAAAAGCTGATCGACGCCACATTATCTCAACTAAGTGGTTTTCAGAATCACTTAGTCCTAAGTGATTTTGTAAACCACTTAGGGCTTAATCCGTATCGTGCAGATGGTAAGCAAGTTGTACGCGCGGAATGTCCTCAATTTTGCCACTTCTGGAAGGCCTTCCAGCTCGTCTCTCTTCATGCTTTAAACCTAAGACTAATCGACAGTGTTGCCCGAGCGTATCAGGTGTTTTGCATGGATATGACTCCGAATCAACCTGCAAAACAGTCTGCAATTTCTCAATTACCACGCCATGCAGCTCTTTAAAGTTCCAGTCATAATGCTTAACAAGTGGCCAGACTCTAAATAGCCAACGATCTAAGCGCGGGGTTTTCCATTCTGAAGCTGCCTCTTCATAAAGCTGTGCAGCGTGTAAATCCGGCAATTCGGTTTTAGTAATCGCTCGTAAGTTGTCCATTCCAGCGCGATACGCTTGCGTGTGAAGACTGGGAGAATAATTTGAAAGCCGTGAAGCCAATATGTTGACGAACGATTTAAACCAATCTGCATTGTAGCAGTTTTTGTTTTGCTTAAATAAAACGTACGCATCAACTGCAATGAAAGCCTCCTCCCAATCGCAAAGCCGTTTTATTTCGTGAATTTGTTTTTCTCTTGTTTTTGTCTCAAATAATTTGATCCAGGCAGGGTAGGATATATCAAACTTTTGGCTGCCTTGTAAATTATCTCTCTCGACGAGGTAGCTAAGGATGACTCCAAGATCCAATGTAAATTGATTCGGTATATACACAAATGGGGTCACCTCTGACGGCCTGAATAGATTTGCATACAATGCAATCCAAACATCTGATGGTTTGGCCTGCGACTTTCTAAGTCTTGTGCATACATTCTTTGCCAATATGCCAGCCTGCAAATTGCGTTCTGCGGCTTTCAATTCTCCGAATTGGCGACGCAAATGATAAGCAACCTCATTATAGGACTGTACAACCAATTCTAGCGCATCTGCTTTGACTGAAGCATTCATCCGTTACTTGCCTTTCTCAAGGGTCAGTCACGGGAGTTCAACAACCCATTTCCCATTCTTCTTTTCAGTCCAGAGCTTGGCATAGAACGCGAAGCGTGGAAGGGCTTCAACTGATGTCTCAAATATTCTGCGAAGGCATAGTATGCCTGAGAGACTAGCTTTACAGCATCTGGGTTTATGTTGTTAAGGGCCATTCGAGCGCAAAATTTTAAACAGAAATTAATTGTAGAATATTTATTCTACTTTCCTTAACACATGTTCAGATAAGAGCTCGACAACTTCCACTAGCATTTCTTCCGTAAAATCCAAATGTTTAGATAATTCATTTACTTTGCGCTGCAAATAGTCTTTAAGGGACTCCCTACTTGCGGTGATATCCTTAGAGGTAGCTTTGGGTAGAGTAGGAATTTTGACTTGAAGAGCCAGGTATTCTGGGCTGCTCCTCAGTGAGGCTGTATTAAACATTCCATAAACATCATCTAACTCATCGTCTGGCAAGAATCCGCGGTGGACAATGTCGTTTCGCATTTTTGCGTAGTCATCAACACGAATTTTTTCCTTATATTTTTTGAAAACTTTCGGCAAGGAACTTTCCTGAATGTGCCTATTTCTCAAAATCATCATCAAATTTAAGTCTTTTTCCGCAATTCCAAGATCGTGCACCTCATTGATGATACCTGCTGTTACATCGGATAGTGTATGCCATGTAATTATGTACAGCTTAAGATGGCTTCTAACCGCCACAAAGTCATCTATAACTGATAGCATTTCTATTTGATGTCGAAGCTCATAGATAAGTTTGTCTATGCGGTTATGTAGCTTGAATACATTGGATGTATTTGGACTTTGCTTTGCTGACGTCATGCCCATTTTAACAGCATCCATCTCTCTTTTCACAAAGGCATTAAATAGAGTAAATTCTTTGGCTTTCCAAATAGTCATTAGATTATAGCAGTGCTAAACTACTAGATAATATTCATTTTTAGTTGGTTATCTAAAAGTTTTGTTAGCTGTCTTTCTTTCGCTCTGGTTCAATTTCGTTCCAGTCCCCAGTAACTTCATCAACTGAGACCGAAGACATATGTTCATAGCGTGCACATGGCCATGGGCGAATGATATGCCAAAAATTCGGATTCTGCTTACTCAAAGTGCGATGCCAATCAGCAATGTATTCGGTTATATTCTTTTCATGTTTGTCTGCAACGAATGTTGAAACTGAAAGAAACTCATCTCGCAATGCGTCAAGCTCCATCCATATGGCATCTAAAGCAGTTGCCGCCCTCCAATGCCCGAGCTCCTTGAGCTGAAGGCTGACAAGCATCAGTTCCCAGGAAACTTTATTGCTGGAAATTGAATCCGATATAAATACCGTCCGAGTGCCAGACGGGCTGGAAGGATCATCTATAGATCGGGTTAGATAACGATAATTCCAATCTTGATCAAGACGCAGTATGATGGATCGAGCATTATCTATTGCCATTGAAAAAGAAAAATAGCGAGTGACGATAATCCCAGCATAAATGGATAATGGAAATCCAGCGAGGAGTGTTACCGCTACGGAGACAATGATGTTTTCAAACATTTTATTTATAACTTACCCTTGCGGGGACTCACGGATGACTGCTGCTCGGCTCCTGCTCCTCAGGAGATATGGTACGGATTGCCGTTGAGTCAATCGCTTGGCTGGGTTCTTTAAACTTTTCGTATATTATGGAGGCGACTAATGAACCAAGAGTGCCTATCAATAGAGCTAAAGTGGACGAGAGTAATATGGCTAGTATAGGGCGCCTTTTGATTAGATCAGTTATTTGAAAATATAATCTCTTTTCAATTTTCGAAATTTCTAATTCGTAGGTGTCTAAAAATTCTTTTGTGACGCTATTAGCGCTTGCGTCAACACGGCACATTCCACAAAGGATAGGGCGATCACAGGAGAAGGAGACGTCTGTCTTAATTCCGGTCATATCAAAAATACATCCTTTTGTCTCATGATGAGTGTATGTAGCAATTTCCAATATTGGTGGAAGATATTTCTTCCGTGCATATATGAGCGTGCAGCTGTAAATCATGCGAAACACAAAGTTTTCAACAGGAATATTATGACCCCTAAGTACTTCGCCTATCTCAAAGAGGCTTGCACAAGCAAGATTCCGATCAATCCGCCTAAAGTAATAATTATCTTCGAGTGGCACATTAAGAATACAGATCGTTAGGTCTGCTCCTTGTTTACATATAGCCCTATCTGCCAAAGCCGCATCGGAGTAACCCCAATCCGGAAGGTCGGCCTCACCATTGAGAGGCAGTGTATCTATGCTGCCTTCGTGAAGTTCCCATAACTTTGATTTCCAACGTTCAAATACCTTTACATCAAAATCTGGTGCTTTATGGCCTAGTATACGTAGAGCGATCTTAGTTTTCATTATATATTTGCCCAACGTTGTTTAAGCCCCTCTTTTGAAGCTTATCTCTGTATTTAATAATTAACGAACTGTCCGGTTTTCCCCTGTAGGCCCCCTAAAATCGTAAGGAAATCGGGGGGCCATCTCACTATTTAAGAGTTCTGTTTCTTTTTTGGATAGTGCCAGTGAAATTGCCAGTGAAAATGCCTATTTCCTAGGTTTGGATTAGTAACGGATTACGCTTGATTACGAATGAGTTGTGTATACCGTTGTCGCTTAGACAGTTACAAGGTAGGACGAGCCCTACCTCCGGAGCCACTAGCTAAGTCGTTGAACCGCAAGTGGAACTGATCCGGGTAGGCCCGTTTTTGGTCGCAATGCGACCAATTTTGCGACCACATTGGCGACTCTGGAAGGATTCGGCACTACCCGTGCACCACCCTCCGGCTACTCGCTAACGGTCGCAGCCTTTGGTCCTCCATGCTCGAAAGCACTGGAGAAGAACGACCATGCAGGAAAGATACCGGATCTTCCGCCGTGCCGGCGGCAACTACTACTCACGCGACAAAGTCACAGGCCAGTCCGAAAGCCTCAAAACCACCAACCGTGCCGCCGCAAGGCAGATCCTGGCCGCGCGCAACCAGTCGGTGGCCCAGCCCCTGCTCAACCGCTCGATGGCCAAGGCCTACCTGTCGGCCAAGTCTCCGGAGCTTTTGACCCGCACCTGGGCCGATGTGATGGAGCACTACGTCAAGTCGGGGGTGGAATCGACCCGCAATCGCAAGGAGCGGGCCTTCCGTAGCCGTCCCTTTGCCATGTTCCGCACCCTGACCCTGATGGACACCGAGGCGATCCACCTCCTGGCCGTCCTGGAGCACAGGCAGGCCGGGAACTCGACCCATCATTACATGCGCCGCCTGCACAACTATGCCCTGCACCTGGGCTGGCTGCTTATTCCCGTGATGGCCGATGCCGCATGGCCACAGGTCCGCAAAAAGAAGTTCACTGCCCTCACTGAGGAGGAACACGGGAGGATTGTGGAGCGGGAGCAGAACGGGGAACTCAAACTCTATTACCAGATGCTCTGGGAGACAGGGGGGTCACAGGCCGACATTGCCAGCCTGTCCTGGGAGCAGATCGACCTCGAAACCCAAACGATCTGCTTCAACCGTCGCAAGCTCTCTGGCAAGGATGCCTGTGGGGAAAGCTACCTGCGCATCGGGCCGAACTTGAAGCGGCTGCTCGACCAGTTGCCGCAGAAGGGCGGGCTCTTCCCCAAGGTGAATGCGTCGGGGTCCAACCATCGCTCGACTGAGTTTGCGAGGCGCTGCAAGACCCTCGGGATTACAGGCCGCAGCCTACATTCCTACCGCTATGCCTGGGCGCAGCGGGCAAGGGCTGCTGGGATGCCCGAACGCGATGCCATGAACCATCTGGGGCACAAATCCAGTGCCATCCATGCGGCCTATGCCGGGGGTGCGAGGGTGGCCACCCTGCCCTTGGAGTTTTACGAGGCCCAGAAGGACCGCAAGGTGGTGGAATTTACCTCGGGATTGAGGGAAGGCCAACAGGCAGGCCTTCAACAAGTGTGTTCTTGAATCTGTGGCTAGGGCGTGGCATAGAATATTGTCTTATTATGCGCGGAAAATATGTCTTTGTAATTTGGTTTCCAATTGTCGCGACAACACTATTGGTAGCGATCCTTTCGCTGCTATCACTGACTCCCGTGCAATCCGGACCAGGTGGTCTCACAGCTTTGGCAAACATCCCGAATTACATCATATTCTGTGTTTGTATCGCAATCGGAATAGCAGCCTACAAATTCCGACCCAGGCCGTTATTCTCATCTCCAATCATCTCCATTTTAACGATTGCTATATATTTTGCCACAATAGCTGCCCTCGTTGCTTCTCCTCTGGTTGGCATATACAAGATAAGCGTGACGGTGGTCGATTGGTCAGGTCAACCCATTCCTAATGTTCCAGTCGTTTTGTCCGTCAACCGCACATTTTCTTCTCTCTTGGGCGTATTGTCACCTAGTTCAAGTAGCGACCTCCGCACAGACAAAGACGGGAAATTCACCATTAGGGCGAATTCAACTCAGAGAGTCTATTGCAGCGTCAATGCTTTTCCGGAACGTTTAAAGCCGTATCGGTTCGCAGCGCTTGTCATAGAGCCACAAGGTAATAATAAAATTGGGATTCAATTCGCATGGAGTAACAAGCTTTTCGATTCCGCCACGAATGGGCATTATTATACCAAAAAGAACGCTGCGATTCCTGATGAACTAAAAGTGTATTTACCAATAGACGGCGGTGACGACGCAAATCCATATTTAAAATGAATGATAAGAACACTTTTGAAGAAACTCCGCCGATGCCGGTAAAGGGCCTACGCAGTCATAATATTTAGATCATCAAATGATCATCCCCCCATACGCCGGAATCAGGATGGTTGAGTATCACGACCGCATTGCCCTAAAGCCCATTGCGTCCTTTCGGGAATTTCTGGGCCTGTGCAAGATTCCAGCGAATGACAAAGACTTCCAACCCTGGGAGGGATTCAACCCGCTCTTTGCTGAACTTCTCAAGCAGTATGATATATGGCTGATCATCCAATGGCACCGCTTCGAGGATGGTCGGGTCGAAGTAATCGGCATTAAATACATAGCAGACGCCACAGAAGAGCAGGTGCTTGAGCAATTTGAAAGCTACACCCGCTTTCTGATGATGACCAAAGAGCAGTTAGACGCTCTGACGCCACTTTTCAACGTTCCGGAGGATGACCGCAATTACATAGCAGATCGCTTTCCGGTGATGCCACCCGACCCCGCATCAACCAAGGAATTTGATTTGTATCAGGCTCGATTGCAGGTGCTCGCAGGGATGCAGCCCAAGGCCGTGGCTAAGATGCAGGAGGCCTTTGATACAGAAGACCCGGTAAAGCGTGCGGCCATCGAATCTGACGCCGTAGCGGCCTATTATGCGGAGATGGCCCACTATTGGCGATCTGAGGAAGTGACCGCCTGGCAGCGCACCAATCCCATAGGCGCTGAGTGGATCTGTGAATTTGCCAGTGTGATGCAAAAGCCCGTCAAGGATCTCCATCCGGTGGACCATGAGATTGTCCTCAACTGGCTCAAAAAAGGTTACAACTTGCTCACCGAAGAGGAATTAGCAACGGCTGTCTACGAGGTTACAGGTGAGCGCATGAAGCCCGCAGCCATCAAAAAGCGCCGTGAGCGCCTGGGCCTGACCACAGAGCGGCCTACAGGCCCACGCCCCAAGTCCGAGCAGTAGTCGATAGTTTGGGACAGGCCCAGCCGTCCCTTGTCCCAATCCACTGACACAGATATTCCGCAGGCGTAGCTTTGCCTACGTGACTGCGATTTCCAATGAAATCAAACCGTCCCCCAGGACGGCAAGCAACACCTCTATCCCGCCGGTCCAGCGTGGGTGGAGCCGTGAAGGACAAATCGTTGCCATCCGCAACGGCGAAGGATGTGGCGTCCCTGTCGCGCAGTAAGCCAACTGGAAAAAATGAAACAAGCAACCGCAGTGGAAGAGTTCTTGGCAGGCCGACGCGTGGTCATCGCCAAGTATGTCGCACATCAATACAAGGAAGTTCAGAACAAAGCCAAGAAGGTCGTCGGCATCGTGAACCTTTACGAAGTTCTCTTTGCCGATGGGAAGGCCCCCACGGTCCAAACGTGGTGCCCCCGCAGCGTTCAGAGTGTCGAACAGGCCGCCAAGGAATGCCCCCTCACGTTCAAAGAGGGGCAGAAGCTGGTGGTCGGGTTCGATCTGATGGAACCGAACCATTTTGACGCCAAGAACGGCGTCTTGATCCGGGCGGTTTCGGTGCTGCCCCTGGAGTAATCGTATCGTGGCCACGCACTGTCGGCCCCGAGGGAAGGTTGGGCGTGAGCGAGCGCGTAAGCGCCGCCACGCCAACCATCCTTGTCCGAGAGGTGTGTCCAGATACGGAAAACAGGAAAGCCAAACATGAACAAAGCCAGAAAAATCGAACCAGAACAGCGGGTCCAAGCCGCTAGGATCAACATGGAGATCGGTGATTGGGTCCACAAAATGGCCCCGTGGCAGGTGATTGCCCATCTGACATTTGAATGGGAGGCCTCGGTCTGGTCGGGGCAGCGGTGCTATGAGAAGTTCATGCGCAAGGAAATGTGGGGGGTGTCGTATTTCTACGCCCTGGAGCAGAACCCGGGGAGGGATGGGTTCCATGTCCATGCCCTGTGGTGCGATTGCAAGAGCAAGTCCCGGCAGCTGATCTGGAACAAGTGGTTCACCCGTTACGGGAGGGCCCGGATAGAGCCGGTGAACAGCCGGGATGATGTGGCCGACTACTGCGCCAAGTATGTGACCAAGGAAGGGGCCTGGTGGGACGTCAAAATGCTGGGCCATCACCATCCCAAGAATGCGGGGGACTTCAAGCTTGAGGGGGGAAAGACATGAGCGATGATCAACAGCGCTTCCTGGCCCTGCTGGGGCGCGTCCCGGCCCGTCTGACGGTCGATCAGGTGGCCTGGGTGCTCAACTGCCAGCCCCATGATGTTCCGGTGCTGGTGGCGGCCCGTCTACTGCGGCCCTTGGGCAATCCTCCGCCGAATGGGATCAAGTTCTTTGGGGCGTCGGACATTCTGGAGCTGGCTCAAGACCGGGCCTGGCTGGTCAAGGCCACCAACACCGTCAGCCTGCACTGGCAGAAGAAGAACCAGCTCAAGAAGATTAACCTCCTGAGCCATGGTAGGGGTGACAGTGTGCCTATTCCCAACCTTAAGGCGATGTAGCATGCGTCTGGAAAACCATTGCGACCCAACTGGAGTCCGTGTAGCTTATGTTCATGACCTTGACCGCTGTTTTAACCCATGATCCCGATGGCGGATATGTGGCGCTCAACCCTGAGACAGGGACGACCACCCAGGGTGATTCCGTGGCCGAAGCCATCGCCAACTTGAAGGAAGCCACCGAGCTCTACTTGGAGGAGTTTCCCTTGGAATCTCCCGAGCCTGCTCTGATGACCACTTTCGAAGTTGCCCATGCCTAAATTACCCCGGATCAGCGGCCGCGAGTGCCTGGCAGCTCTGCAAAAAATGGGCTTTGCCGTGGCCCGACAGAAAGGCAGTCACATCGTACTGCGCCGTGGTTCCACAGGCTGCGTGGTTCCCAACCACAAAGAAATCCGAGTGGGCACCCTGTCCGGCATCCTCAAGCAGGCCGGAGTTTCGGTGGAAGACTTTATCAAGAACCTTTAGGTTATCCATATGAAGAGGCAAATTTTACCCAAGCTTGCCATTTTCATGTCGGTATTCGTAATTATATCGGGTACTTCAATGCTGAGTTTTGTTTTACTGCAACCCTCAAGTGAACTCAGGGAATTCAAGGCATTTGGATGCCTAATCGGGGTATCTATTGCTTTGTTATTTGTTTTGTGGACTTCATTCTGGCTAGCACATCGGCACATCTTAAAGAGGAAATGTCAGTGAGGATTTACAGATGGGTTTACTAGCTTTAAAAAATGGTTTGAACGATTACTTCATTGATGGTGAAAATGGTTTATTTACAAAATCGGTGCTTGGTAGCCTGGGTGATAATGACTGGCCCGCTATTATCAAGCAGTTGGAGGAGTGGCAACGTAGGGGATTGCTAAAGATCCTTAAAAATCCCGAGCAGGCAACTAACGATGAGTTTTGTATTGAGATGCTAGATCTCATAGACATGAAATCCCCCATCCCGGGTTGGCCACCAAAGAATGCATGAACAAGACGCTCTAAAACTGCGACCAAATATGCGACCAGTGCGACCGAAAATGCGACTCCGGGAGTAGTCCTGGGTTAAGCCAAATTCTGGCGATTTCTGCTTGATTCTTAGGCACTTATGGGCAGGATTTATGTAGCTCAAGAGTGTGGATAGAGGGCGAGCCCTACCTCCGGAGCCACTGCGCAAGTCATTCTGGCTGTGCGTGTTACTTTGGAGGGCTTGGCGACATTGGCCCAATTGCCAGTGGATTTGCCAGTAGGATTGCCCGGACTTTCAGTACTGGAGCCACTTCCATCACTATTCCGTGTGGTCTGACAGCGGATCGCTTCGAATAGGAAGCGACTGCTCGAAGTGAAACCGCAGAATACCTTTCACTTTTCCTAGGTGAATACGTCGGGGTCCAGGCATCGCTCTACTGAATTTGCGGAGCGCAGCAATATCCACGGATTGCAGGCCGCAGCCCGCTATAATTGATCTTCCGGCTCTGAAACACCCCCATCTTTAGCGCCACCTACCAACACCGGCTCACCTCGATATGATGCGGCTGCGGCTTGTTGATCAAATTGATCTGATCAAGGAGTACTTCTATCTCTCCTAGGTACGTTTTCTCGTGGGGCTTGCTGTCCACATACAAGATCGCCTGTGCCTTGCAGAAGTCGTACCACGGCATCCCCTTTTCCTTTTCAATCTTTCCGTCCAGAATTTCCTTCAATTCACGGAGACTCTTTCCCGCAAGGTCAACCGACTCCAAAAATCCCCATTCCATTTCAGCGATGCAGCGCAAATGCTTTCGATATATATGTGCACGTCTCGCCACCAATTCCTGAACGGCTTGGGCCTGCCGATACTGGGGGGTCGACATTTCGGCGGCAAGATTGACACCCTCCCCCAATTGTTCCGCTGAATACGTCTGGATCGTGATGCCGTCAATCCGCACCTGATAGCTGGCCGCATCCAGGCCCTCCACCTGCAGCATCTCCCTGTTAAATTCGTCCGTGAAAGGCAGAAACTCCAACGCGCTGCTGCAGGCTGGCGGAACTGGAAAAGGCAGACTCGCTTCCGCGCACTCAAATCCGAGCAGTCCCGGTGCCCTTGTAAGCTTGCTGATCGTGCAACCCACCAAGTTTCCCGGCTGCCCAGTCGACGCGTTGACGACTATTCGCGAAACATCCCGCGGAGCACCCTGCGCCTTGAGAAATTCGTATGCCATCACGAAGTGTCCCATTTCACCGGGGTGCACCCGGTCCAGGCTGACGATTGTTTTGGCAGGATTATTCTTTTGCAGCCGTTTGTTCCAATCACCCAAAGCTTGGTTCCAGTCGATCACGGCCACGCCGAATTCCACTCCGAGCTCCCGCACACTCGCGGCGCATTGCAAAAGGGCCCACTGGTGTCCGCGGTTCACCTCGCAGGCCCTGGGATCCATCAACGTCTCGTCATAGAGCGGCGGCGTGATCAGTACCGTACGGATACCGGCCTTTTTCAGATGCGTCAGAAGCATCCTCATGTTCTCGCCAAAGGCCGTCACATCCTTCGTGCGCCGTTCCTTTATGTACTCATCCGACTTGTCAGCCGGGAACATTTGGCCCACATCATTCATCCCGATCAAAATCGTAACAAGCGTCGGCTTGTGGATAAGGACATCGCCCTCCAGCCGCGCCAAGATGCTCGAAGCCTTGTTCCCATTGATGCCGCAATTAAAGAGCTCCAGCCGGCTTTCCGGAAATCGGGTAGCATAATAAAGATGGATGTACTCATGGTAAAATCCGCTATGCGTCAGACTGTCTCCCGTAGCGCACCAGCGTTCATTTGCGTTGAAGTTTGAACCTGGCGTAAATGAATTCTTTGCGTTTGTCATATGTTTATAAGAACAGCACAAATATCGTTTGTGCTGTTCGGAATACGAACAAAGAAACAACCGGCGCAATAACAAGCAAGCAAGGAAATTGGTATATTCGAATATGGGAACTTGCCCCTTTGATTATTTGATTCCTCACTTTAAATCTTTGGTGAATGTGATTGTCCCAATCGAAGGCTGACAAGGTCTTATTCCCGCCTTTGGGGAAAGCGTCTTTCCCATCCTGGTCCGGGCAAAAAAGCAAATTCCTGGCATTCATTAAAACTTACCGGTGCGGCCAGCCGGATTATCCCTTCCGCTGGTCAAATTATCCCGCCCGCAAGAAAACTTATCGTTCTCACCGGTCAGATTATCCTGCCGTCTGGATGGAATGTGGCAGCCGCATCAGCCGGTACGATTCGCGGCTTGGATTTTATTTTTGATTCCGGCAGCATTGTGGTCATGCGCAATATTCCTGTCCTCAGCGTCACCGGGAACTGCCTCGCCGCCGGCTACGAGAAAGCGCTCGTCGCGCTTTACGAACAAGGCACCCGGTTCAAGACACAATACGACAAGCCGGGCGACCCGCTCAGCCTCGATTGCACGTTGAACCTCACCGTGCTCGACCCGCTCGCCGAGCCGATGATTCACAAGGCGTTCCCAGGCGGCATCGAGGATTTGCGCGAGTACGTGATGGAAGTGCAGGGCGTTAAGGATCATTGGGTCAAAAACATGAACGACCCGAAGGACACCCGATGGGAGTACACCTATCACGGCCGGCTCGCCCGGTATGGCACATGGCAGGAATCCGGTCAGCGGGTCGGCCCGTTCAACGTGGACCAAGTCGAGAACGTCATCGCCAAACTCGTCAAACAACCGTTCACCCGGCAGGCGCAGATGATCACATGGATGCCGAACATTGACCTCGATTGCTACGACCCGCCCTGCCTTCAATCGCTCTGGTACCGGATCCTCGAAGACGACGACGGCATCTCCTGGCTCAACTGCAACATCCGGTTCCGCAGCAATGACGCCTGGGGCGCGAGCTTCATGAACATGTTTGGCTTCATCATGTTCAACCAGGAAATCATCGCCGGTGAAGTCGCCAAGCGTACCGGTAAGACCATCAAGCTCGGCCGGCTCAACTGGCAGGCCGACTCGTATCACATTTACGGCAAAGACATCGCCAACGCCAAAGCCCGGCTGTTCGACCGGATTTCGTCGAGCACGCTCGAAGACCGGAGCTACCGGTTCAGCGACGAGATGATTCGCGAAATGTACGACGAAGCCGAGCCGGCCGTCCGCACCAAAATCACCGAGTACGACCGGACACATTGTAGCTGACAATCTCTTTGTCCTCATTACCAAGTGACTCCGTAGAGTGCTTCAATGTGTCTCGGTGGCACATTGGAAGCGTTGGGCCTTGCTGTGGGAACGCTATAAAGGGTATAAAATAAGTAGAGACATCCATGAATCATATCCAGAACCCATACGCCGGGCTCTCCGGAGGCCAGTGGCTCAAGGGTAATCTCCACGCCCCTACAACCGAGAGTGATGGCAAAAGGTCCCGCCAGGCGGTCATCGATTATTATACCGGACGAGGCTATGATTTTCTCCTGGATTCAGACCACGACATCTACACGTCTGCGGAAACCTTATCGAAGCACGATGCCCGGGGCATGGTGTTTATTCCGGGCAATGAAATCACAGCAAATGGTCCCCATCTCCTGCATGTGGGGGCGGACCGACAGGTTGCCCCCTCCCGGGAGCGCCAGCAGACGATCCAGGATAACGTCGCAGTTAATGTGTTGTCAGTGAAGAGGCTGAGACCAAACCAAACCATGACCCAAACTTTAACTCAAATGAGAAATCCCGGCTTGAGCGGACCCCTCCCATGAACACTGCAATTCGTCCCGGCCAGGTGTGGCTGGACACCAACGGCAATCGCATTCAAGCACACGGCGGCTCCATCATCACCGTGGGCGACACGTTTTACTGGTACGGGGAAAACAAGGAAAAGACGCTGCCGGGCTCGGACATCTGGCATTATGGCGTGCGGATGTACAAATCGAAGGACCTCTACAATTGGGAGGACCTGGGTCTCGTGGTGCCTCCGGTGCTCGATGATCGCGACAACCCGTTGCATCCTTCACAATGCATGGACCGCCCCCACATTCTGTTCTGTGCAAGCACCCGCAAGTTTGTCCTCTGGATGAAAATCATGGGAAAGGACGGCATCCAATTCCAGACAATCGCAACCGCCGACGCGGTCACCGGACCCTACACAGTCATCAAGCGCATTCGGCCACTGGGCATGAGTTGCGGCGACTTCGATCTGGTCGTCGAGCCGACCGATGGCAAAGCCTATTATTTTTTCGAGCGCGTCCACAGCGAACTGATCTGCGCGGACCTGACGGAAGACTACACGGATGTCACCGGCTACTATTCAACCCATTTTCCACATATCAGTCCTCCGTGGGTCCGCGAGGCGCCAGCCTACTTCCGCCGCGGCCGGATGCATTACCTCTTCACCTCCGGGACAAGCGGCTATTTCCCGAACCAAAGCGAGGTGGCCATTGCCATGAGCTATCATGGGCCATGGAAAGTGCTTGGTGACCCTCATCCAGGCGATCACGAGCACGCATCCTACCGCTCCCAGATCACCAGCGTGTTCAAACACCCCGGGAAAAAGAACCTCTACATCGCCCTGGCCGACCGCTGGCTGATCGATATTCTTCATCCTCTCTCAGACATTCACGATGCCTTCGTCAAAGGGTTTGATTGGGAACACCCCGACGATTCCGGCTTTAAGCGCTTTGTGGAGGATGCATCCACCCAAAACACCTCCGTGGCCGACTACGTCTGGCTTCCTGTGCGCTTTGATGGCGAGATGGCCTACCTCGACTGGCGCGATGAATGGCGGGTCGAGGATTTTGAATAAAGTTTACCGAGCCCATTTGGGCGGACGTGATTACCGAGATTGCCCAGAACTACTCCGGCCCCACTTTGGAGCGTTGGCAGCGGGTCACCCGCAGCAAACCAAGCCCTTCCTCTCCCCATACCCCCACCGACCCCGGCCCGGTGACAGCGCGTGAGCAAAAAAGCAAATTTCTAGCATCGGAGATGACGCAATGGTAAGCATGTCATTCCAACTTTTTTCACGAGGTGTGTCCATGTCCTACCCAACCGTCCTCCACTTCTGCCCCGTAACAACCAAGCTGCTCAGCCTGCGCATCCGCGAAGGCGAAGCCCTGGCGGGAACCCATGTCCCCTATGAACCGATGCCTGGCGACGAGATGGTAAAAACCGACTATCTGCAATCGTGGGTGAAACGGGACGGCGCGTTCATCGGCTGCCTGAACGGCCGCAATCTCGATGTCCTTTACACCAACGAACAGGCTGCGGGCGAGGCGCTCGATCCCACCCTGCTCGACGCGCCGGCCACCTACCGGATCAGAGCGGACGGCACGGAAACGATTCCCGTGGCAGTCCGCCGTAAAAGCAAACCGTGCGACCTGGCCCGGCATGCGCCCTTTAAATTCGTCACGCGGTACGATCACACCGTTTATCTGGAACTGCCCGCGCCACTGGCCGCGGGAGTCACCTGCACCCTGGTCTGCGCCCTGCCCGGCATTCCGGAGCAGACACTGGTATATGACGTACACACCGTTTTCAGCGAAGCGGTGCATGTATCGCACCTGGGGTTTCGCCCCGACGACCCGGTGAAATGCGCCTTTCTTTCGTGCTGGAACGGCGCCGGCGGCGTAGACTTCGGGTTTGCCCGCGCATTTCATCTGATCGACGAAACCGGCCATGCCGTTTTTACCGGCCCGGTGATCCCGCACCTCCGGGCCGGCGAACCCGAGGACGACCTGGGACGCAATTATACCCAGGCCGACGTGTACCGGATGGATTTTACCGGCTTCACCGCTCCCGGTCGGTACCGGGTGGCAGTGGACGGCGTGGGTTGCTCGCGTCCCTTTGCCATCGCTGCCGCAGCGTGGGTACAGCCGTTCGTGACCGCAGCCCGGGCCTTCTACCATCAGCGGTCGGGCATGGCGCTCACCCGGCCGTATACGGAGTTCGAACGTCCGCGGGGCTGCCATCCCGACGACGGCATTACGATTTACGAAAGCACCGCCACGCTGATGGATACGGGCAACGGCCTGAACCGCGCCGATGACAACTTTGGCAATCTGGTGCGAGGCAAAACGGATCGGACCGTCGCAGGCATCTGGGGCGCGTACTTCGACGCGGGCGACTGGGATCGCCGCATCCAGCACCTGGTCGCCACCCGCTACCTGCTGGAGCTGGCGGACCTGTTTCCGGAACGGTTCCGGTCACTGGATTTGAACATTCCCGAATCGGGTACGGAACTGCCCGATGTGGTGCATGAAGCGCTCTACAATCTCGACGGGTATTGCCGCATGCAGACACCCGGCGGCGGCGTCCGGGGCGGTGTGGAGTGCGAAGAGCATCCGGTACACGGCGAATGTTCATGGAACGATTCGCTCACCGTACTCGCCTATACGCCCGACGTCTGGTCCACCTACGAATTCGCGGGCGTGGCTGCCCGGGCCGCCCGGGTTGTGCGCGCCTACGACGCATCCCGCGCGGACAACTACCGGGAACGGGCCCTGCGTGCCATGACCTGGGCCGAATCAGAATATGCCCGGGGCGCGGGCAGTGCCTACCAGGAAACCGTGGACCGTTCCCGCTGTCTGGCTGCAGCCGAACTGTACCGGCTGACCGGCGATCCGGCCTGGTGTGCGGTATTGGAGGCCATGGCGCCGACGGCACTGTCCCTGGAAGCGGCCTGGGTCTGTCTGCAGACGGATGCCTCCTCGCTCCCTTCCGCCTTGCGGGAAAACTGCCGGGCACTGCTGCTGCGGGAGGCCGACACTCTGAGCGCTGCAGGTGCCCGGACCGGATTCAACTGGGCAAAGGCACCGGATCGGCACGCCAGGAACGGCGAATTTTCCGCCCCCCTGAATGGCGTGGTCCTCTGCCGCGCCCATTGTCTTACCGGCGACAACCGCTATCTGCGGGCCGCTGTTCTCGCCTGCCAGCACGGCGCGGGGGCGAATCCCGCCAACCTGTGCTACACCACGGGCCTGGGGCACGAAAGCCCCCTGCATCCCCTGCATATCGACTCCCGTATCACCGGCCGCCGGCCGCCCGCGGGCATTACGGTATTCGGCCCGGTGGACATCAGGGATAACCCTTCTTTATGGAGCGCGTGGGCTCATGAATTGATCAAGCCCCTGTGCCATCCCGCATCGGACCACTGGCCTGTGTGCGAATCGTACTGGGACGTATTCTGGAACCCGCCCGTATGCGAATTCACCATCCAAAATCCTCTATCCCAGGTGGCGTATGTGTGGGGCTATCTGATGGCACGGAAGTGACTGAAAAGTGGATGAATGAATTTTTCAACCAAAGGAATCTATTATATGTCTTTGAATATATTATAGATGAGGACTTTGCGGAGGGGATTATGGCGGACCGCACCGGCCCAGCGGCTGTCTGGCTACGGATCGGCAACTGCACCAACTCCGAATTGCTGGGGTGGTTGCTGTCCCTGTGGCCTCAAGAGGTCGAAGCCTTGGAAAATGGCGAGCGCTTGGTTGAAGTCACCTGACTCCCTGCCTCCAACTTTTTCCGCCTGGTCATTTGCTCCGTAAAACTGCGACCAAATAGGCGACCAGTGCGACTTCGGGAGTAGTCCTGGGTTAAATCAAATTCTGGGGGTTTCTGAATGATTCCCAGACAATTCCAAGCCGGCCACTGAGATATCCGGACGGTCTCTTCGCCAATTGACGGTGGGGGGAATCGGGGTTAATCCTCTTGCATGCGGAATGAAGGAGATGCAGCCACGGGAACCTGGCCCAAATTCAAGGGGTATGACGGCCACTTCGTGACCCCGTATCTGGCGGTGGGCGCTTGCCCGGGACCGGAGCATGTCCCGGAGATCGTGGCAGCCGGCATTCGCGGGATTTTCAGTGTTGTCGCAGGGGCCGGACGCAATGCGTTCACCTATGTCGCCTGCCTGCCGGATACGGTGCAATGGTACCACTGCGGATTCTGGGACGGGTATTTCGGTCCGCCCGAACCCGGGGCCAACCAGGTCCTGTGCCCGAGCTATGCGCGGCTGGTGGTGATCCAGGCCTCCGAAATGCTGCGCGACCATGCCCCGGTCCTGCTCCACTGCATGGGCGGCAGTGGCCGTAGCGGCAACGTGGCCGCCATCCTGGTCGCCGCCCGTGAGGGAATTCCCATCGACGAGGCCAGTGCCCGGATGCAAATGCACCGCCCGGTGATTGCCCGTTTTTTCCGCGAGGGGTTTTGGAAACACACGCCGGACGAGGAACTTGTCGGGCTGTCGAGGACGGTCCTGGCCGAATCCGCCGACAGCGCAACCCGTGCGACACGGTGCGCCCGCATCCGCGGCTGCGCCGATGCCACCGGGCCGTCATTTGAGCGGCTGGTCACGAACGCAGACCCGAAGGCGCTCTGACCCGGATTGTTTACACCCCGCACGGAGTGCCGCCATCACCCTGCGGGCTGGGGCCCCAAAGCCGCCCCGCGTAGCTTTAGAGCTTTTCCTGTTTTAGAGCATTTTCTTCTTAATTTGCTTCGTAATGTAGGGGAAGCGCTTCCGCCTCAGGCGGACTTCCCTTGGTAGAACGGGAACCGAGGAGCGGTTCCCCTACAATTTATTGGGGCCAATTAAACAAAAATCTCACTAGTGGACGCTGTAGCCGGGGGCCGACTATAGAAAACCACAAGGCTTGAAGAAATGCGTCAACCAATGCCCGACAGGGTCTTAAGTGAGCTGTCCCTGTTCGCGCAACCTGCGGGCGCTCACTTGTTGAAGGGGGCGTCGTTGAGCAACAGCATTTTGAATGTGCCATCGCCCTGCTGTTCGACCATCCAAAGTCCGGTATTGCTGATTTGTACATCCCTCAGCGCGGGATTCTTGGTCAGCATCATGAGCAGCGCTTTGCCGTTATCGCCGTGCCCCACCAGGAGAATGGATTTCCCGGTTCCGCCAAACCCCCGGGAAACCCTATCCATGATGTTCTGCATAACAAACTGGATATCCGCCGAGGTCTGCGGCTCATGCGGCGCCACCTTGTAAAAGTTTTTCCCGTCTTCGCGTATCGTGAAATAGGGGGCCTCGTCATCCGGCAGTTGGATGGGTGGTCCCGAGTTCAGGATGTCGCTGGAGGGAGGGGGCAACTCGGTGGAGCCGAGCACCAGGTCTGGCGGGGGGCATTCCTGCAATTCGGGCCAGATTTCGCCTTTGGCGCCGATTCCCTTCAAGTAGGGCAGGACCGTATTCCTGGCCCGCCAGATGGGACTGACGGCGATGAAGTCGAAGTGGTACTCTTTGAGTTTGCCGGCGACCCCGACTACCTGGGTTTCGCCCTTCGGGGTGAACATCTTGGGGTTGCCCACATAGGCGGGCCACTGCTCCTTGGGAACATCCTTCCAATCCTTTGCGACATTGTGCCCCGCTTCAGCATGGCGGATGTAGTAAATCTTCAGTCCCGCCCGGACCTCGCCGGGAAGGTTGAAGACGCAGAGCATCACCCAAATTATTTGGATATATCTTTTCATGGTTCCATCCATTGCGGCCCCGAACCCCATGGATCAGGACCGCCCATTGTTGATTTCCCCCGCGAACATCAGGTTGCCTCGATAACCGAAATAGATCCACGATTCCCGTCCACTTGGATTTGCTGTCCGTTCTTGAGGCGCCGGGTAGCGCCGGGACAAACCACGGCGGGAATCCCGAAATCACGCGCGACGATCGCGCCGTGCGAAAGGGCGCCGCCTTTCTCAACGATCAGTCCCTTCGCGTTGATGAAGAGCGCCGTCCAGCCGGGGTCGGTCGACGGGCAGACCAGAATATAGCCCGTGCCGATGTCCCCGGACTGCCTCGGGTCGAAGACGATGGCCGCCGGGCCCATGGAAATGCCCGACGCGATCGGGTCCGCCTTGATCTCGGAGGCGGATTCGAACTTTTCCGGGACGCCGAGCATGTCCAGCTTCCCGGAACTGACCACGTCCGGAAGATAGAGGGTGCGCAGCGACTGCCAGCGGAGCTTCCGCTGCGGAATCAACCGCAAGATACTCTCCCGGTCCGCCTCGAATGCCGGCAGTTCCCCGCGATGGAGAAAGAAGATATCGCGACCGAGGTTCCAGCGACTGGCAAGCTCGAGGATCGCCAGCTGGATCACCTCGTATCCCATCATCAGGTAGTACTTTCCGTTTTCGCGGTAGGGGAGCAGCTTTTGCGCCTCGGCCATGTGCTCACGGACCTCCTCGAGGAAAGAGCTTCCACCCGCATCCTTGAGGATTTGTGGCAGCCGCTCCTCGGCGGCCTTCCGTTCGGCGGCTTTCTCCTGATGGCTTTCCCCGGGTGATTTGACGGAGGGGGCCTTTAAAAATTCGAGCGATTGCCCAAGATAGACCGAATCCTCCCGCCAGCGCGGCTCGGCGAGCTCCATTTCACCGATGCACCGGTGGCCGAATTTCTCAATGAACGAGCCGAGCGGTACCCCGCCCCGGGCCACGCGGTAGAGCATGATGTTCTGCTCCACGGTGATATCTCCCGCGATGCCCATGGTGAGCGTCCGGGCCAGGTGGGCACCCTCCTCCTGACCGAGGAGCTGGGCCAGGATCCCCTCGAGCGCACCCAGGGCCAAGCCGCCAAAAAATCCCGGCTTGAGGGATTCCCTGCCGAAATCGTCCATGACGCGGGCAATGCGGTCATCGAGTTCCGCGATGACCTCGGCCGTGGACAGATGCGCCATATCCTGATTGCGCTTTTCACGGATATAATCCAAGTAGGGGGGCAGGGCGCGCCTTTCAAAATCCTCCAGGACGGTCCGGCGGATCCTCCCGGTAAGGCGCCAGGACCTGATGCTGGAGAAGACAAACATCGGGAGCTTGAGGAGGAAATCGGGACCGGCGAGGGCGGCATTGAATTCGCCCGGCGCCGATTCCAGGATGTTTTTGTTTTTCAGGACCTCATCGAGGTTGTACTCCAGCGGAATGCCATCCCAGAACAACTGGGCAGCGCGGCCGGGGTCGGCGTAGATCCGGCCGCAAATCAGTTCGAGGAAGCCTTGCTCACAGACTGTCTTGGACGGGTGGTAGCCGAGGTCCTTGTAGAGGCGCCCAAATCCGCCGTTGCCGGACATGAAATGACTGACGATATCCCAAGTAAGCGGCGTGGGCGCGGGCAACGTTTCACCCAGGTTGTGCGTGACCCAGGCGCGCCGCGTGTTACCGGCCAGGGCACGCAGGCGCCTGATCTCATCCTGGCGCCCGGCCTCGACGTCCCGGATCACCTCCAGCCCGCGGATCGGGCGCGACTGGAGCATGGCGAACCGCCCGCCGGGAATGACCGCCCATTCGATGTCCTGGGGCGCGCCATAATGCTGTTCGATGCGGCAGCCGAATTCCACCAGCCGCCTTACCGCATCGTCGTCGAGCACGCGGGCGTTGCGCCGCCGGGCGTCCACCTCGACCTCCTCCGTTCCGGTTCCGGTGGCGGCGGTCATGACGGTTTTATCGGATACCGTGATCGATTTGACATTTCCCGTGGCCTTGTCGGCGACGATGTAGTCCGGTGTGACATTCCCACCGACAATCGATTCGCCGAGGCCCCATGCGGCATTGATGACGATATCGTCGGCGCCGGTGACGGGGTTGGCGGTGAACATGACCCCCGCAGCCTCGGCGTGCGCCATTTGCTGGACGATCACGGCCATGGCGAGGCCCTCGAGGGCCGTTCCCTGTTTCGCGCGGTAGGCGATGGCACGGGCCGTCCACAAGCTGCCCCAGCAGGATTTCACGGCTTTCAACATGGCGGCTTCGCCGCTGATGTTCAGATAGGTGTCCTGCTGCCCGGCGAAGGTCGCCTCGGGGAGATCCTCGGCCGTGGCGGAGGACCGCACCGCGACGGATTCGCCGCAGGCGTCCCGGAGCTTGCGGTATCCCCCGAGGATTTCCTCCTCCAGTGCGGCCGGAATCGGATTTTCGGCGAAGAGGGCGCGGATTTGGGCGGAGATGCTTTCCAGGCCTTTGACGTCGTTCCCGTCGATCGATCCGGCCAGTGTCCGGATCGACTCGAGCAGCCCGTTGTCGGCGACGAACTGGCGGTAGGCCCCGGTGGTCACGACAAAGCCGGGCGGCACCGGGAATTGGGCGGCAGTCAGCTTGCAGAGATTGATTCCCTTGCCGCCCACGTCATCGAGCGGCGGAATGCCGCCGCCGGCGGCGAAGCCCGGCCCGAAAAACCGTATCCGTGAATGTTCGGTTGCAATGTCGGCCATGGTCGTTCCTTATCGAATCAATAAATCCGCAAAATGGGTTTGAGGCAGAGTGAAAAGGGCACAACCATGATCAGGTACGCCAGCAGCCACGGCTGGATTCCCCAGAACCCCGGCACCAGGCCAAGGAGTTTGTATTCCGGCGTGACTACCTCGATGGCCCCGATGTCTTTGCCTGGATAGAAGGTGAGGGGACCGGCATAGCGCACCCCGTCGACGAGCAATTCGTGCGTATACGATTCCCCGTTGAACCTGAACGTCAGGAGATAGGGCTCTTTCCGCTTGGTGCAACCGACCACCCATTCGGCAACCCCATTCTCCACTTTTCCGCCGCTCTCATCGGCCTTGATTTTCTGAATCCAGCCGTTTTTGGGCTGGATGCCGTCTTCCGGGACCATGTGGGTAAACTCTCCAATCCTTGAGACCGGGAAATAAGCCCTGACCCGGACGTCGGTGCTGGGATCCAGCGGGAGGTAGGCGACCCGCCCGAAGCACCAGATGCACACGAGCGCGATCGGGATCAGCGAGGCCAGCGTCGGTCTGCCCTCGGCCTTGAAAACCTTCATGTCAATCTGCTGCCTGGTCGCACGGTGCCGCAGCAGGGCCCCTTGATCCTTGTGCTTCTTCGCCTCCTTGATCAGATCACCCAGGCGGGCCTTGTCATTCTTGCACCGCTTCAGCAAATCCTGGTTGGTCGTAAAAATCCTGACGCCGGTGATGATGGATGCGGTGCCAATCCCCACGATCAGGAGCGCGAGGTCGCGGGGCAGGAAAAGGAGCCAGCCGAGGACCGCGTCCATGATGGACAGGGAAAAGGAGTTCAGCATCTCAAACATGCCGCTCCTCCCCCATGGGCGCCGGGAATGGGGTTATTTGGTTTTTGGCTTCATGCATACAAACCCTTCCTTGTCGGTGGCAAAATACACGCTGGAGTTCACCATGATCATGGGGGCCGACATCGTCCCGAGCCATGAGGATTCCATCTTCGCCCATTGCTCGGATTTTTTGGCGCCCAAGTCATACCGCCGGATGGATTCCCCGGCGCCATAAAGCACCTCGTTGTCCAGGAGCACGGGCGGCAGGGCGGTTTGCCCGTTTTCCCCCTGGATCCGGTCGATTTCCCTGCCGCCCACGGCATCCACAATGACAATTTCACCCGCCGGATTGACCACGGCGATGCGGTCGGATCCGCAAACCAGCGGGCCCGCCACCGGGCCGCAGGGGATGGTGAAGACGGGGCTGCCATCGAGCAGGCTGTAGCTGTTGAGCCCCTGGGCACTGCCGGTCCATATCATTCCATTCAAGAACAGGGGCCCGGAGACGGGCTTTTCGGCAAGGGCGCCGGTCCACAGCTTCTTTCCCGTACTCGAATCAAGCGCCACCAGTTCCGTGCCCGCCCCGGAAACGACAAGGACAATGTCGCCCGCCAGGGCGGGAGCGCCCGTGATGGCGCCCACCCTGGTCTTCCAAAGCTGCCTGAATTTCGCCGGGTTTGAAATGTCCAGACAGGACAGCCCGGAAACAGCTCCCGCCACCACCAGCTTGTCCCTGTTGATGACGAATTCGCCGCTGGCGCCATCCTCCACGGGACAGGTCCACAATTCCCGGCCGTCCCCGGCATCGACCGCCCTCAGGAGACGGTTTCCATCGCCGGGTTTTCCGTCGACAAAAAAGGCGGCCGCCTCGTTTACGGCGGCGGAAAGAAGCACCTTGTTGCCGGATTTTGCAAACCACGCCAGGGCCGGACCGGAACGGCCATTGGCGTCCAGTTTGGCCAAGCCATATTCCGCGCCCCGGTTGTATCCAATGTAAAACGCGCCGTTCAAATGCGCCGCCGGGGCCCCGATATCGACCGGGATGGCGGCCTCTTGGGAACCCTCCTCGACGACCGGATAACTCCAGGCATAAGCGCCACGGGGGGTCAGCGGGCTCCCATCCAGCCATCCGGACTTTCCGCCCCCGCCGAGGAATCCGGACCATATCGGCTTTTCCCGACGGCCGCCCGGCTGGCCCGCACAAACAAGCCCATTCCCGGTGGTTCCCACATAGAGATGGCCATTGGCCACCGTCGGCGAACTGATGGAAGGGAAATTCAGGGGAAGTTCCCACACCGGGGACAAGTCCTTCTTGTTGAATCCGAGAATCTTGCCGCTTTCCGTAACCACATACAGGTGGGAGCCCGCGAGGGACAATGACGTGGTCACCGGCTCATGGATCTCCCGCTTTTGGACCAATTTCCCGGCCGTTGAGATGCAGTAGATGTTCCTGTCGCGTGAACCGAAATAGATGTGCCCCTCTCCGGCGGCAATTGTTCCCAGGACCGTGTCGCCCACAGGGAAACTCCATGCTTTTTCGTGGGTTGCCAGATCAATGCACCACACCTCCCCGGCCGGTTTCAGATCCTTGACCGCCTCGGCAATTTCCTCAGGGCTCGCCCCCTTTTTTTGGAGTTCCGCCTTTTTGAGGGCAGCCAGGGCCTGGGCGGTATTGATGAAATCCCCGCAGCCCATCCCGACAAAGAGCTTGTTGTCCATGATCACGGGACTGGAAGCAACCGGATAGGGCGTCCGGACGCGCCACAACAGTTCGCCGGTATTGGCATCGACGCAGCAGACCGCCTGGCCACCCCTCCGGCCGAGGCCGAAGTAGACTTTCCCGTTGTAATAAACCGGCGACGTTTCGCAATCCGGGTACTTGTCCCCCTCCAGATGCCACAGCGGCTTGGGATTCCCGTTCTTGTCCATTTCCGGCTCCAACGGAATGCAATACATCCCGTCGTAGCCGGCGCCGAAAAACACCTTTCCGTCCCCAATGCACGGGGAAGATTCCACCTGGCTGCTGGTTTTGAATGACCAGAGTTTGACCCCTTCGTGTTTCTGTTCGCTTTGTTCCAGGTCGATGCAGAACACCCCGGCGTTCTTGGTAAAATGCAATCCTTCGCCGACCACAAGGTATTTTCCGGAGATGGAGGGCGAAGAAAACGTGGCGCGGAAACCCTTCTGGAAGGCCCAGACCAGCCTGCCGGTATCGGCATCCACGCAGCAAATCGCCCCCTTGTCCTTGAAAAACTCGTAGCACGCCGAGGTGATATACACGCGGTTGCCGATCACCGCCGGGGACGAGTAAAAGGTTTTGACCCCGTCATGGGCAAACGACCAGAGGATGTTGCCGTTGACCGGGTCTTCCGCTCCCGGCATATAGCCCCTCCGGTCGAGGCTGCCCCTGAAGAGCGGCCAGTCGGACCTGGCGGAATCCTTCCGGGCGGTTCCGGCAGTTCCGGCAAAGAAGACGGCCTGCAGGTGGACCAGGCCCCAGATTGAAAGAGCGACCACCGCGACCGGAATTTTCTGCACCCATAAAAGCTTGAGCAGCTTTTTCATGGTTGAGGGCTTGGCCAGGGTCAAGATCAGCGTCCCCAGCGCCATGAGGATGGCGGGCAGCACGGCGATCAGGGCCTGCATGGGACCCAGGAGGATTGGCACCACCGCAAGCTGCGGCGACATGAAAACCAAGGATGATGTGATCAATGTGGAAAATTCCCGGCTGGGCGAGTTGGGCTCACTTGTTGATGACCACGCGAACGGGGCCGTTTTTCACCACCACATCCTTCTTGCCGGTTTTGCCATCGGGGGTGGTCCACTGGAGGGTGATCGTCCCGGCTTCCGTCGCCCCGAATAATGCGCCGGGATCGCCGGCATTGACCGTCCACGTCCCCAGGCAACGCTTGTCCTTCCACGCGCTCACATTCACCGGGCCATAAAAGGTTCCCGAGCAGGAAAGCGCCGCCGTGACGGAAAGGGCGCGCCCCTCGACTTTCCGCGTCAGGAGCCAGGCCTCGCCATTGGCCAGCACGAGCGCCAAATCCTCGGCGCCGGCCCCGGAAAAATCGGCCAGGCAGGCGGACTGCTGACTGCCCTCGGAACCGGGCAGCAATGCGTCATTCACATCCATTTCCCGTCCATGCGCGAAGCTGCTGAAGCCGCGATTGTAGTGGAGTTGCGTCGCGCATCCGCCATAGGCGATAAAAATATCCTGCAGCCCGTCGTTGTTCACATCACCCACGAAGGCATCATTGCCCTCCGGTTTGGCGATGTAGGCAATCTCGCCGGAAAGCGCCAGCAAATCGAGAAATTGGCCCTTCCCCGTATTGTGCCAGAGCTGGCAGCGGACTTCGTTGGCGACAAACAAATCCATCAGCCCGTCGCCGTCAAAATCCCCCATGCAGACCGCATTCCTGCCTTTCCCGGCCGCGGCCTGGGTTTCTGCGGGCTCGTCAAATTGGCCCCGGGCTTTCCCCTTGTAGAACAATCCCCCCTGCTCGAAAAGCTGGATGACGTCGACAATTCCATCTTTGTCAAAATCCGCCGGCAGGCATTTGCCGCCCGCACCGGGCTTCTTCAGCGGAAACGGTCCTTTCACCAGGGGTTCCGGCCTGACGGCGCCCCCGGCATCCGGGATCAGCAGCACGGGCGTGCCGTTCGTGCCGGCCAAAATCACCGAATGCCCCTTGCCACCCATATCAAGGACGGACAGGGACAAGCACCCGTTCTGCAAGGCGGCCCCGGTGTCGCACACCTTTTTGACAAAGGTTCCATCCGCATTCTGGTGATGGATGGACAACTCCCGGCCATTCCAGCTCACCAGGTCGAGCCGCTGGTCGTTGTTGAAATCGCCCCAGGCATACACGGCTGACGCGGACTTCAGGGCCAGTTTGTCCGTCATATCGACAAACGATTTGCCATTGAGCCTGAAAATCCTGTCCCCCGTTCCGCAGGCAACAAAAACATCCGGCTTCCCGCTGCCCGACAAATCCACCGGACGGATCGTGCCGATCTTGTCCTTGAATTGCCCGATTTTGATCTTGTCCTGCCATTCGGCGCCGACCACCGAGGGGACATAGGGATCCGGTTCGCTCTGGACGTAATTGACCACGCTGAGAAGCGACTCGGTCGAGCCGGCCCATGTCCCGAGCAGGTAATTTTGGGCCCGGTCGAAGTTCCAGATGTTCCCCTTTGATTTGTTGAAGCTGCACCATCTCCAGTCCGAATGCTGGTCCCCGAAATGGAGGAAGCCGACCGATTCTTCCCCATCCCCCCCGGCACCCATTCCCTCGACCTTGAACATGCCGATGAAAATGACCGCCTGCTTCAGCCCCCCGTTGATCCTGGCAGCGAAGTCCTTGCCCTGATCCTCAAAGGGCCCCGCCATGACGTCGAGGGTGAATTCCTTCTCGGTTGTATTCCCCTTGAGAACCTTCCGGACCGTGGCTTTGGCAACGCCCTTCGCATCCACACTTTTGAACTCGAGCAGGAGAATCTGGTCCGACTGCTTGACCATGTCCACCGGGGTGAAAGTGGGGTTGATGAACGCCTGGGCGGCTGCGGTAAACGCGAGCAGCCCGATCCAACACGCACCGGCGTGCCATCCTGTTTTGGTTGAATATTTCATTTTAAATTTGTTTTTTCCGACGGGATTTTCCCTTGTTGCCCGGCGCACCGGTTACGGTGCTGATTGTTTTTGTGCATCCCCTTTGTGGAGTTCGGCCATGCGGGCCGCCAGATCGGTATGGCCGGCCGGCAATTTCACCCTGGCGCCTTGAAATTCCACCTCCACCTCCACCTCCGTCCCCGCCGAAACCAACCGGACGACCGTTCCCGGCTGGGCGATAAAACTTCCGGAGGATTTCCCGCCCATAACAATCGGGAAGGTCGTTTTTTGCAGCAACACCACCTCTGCGGGCCAATCCGGAATCTTCGCCTGCGGAACGGCCCGGCCGGACGACCCCTGGGCGGCAGGCGCGGAATCCGGGCCCTTGGGCTTGGACGTGGCCTGAATGCCCGGTTTATCGAAACGGTAGAGCCCCAGTGCCGAAGCGACTTCGCCCGCGAGCATGAAGAGTTTCCTTTCCCGCTCCTGCCAGCCGGCGACAAACTCCTCCTCCCCCTTCGCGGCCTGCTCGCGGCGCAGTGAGGCCCCCGGGTCGTGCCAATAATCAGGCGGCAGTTTGGTCCCGTTCTTCAGCAGGGAAGTATACAAGGCCTCCTGGGGGTTCCGTCCATCGGCGATCTTCCCGATGCTTTTCAAATCCTCGTCATTGAACCAAACGGTTTTCCACATCATCCGGTGGTGCTCGTCGAGGGCGTCCTGGCAACGTTGGGCCAGCGCATCCCCGATCCTGGATTGCTTGCTTGGGTCCAACAAGGTTTCCTCCAGGAAGATCCGCAGTTCGCAGATCTCCGTTCCCTCTCTCAGGTATTCCATACGGGCGGTGGCCACCGCGCCATCCGGGCCGGGCGCGAGGAACCAGTCGCGCATATCCAGATTGCGCCAGTTATTTTCCGGGTAGCGCTCATAGACCATCCCGGCACGCTCCCCCTGCTTGTTACGCACCGACGGCCAGAGATCGGCGCCCATCCGCCCGGCACCGTGTTTGTCGCCGGTAATGTTGAACACCTGGAATTCGCGGATGAAGGCGGGGGAGTCGTTGTTCAATTCAAAGCGGAGGTAACTCGAAGTGAGTGCCGGATTTTTCCACCCATACATCCTTCCCTTTTCCGGGTTGACATTATACATCGTGGTGCTGACGCAGGCGGCGTAGGCGATATCGGCGATTTTGTGCAATGCCTTTTGGCCGACAACCACATCCTTGATCGGGCCGCCGTGCGCGTGGATGACCCAGGGCAAATCCTTTGCCACCCCGTTCCAGAAAGCCACTTCCTCCTTGTTCGGCCAGAGGTCCGGCATCGTCCCCAGCATCATGGTCTTTTCCAGGCCGCGCTTTTTCATCCGTTCGATCACCCCGGAGAACATCGGTTCCCACAGAGCCCGGCTGGCCTTGTCCTCGTAGCGGGGCAGGAAAATATCCCCGACCTCCTTGGTCACGGGGTCCAGCGCGGATACGCGGGGCCCCTTGCCCAGCAGGGCGGTGCGGCCCTCCTTCGTTCCCTCATAATTCTGCATGTAGGGCGCGATGCCCCTTTCCAGCGACTTCTCCGACATGCAGATATCCCAGACCAGGAAGATGACCAGTTTCGGTTTGCCGAGGTTCTTCTCGGCCGAGTCCAGGTAGCGGTCGAGCACGGTGTAGTCGTAATCGTATTGGTCGTTCCCCTTGGGGATCCAGCGCACCATGGACTGTTCATTTCCGAAATTCGTCCGGGTGATCAGCGGCACATAAAGCACGCGGCAGCCGGTGGGGCTGAGGACCCGGAATGAGCGGTCGATCAATTCCCAGTGTTTTTCGGACCAGAGCGGCACATTGTATTCCAAGGCCACCGCATCCGGTGACTGGACAAAATCCGTCCAGGTCCGGTAATCCTGCGGGTCGGGCAGGGTCCAGTCCGCGACCTCCAAAATCAGTTTGACCTTGGTTCCCCCGACGGAGACCTCGCCTTCATACGTCCCCGCCCGGGCGTCCTTCGGGACATTCACCGTGACCCACACCGGCAAAAGCGCCGGTCCTTTCCCGGGGGCCACCTCCGGCGGGGAATCCAGGAGGATGTCCAGCCCTTTGGGCGCCCCGCGGGCCTGCGAATCCCAGGCACTGGCGTAGCGGATTTGCACACAGGAGGCAGGAATGATGCCGATCCCGCCCTGCCCGGTGAGGGCGTCGACGGAGGCCTTCAGGCCCTTGATCGTACGGGTTGATTCCACAACGATCTTGCCGGAGAAGGCGCCGTTGCGGGCGCCGACCAGGGTCACCGGCTTCAATTCCTTCACCACCTTGGGCGACCGTTCGTCCAAAACGATATCGCACGTCCAGACCTTCACTTGTGCCTGCGCCGAGGAGGACCCAAGGAAGGCCATGATGAGAAAGGCCGACAAGGAGCCGATTCGGTGGATGTGCCCTGGCAATTCACGTTTGATGGAAGCGCGCAGCGATTCCGGGTGTTGCAGCACAGTCGTTTTCATTTTAGGGGGAAATGCCCATCCCGGCCAAGTCCAGCAGCGATCTTTGAAGGCGCGCGTTGGCAACATTATGAAAGACGGGTACGCCAAGCAACCCAATTCGATTATCCCCCAAAGTCAGGAATACCCATTCCAAGCCCGGGTTGTTGACCGGGGTTATGATCCGCCCCGTAAACTGGACAGGGTTGAACTTTGGTATTTGGGTTTCGCAGTGATCGGGGACACATCAAAGGGCCTCTTGCACCATCTGTTCCGCTTTCGCTTAATCATGTCCCCGTCCGGCCTCTCTGCTGTAGGAATTCCGCCTGTGCCCGTTCAGGCATTGGCCGACGATGTTGCCATTAGGATTGCCCGGTTTTTGAGTGCCGGAGCCTGATCCAGCAGGCTTTCCCAGAATGGGGGAGCAATCACGGTTTGACTAAACTTCGTAATTCACCAAGCTAACGCTTGGAAGGCGGCCAAGCGCACACCCACTCGAATCGACTTATACTCCACCGCAAAATCTTTGCATTCCATCCCCGTTTTAACCTGCTGATCGCACAGACTCCGCATCACCATGAAGACTCCCCGGGTCGGGTCCCTATTCCGAAAAACCAGCAGCTTCCAAACGTGGGCTGTATTTGCACTGGGATGCAGCCTCTCGGGTTCACTTTCCGCGGCTACGTTTGGGAAGTTCACGTATATCGACAACGGGACCAGCATCACCATTACGGGATATCCGACGACCGAGGTTGGGGTGGTTGATATCCCTTCAACCATCGATAATAAACCAGTAACCAGCATCGGGACTCAGGCGTTTTACGGATGCGGTGGGCTGACAAGCGTGTCCATGCCCTCCAGTGTCATCAGTATTGGGCCTTCTGCGTTCTTCAGTTGTACCCACCTGACCAGCGTGACCATACCCTCCGGTGTCACCAGTATTGGACCTAGCGCGTTCTTAAATTGCTACAGGCTGACCGGCATGACCATACCCTCCAGTGTCACCAGTATTGGGCTTAATGCATTCGCCCTTTGTAACCAACTGACATTTCTAAATGTTGATGCTGCAAATCCCAATTACAGCAGCTTGGACGGCGTGTTTTTCAATAAATTGCAAACCAATCTTATCCAATACCCAGCAGGCAAAAGCGCGACAGTTTATGCGATTCCCTCCAGCGTCACCAGTATCGGGAATACTGCGTTCATCTATAGCAGTAGTCTGACCAGCGTGACCATACCCTCCAGTGTCATCAGTATTGGAAATTCTGCGTTCACCTATTGCGTCAATCTGGCCAGCGTGACCATACCCTCCAGTGTCACCAGTATTGGGGGTTCTGCGTTCTTTCAATGCAATGGCCTGCAGTTTTTCTCTGTTGATGTGGCTAATCCAAATTACAGCAGTCTAGATGGCGTGTTCTTTAATAAATCGCAAACTTCTCTCATCCAATACCCGGCAAGTAAGAACCGACTGGCGTATGCCATTCCCGCCACTGTTACAAGTATTAGGGATTCTGCGTTCAACAATTGCAGCGGCCTGACAGGCGTAACCATACCTTCCAGTGTCACCAGTATTGGGAGTTATGCGTTCGAAGGTTGCGTCAACCTGACAAGCGTAACCATACCTTCCAGTGTCCTCAGTATTGAGAGTTCTGCGTTCTTGAATTGCGTAGGGCTGACGGGAGTCTATTTCCAAGGCAATGCCCCTAGTCCTGACTCATCTAGTATATTCAGCAACGCTACCAATTTGACTGTCTATTACCTATCTACTGCCACCGGTTGGGGTTCGACGTTTGGGGGGCGTCCGACTGTGCCAATATCCGCACTTAATATGTTTCATCTTTCTTCTGGCCTGCCATCAGACGGAACGGGAGATTTCCTCACGCCAGCGGGGGATGGGGTTCCCAACCTCTACAAATATGCCTTCAACATGATCGGAGGCGGTCCGGGCCAGGCGTCCACGTTGGACATCCCCAACAACCAGCGGGTGGGGAGCACGGGCACGGCAGGATTGCCCTTGTCGGAATACCAGGTGAACAGCGATAGCCGGCTCAAGTGGACCTATATCAGGCGAAAGGCCTCCACCTCCCCGGGTATCACCTACATTGTGGAATTCACCGATGACCTGGGCTCACCCTCTTGGGCAACCAATCCCTTGGCCACCGAAACGCCGGTCAGCATCGATGCAACCTTTGAGCGTGTGACCGTGACTGACAGTGTGGCCAATGCCTCCAAACGCTTTTCACGGGTTCGTGTCACCTCGCCGTAAGGCGCGTCCGAACGGGTGGCCATAAACAAGTGTCTTCTTGAACCGCTTGGCTCCCGTTTCTGCTGGTGATCAGATTTATAATGCCAAATCCAACTCAATAAGCACCAAAGGCAAACGCGCTTGGAGATCGCGTTCCACCTATAGATCCAGTTGAACCGGGCTCTTCGAGCACGCCGGGTATCCCGCCGCATTGCGCTCCTTGACTTTGATTTGGGATAAGTCGAGAGAATGGAGTGTGATGAGAACCGCAGGTACTTGACTCCCAAGTTTGCCCTGTCATCTTTGCATCATACTGTGACCGCAGACGGTTTGAGACTCCGGGCCTATGCTCCGGAGGGCCGTAAGCAATTCCCAAACAGCCCTGGCCTGCCAGGCCAGGTTCGTTGGGGCAAATATTCCCATGATGAAAAATATGATCCGCTCCTTCTTCTTTCTTTCTCTTCTTCTTCTGGTCTCCACGTCTCCGGTTTTTGCCACCATGTACTATGTTGATTTTGCCGGTGGCAACGACGAAGGCGATGGCCGGTCCCCTGCGACAGCCTGGAAACACAGTCCGGGTGACAAGCAGGCTGCCGGCAACCCCAAGGCGGCCAGTCTCCAACCGGGAGATATCGTCAAATTCAAGGGCGGGGTGCAATATCTGGGCGAGATCCAGTTTGCCGGCCTCAAGGGCGCCGAGGGCCGGCCCATCGTGATGGACGGCAATGCCGATGGCAAATACGGCCAGGGTCCGGCCATCCTCGATGGCGCGAAGATGATCACCGGCTGGAAGAAGGCCGAATCCGCAGAGCAGGTGGATGGCAACCCGAAGTGGCAGTCCATCATGTATGCCGACCTCGACGTGGATATCACCAGCAACTTCAAGCAGGACAAGTTCATCGTGCACCGGGACGGCGGCCGTGACGCCCAGGCGCCCTGGCAGCGCATCTTCCTGATCGATGGCGAAAAACGCGTTTTGCCGATCGCCCAGCATCCGAAACCCACCGACCCGTTTTTTCCCGACCTGCCCAAGGATTTCCACCTTTCACCCATCAAACTCGCGGACAGCTACCCGCACAAGGTTTACTACCCGGAAGGCTCGCGGGGCAACAGCACCCTGCCACTGATCGCCATCACCTACGGCGGCGGCGCCCCGGTCATCCAGCCTTTCAACCGGGGCGAGGTCGCATTCGACCTGGCCAAGCCCGAGACCATCGCGGAATTCGGTTTCAGGCTCCACCGCCCCAAGACCAATCAACCGCCCGAGGAAGTCGCCTTTTATGCCGACGGCAAAGAGATCTATGTGGCCAAGGTCGATCCCGTAAAGGAAGACATGCAGCGCATCAAGCTGCCCGCACCGGTGAAGGCGGCGAAAATCACTTTCCAGCTCCGCCACGCCAGCACCGAATCGAAATGGACCAAGCTGGAGCAGTTGGCGGCTTATACGCCCGGCGGCGAGAACATCATCCTCCATGAGGTGACAACGGTGATCGAAGACCCGGAGCGCTTCACGCAGCAGGACCCGGCCTGGTACAATGACATGTTCGTTGGCGTACACGGGGGGAACAACCATGTCTATTTCGCGAAGGTCCGGCGCTACGATCCCGCCACCAAGCGCCTTTTTGTGCCGCATTTCACTTCCGCCATTTACGACCAGACGCGCTACGCGCTCTTCAACTCGCCGAAATTCATCAACCTTCCCGGGGAGTGGTCCATCGAGCCGGTCGAGGGAGGCAAGACGCGCGTGTTCCTGCTGCCGGAAAATTTGGAAAGCGGACAACCCGTCAACATCGGCTTCCCGGTCCTTTCCACGGCCCTGTCCATCGACGGCGCCGCTGAGTACCTGGAAGTCCGCGGGTTCCTGATGCAGCGTTACTCCGGCGGCAAAGGCGGGGTGGCGGTCAACGGTGCCGGCGACAAACGCCCGAACCACATCCGCATCGCCGACTGCGAAGTGCGCTTCATGAGCGGACAGTCCGGCATCAGCCTCAACTTCAGCGACAACGTCACCGTGGAGAACTGCTACGTGCACCATTGTCCGGGCTGGACCGTGGGCATCTACGTCAACCGCGTCAGCGGATACAACCTCCTGGGCACGCGCATCGACAACAACTCCGGCTCGGGCATCCGCCACTACGAGGCCAAGCAGGGCACGCTGAAAAACAACATCGTGATCAACCACTACGGCATGCACTCCTCGGCATTGAACTTCTACGAGGGCTGCCGGGATATTCTCTTCGAGGGCAACTATGTGCAGAACGTCATTGCGATCAACCGCAGCGTGGAGAACCTGAGCTTCCGCAACAACGTCGTGGACAGCCAGATGAGCAATGCCGTAAGCGTGGCGATGTGGCAATCGGGCAAGGTCGGTGGCACCCACATGAAAAACGTCACTTTCGAGAAGAACACCCTGATCAACGCAAACCCCGAAACGGGCTGGTTTGCGGGCATCTTCGTTCAAACCGGTGCGAGCGCGCCCGTGGGCTTGGTGGCGCGCAACAACGTCCTTTCGCGCTTGCGCCCGCCTTTCCCTGGAACGATCGAAGGCAACATTTACATGCATGAGACCGAATCCGCGGTCGCCGGCACCGGGGGCTTGGTTGTCAGTGACGCGGCCGCGCTGTTCATGGACCCGGCCAAGGGTGATTATCGCCGCAAGCCCGGCGGCCCGTTGATGGAGGCTGGCGCGGACGTTCCTCCGCCCCCGGCCGTGTGGTCCCGGTAGGCGGTTCCGATCATGGGCGTAACCCGGCCATCTCCTTGATTTCCGGCACCAGTCTGAAGGGGCAGGGGATGTGCAGCGAGGGACCGTGGGCGCTTCGGGGTGAACGCCAGCCGGACTTTTCCCGGGCTTGGCCATGGCCGGCTTGTGTGGGTATAAATGTTCCTATGCACGGAACAGGGCATTTGTATCTAGGGACGCCTCCCCATGGCCCGCACGCGTAAGCCGGAAAAGGACAGTTTTTATATCGGGCTCAGAATCCTGGAGTATCTGGTCGCCGGCCGGTCTTCCAAGGGGGTTTCCCAGATTGCCGGCGCCTTGGAGATTCCCGTCTCCAGCACGCATGACATTCTCAACCTTTTGGCGCAGCTCGGATTTGTTTCCCAGCATCCCGAAACCCTCCGCTACGAAGCCACCACGGGCATGTTCCGGCTGATCCACCGCTTTGCCACCGAGTTCGGCATCATTCCGCATGTCCGCAACCACATCAAGGAATTCACCGGACGGTTGCATTGCACCCTTTACCTATGCCGCTGGTGGCAGGGGGAAACCCATGTCGTCTATGCGCAGGGACCTTTGGCGAGTACCTCCTCACTGGGCGGCCACCATCCGGCACATCTCTCTTCGGCGGCCAAGGCGCTTCTGGCAAGGCGTGATCCCTCCACATGGGAAAAATACGCCCCGGCATCCGGCGGTGAAGCCTTCATGGAGGAACTCGCCCGGGCCCGGGAAGAGGGTGTGGCTTGGAACATCCGACAGGCCGATCCGGATGTCTGTTCGCTGTCCATCCCGCTGGGGGAAGGGGGGGAACTGGATGAATATGCCCTGGCCATGGTCCTGAGTCCCTCCGATTTCGAAAAGCAGGACCGGACCCACTTCTTGGAGAGCCTCCGGAAAATCCGGGACGAAATGGTGCAAAATCTTCCTCCTCTCTGATTCGGGGCATTCCGGGAGACAGTCTGGAGGCAGGCTTTTCGCAACTGCGAAAGAAAGCGAGGCGGACAGGATCTTTTCCGTGTAAGCAACTCCCGGCTTCCGTAGGGTACTCCCACGGCACCAGGAGTCCGCCGCCGGGCGGTCCACCTTTCAGCCGGAATAAAACGATGAAAGTCTCACCGAATCTTCCGCGCATGGCCCCCTTTGATGTGATTGTCGCCGGCGCCGGTGTCGGCGGGATATGTGCGGCGGTTGCCGCAGCGCGTGGCGGTTGCCGGGTCGCCCTTTTGGAGGCCGCCCCGGAAATCGGGGGAACCGGCGTTCATTCCCCGGTGGGCCTGGTCTGCACATGGTTCGACGCCAAGGACCGCCCGATCAACAAGGGGCTCTATGCGGAGATCCTTCCCTACCTCTACGCACCTGACAGCCATCCCCGCGAAGACATCCACACCTACCGCGAGGAGGAATTGAAGGCCGCGTATCTTCGCCTGTTGGCAGCCGAACCCAGCCTGTCCGTATTCACCTCCACCGCGGTTGCCAAGGTCGTACACCGGAACGGGACGCTCGCTTCGGTCCAGACTACGGATGGCCGGGAGTTCTCCGCGGCTGTCTTTGTTGATTGCACCGCTGATGGCAATCTTGCCGCGGCTGCCGGCGCGTCCTTTCAGAAAGGCCGCGAACTGGATGGGAAACTCCAGCCAGGCACGTTGACCTTCCGGGTTGAGGGGGTCAACTTTCAAGCCTTCGGCCTGGATCCGGCCCGTCCCCACTGGGCCCGCTGGGACAATTTCCACGTATTCAGCGATGCGCTGCTGCCGCTTTACCGCAGGGTGAAGGATGCGGGGCTCACCTCGAATCCGAAGACCAGCATCCTTTGCTTTCCGGACCGGGAGGGCACCAGTCTGCTCTTCAACCAGACCCACATCACAGGAGTCGACCCCACTGACCCCGACTCGATGCGAAAAGCCATGGACGAGGGGCGCAAGCAGATCGCCGAGTTTTGGGAGGCTGTCAGGGGACACCCGGCATTTACCAAGGGATCGAAGGTAACTATTTTCGAGAAAATGGGCGTCCGGGAAGGCCGTCGGATCCTGGGAGACTACATCCTCACGGCAGAGGATTGTCTTGGTGAGGCCCGGTTTGGCGACATGGTCGCCGCCTGCGGCTATGCGGTGGATATTCATGATCCCACCGGAGGTGGCGGGGCCCGCCTGGAGTGGATTCCCGGCTCCGGCTATTACCATATTCCCTTCCGATGTTTGTACTCCCGGGATTTTTCCAATCTCCTGCTGGGCTCCCGCTGTATCAGCGGCACGCATGAGGCGCATTCCAGCTACCGGGTGATGCCGCCCATCAGCGCCATTGGCCAGGCCGCCGGGACCGCCGCCGCCCTCATGGCCAGACTGGGCAAAACCCATGTCCGCCAGATCGATTCCGCGTGGATCAGGCACGAATTGAAAAATGCCGGACAGTTCGTCGAGGGAGCCTGTGCGCCGGCGCCCTTGCGTGATGGGGCGGTTCGTGATTCCGGAGTTGAAGAATGAAGAAAAAATATTGCGACATCAGGAAGGCCGGAATAGTCCTGTTGATTATGGTCTTTGCACAATGTTCACTTGGGGCAGGGGACAATGCCTCGGCGTTTTTCCAGGAACTGAAGCGGGGAGGGCACCAGACGGTGGTCTTTTATGGCACCAGCCTGACCCATTCCGGTTCCTGGACCCGGGCGACGGGGGAGTGGTTTGCCGCGAAATATCCCGGACAGGTGACCTGCGTGAACAGCGGCGGACCCGGGCAGATGTCCGATTGGGGGCTGGAACATTTGACAGAGAAGGTGCTGGCCCACAAACCGGATCTCGTTTTTATCGAGTTTTCCTACAACGATGCGCACACCAAGTTTCACCTGCCGGTGGAGCGGGGCTACCGGAATCTGGATGAGATGGTTTCCCGCATCCGGGAGAAAAACCCGCAATGCGTGGTGGTGCTCCAGATCATGAATCCTCCGTGGGATGCGCCTGGAAAGACCTCGGCCACCGACCGTCCGCGATTGGAAGAGTTCAATGACAATTACCGTCGCTATGCGAGGGAGAAGCAGTTGCCCCTGATGGATCATTATCAGATCTGGAAGAAGCTAGAGGAAACCGACCCGGAAAAATTCAAAAAAAGCATCCCGGACGGCTCGCATCCGACAGGGGAGGCGGGCGTCGCGGTTGTCTGGCCGACCATCCAGCGGTGGCTGGAGGACCAGGCGGCCCGGGTTCCATAAGACGGCGAGTGTGGTGTTGTTGGTTTTTTTTGCCGGTCAGATTGCCCTGACTTCCAGTGCTGGAGCCTCGTCCGTGACTCATCTGCGCGCTGACAGCGTCCTCGTTATCTTGTGGTTCAAAGAACCAGTTCAAACTTCCGCGCAAAAAAGGCGTAATCCGAGACAGGATCGGCACTGCGGCGTTTCCAAAAATCACCACCGCAAACCATCCACATCCGTCGACCCCCATCCTCAAACCACTTTGCCGGCAACGACGGATTATACCAAGCCTTGCCAAAATCCTCTTCGATGTGCACCAGAGACCAGGGCCCCCACGGCTTGGGCGCTTCGTACAGGTGGAAAAAGGTCTGCCGCCAGGGATCATCGCTATCAAGATCCACGTAAGCCCATTCCGGCAGGAGAAATCGGTCGATAGCCGGGACATAGTGCATGCCGGTCATGCTGGTATAGTTCCGAAACTTGAAGACCGGTTGTTCGTTTCGCATTTGCGTGGAGGTTCGATATTGCCACCACTTTGGATTACCCTGGCTGTCCAAGCCGTCATACATTTCCCAGTCACTGGCTTGGAGATTGCCGATGAGTTTCCGCGGCACGCGGCCGAGGGTGAGATAATTGCCGTTGTTCCAGCTGGTGCCGCCTGCAGCATAGACGTAATCGTCCATCGCCCCATCGTAGTTTTTCCCGAATTGCACGAAGAATGGAGTGGAAAAACGGGGGCTCGGAAACATGGGCTCACGGTTTTTGCACGACCATGTTTTGCCGTGATCAGTACTCTTGATGATGGATGCGTCATACGTGCGCTGCACCAAATCACCATATTCGAGCGCACTCGAATGCTGGCTCACCGACATGTATAATACGCCGTCCACGCAGATCAGGCCATTGGCCTTCCATGAGTCGCCATGGTCGTGGTAGCACATCCCTCCATAGGCATCCATCGGGTTGATGAGACTCACTTTGTGCTCCGGCGGCATGCCTTCAACACGAAACAGGGCGAGGTTGCTGTTGTTGCTGTTGTCGATGCCAGTACAGTCGTCAGCCGAGCTGTAAATGTGATCGTCATCCGCCCAGGTGCAGGACCATGCATCGCCGTGGCTTCCGGGATAGCGGATTGGTTCAGTTAACCACCGGATTCCTTTGATCAGTTTGCTTTGGGGATAGATGGAGGTTGGAATATTCATCTTTGTTTTTGTTTTTTTTCAGTGAGGGTCACGAACTCACAGACTCAATAAATTCCGGAGTCCCGTGCTTCAGTCTCGGCAATGGTCCAATTTTATCGAGTTTGGTTAACAGGAGCCCCCGTGGCCTGACCCCGGAAATCAGACACATCATAAGTAAACGACGCCGGAGGGTGAGTCAACAGGTACGGGGAACCGGAGCGCATCGCCTCTTGAATTCATGTTTGTGACATGATATCCTACGGCCGGGCCGGGTTTAATGAGTGAAATACGGGCCCGTTGCAACCTTGGATCTGAAGAATCGGCTACAACAAGGCTTGAATCTTGTTGGGATTATGAAGACGAGATTATGGGTTTGGCTGGTCTTTGTGCTGGCTTCGGCGATTTGGATGTCGCCACAAGTTGCCGCGCAAATCCAACGCGGCATGTCCATTGCCCTGGAGGGTTCGCAGGTAAACCTCTCGTGGGGAAGCGCTCCCGGAATGTCTTACCGTCTGGACGAAACCGGCGAACTTGGCAGTGACTGGCTGGAGGTTGAGACCGTGCCCAAGCCGCTCGTATCCATCAGCAATCAACTGTCCTACTCCCTTCCGCTGAACCCGCTGCAAGCCCGCCGGTTCTACCGCGCCGTTGAGCTGGCCGAGCAAAATTTCCAGATCGAGGTGACGACCACGGCATCGCCGCAGAACTTCATCTGCCGGTTTGTTGAACCCGGCACGTTGCATGTGGACTGGGGTGACGGGAGCAGCGAGGATTTCAACGCCACGGTCAACAGCACCCACACCTACGCCACGGCGGGCGTGTACACCATCCGGTTCAGCGGGCATGTCCATTCCATCGACTTTTTCATTTATCCGGACCCGGGCCTTGGCACGCCGAAATTGATCTCCGCCATCAAGACCCCGATCCGGGGCATCACGGGGTTGAATTCGGCCTACGAGATGTTCAAGCACTGCGAGAACATCACCTCCATACCCGAAGGGTTGTTTGATGAGTGCCCCGGGATCACGACGTTTTACGACACGTTCCTTGCCTGCAAGAAGATCACGACCATTCCGCCGGGGTTGTTCAATGCCCAGACGAATGTGATATCCTTCTACGCCACCTTCGACAATTGCGATGCGCTGAAAGAGATTCCGCCGGGGCTGTTCGACAAGCATCCCAACGTGAACAACTTCGCCTGGACGTTTGCCAAGTGCTACGCGATCACGAGTGTTCCGGACGGGCTGTTCGACAAGCACCCCAAAGTCACCACCTTTTCCCACGTGTTTTTCAGGTGCTATGCCTTGCGCACCATTTCTCCCCGGCTATTCGACAAGAACACCCTGGTGACGACCTATGTGAATGCCTTTGAAGACTGTACGCAGCTGACGGGGGAGAGTCCGGTCAATTCCGCGGGGCAGAAGTTGTGGGAACTGGTTCCGCTGCCGACGGGGACGGTCTGCTTCAAAAACTGCACCAACCTGACCGACTACGCCACGATCCCGGCCACGTGGAAATGAACCGATTACACTGGGCAGGCAGCGTCCTTCGGATGAGACCAGGGGAAGGAATGACCGGCTATTCCACCGGAGCCTTGTCGGATGGGGTCAGCGTTATCAAAGGAGCGCCGCCCCGCGTTCCTTCAATGGACGAGGGCAGGGTGTTGTCCTTGGGGTTGCTCCACGTCCAGATATCGTCGAATTTTCCAGAATGGACGGTCAGGGTGACGACTCCACCGCTTTCCGCCCATTTCATCTCTGATTTATTGTTCCAGGGGTCGAGGAGAGTGGCAAACTTGACCGCATCAGTCGCCAGGGTGAATTGAAGTTGTTGAATCGGGAGATTTCCCCAACGGCCTGCCAGGACCAGCTTGTCGTCAACCGAGCTTTGAAAATCACGGTTGGCCAGCACTTGAAAGTTGACCCCTTTGCCGGTGTCGGTTGTGACATTCCATGGCAACTGGCCGACCTGTGACTTGGGCGCGGTGCCGTGCCAGGTGATGGTTCGGGTGCCATTGGCCACGATATTGTCCAGGATGAGGACATATTCCCCGGGCATCCAGACCGCCGTGCGCCTGTATGTTTTCAGCAGGGGATCGGGAAGGTTGTCCTGTTTTTCCAATTTTCCCCGGTATGCGCCTCCGGCTTCGCCTTCGATGATGACACGCCCTTTGTCGCCCGTTTTCCAGCCGGTCAGGTAGGAAAATTGCCGCCAATCGACCCCGTTCAAGGGCGGTGTCCACGAGGGAAATTCGCCGGCCTGTCCGATGCCATCAACCGTAAGGGTGCTGTGTTCGGCGGTTTTCCGTGAGGTCGAGTATGTGCCGGGGTGGAAGGCGAATCCGTCGCCGACCGCCAGGGCGAACTCGTTTGCATCCGGGTCATCGTGGGCAATATTGACACCATGTGGTTTCCCGTTTTCCGGCGTGGCCATGCGGTATTCATTGAGTTTGTAGCCGCCCGTGGGGCCGCACTTGAAGGTAAAGACGACCGCGTCATTTTCCCATGAATCGCGCATCGAGGCCGCGCCCATGTCGGGAAACAGCCGACTGGGCGGCAGGGATTTGTAATCCCCGGTTCCGATCGTCGGGTCATAAAAGGCCAGCATGGTCCAGGGAAGGATGGGTGGACGGCCGGCCTTGTCGGGAAGTGCTGTTTTGTTCAGGCGCATGAGGAGGCCCGCCTGGACGTCCTTGTCCCGGCTGAGGCGCGGTCCGAGGAAAAATGAGGCATCGTTATGACCGTAAGAGGTGACAATGGCATTCTGGTCGTCCCCCCAGCTGATGTTGCCCGATCTGCCGGGTACCCAGAAATAGATTTGTTGCTGCCAGGCATTCCTTAAACCCGACTTTTTGAGATAATCGGTGCCAAGATTCCTGTCCATCATCCCGCAGGCAGTCGCGATGGCAGTATAGCCGAATGCCTGGTAGCCCGCCCCCTCATGACAATCACCGCCGGGCGGATACCACTTGATGACGAAATCCATCTCATCCTTGAGCGATTTAAGGAGATAACCCGTTTGCAAATCCGGTTCGTCGGCCACGGCCAACAAACAGGCGGCCAGTCCCATGTCCCGGTACCAGCGGTGGTTCGGCTGCGGGTCGACCGTCCAATATCTGTAAGGCATGATGCTCAATTCCTTGTGCCCCAGGTAATACAGGCGCCGTGCGTGAAGCAGAATTTTGGCGGCCATCTGTTTGCGGAACGCGGCGTCGAGGTCGTAGTAAACCGCGTCGTAGAGCAGGGCGACCATCATCATGTTGCAGGCACCGCCCATGCTGGAATCGAGCTCTTTCACAGAGGCCCAATAGGGTTCATCGAGCATTACCTTCAGGATATCGATGATCTTCTTCTTTATCGCGGGATCATGATCGAGCGCATAAGCGTAAGCCAAGGCGGGTGCCTGGGAGTAGCTCTTGACCAATGCCGATGTGTCGTCTGTCACGATCGGTGGCACAGGACCGGACGGAACCTGTGAGATTTTGGCCCACTGGATGGTCCCGTCATAGGCCCGCTTCATCATTTCATCACTGGAAATCTGTTGCTTCAAGGCAGTGATCTCTTCTGCCGTGAAAAGGAGCCGGGGATGAACTCCCCTGACCGATGCAAGGAGTTGCGGCGGATTGGCCACCTCCGGATCCGAGGCCGGAATTTTGTCCAGGTTTGCCTTTGCCACTTCGGGGGAGATGGGGGCGGTGATGGCCGTGGGAGCTAAGACGGCCAGAACAAGGGCAAGGGCGAGGGATGTCGATTTCATGGTGTTGTTTGGGAATCAACGATTGTGTTTCCGATTTTCCATGTGCCCGGGTGTTTCACAAGTTATTTGATGGCTCCGCTTTGAAGATGGCGTCCGCAGTGCGGGACCCAGCGGCACGATGGTTGAAAGCCTTCTTCACCTGGTGGTTGGGGGACTTCGGCGAGCATAGCCATGAACCTCCGCTCCTTGGATGGGAGACGGGGGTCGTCGATTTTTTGTAGCTGTGGGTTGTGGCATCCCAGACGGTTTTGGTGGGGTATGGGTAAAGGGGGATGTCGAGTTCGGTTTGTCCGTTATTGGGCCTTTTCCAGACCGCCCGATGCCTCCACGACCTGTTTGTAGTAATCCAGCGAGGCCTGATAGGGCACGCAGGAATGCTTTTGGGCGCAACTCGTGTGGCTGGGGGGAGTTGAATTGTGGACTTGGAAAAACTGAGATGCACAAAAATTTGAGATCCCCGATGATGTGGGCGCTGCCTTTGGCGGTGCTGGGTACGATTCCAGCCATGGGGAGGGAGGCCCCCAGCTCATTGGCCAATCCCGGGCAGGTAAATCCGGCTGACCCGGGGGACAGGCCGAATATCATCCTGATAATGGCGGACGATCTGGGAATCGATGCGGTGCATTGTACCGGCGGGCCGTTCAAGACGCCGAACATCGACAGGCTGGCGGCCGAGGGGACGCTTTTTGAGCGATGCTACTCCGCTCCTTTGTGCGGGCCGTCCCGATGCCAGATCCTGACCGGCCGGTATCCGTTCCGCACCGGCCTCATCAGCAACGACTGCGCCCAGGCCATCCAGCCGTCCACGGAAGTGATGATTCCGACCGTGATGAAGAAAGCGGGCTACGCCACGGCCTGCGCGGGCAAGTGGGGCCAGATGTCGTTTGGGCCGGTGGAATGGGGATTCGACGAATCGATCGTATTCAATAACGGCCAGGGTGGCCGCTACTGGCTGGATAAAGGGGGCGGGACCTACCAGCTCAACGGGAAGCCGGTCAAGGCACCGGGAAAATATTTCCCCGACCTGACCCATGATTTTGTGGTGGATTTCATCAGTCGCAACAAGAACGCGCCATTTTTCATTTATTATCCCATGCCGCATGTCCATTCGCCCATTCTTCCGACGCCTGACAGTGCGAAGGGGGCGGACGGCAAACAGCTCTATGCGGATAACATCGAATACATGGATAAGCTGGTGGGGCGGTTGATGGAAGAACTGAAGCGCCAGAATTTGGACAAGAAGACCCTGGTCCTCTTTACGGGGGACAATGGCACGGCCCATTTCGGGGTCAATGCCGGGTCGATGTTGAATGGACGCCCGGTCAGCGGCCAGAAAGGGACGATGCTGGAAGGCGGCAGCCGTGTGCCTTTGATCGCCCGATGGCCGGGGACCACGCCCGCGGAGAAACGAGTGGGGGATTTGGTGGATTTCAGCGATTTTTTGGGCACGTTTGCCGAATTGGGTGGGGCGCCGCTGCCGAAGGGAGTTGTCCTGGACAGCCACAGCTTTGCTCCCCAGATCAAGGGGCGGAAAGGTTCGCCCCGTGATTGGATTTATGTCGAGTTGAAGGGCAAATCCTACGTCCGCGACAACCGGTTCAAATTGACCAACAGCGGGGATTTGTTCGACCTTGCCGAGGCTCCCTTTGTCGAGAAGCCGGTGCCACGCGACACCACGGATAAAGAGGCCCTCGCGGCCAGGGTGAAATTGCAGAAAGTGCTCGACGACCACCCCACCGCTTCCAGCTCCGGGCCGAGCAAGGAAAAGGCGGAGAAGAAGCAGAAGAAGAAAAAGCGCCGCGCCGCCCGGAACGCCCCGGTGGCGGCGACAGGCTGATTATTCCGCTGCGGGCGGGCGGAAGCGTCCGGCGATGCGTTCGACTCCTCCGCGGGGTCCGTACATTTTTTTGTAGCTGTTGGTTCCGGCATCCCAGACAGCCTTGGCGGGGTAGGGGTAGAGGGGGATGTCGAATTCGGTTTGTCCGTTCGCCATGCGCTTGCCGTTGATTTTGTCCGGGGCCACGCCCTTCTCGCGCCAGGCGATGACCTGGTCCAGCATGTTCGGCAGACTGTTGACCCCGGGGCCCGGTCCATGGCTCATTCCGGGGATGATGTAGAACCGGATATAGGACATGGCCTTTTCCAGGCTCCCTGAAACTTCCACGACCCGCTCATAATAATCCAGGGAGGCATGGAAGGGCACACAGGAATCGGCCGAGCCGGAGACCATGATCAGTTTCCCGCCGTGTTTGTCAAAGCGGCCCAGGTCGGGATTTTCCGCATTGAGGTAGGGACCCAGCGCAGCGGTATAGGTGTCGATGTCCCCGCCGAAATTGATATCGCGGGGGTTTTTGCCGGCGCCGAAAACCCAATTGAAGAGGTAGAGGTGTCCGTGGGCGATGTTGAAGGAGCTGCCGAAGGGAATGCCGCAAAAAATGCGTTCGCCTGTGACGGCATGTCTCGGGCCGTCGAAGAGTTTCCGGAGGGCGGCGGCGTGTTCTTCCGTCAGGGACGGGTCCTTCTGCCTGGCCAGGGCGATCACGGATTCAATGTCCTTTCCGGTATAGCGTGGATCGGAGACCAGTTTGCCCGCGGTGGCGGGAATTTCCCGGGGGGCCATGTATTCATTTCCCGCGGCAATGATGTTGTTTTGCTGGGATTCGGTGAACGGGCACTTGCTGAGAATCTGGTCGTTCCACAAAAAGTAGGCGTGAAGCGGGGTGCGGCAGTGTGCCGGGATATTGGCCACGATCCCGTCGTAGTCGTCGGGATAGCGTTGCGCTTCCTGGAGTGCCTGCTGGCCGCCGGTGGAGCCGCCATTGAAATAAGAAAAATCCGCATCCCTGCCATAGCCGGCCCTGATGAACTGTTTGGCGGTGGTGGTCATCAGGTGCGTGGCGCGGAAGCCGAAATCCTTCCAGACCTCGGGATTGTTGTTTCCGGAAGCGGCGCTGGGCGCGGTTCCCATGTCCGTAGTGGCCACGGCGTAGCCGGCGGTGAGCGGGACTGCGAAGCTGCCGGGATTGATCCGTCCGGCGGCCCCCCCGTTGCCGAGGCCGAGGAAGCGGTGGTTCCATTTATCGGAGTCGGGCAGCCAAATTTCCACGTTGATGTTGGAGCCTTTGGCCGGATTGAGCACCAGCTTCACGATGGTTCTCGGGGGAAGATTGTTGAGCGATTTTCCGTCCTTGAGGGTCTTGGTCGGTTCCGTTTCCCGTTCCACGGAAGTGATGGTGCCGGCGTCGATGGCCAGCTTCGCCAGCACCGCGGCCCGCTCCGTGTCCGATGGCGGCTCCGCCAGTGCGGCAAGCACGGCGAACATCTGGAGCATCGCAACTGCGCCCACCCGGCAAAGGATCGTGCGGAACCGGCATGCCCGAAGGTGCCGGGCAGTGGAATATCCTGCGGGGCGGAAAAAGTTCCGATCTGTTCCCCGGGCGGTTGGGATGGTGTTCATGATGGGGCCGAACCATCCCGTATAGTGAAAGGTTCTGTTGGATGCAATGTTGCCGTAGGCTGGAACGATTCAGTTTTAACCACAGATTTCGCAGATGAACGCTGATAGATGCCTTGGCAGTTGCCAGTAACGGGCGACCTGTTACAACGGTAGCCGTGTCTGATTATGCATTTGAAGTCATGGGGGTCGGTTCGCCGATCATGGATCTTTTGGCCTTGGTGGACGACTCGGTCCTTGTCTCCGTAGGCGGGGCCAAAGGGGGCATGGAAATGATGGATGCGGCCACGATGGACCGCTGGATAGAGGCCCTTCCCGGCCAGGTGGTGACCGTTCCCGGGGGATCGGCATCGAACACCGTGGGAGCTATGGCCCGTTTGGGTGTCAGTGCGGCCCTGTTGGGCAAGTTGGGGGATGACGAAACCTCGCGCCATTACTCGGAAAAATTCCTTTCCCTGGGAGGTTCCAGTGCCCGGTTCAAGGTGGGCAAAGGCCGCAATGCCCGCTGTCTGTCCCTGGTGACCCCGGATTCCCAGCGGACCATGCGGACCGACCTCGGTGCCGCGGCCACGCTTTCGCCCGACGAGATCCTGCCGGCAGATTTTGTCGGGGTGAGGCACGTGCACATCGAAGGTTATGTGCTTTTCAACCGCGACCTGTTCGTGCGGGTGTTGAAGCTGGCCAAGGCGGTCGGCTGCACGGTCAGCCTGGACCTGGCCTCGTTCGAGGTTGTGGGTGCGGCCAAGGACATCCTGCCGACGCTGCTGAAGGAGCATGTGGATATTGTTTTTGCCAACGAGGATGAGTCATCGGCGTTTTTCGGGAAGACGGAGGATTACCGTTCCCATGCCCTGACGTTTTCCGAGTCCTGCCGGATTGCCGCGGTCAAGGTGGGCAAGAAGGGGGCGCATGTGGCGTCCGAGGGGAAGATCCACGATGTGGCGCCCTTGTTGGTGGAAAAGCCCGTGGACACCACCGGGGCGGGGGACCTTTGGGCCGCCGGATTTCTGACCGGCTGGCTGAGGGGGCACGACCTGCCCCAGTGCGGGAGATACGGCTCGATCCTCGGTGCGGAAATTGTCCGGGTGCTGGGCGCGGCGATCCCCGAAGAGCGCTGGCCGGAAATCAAGAAGCACTTCTAGCCCGGCACGGGTTTGTGCCGGGAGTATTAAGTCTTAAGTTTGTAAGTTTTAAGCGGGGGACATGAGACCCTGCTTGCCAGTGGACATCCGGGACTTAAAACCTAATACTTTAAACTTAAAACTTTTATGAACCCATCCACCAAAGTCATTGCCATCGACCTGGGCGCGGAGAGCGGCCGGGTGATTGTGGGAGAATTCCAGAACGGGCGCCTGGATCTCCACGAAATCCACCGTTTCCCCACCGTCAATTATTCGAGGGACGGGCACTGGTTCTGGGACATCGGGAAGATCGAATTGTCGATCCATGAGGGGTTGCGGCAGGCCTTCGCCCGTTTCGGGCAGATTGATTCAATCGGGATCGACACCTGGGGAGTGGATTACGTATTGATCGACAAAGAGGGCAAGCCTCTGCGGGATCCGTATTGTTACCGGGATCCGCGAACCGAGGGATTGCCGGAAAAGGTGGACGGGCAGGTGGGTTCGGTTTACCGCCGGAGCGGGGTGCGCCCGATGGTTTTCAACACCCTGTTCCAGTTTGTTGCGGAAAAGCGCGATCATGGGCCGGATCTCGAGCGTGCGGAGCGCCTGCTGACGATTCCCGACTACCTGCATTTCCGTCTGGGTGGTGAGGCGGCCAACGAATGGACGAATGCGAGCACGACGGGCATGACGTTGCCGGGGGCCCGGGCCTGGGACACCGAGTTGCTGCACGACCTGGGATTGCCGACCCGTCTCCTCATGACTCCCACGCCTTCCGGTAAAACCACGGGCAGCCTCAAGGAGGAACTGGCGAAATCCCTGGGTTACACGGGTTCGTCACTTCCCCGGATCATCCTCCCGGGCAGCCATGACACCGCCAGTGCCGTCGCGGCGGTCCCGGCAGACTTCCACAAGGCCTGTTTCATCAGTTCCGGAACGTGGTCGCTGATGGGGGTGGTTTCGGACAAGCCCATCACGGGCAAGGAAGCCGAGGCCGCCCAGATCAGCAACGAAGTGGCCTGGGATGGGCGTTTCCGTCCGTTGAAAAATATCATCGGCCTGTGGCTGGTGCAGAATTGCCGCAGGGCATTCGCCGAGGCCGGCCGGGAATATGATTACAGCACGCTGACCCAGCTCGCGCGCGAGGCGGCTTCGCCCGCCAAGCCGCTGGACGCGGACGATCCGCGTTTTACCCCGATGTGCACACCGCAGGACACCATGCCTGCGCGGATCTGTGGCTGGTACAAGGAGAAGGGACTGCGGGTTCCGGAGACCGATGGGGAGATTGTGCGGGCCGCCCTCGAGGGATTGGCCGATGCCTATCGCCAAACGCTGGAGTCCTTTGAGAAACTGACGGGCCGGAATTATTCGCAGATCAGCATGGTGGGCGGCGGAAGTAAAAACGCGCTCCTGTGCGAATTGACAGCGAAAGTGACGCGGCGGGAAGTCCTGGCAGGGCCCGATGAGGCCACGGCTATGGGCAACATGCTGGTGCAATTGTACGGACTTGGAGTGGTCCATGCCGGGGAGCCGATGCGGGAAGTGGTCAAGGCTTCGTCGGAGTTCCGGGTTTATCCGGGGCGGTGAAAAATTCTTGAACAGAAGGTAATCCGCCTGAGGCGAATAACAGAGCAAGGCAGGGGGTCGGGGGGCGTTGGGTTGGAAATCGTTCTCTTACTCGTACTCGCTCTCGTTCTCTCCTAAAATAGAGCAAGAGCACGAGAAAGAGTAAGAGAACGAGGGGGGAAGTAATTACCGGGAAGCCTCAAAAAAGAGGTAGAGGGGATTTTCGTCGATTTCGACTTTGAGTTGGCGTCCACCTGTTTGGGCGATTTCCGGATGGACCGGGGACTGGGTGGAGAAGGGCATGCGCTGGGCGTCCCGAAGTTTTCCTGGGATGTTGTCCAATGTCGTTGAAAAGGATTTCCCTTCGCCGGTCGGCGACCAGGCCACCCAGATGATTCCGTTCGACTCGTTGCGGTATTCCTGGACCCGGAGGCGTCCGGGTTCATTGGCCACGATCTTTTGGAAATGATAATCCCCAAGCACGTTTTTCAGGTGGGAGAGGGCATGGTAGGAGGGTTTGGGCTGGAAATTCCGCGTGATGCCCGAGCTGGCGTGGAGGCCGGGTTGGTCCTTGTCGTCGAAGAAGTAGATGTAGGCCCGCTCGACCGGCATGGAGGAAAACACGAGCAGGGAACGCACGAGCCACTGGGCCTGCCGCGTGTCGGTGACCCCGACCCACCTGGCGAAATCACCGGTCTTGGGTGCGGGCTGGGTGGAACTGTCGTAGCCAAATTCCGTGATCCAAACCGGTTTGCCGGGCGCGTGTTCATCGCGCCAGCGGCAGAGGGCTTCGATGTCCCGGAGGTAATGGGGCAATTGGGGGTCCTCTGGAAAGCTGCGACGCCACGTCGGCCAGTTTTCCAATTGGGCGTAGGTGTGGACCGTGAGGACATCGAACAGGCAGGTGCAGTCCGCCAGGCAGTCCACACTTTTGTCATAGGCCCCGCTTTTCCCGGTGGTCAGGTTGCAGGTGGCGATTTTGAGGTGGGGATCGCCTGCGCGAATGCCGGACGCCATTGATTTGAAGAGCAGGGTATAATCGGCATCGCTCCATTTGCCCGGCTCATTGCCTATTTCGACGGACTCCACAAGTTTGCGCGCTCCGGAGGGGCCGAATTCCCGGGCAAAGTCCTTCCCGTAGGCGAAGGTGTCGGTTTCGATATTCTTCCACTTCTCCCTTTTGACCGATTCGAACATCAGGCAGGCGTTGATGTTCCAGTCTTTCTTGAGCCATGAGCCGTAGGTGTGGTTCCAATCGACCCCGTTTTTGGCGCGGGGGAACTCCGGGAGAACGGAGGTGTCGCCGCCCAGATCCCATTCGACCGGGTGGTAGTCACGGACCTGTCCACAGACGGGCCGGTACAAATCCGGTTTGAATTGTACCGTGTGTCCGTTGATGCCTATGAAATGGCGCATCGGGGGAGGTGGGGCGTCGACGGCAGAGGCAGTATGGGAAAGGGCGGCCCATAAGACGATGGCGAGGAAGGGGAAAGGCCTCCACGAACTCACGTTCGTGGCTACGTGGGGAAAGGCACCGCGATGGGCCATCGCGGCTACAAGGGGAGATGCGGGGAGGCACGGCGGTTCGGAGACCGCCGCTCCTTGGGTGGGGGTCCACGAAC
>Ga0209066_10000054_pt1 | contig 158917 bp, 148 predicted proteins | sample All_14_2_FD_187198 | JGI IMG/M metagenome (GOLD analysis project Ga0209066, IMG submission 187198) | Freshwater microbial communities in response to fracking from Pennsylvania, USA - Allegheny Zone_MetaG_DW_15 (SPAdes) (version 2) ...
CGTCGATGCGGTCCGGGCCGTCGAAGCGCTCGACCGCATGGCGGATGCCCTTGTTGCTGCGGGCGGTGGCGAAGTGGACGGTGCCGACGGGTTTCATCGGGGTTCCGCCACCGGGGCCGACGACCCAGACGACCGAGCGGCGGTTGATCTCGCGGGGGCCTTGGGGGCGAGGGGCAGGCCGGCTGGCCGATGTGCCAGCCGTGGCTCCTTAAATTTCGGCGGACCCTGTCGCCTCGCCCCTTTGGGGGCAGTCGGGCCTTTTTGTGCAGGCAGGTCCACTCGGCTCTTTCTCGGAACGCTGAGGCTTGGCGCCTTCAGCGTCCCCGGACCGGGCCGAGTGGACAGCTATTGAGCGGTTTCGGCTAGAGGGACCGGGTGCTGAAGTACCAGTCCTTGTAGTCGTAGCCCTGATCGGCGCGCGCGTCGGCCTCGGCGGAGGTCTTCGGCGGGGGGACGATCACCGGCTCGCCGGGACGCCAGTTCTCGGGCGTGGCGACGCGGTGCTCGTCCGACGTCTGGAGCGCCTGCAGAAGGCGGACAAACTCATCGACGCTGCGTCCGTTGCTCATCGGATAGTAGACCATGGCGCGAAGCACGCCTTCCGGGTCGATGACGAAGGTCGCGCGAACCGCCGAGGTGTCTCCGGCGCCGGGATGGATCATCCCGTAGGCCCTGGCGACATCCATCTTCAGGTCCTCGATGATCGGGAAGGGGATGGTGACGCCGAAGGTCTGCTGGATGTTGCGCACCCAGGCCATGTGCGAGAACAGGCTGTCGATGGACAGGCCCAGCAGGTCGCAGTTGAGGTCCTTGAAGCGGTCGGCGGCCCTGGCGAAGGCGATGAATTCCGTGGTGCAGACCGGCGTGAAGTCGGCGGGGTGGGAGAAGAGGATCAGCCACTTGCCCTTGTAGTCGGCAAGGGCGCGGTCGCCGTGGGTGGTGCGGGCCTGGAAGGCGGGCGCGGGCTCATTGATCCGCGGCAGGGCGCAGGGTTGGTCGGTCATCGGGTCTCTCCGTTTCTTGTGTATGCGTAATTGCGCATATAAGAACGTATAGAGCCAATCGATATTATTGATGTCGCCAATAGGCGCTCTCTATCCTTACGGGGCGAGGCGGGGCGGGGCGCCGGGTTCAGCGGGCCGGGGCCGTGTCCTTGAAGAGGCGGCGTCCCAGCCACAACGCCACGGAGACAAGCAGGATCAGGACGGGGACCTCGACCAGGGGGCCGATGACGGCGGCGAAGGCGACGGGCGACGCCAGGCCGAAGGCGGCGATGGCGACGGCGATGGCCAGTTCGAAATTGTTCGAGGCCGCCGTGAAGGCCAGGGCGGTGGTGCGCGGATAGTCCGCCTGGATCAGCCGCCCCATCAGGAAGCTGACCCCGAACATGATCAGGAAGTAGAGGGTCAGCGGCAAGGCGATGCGCAGGGCGTCCAGCGGCAGGGCCACCACCTCGCCGCCCTTCAGGCTGAACATGGCGACGATGGTGAACAGCAGGGCGACCAGGGTGATCGGGCCGATGCGCGGCAGGAACCGGCCTTCATACCAGGCCGCGCCCTTGCTCCCGATCAGCAGCCGGCGGGTCAGGAAGCCGGCGAGGAAGGGCAGGCCCAGATAGATCAGCACGGCCCCGGCGACGGTCCAGAAGCTGACCGCGACGACGCTGCCTTCCAGTCCGAAGAGGGGCGGCAGGACGGATAGGAAAAACCAGGCGTAGAGGCTGAAGAACAGGATCTGGAAGATCGAGTTGAAGGCGACCAGGCCGGCCACATACTGACTGTCGCCGCGCGCCAGCTCGTTCCAGACCAGCACCATGGCGATGCAGCGGGCCAGACCGATCAGGATGACCCCGGTCATGTATTCAGGCTGATCGCGCAGGAAGATCACCGCCAGGGCGAACATCAGGACCGGCCCCAGCACCCAGTTCTGGAACAGGGACAGAAGCAGGACCCGCTTGTCGGCGAACACCTCCGGCAGGGCCTCGTAGCGGACCTTGGCCAGGGGCGGATACATCATCAGGATCAGGCCGATGGCGATCGGGATGTTGGTCGTGCCGATCGACAGTCCGTCCAGCCAGGCCGCCAGGCCGGGGACCAGCGCGCCGAGGCCGACGCCGAGCGCCATGGCGGCGAAGATCCACAGGGTCAGCCAGCGGTCGAGGAAGGACAGCCGGCGCGGCGGCCGGCCAGCGTCGGTGACGGGCGTGTCGGTCATCAGCGGAGTCTCCGGCCTTCGGGGTCGATCAGCACCTCGCCGTCTTCCTTGACGAAGGGCTTGAGGCCGGTCTCCGGCAGGAGGTCGAGCACGGCCTCCGACGGGCGGCACAGGCGCACGCCCCTCGGCGTCACGACGATTGGGCGGTTGAGGAGGACCGGGTGGGCCTCGATCGCATCGAGACGCTGCGCGTCGCTGATCGCCGGATCGCCCAGCCCCAGCTCGGCGAAGGGCGTTCCCTTTTCGCGGAGGACATCGCGCAGCGGCAGGCCCATGCGCTCCACCAGGGTCTGGACCATGGCGCGGCTGGGCGGCGTCTTCAGATACTCGATGACATGCGGCTCGATCCCGACATGGCGGATCAGGGCCAGGGTGTTGCGCGACGTCCCGCAGGCGGGATTGTGGTAGATGATGACGTCCATGGTCCCTCAGGCGCAGGGCGAGAGTTTGGCGATCAGGGGTTCGCAAAGGTCGGCGCGGCCCTGGCAACAGTCCTTCAGCAGAAACAGCATCAGGGCGCCCAGCCGGTCGAGATCGGCGCGATAGATGATCGAGCGGCTGCGTCGCTCGGCGGTGATCAGCCCGGCCCGCGACAGCACCCCCAGATGGGCGGACATGGTGTTGGCGGGCACGGCCAGCTGGTTGGCGATTTCGCCGGCGGCGAGCCCCTCGGGCTCATGCCGCACCAGCAGGCGAAAACTCTCCAGCCGCGTCCCCTGCGCAAGCGCGGCGAGAGCGAGGATGGCGGATTCGGTTTCCATAATTCCAGGATAATGGAATCGTTATTGGTGACAAGGCGGAAGATGGCGCCATGTCGCGCCCGTCCGCCAAAGGTCTCAGATCGCCTCGCGCAACATCGTCAGGGCCATGGCCACCGCCGCCAGCTGGACGTCGATGCGGTCCGGGCCGTCGAAGCGCTCGACCGCATGGCGGATGCCCTTGTTGCTGCGGGCGGTGGCGAAGTGGACGGTGCCGACGGGTTTCATCGGGGTTCCGCCGCCGGGGCCGGCGACGCCGGTGATGGCGACGGAGATGTGGGCGCTGGAGGCGTTCAGGGCGCCTTCAGCCATCATCCGGGCGACCGGCTCGGAGACGGCGCCGTGGTCGGCCAGCAGGTCGCCGGGGACGCCCAGCATCTCCTGCTTGGCGCGGTTGCTGTAGGTGATGAAGCCGCGCTCCAGCACGTCGGAGGCGCCGGGGATGGTGCAGAGGGCGCCGGAGACCAGGCCGCCGGTGCAGCTTTCGGCGGTGACGATGCGCAGGGAGCGGTCGCGGCATTCCTCGAGCAGCAGGCGGGCCAGGGTCTGGATTTCCAAGGGGAACATGGCGGGGCGGCTCCGGCGCGGCTGTGAGGTGTGGGCGTTAGTGTAGACCGTTTGCCGGGCAGGGGAACGGTATCCATGGGTTGCTGACTCGGCCTAGAGTGGCGGGCTCAAGCCGACCCGGACCCCCTTTGATGACCGACGCCGCCGCTCACGCCACGACGCCCGGGGAGGGCGCGCGCCAGACCCTGCCGTGGATCTATGTGCTGGCCGTGTTCTGCGGGGCGGCGCTGGTGTTCATGGTCCAGCCGATGGTGGCGCGGCTGGTGCTGCCGACGCTGGGGGGATCGCCGCAGGTGTGGAACACCAGCATGGCGTTTTTCCAGGCGGCGCTGCTGGTCGGCTATGGCTATGCGCATCTGCTGCAGAAGGTGGACCGGGCGGGGCGGCAGATCGTCATCCATCTGGGCGTGCTGGCGCTGGCCGCGGTGTTCCTGCCGCTGCGGATCACCGGGATGTTCGGCGAGCCGGGGACGACGCCGCCGGCCCTGTGGCTGGTGGCGGTGCTGACGGTGTCGATCGGGGCGCCGTTCGCGGCCCTGTCGGCGACCGCGCCGCTGGTCCAGGCCTGGTACGCCAAGGTGCAGGCGCGAGCGGGGGGACAGCGCGGCGGGCCGGAGCCCTGGGCCCTGTATGCGGCGAGCAATCTGGGCAGTCTGCTGGCGCTCTTGGCCTATCCGGTGCTGATCGAGCCGACCCTGGCGCTGGGCGACCAGCGGTGGGGGTGGAGCGGGCTGTATCTGGCCTTTGTCGGGGTGATGGCGGTGCTGGCGCTGAAGCTGCGGCGGCAGGATGGCGGGGCGGCGGCGGCTGAGCCGGTTGCGGCTGTGGCGGTCGCGGCGCCTGTTGGCGGCGTCTGGCTGCAGCGGCTGATCTGGGTGGCGCTGGCGGCGCTGCCGTCCAGCCTGATGCTGGGGGTGACGGCGCATCTGAGCACCGATGTGGCCAGCGCGCCCTTTCTGTGGGTGGCGCCGCTGTCGCTGTATCTGCTGACCTTCATCATCGCCTTCCAGACCAGGCCGGCGATCGCACCCGGGCCGGCGCGGGTGATGATGTCGGTGGCCCTGATCGTGACGGTGACGACCCTGCCGTTCGGCTCGCCCAATGTGCTGGCGACCATCGCCATCCATCTGGCGACCTTCTTCCTCTGTTCGCTGGTCTGTCATCAGGCGCTGGTGGCCCGGCGGCCGGACCCGGCGCGGCTGACGGAATTCTATCTGTGCATGTCGGTCGGCGGGGTGGTCGGCGGGGCGTTCAACGCCTTTGTCGCGCCGGTGGCGTTCAACAGCGTGGTCGAATACGGGGCGGTGCTGTGCCTCTGCGCCCTGGTGCGGCCGTGGGCGCCGTGGCGGCCAAGCCGGCGGGAGCAGCTGTACCTGGGCGTCGCCGTGGCCGGGGCGGCGCTGGCGCTGATCGCGGTGTCGGGGCCGGCGTGGCGGCTGCTCAGCGGCATCGCGGTGCTGGGCGGCGATACGGGGGATGCTGTGCGGGTGCTGGCCTCGGTCGGGGTGGTGGCGATCGCCGTGGCGGCGGTGATGGTGCGGGAGAAGGGCTGGTGGTTCTTTGGCTGTATCGTGCTGCTGGGGCTGGTGGCCAACAGGGTCAATCCCAGCGCCGAGGCCTATGAGAGCCGGCGCAGCTTCTTTGGGGTGGTGCATCTGACGCACTATGAGGTGCCGGAGATGGGCGGCGATGTGCGGGTGTTCAGCCATGGCACGACCCTGCACGGGGCCCAGGCGCTGGACCCCCGCTATCGCTGCCGGCCGCTGACCTACTATGCGCCGGAGACGGCGATCGGGCAGGTGTTTGCCGATGTGCAGGCGCGGAAGGGGGCGGTGAACATCGCCGCCGTCGGGCTGGGAACCGGGGCGGTCAGCGCCTATGTGCGGCCGGGCGACCGGATGACCTTCTTCGAGATCGACCCGCAGGTGGTGGCCATCGCCAGTGATCCGAAGATCTTCAGCTATACCAGTGAATGCACCAAGGGGCCGGTCAGCTATGTGCTGGGCGATGCGCGGCTGACCCTGGAGAAGCAGCCGGCGGGGCAGTACGACATCCTGCTGATCGACGCCTTCTCGTCAGACGCCATTCCGGCCCATCTGCTGACGGTGGAGGCGATGAAGGGCTATCTGGCGCGGATCAAGCCGGACGGGGTGGTCATCCTGCATCTGTCGAACCGGCATCTGGAGCTGGTCTTCCCGGCGGCCTCGGCGGCGCGGGCGGCGGGGGGATATGCGCTGTTCCAGCCGTATCAGGCGTCCCTGGACAGCCCGCTCTACTGGGAGAGCGGCGAGGATGTGATGATCGTCGGGCGCAGCCGCGAGGCGATGGCCGGCTATATCGCCCAGCCGCAGTGGCTGGCGGCGCCGCCGGCGACGGTGCGGCCCTGGACCGATGACTACACCAATCTGGTCGGGGCTCTGGTCGGCAATGTGACGGGGCGGCGGACGACGTGGCAGGCGCAGATGGAAGGCGCCGCAGACTAGGTTGGCACTTCAATCAGGGCGACGGCCTGAGCCGCGAGGCCTTCCTGGCGGCCGGTGAAGCCCATGCCCTCGGTGGTGGTGGCCTTGACGCTGACCTGATCGAGGGCGAGGCCGAGGAGGTCTGCCAGCCGCTGTCGCATGGCGGCGCGGTGGGGTTTGATCTTCGGCCGCTCGCAGATGAGGGTGACGTCGAGGTTGAGGATGCGTCCGCCGCGGGCGGTGACCATGTCGGCGGCGTGCTTGAGGAACAGGTCGGAGGCGGCGCCCTTCCACTGCGGGTCGGTGGGCGGGAAGTGGTCGCCGATGTCGCCTTCGCCCAGGGCGCCGAGCAGGGCGTCGGTGAGGGCGTGAAGCCCGGCGTCGGCGTCGGAATGGCCGATCAGGGTCTGGTCGTGGGCGATCTGCACGCCGCACAGCCAGACCGCCTCGCCGGGGCCCCAGCGGTGGGCGTCGAAGCCCTGGCCGATGCGCATGGTCATGGTCTTTCCGGCCAGCAGTTCAGCCATGGCGAAGTCCTCGGGATAGGTGAGTTTCATCAGGGCGGCGTCGCCCGGGGTGAGGGCGATGCGCCCGCCGTCGGCCTCGACCACGGCGGCGTCGTCGGTCGGCTCGCCCGGGCCGCTCCAGCGGGCGTAGGCGGACTCGAGACGGGCGCGGCGGGCGGCCTGCGGTGTCTGGGCGCGCCAGAGGCACTCGCGGGAGACGGTTTCGGTGGCGCCGTCGGTGACGCGTCGCAGGGTGTCGGCCACGGCGAGGGCGGGGAGGGCGGCGTCCGCGCTTTCGAGGGCGGCCAGCAGGTCTGAGATGTGGGCGGGTTTGAGGAGCGGGCGGGCGGCGTCGTGGACCAGCACCGGGGTGTCGGCGGAGACGCCGAGGGCGGCGAGACCAGCCTGGACCGACAGGGCGCGGGTGGCGCCGCCGGGAACGGTGCGCCAGCCCGGGCGGCCGGCGAGGATCGGCTGGGCGGTGGCCCCGGCGTCGGCGGGAATGACCACCACGCCCTCAGCGACGCCGGCGGCGGTGAAGGCCTCGATCGACCATTGCAGGACGGGCTTTCCAGCCAGCATCCGCCACTGCTTGGCGGGGCCTGATCCGATGCGGGTTCCGGCCCCTGCGGCGACAATGATGGCGGCGAATGTCATGGCCTGTGTCATACGGCCGCGCGGCTCCAAGACCAACCTTTACGGCGCCGCACAATGTGCCTAAAAAGGCAGCGATTGAAGTGAACAAGAAATGGGCAAAATGCTCAGCGTCGGGGATATCAAAGTCGATGGCCGGGTCTGGCTGGCGCCCATGACGGGTGTCTCGGACCTGCCGTTTCGTCGCGCGGCGGCGAAGCTCGGGGCGGCCTATGTCGCCACGGAGATGGTCGCCTGCGCCGAATTCGCCCGGGGCCGGCCCGATATCGTGCGCCGCGCCGCTGTCGGCGAGGGGCTGCCGCTGATGGTGGTTCAACTGGTCGGTCGCGATCCGGAGATGATCCGGGCCGGGGCGCAGATGGCCGCCGCCGCCGGGGCCCAGATCATTGACCTGAATTTCGGCTGTCCGGCCAAGGAAGTGACCGGATCGCTGTCGGGCTCGGCCCTGATGCGCGACCTGGACCTGGCCGAACGGCTGATCGCCTCGGCGGTCGGGGCCGTCGACATTCCGGTGACGGTGAAGATGCGGCTTGGCTGGGATGACGCCAGCCGCAATGCGCCGGAGCTGGCCGTGCGGGCGCAGGCGGCGGGGGTGAAGGCGATCACGGTGCACGGCCGCACCCGCTGTCAGTTCTACAAGGGCGCGGCGGACTGGTCGGCGGTGGCGCAGGTCAAGGCGGCGGTGTCGATCCCGGTGCTGGTCAACGGCGACATCGTCGATACGGCGACCGCCCGGGCCGCGCTGGCGGCCAGCGGGGCGGACGGGGTGATGATCGGACGCGGCGCCTATGGCCGCCCGTGGATCGCCCGGCAGATCGACGCCGAGCTGGACGGCCAGGTCGTGGCCGAGCCGGACATGGAAACGCGGCTGACCATCGCCCTGGAGCACTTCAACGACGCGCTTGGATTCTATGGCGAGCGGCTGGGTCTGAAGATGTTCCGCAAGCATCTGGCCTCCTACATCGATGCGGCGCCTGCGCCGGCGGGGCCGGACGAGCGTCGGGCGGCGCGGGCGCGGCTTTGCCGACTGGAAACCCCGGCCGAGGTCGAGGCGGCGCTGACCGAACTGTGGCTGTCGCCGCAAGAGAGGCTGGCCGCATGAGCCCGCCCGGATCCATTCGCTCGGTCGACGCCGAGATGGAGGCGATGGCCGTCGCGGCAGCCGCCTTCGAGATGAGTCCCGATCCGGCGCTGGTGGTGGATGCCGCCGGCAGGCTGGGGGCGGTCAATGAGGCGGCCGAGCGTCTGTTCGGCCAGGGCCTGGCCCTGCTGGCCAAGGGGCGGTTCCGGTCGGCCCTGCCGGAGGACTCGCCGCTGGTGCGGATGCTGGACCGGGCGCTGGACGAGGGCGCCCGGGTGCGGGAGCACGGGGTCGAGGTCAGTCTGTTTGGCCAGTCGCCGTTTGTCGCCGACGGCGCGGCGACTCCCCTGGGCAATGGCGGGGTGCTGGTCACCCTGCACCTGCGCGGCGGGGCGACCAGTTTCGAGCGGGCGGCCGATCCGTCGGGCCTGAAGTCGGTGGTCGGGCTGGGCCAGATGCTGGCCCATGAGATCAAGAACCCGCTGGCCGGAATCCGCGGGGCGGCGCAACTGCTGAAGGCCGGGGCCGCCGCCGAGGATGCGCCGCTGGCCCAGCTGATCGTCGACGAGACCGAGCGGATCCGCCGGCTGGTCGACCGGATGGAGGCCTTCTCCGACGAGGTCGTGCCGCAGCGCACGGCGGTCAATATCCATGAGGTTCTCGACCGCGTCCGGGCGCTCGTCTCCAATGGCGTGGCCGACGGCCTGAGCATCCGCGACGCCTACGACCCCTCCCTGCCGCCGGTCTGGGGCGACGAGGATCATCTGATCCAGATCTTCCTCAATCTGGTGAAGAACGCCGCCGAGGCCGCCCATTCAAGGCGCGACGGGCGGGGCGCTCTGGTCATCTCCACGGCCTGGCGTCCTGGGGTGAAGGTGCGCGGACCCGACGGCCGGATCCAGAAGGCCGCGCCGATCGAGATCCGGGTGCAGGACAATGGACCGGGCGTGCCCGATGCGGTTCGCGATCACCTGTTCCAGCCCTTTATCACCTCCAAGGCCAATGGCGCCGGGCTCGGCCTGCCGCTGGTCGCCAAGCTGATCGGCGCCCATGGCGGACTGATCGATTTTGAATCGGAACCGGGACGCACCGTGTTCCGCGTCCTGTTGCCTGTCGCGTCGGAGAGCTCCGCCACATGAATCCCGCCAACAAGAAGATCCTGATCGCCGACGACGACAATTCGATCCGTCTGGTGCTCAGTCAGGCGTTCACCCGCCTCGGCTATCAGGTGCGGGCGACGGGCAATGTGACCACCCTGATGAAGTGGGTGGCGGAAGGCGAGGGCGACCTGATCATCACCGATGTGGTGATGCCCGACGAGAATGTGTTCAACGTGCTGCCGCAGATCCGCAAGGACCGGCCCAAGTTGCCGATCATCGTGATGAGCGCCCAGAACACCCTGCTGACGGCGGTCAACGCCGCCGATGCCGGGGCCTATGAGTATGTCTCTAAGCCGTTTGATCTCGACGAGGTGACGGCGGCCGCCAAGCGGGCGCTGTCGCGGCCGGTGGATAGCGAAGCCAGCAAGGCCCAGGCCCGGGCGATGAAGGACGAGCGCCTGCCGCTGATCGGCCGCTCGGCCCCGATGCAGGACGTCTACCGGACCATCGCCCGCCTTGTCGGCGCGGACCTGACGGTGCTGATCCTTGGCGAATCCGGGGCCGGCAAGGAGCTGGTGGCGCGGGCGCTGCATGATCTTGGGCGGCGCCGCGACGGGCGGTTTGTGGTCATCAATCTGGCGGCGGTGCCGCGTGAGCGGGTCGAGACCGAACTGTTCGGGCGAGGCGAGGGCGACCTTGGCAAGCTGGTCGAGGCCGACGGCGGCACCCTGTTCCTCGACGAGATCGGCGACATGCCGCTGGACGCCCAGAGCCGCCTGCTGCGGGTCATCGACGGCGCCGAACCGGCGATCAATCCCAAGACCGGCCGACCGCCGAACGTGCGGCTGATCGCGGCGACCAATCGCGACCTGCGGGGCCTGATCCGTCAGGGACTGTTCCGCGAGGACCTGTTCTTCCGGCTCAATGTCGCGCCTGTGCGCCTGCCGCCGCTGCGCGACCGCACAGAGGACATCCCCGATTTGGCGAGGAGCTTCCTGCTGCGCGCCGCCCGGGAAGGCCTGCCCTCCAAGACGATCGACCAATCGGCCCTGGAGCGGCTGAAGGCTCACAGCTGGCCGGGCAATGTGCGGGAACTGGAAAACCTGATCCGCCGCATCTGCGCCCTCTATGCCGAAGAGCAGATCACCGCGCGGATCATCGAGCGCGAACTTCAGGAGCAGGCGCCGGTGGCCGCGGGCGAAGAGGGGCCGGTGACCCTGTCGACCCTGATCGAGCGGCATCTGGCCAGCTATTTCGCCGATCAGCCGGACGGCGTGCCGCCGCCGGGGCTGTATGACCGGATCCTGGAGGAGGTCGAGCGACCGCTGATCCGGCTGACCCTGGCGGCGACGCGGGGCAATCAGGTGCGGGCCGCCGATATCCTCGGTCTGAACCGCAACACCCTGCGCAAGAAGATCGTTGATCTGGGCGTCGAACTGACGCGCGGAAAGCGCTGACGTATCCGGGCCACATATGTGTTGAGTATTTAGCACATATGGCTTTAGGCTGACGGCATGAACGTGGACCTGTCCGCATCTGCCAATCCGGTCTCCGGGACAGTGTCTGTCCCTGGCTGGCGACGCGTTCTGGATTCCCGGTATTTCCTCGGCGGCGCCTTCGCGGTCTGCGCGACCCTGACGGGGCTTGGCGCCTTTCTGGCGACGGCTCCCCCCAGCGGCGAGATGATCGGGCCGGCCAGCCGGACGGTTCTGGCCGTGCTGGGCGTCAATCTGCTGCTGATCCTGGGCATTGCGGTGCTGATCGCCCGAAGGGTCAAGCAGGTGATCAACAGCGGGTCCGGCGACGCCGGCGCCCGCCTCCACCGCCGCTTCCTGCTGCTGTTCGCCATCGCGGCGGTCGCCCCGGCCCTGGTCGTGGCGCTGTTTTCCGGCGCCTTGGTGACCCAGGGGGTCGAGACCTGGTTCAGCCAGCGGGTCCGCACGGTGGTCGAGAAGTCCGGCGTTGTCGCGCGGTCCTATGTCAGCGAACAGAGCGAGCGCATTCGCACCGACATGAACCTGATGGCCGGCGACCTGAACGAGGCGGCGCCCTTCATCCGCACCCGCCCGGTCGCCTTTGGCCATTTCATGGCCACCCAGGCCTCCTATCGCGGGTTTTCCGCCGCCTATATTCTCGACGCCAACGGCCGCATCCTGTCGCGCGCTGAAACCGACAATCCTCCGGCTTTTCTGGCGCCTCCGGCCTCAAGTTATCAGATCGCGGCCGAGGAAATCTCGCTGCGGCCGTTTGAATCGAGCGATCTGTTCCGGGCGCTCTACAGGCTCAAGGGCTTCGACGAGGCGGCGTATCTCTATGTCGTCCGCCCGGTCGATCCGGGCATTCTGGCGCACCTGAGAGAGACCGAGGCGTCGCTGATCGCCTATCGCGATGCGGCCAAGCGGCGGGGGATGGTCCAGGCCGTCTTCGCCCTGAGCTTCCTGGAGACCGCCCTGCTGGTGCTGATCGCCGCCATCTGGCTGGCCATCACCGTCGCCAACCAGATCGCCGTGCCAATCGCCCGGGTGGTTCAGGCGGCGGGCAAGGTCGCCGGCGGGGAGCTGGGGGCGCGGGTGGAAATCGGCAACGAGCCGGAAGATATCGCCGTATTGTCCCGCGCTTTCAACAGTATGGCGGGCGATCTTCAGGCTCAGCAGACGGCGCTGACGGCGGCCAGCGTCGATGCGGAATCGCGCCGGATGTTTATCGAGACCGTGCTGTTGGGCGTCAGCGCCGGGGTGCTGGGCGTCGATGCGGACGGCACGATTTCCGCCTCCAACCGGCAGGCCGCCCGGCTTCTGGGTCTGGACGCGGAAGTCCTGCGGAACCGCAAGCTGACCGAGATCGCGCCGGAACTGGGCCAGGTCTGGGCCGGCGCCCTGGAGACCCGGATCGAGGCCGAGACCGAGGTTGATCTGGTTCGCGGTGAAGAGACGTTGCGGCTGCGCGTGCGGGCCGGGGTGGCCGGCGACGATGGCGTGGTCCTGACCTTTGACGACATCACCCGGCTGGTCACGGCTCAACGCAACGCCGCCTGGAAGGACGTCGCCCGGCGGATCGCCCATGAAATCAAGAACCCGCTGACCCCGATCCAGCTGTCGGCCGAGCGGCTGCGGCGCAAGTACCGCCACGAGATCACCGGCGATCTGGAGACCTTTGATCGCTGCACCGACACCATCATCCGTCAGGTCGGCGATATCGGCCGGATGGTCGACGAATTCAGCGCCTTTGCCCGGATGCCGACGCCGAAGTTCGGATCGCACGATCCGGCGGAACTGTTGCGTCAGGCCGTCTTCGCCCAGCGGGTCGCCAGTCCCGATATCGCCGTCGAGATGGCGGCGCCGCCGGAGGGTCTGGCCCTGACCTGCGATGACCGGATGCTGGCCCAGGCCCTGGCCAATGTGCTGAAAAACGCGGCCGAGGCGATCAGCGGCAAGAACAGCCCCGACGAGAAGGGCCGTATTCTGGCCAGCCTTGTCCACGATGAGCAGGGGTTGAGATTCGTAGTCGAGGACAACGGCATCGGTCTGCCATCCCGGGATCGGGACCGGCTGACCGAGCCCTATGTGACGACGCGGGAGAAGGGCACGGGCCTGGGCCTGGCGATCGTCAAGCGGGTGCTGGAGGAACATGGCGGCGAGCTTGCGCTCTCTGACGCCGTGACCCTCAGCGGCGCCCGCGCCACGTTCAAATTTCCACCGTCGGCGGTGAGTGTTTCGCCGGCGGCCAAGAAGAGTCGAAAGGTGACCAATGGCGTCTGACGTTCTGGTGGTCGATGACGAGGCCGATATCCGCGAACTGGTGGCGGGGATTCTCAGCGATGAGGGTCACGCCGTGCGCACCGCCGCAGACGCCGAACAGGCGCTGGCGGCGATCAGCGCGCGAAAGCCGGCGCTGCTGATCCTTGATATCTGGATGCAGGGCGGCGGCATGGACGGGCTTGAACTGCTCGACATGATCAAGGGGCTGGATGCGGACCTGCCGGTGGTGATGATCAGCGGTCACGGCAACATTGAGACGGCGGTCAGCGCCATCAAGCGCGGCGCCTATGAGTTTCTGGAAAAGCCCTTCAAGTCCGACCGGCTGCTGATGGTGGTCGAGCGGGCGCTGGAATCGGCCAATCTGAAGCGGGAAAACCGTCGTCTGCGGGCCCAGAGCCTGTCGCCGGACGGGCTGATCGGCAAATCGAGCGCCGCCCAGAGCCTGCGCCAGATGGTGGCCAAGGTCGCCCCGGCCAACAGCCGGGTGCTGATCGCCGGACCGCCCGGGTCGGGCAAGGAACTGGTGGCCCGGCTGATCCACGGGGCCAGTCCGCGGGCGAAGGGCGAGTTTGTCGCCATCAGCGCCGCCGGCATGAACCCCGAACGCATGGACATGGAGCTGTTCGGCGAAGAGGGGGAGGGCGGCCGGCCCCGCAAGATCGGGGTGTTCGAACACGCCCACGGCGGCACCCTGTATCTGGACGAAGTCGCCGAGATGCCGCGCGAGACCCAGAGCCGCATCCTGCGGGTGCTGGTCGAGCAGCGGTTCCGGCGCGTCGGCGGCGATACGGATGTGCAGGTCGACGTCCGGGTCATCTCGTCTTCCTCCCGCGATCTGCGTGAGGAGATCGGGGCCGGGCGGTTCCGCGAGGACCTGTTCCACCGTCTGAACGTGGTGCCGATCCGGGTGCCGGGTTTGGCCGAGCGTCGCGATGATGTGCCGGAGCTGATCGACTATTTCATCGACCGGATCGCCGAGACCACCAACCTGCCGCGCCGGCGGCTGGCGGCCGATGCCCTGGCGACCCTGCAGGTGCATGACTGGCCGGGCAATGTTCGCCAGCTGCGCAACAACATCGAGCGGATGATGATCCTGGCGTCCAGCGATCCGTCGGAGGAGATCACCGCCGAGATGCTGCCGTCGGAGGTGTCCAGCGCCGGACAGGCCGGAACCATCGGACCGGAACGGATCATCGCCCTGCCGCTGCGCGAGGCGCGGGAGCTGTTCGAGCGGGAGTATCTGAACGCCCAGATCCTGCGGTTCGGCGGCAATATCAGCCGCACCGCCGCCTTCATCGGCATGGAGCGGTCGGCGCTGCACCGGAAACTGAAATCGCTGGGGCTGAGCAGCGCCCGGCCGACCGAGGAAGAAGCGGTCTGATGTCCAGGCAAGCCTATGTGAACGGGCGGTTCGTGCCGCATGCCCATGCCGTGGTCCATATCGAGGACCGGGGCTATCAGCTGGCGGACGGGGTCTATGAGGTGTGGGCGGTGATGGGCGGCAAGCTGTCCGACGCCGAGGGACACTTCGCCCGTCTGGAGCGGAGCCTGAACGAACTGCGGATCGCCCAGCCGATGAGCCGCAAGGCGCTGGAACTGGTGCTGAAGGATACGCTGCGCCGCAACCGGGTGCGTGAGGGGCTGGTCTATCTGCAGGTCACCCGGGGCGTCGCCCGGCGCGACCACGCCTTTCCGACGACGCCGGTGGAGCCGGCGATCGTGATCACCGCCAAGGCTCTGGACCGGGCGGTGAGCAACGCCAAGGCCGAGGCGGGCGTCGGGGTCATCACCCTGCCGGAAAACCGCTGGGGTCGCTGCGACATCAAGACCGTCGGGCTGTTGCCCAACGCCCTGGCCAAACAGGCCGCCCGCGAGCAGGGGGCGGCGGAGGCCTGGTTTATCGATGGCGAGGGTCTGGTCACCGAGGGGGCCTCCTCCAATGCCTGGATTCTGGACCGGGACGGGGTGCTGCGGACCCGCGACACCGGCGCCAACATTCTGAGGGGGATCACTCGGAGCAGCCTTCTGCAGGTCATCGCCGAGGCGGGACTCACCATCGAGGAACGGGCGTTCACCCCGGCCGAGGCGCTGGAAGCACGGGAGGCCTTCATCACCGGGGCCGGGACCCTGGTGACGCCGGTGACCTCGATCGACGGCAAGCCGGTCGGAAATGGTCACCCCGGAGAGATGGCGCTTCGGCTCCGCGATCTCTATATCCAACACGCCCAGAAAACGGGCATCTGACCAATTGCATCCAGCGCACCGGTTGCCGCGTTATGGCAGCGGGCGTAGATCACCTAGGGTTAGGACGGTATCGATCCTGGCTCGAAAATAGGTGATCGATTCTAGACGCTTAGAGCGGGTGTTCCGCTCTGGATTTAACTTCGTGTGTGGACGGCGCCTCGCCGTACCGATCAAAGAAAGAGGGTAACCCCCCGTGACCGACAAGAAACAGAACCTTCAGGACACCTTCCTCAACAGCGTGCGCAAATCCAAGACGCCCCTGACCATCTTCCTGGTCAACGGCGTAAAGCTGCAGGGTGTGGTCAGCTGGTTCGATAACTTCTGCGTCCTGCTTCGCCGGGATGGACAGAGCCAACTGGTCTACAAGCACGCCATTTCCACCATCATGCCGGCCCAGCCCGTTCAGCTCTACGAGCCGGGTCCCGAGCAGGACGATTGACCCAGAAAACCATCGACCACGCCGTTCCGGTCCAGCACGCCCTGATCATCCATCCGGTGCGGCAGGGCGCGGCTCAGCCCCGGGATCCAGAGGCCCGTCTCGAGGAGGCGGTCGGCCTTGCGCTGGCGCTTGACCTGGAGATCAGCGAGACGCTGACCGTTCCCCTGCGGGGGAAGACCCCGTCCACCCTGTTCGGCAGCGGCAAGGTCGAGGAACTGCGCCTGCTGTGCGAGGTCGAGGAGATCGACGTCGTGGTCATCGATGACCAGCTGACGCCGGTGCAGCAGCGCAATCTGGAGAAGGCCTGGGGGGTCAAGGTGATCGACCGGACCGGTCTGATCCTCGAGATCTTCGCCAGGCGGGCGCGGACGCGGGAAGGCAAGCTGCAGGTCGAACTGGCCAGGCTGGCCTATGAGCGGTCGCGGCTGGTGCGGACCTGGACCCACCTGGAGCGCCAGAGCGGCGGCTTTGGCCGGACCGGGGGCCCCGGGGAAACCCAGATCGAGCTCGACCGGCGCGGCATCGCCGACCGCATCGTCAAGATGAAGAAGGAGCTGGAGGAGGTGCGGCGGACCCGCACCCTGCACCGCTCCGCCCGCCAGAAGGCGCCGTATCCGACCGTGGCCCTGGTCGGCTACACCAACGCCGGCAAGTCGACGCTGTTCAACCGCCTGACCAATGCCGAGGTGGTGGCGCAGGACATGCTGTTCGCCACCCTGGATCCGACCCTGCGCACCGTGAAGCTGCCCGGCGGGCGGCCGGCGATCCTGTCCGATACGGTGGGATTCATCTCCGACCTGCCGCACGAGCTGGTCGAGGCCTTCCGGGCGACGCTGGAGGAGGTGCAGGAGGCCAATGTCATCCTGCATGTTCGCGACATCGCCGGCGATGATTCCGACGCCCAGGCGGCGGATGTGGAGCTGGTGCTGTCCGAGATCGGCGTCGGGCCCGAGGATGAGGACCGGGTGCTGATCGAGGTCTGGAACAAGGTCGATCTGGTTCCGCAAGACGAACGGGATGACCTGGAGGGCGCCGCGCGCCGGGCCGGGGCGATGACGGTGTCGGCGGTGACCGGCGAGGGCTGTGAGGCCCTGCTCAACCGGCTGGCGCTGCTGGTCGACGAGACGCCGGAGATCGACGTCACCCTGGCCGCCAGTGACGGTGAGGCCCTGGCCTGGCTGTATCGCCACGGACGGGTGACCGACCGGCATGATCTGGACGGCGGCGGGATGATCGTGCGGGCCCGGCTTGATGGTCAGGCGCTTGGTCGTTTCGAGCGACTTTTTCCGGCGGCGGACGTTGTCGTTCCATGAAACGCCTTGTTCTCTGCCTTGCGACCGCCCTGACCATGGGCGGCTGCGTCCAGACGCCTGCCGTTGACGCGCCCGTTGCGGTCGCGGCGGCGCCCGCAACGATCAGCTTCAGCGACCTGCTGGCCCGGCCGCGACAGGCGGCTGACCGGCGCATCGCCTACGGGTCTGATCCGCTTCAGTACGGCGAGCTTTGGCTGCCGAAGGGGCCTGTGGACGGTAAGCCCCGGCCGGTGGCGGTGCTGATCCATGGCGGGTGCTGGCAGGCGGACCTGCCGGGGACCGAGCTGATGGACTACATGGCCGCCGACCTTCAGGCGCGCGGCTATGCGGTGTGGAACCTCGAGTACCGGCGCATCGGCCACCCTGGGGGCGGCTATCCGGGGACGTTCCAGGACATCGCGAGGGGCGTCGACTACCTGCGGGCTTTCTCGCGGGAGGACAACCTCGATCTGGACCGTGTGGTGATCATCGGCCATTCGGCGGGCGGGCATCTGGCGACCTGGGCGGCGGCGCGGCGCAATCTGCCGCAGACCAGTCCCCTGTGGTTCGAACTGCCGCTGATTCCGCGCGGGGTGGTCAGTCTGGCCGGGATCCATGACCTGGCCGATTTCCGGGCCAACGGGCCGTCGCGCTGCGGCGGGCCGAAGACGATTGACGATCTGGTGGACGCAACCCGGAGCGGCGATCTCTATGTCGATACCTCGCCGTCGCGGCTGGGACCGACGCCGGTGAATGAAGTTCTGGTCTATGGCGCTCTGGACCCGATCGTTCCCGCCCGGTTCGCTCCGGCCTCAGAGCGGGATGCCGGCCCAAGGGCGAAAACCGAGGTCATCGCCGGAGCCGGGCATTTCGAGCTGATCGATCCGACGTCAGCAGCCTGGAAGACGACCATCGCCCCGGCTGTTGATCGGCTGGCGCGCTAGGCTCTAAGCTTTCTCGGCGGCCTTGGCGGCGTTCCAAAGGCTGTCCATCTCGGCCAGATCGGACTGGTCGGGGGTGCGGCCGTCCTTCGCCAGCTCTGATTCGATGAAGCCGAAGCGGCGGGTGAATTTGGCGTTGGTGGCGCGCAGGGCGTCCTCGGGCTCAAGGTCCAGCTTGCGGGCAAGGTTGGCGACGACGAACAGCAGATCGCCCATCTCCTCGCGCATCTTCGCCCTGTCGCCGGCCTCGATCTCGACCTGAAGCTCGTCGAGTTCCTCATGCAGCTTGGCGATCACCTCGGTGGCCGAGGGCCAGTCGAAGCCGACGCGGGCGGCGCGTTTGGTCAGTTTCACCGCCCGGGTCATGGCCGGCAGACCGGCGGGGACGTCGGCCAGCACGCCGGTCAGGGCCTTACCGGCCCGTTCCTGCGCCTTCATCACTTCCCAGGCCTGAACCTGCTGGGCGGCGGAGCGGTCCCCGGCCTCGGCGAAGACGTGGGGGTGGCGGCGGATCATCTTCTCGACAATGGCGGCGGCGACGTCGTCGAAGCTGAAGGCGCCGGCCTCCTCTGCCATGCGGCTGTGGAAGACCACCTGGAACAGCAGGTCGCCGAGTTCCTCCCGCAGGTCGCCCATGTCGTGGCGCTCGATGGCGTCGGCGACCTCATAGGCCTCTTCCACCGTGTAGGGGGCGATGGTGGCGAAGGTCTGCTCCAGATCCCAGGCGCAGCCGTCCGCCGGATCGCGGAGACGGGCCATGATCGCCAGCAGGCGCTCCAGAGGCGGCAGATTACTCGGCGGGGGAGGAGAGGGCATCGGGGGCTATGGCGACCACGTCTTCGGGCTGGGGCGGGGGAGAGGCGGAGTCCCGTTCGCCAAGCTGGCGAAGAATCTCCTCGTGCTTCTTCTCCGTCAGGGGGTAGCCGATCAGACAGGCGGCGGCCAGCAGGCCGATGATGCCGGGGGCGAAAGCGTACATGGCGCTCAGGCCGGTCATGGAGATGGCGCTGCTGAGGGCGGCGTCATGGCCGTTGAAGCCAAGGGCGCCGAGAATGATCAGACTGACCGAAGCCAGGGCCGAGCCGATCTTCACCGTGCCGGTAAGGATGGCATAGAGCAGGCCGGTGCGGTCCTGTCCCGAGGCCAGGCGTTCCTCATCGCTGTAGTCGGCCATCATCGAGCGAAGCAGCAGGGCGCCAGCGGAGTAGGGGATGCCGGCGGCGACCAGGAAGGGGGCGGCCAGCCAGAAGTTGCCGGCCGGCAGGGTGACCACCGCGAACTGAACCACGGCATAGACCAGACATGCGGCGATCAACGCCTTGGCCTTGCCGACCCGCTTGGCGAGGCGCGTCCAGATCATCGCGCCGATGATGGCGGCGACGAAATAGATCAGCAGCAGGGCCGAGGATTCGACAAAGTTGAACTGCTTGACCCGCATGAAGAAGAAGAAAAACAGGGTGCCGGCGATGCCGGGAGCGAGGCCGGTCAGCAGGTCTGCGGCGAGGATGCGGACCACTGTGGGGCGCTTCAAGAGACGGAAATAGTCGCCGAGGGTGGCGTTGTGCTGTCCAACCCCCTGATGGACCGGCGGCTCCGGAACCCGCCAGAGCGCCAGCATGACCATCAACGGCAGGAGCAGGAGGATGAACCAGCCCTGGCCGTGCAGGATCTGGGTGGCGGAACTGCCCAGCTTGAACATGTCGAGGACGATGGGCATCGCCAGGATCATGATCATGCCGATAACGTTGCCGGTCTGCCAGAAGCCGTAGATCCGGGATCGTTCGTGGTAGGCGGTCGAGAGTTTGGCCGCCCAACTGGTGTGGGCCAGAACGGCGATTGAATATCCGAGATAGACCACCAGCAGCCAAACCCAGAGGTAGAGGTTGGTCACCCCGGGCTTGGCCATGAACAGCATGTAGATGGCCAGCAGCAGCAAGGGCGTGCTGATCGCCATCCAGCCCTTGAATCGGCCGAACGACCACCGGGTGCGGTCAAGAATGGTGCCGAAAATCGGGTCAAAGATGATGTCGATGGCCCGCACGCCGATGAAGGCGAGGCCGACCGCCGCGACGTCGAGGCCGAGCGTCTCGGAATAATAGTGGGGAATCGTGATGACCAGCGGCAGGCCAAAGGCCGCCAGAGGCAGGCAGGGGGCGGCAAACGCCGCAAGAGTCCACGCAGATCGCCGGCCGTCAGCCATGTCGCCTCACTAATCACGTCGGCGTATGTGATCGCCGTTCAGACGATCACACTCTGTCCCGCCGTCGCTGGCAAGTGAATTGGCTGTCAGACACCACGCGATTGTGACCGACTAGGGCCGATCCAGGGACTGTCCGCGGGCGAGGCGCTGGGCAAAGCGGTCGAAGGTCTGTTCGGCGTCGCTCCATGTGCCGGAAGGCCAGGCCCAGCGGATATCGGTCTCATACCAGCTGTAGCTGATCGGGCGGCTGACGCCGTCGGCGGTGGTGACGACGCCGGTGATCGACGCCCCGCCGATGCCGAAGCTTTCGTAGGACAGTCCGGGCTTGTCCGACATCTGCTGCATTGTCGGGCGGTTAGGCACGACGTCCTCAAGCACCAGATCAATGCGGGCGTCCTCAAAGGAAGGCGCAGCGGCGACCTGTCGCGTGACGGTTGAGCGCAGTTCTTCTGCGAGGCGATCGACGTCGCGGGCGCCGTACTCGTCGATCTTGCGCTGCAGCTTGGGGCCGTAGCTGACGGTGACAACCGGATCGGCCGCAAGCGCGGATGTGGCCAGACCGGCGGCGGGCAGGGCCATTACGGCGGCAACGGCGGCGATAATTGCAGATCTCATTGCAGATTCCTCCTCAAACGTCCCTCGACAGATAGATAGGGTATCGCTACGCAACCGCCAGCCCGCTGTTACCTAGTGACAGCGATCCTCAGCCTTGGCAGGGTCTGAGGCTGATTCTGATCTACGGAGAGATTCCATTGAACACCGCTGACATCATCGACGCCGTCGCGTCGAACGACGACAAGCTGACCAAGGCCCAGGCCAAGGCCGTTGTTGACGGCGTTTTCGCCGCCATCCGCGACGCCGCGATCAAGGGTGAAGAAGTTTCCATCCCGGGCTTCGGCAAATTCAAGGTCCAGGACAAGCCGGCCCGCACCGGCCGCAACCCCTCGACCGGCGCGACCATCCAGATCGCCGCCAGCAAGAAGGTTTCCTTCCAGGCCGCCAAGGCCCTGAAGGACGCTCTGGTCTAAACCAGAACGGTCAACCGACGCGCACGCGCCCACGGAGAGCTTCTCTCCGTGGGCGTTTGCGTGTCTGGAGCAGGGGGGTGTCTCCGAAGGCGGCCGCGGCCCGTCATCCCCTGACCCGTGAGGCGCATGAGCCGGCCACGGTGGTGTCCCGCTTTACGGTTTACTGTCCGGAGACGGTGCGCGCGGGCGCCCGGCATCGTCGTGGGGCCGATCGGCTTCGCTCGGCCCGGTTGCCAAGTAACCGTATTCTCGCGAGGGTGGTTAGAAGGTCAGATTCGATGTCGCGCACCAGGAGCGCGAGCCGGCCTTCAGTATTCCCGATGCATGTCTCTGGGGAAGGGCAAAAGCAATCCTATGGGTAATACTCGAATCGGGGTTGCAAGAAACGTATTGGCCAGAACACGGTTCGGCGAATTCAAGACTGCGACATACTGTCCGTGCTTTCAATGCGTCGCCAATTAAAATCTATCTTTAAGACATGCATCCCCATGTTGAGGTGTCGGCGGTCCCGTCGGCCACCCCGTTCGCGATGGCGAACGCAAAGACACCGGGGGAATCAAATCGATGCTGACTCTGTTTTCGAAGGGCGGCAAAACCGCGGACGCTACGCAGGTCATGGAAGCGCTCCGCGCCAACATCATGGTCGCCGACGCCAATCTGAACATCACCTATATGAACCCGGCTGTCCGGGCGTTGCTTGAAGAGAACGAGGCTGACATCCGCAAGGAGTTGCCCAATTTCAGCGCCGCCAAACTGATCGGCAGCAATATTGACGGCTTTCACAAGAACCCCAGTCACCAGCGCGAGATGCTGGCCAGGCTGACCAAGCCCTATGCGGCGTCCATCCGGGTCGGGGAACTGGCCTTTGACCTGCTGGTCACCCCTTTGCGCAGCGGCGACAAGACGACAGGGTTCGTGGTCGAATGGGCGGACGCCAGGGAGCGGCTGCTGAATTTGGATTTCACCGCCCAGATCGCCGCGGTCAGCCGCACCCAACTGATGATCGAATTCACGACCGAGGGCGTGATCGTCGCCGCCAACGACAATTTTCTCAGAGCCATGGGTTACAGTCTGGAGGAAGTCGTCGGCCGCAGGCATGCCATATTCGCTGACGCAACCTATCGAAACAGTCCTGAATACACAGAGTTTCTGGCGCAGCTCGCCCGCGGCGAGGCCCAGACCGGCGAGTTCCATCGCGTTACCAAGAGCGGCGCAGCCATCACCATCCAAGGATCCTACAATCCGATCCTCGATGAGAACGGCAAGGTCGTGAAGATCGTCAAATTTGCCACCGACGTCACCAGGCGCGTCGAGGCCGTGTCCCGCATCGGCGAAGCCCTGACGGCCCTGGCCGAGGGCGATCTCGAACAGAGAATCAATACGGCCTTCATTCCGGAACTGGACAAGCTTCGTGTCGATTTCAACAAGGCGCTGGAGACGCTGCACGGCAGCATGTCGCTGGTGGGGCGATCCGCCAAGGCCATTCGTGTCGGCACTGACGAAATCAGAGCCTCTTCCGACGATCTGTCGAAGCGCACCGAGCAACAGGCCGCCAGCCTGGAAGAAACCGCGGCCGCCCTGGACGAGATCACGGCCACCGTCAAACGCGCTTCCGAGAACGCCAGGCAGGCTTCCGCCGCGGCCTCGGGAACCCGCAGCCAGGTCGAGGAATCCGGCACGGTGATGCGCCAGGCTGTCCAGGCCATGAGCGAGATCGAGCAGAGCTCCGGTCAGATCACCCAGATTATCGGGGTCATCGACGAGATCGCCTTCCAGACCAACCTTCTGGCCCTGAACGCCGGGGTCGAGGCGGCGAGGGCAGGGGACGCCGGGCGCGGTTTCGCAGTCGTCGCCCAGGAAGTCCGGGCCCTGGCCCAGCGCAGCGCCGAGGCGGCAAAGGAGATCAAGACCCTGATCGCCAGCAGCACCGTTCAGGTCGAACGCGGCGTCAAGCTGGTGGGCGACACCGGCCAGGCCCTGTCGCTGATTGTCGACAAGGTCGCCGAGATCGACGGGCTGATTTCGGAAATCGCCACATCGTCCCACGAGCAGGCGACAGGCCTCAATGAGGTCAACGCCGCCGTCAACCAGATGGACCAGGTGACCCAGCAGAACGCCGCCATGGTCGAGCAGGCGACGGCCGCGGCCCATTCCCTGCGTGGAGAGACCAGCACCCTGGCCGAACTGATCGACAAGTTCCGGCTTGGAGAGGTCGAGCGGGCGGCGCCGGTCCGTCGGCCGGCCCCGCCGCCACCGTCGCCGGTTCCCGCGACTCAGGACAAGATCCGGTCGCTGCCTGCCCGACGTTCGGCCGGAGGCGGCAATGCGGCGGTCGCCACTGATGGATGGGAGGAATTCTGATGTCGGAAGTCTCAACAGCCGGCCGGCTGGAACTGATCTCGTTCGAGATAGGCGGCCAGGAATTCTGCATCGATATCAGCGTGGTCAGGGAGATCCGCGGGTGGACGCCGTCGACGGCCATGCCCCAGACGCCGGAATATATCCAGGGGGTGATCAACCTTCGCGGGGCGGTGATGCCGGTGCTGGACCTGCGCAACCGCCTGGGCCTTGGCGTTACCGAGCCGTCGACACGCCATGTCATCGTGGTGGTGCAGTTCGAGGAGCGGATGGTCGGTCTGCTGGTTGATGCGGTGCAGGAAACCTTCCTGGTCGAGACCTCGCTGCTGCAGACCCCGCCGGCGATGGATGCGGCGGGAGAACAGTTCGTCGACGCCATCATTCCGCTGGAGGGGCGCATGCTCAGCCGGCTGGTGGTCAGCGCGCTGATGCCGGGCGGCGCGTCGGCTCTGGCGGCCTGACGACGACGGCGCTGCTGCGGCGACGCTAACGGCTTCCGAGGCGGGGTTCCGTCCCCGCCAGCAGTCGCCCGACATTGGCGCGGTGGCGAACGACGACGTAGAGACCCCCGGCTGCGATCAACAGCTGGAAGGCCAGAGGCTGCCCCAGACCGAACATCAGGGCTACCGCCACGACCGCCGCGACGACAGAGCCCAGCGAAACGATGCGGAAGATCGCGACGACCACGCCGAAACAGGCCAGAGCGCCGATCGCGGCGGGCCATGAGATCGCCAGCAGGACGCCAAGGCCGGTGGCGACGGACTTGCCGCCGGTAAACTTCAACCAGATCGAACGGCTGTGGCCGAGCAGGGCGGCGAGCCCGGCCATGGCCACGACCCAGGGCGCCAGGGTTTGGGCATCCATCGTCGGCGCCGGCGCGAGGGCGGCTGGTCCGACCAGCCAGCGGGCCAGGACGACGGCGGCTGTCCCTTTGAGGACATCGACCAGCAGCACGGCGAGCGCGGGCCATTTGCCGAGGACCCGGAGCGTGTTTGTCGCCCCGACGGACCCCGAGCCGTGCTCGCGAATGTCGAGGCCCTGGAACAGCCTGCCGGCGAGATAGGCGGTGGGGATGGCGCCAAGGAGGTAGGCGGCGGCGAGGGCGGTGGGAGCCGCTGTCCAGAAGGTGATCAAGGGGCGCCTCCATGGGCTTTGGTCGGCAATCTGCACCGCAATGCCTACCTGAAAGTCCGCCTGGGGTGGATAGCGATCCGTACCGGCTGGGGCTGTGACTGGCCACCGTTCAGCTGCGTTTTTGTTTTCCGACTGCGCCGTCAGGCGTGCGAGGCACGTAGAACCGACGCCGAGCAGGCTAAGGCCTCAGGTCTGGAAAATAGTAGGCCAAAGCCGTGGAGTTCACGCCATCTTGGCCGCGCCACCACGACACGGGATAAGACCAGTCGTTCTTCCCGCCAGGATGCTCACGATAGATCGGGTACCCATCGAAGAAGCCCGGATGGGAAGCAGGCTGCAAAATGCCAGCGCAGCCAAGGCAATCGATCACCACGCGGCGTTGATCGGCGCTTCCAGGTACAAAAGGGGCGATCAGCTTGACTAGGTCGTTTGGCCGGCAATTGGCGGCTGCGTTCGCTGCGATGTCCAGGATCCGAAGTAGTGGCTCCTGCGATTGCGGGCGGCTATCTCTGTCAGCAGCCTCGAACTGGGAAAGATCAAAGAGCGCGTAGAGGAGGTTGTCGTGGCGCACGCCACCCCATTTGAACCGCTCAAAACTCAATATGTTGAGGTCTTCTGCCTCGCGGCTGGCGTAGGTCTTACAAATATTGCACGAGCCAGCCGTTGAATCTGGAGAGCGTTCAAACCTGTGCTTCGGTAATCGCAGGATAGCCCCCAGGCTACCCAGAGCTGATCTGAGGTCCAACCTACGTGTTGTGAGGCTGTCGGAGAATGCTCGCGCGACCACGGATGCATCGATACTCGATCTCAGGCGCAGTAGTCGATCGACTAGCTCGTCATGAGTCAACTGTACCGGATCGAACAGATACCCTGCCTGCTTGGCGTAGGCGAAATCTGCCGGTGCCGTGTTCGGCTCGCGCTTCCAGCCTTGCGGGGACCAGTAGGTATCGAAGAGTATCCGTTCGGCCTTCTTGTCGGGCTTCCATGTGGGTTGAGGTTCTATGACCATGGGTTCCGAGATGCTGAGACGTTGCGCGCCTAAGCTGTAGCCCAATGCTCTGAAAGACTCGATGGCCTATTGAGAGCCGAACATGTGCTCCGGCTGAGATGTTCGCGCCGGGGCCTTGCGGCTACGGAGCTTCGGCGGCAACTCCGCCTGCATCCTCCGGCACATCTCCAACGCCTCGCTGAGCCGCTTGTTCTCGACGATGGCGCCCTGATCGACACGCGTGATGCGGTCGAAGGTCCGGTAGGGCAGGGCTAGCCCCTGGTGGCGGACCTCGATGCGGCCGTCCGGGAAGTCGTAGACGGTGACCTTCTTGCGGGGCAGGGCGCGCGTAATCTCGTTCGGCTCGAGGATGAACATCACCCGGTCGTACTGCGCAGTCAGCGAGTTGGTGACCGTGCGCTCGACGCGCCAAGCGAAGCTGCTGTCGAGGTCGTCCTGCGGCGCGAGCGGCCGATGCAGATCCTTGTCGTTCCGAGCCGGCTTTGCGAAGCGCCGGTTGTAGTCGGCCATGAAGGTTGGAAGTAGGGCGTTGCCGGCGTAGATGTCGTTGGCCCCGGCCAGGCGCAACTCCTTCACCAGGCGATCCTGCAGGGTCTTGTGGGCCCGCTCGACCCGGCCCTTGGCCTGCGGGGCGTTGGCGCACAGGATGTCGATGTTCAGCTCGTGCAGGGCGCGGCCGAATTGGGTCATGTCGCCGCCGTTGGCGGCGTCGGTGCGGTTGATCCGGAACACGGAGTGCTTGTCGCTGTAGAGGGCGATCGGCTTGCCGTGATCCTCCAGATAGGTCCGCGTCGCCTGGAAATAGGAGAAGGCGCTCTCGCTGGCGACGAAGCTCAGGTGCATCAGCCGGCTAGTGGCATCGTCCACGAAGACGAGCAGGGTGCATTGCGGGCCGCGATCCTCGAACCACCAGTGCTCGCAGCCATCGACCTAGACCAGCTCGCCGAGACAATCGCGTCGATGTCGGGGCTGGTGGACGCGCGCGACCCGGTCGCGACGGCGGACCCAAATGCCATCCTGGACCATCCACTGGCGAAGCGTCTCCACGCCGACTGGCAGGCCGTGGACCTCGGCCAGCTTCTCGGCCGCCAGTGTCGGCCCGAAATCTTCGTAGCGCTCACGGACGATGGCCAGGCACGTCTGGCGGAAGACCTGACCGTGAGCACGGTTGCTCGGCTTGCCACGTCGCTTGGAGACCAAGGCGTCAGCGCCATGCGCCTGGAAGGCACCAAGCAGCCGATAGACTTGTCGGCGCCCCATGCCCATCAGCGCCGCGGCGTCATCGACGCGCGTGCGGCCGTCAGCCAAGCTGATCAGAATCTGTAGCCGGGAGAGCTCCTTGCGGCTCATCGTTATCACCGTCATCCGCCGTCACCCTCTGTGCCCAAACCGGAGGGAACGCCTGTGACATTCCAATCGGTGAGGCCGGTGACATCTCTATCGGTGATCTACACACTTAATGCGCCTAAGATATATTATCGGAAATATGATGGCGCGGTCGGTGTTCAGTTATGGACCGGATCAGCACCAAATCGGGCGTCTCCAACAGAGTCTCCATCTGCAGAAGCGGCCCTGATGTATAGGCGCGTGCTTCGCCTGCCGTCCGAAAACCTAATGCGTACAGCGCGTTGAGACGAGATTTTCCGGCGGACGTTCGCCCCACGACATGCATCGCGCCGGCCGCATCGGCATGCGCAAGCCTCACGCGGTCAAGGCACTGGCTCAGGCCCTGTCCGGCATGAGCCGGATCGACGACCAGTCGGTTGATGGACCCGATCGGGCCTTCAAGGTCGGGCAGCACGCCGGTGTAGACCTCGGCGTTCGGGGTCTCGGCCAGGGATTGAACCAGCGACAGGCGCGCGGCGGCGACCACCTTGCCGGCGTGGAGAATGGCCCAGTGCAGACTATCGGCGTCCTCGGGATCTTCCCAACGCTCCGGCGCCGCAAAATCACGCACGCGGGATTTCCAGGCCAGGCCACGCAGCCGGAAGGTTTCTTCCATTTGCGCCGGCTCTAGATGAGCGATCAAACTGTAGTCCTGTGAGAGCCCGTGCATGCGCTTTGAACAATCGCCCGATCCATCGAATGGGTCTGACGCCTTAAGGGACGAGCGTCGGCGGGCGGTATCCATTTGGGGGGAACATGTTCCGCTGGTCGGAGCGGCTGCAGCCGCGGGGTGCGGTCGATGACTCGCGGCTCGCCGGCCCTGACCCAGTTTGGACTGCTGGCCCCTGACGGATCGATCCGGGAGGATGCCGACGGCTTTCTGGCCGCGATCAGCCCGCTGGATCGCTTGAACCTCGTTGAACTGGCCCGCACCAGCCCGCAAGCCACCAGCTATGAGGTGGTGGACAGTCGGGACCGGGCCGGGACGGTGGTGGCTGTCGCCTGCCTGAGACAGGCGCGCGGATGGCGGCTGCGCGGGATTTCCCCAACGGCGCAAGGACCGGCGGAGGCGGTGGCGGTTTGCCGGCTTTCGACGGCGGGCGTCCAGAAGCGCCTGAAGGACTTCGGCGCCGCGTTTGGGCTGTCGCCGGCCGTGTTGCGAATGCTGGCCGCCCTCTATGAGCACTGCGATGTCCGGGAAGCCGCGGCCGCCGCCGGGATCAGCTTCAACACCGCGCGGGAATATCTGGCCGAAGCGCGGGCGGCGGTCTGGGCCCCCAACCTCCCCCGTTTGATCACCTGGGCGGGCGTCGGGTCGTTTGCCGGCGATTCGAGCGGTGAGAGCGACCATCCGGTGGGCGAGCTGTTTTCCCTGTCGGACCGCCAGCGGCGGCTGGCGGGGCTGATCGCCGACGGGGCGAGCCGGGGCGAGGCGGCCGCGTCCCTCGGCATTTCGGAGGCCGTGGCCAAGAAGGAACTTGCGGCGGTCTATACCGCGACGGGGGTCTTCAACGCCGTCGGACTGGCCAGGATGTTCGCGGAGCTGCGCGGGCTGGCCATCGTCACCCGGGCAGATGGCGGAGCGCCGGAGCCCTACCCGCCGCCGCCAAGCCGAAGCCTGATTGTGACCCGTGAAGACGGCCGGCGGATCGCGGTCAGCGACTATGGGCCGATCGGCGCCCGGCCGGTCATCATCCTGCACAACACCATGAACTGCCGTGGCATCGACCGGTCTCTGGTGACCGCGCTGCAGAGCGCCGGCTACCGGCCGGTCTCGAACGATCGTCCGGGCTACGGCGACACCGATACGCCGTCAGGATCCCGCCAGGGCCAGGCCTATCTCGATGTCTGTGCCAGCGACATCGCGCGGATCTGTCAGGCGATGGGATGGGACACGGTGCGGATCATTGCCCATGGACCGGTGCATGTGGCCCTGGCCCTGTATCGCGCCCTCCCCCATCTGATCGAGCAGGTGGTGGTCGACGCCCCCGAGCCCGACTCCGCCCATGGCGAGACGTCACCCGGGATGCTGAGCGAAATGAAGCGGCAGTTCGCGCGGCGTCCGTGGGCCGTCGCCTCGGTGGTGAAGATCCTCAGCGCCCTGGCCAGCTACGAACGGGTCTCCGCCTTCATGCGCGACTGGACAGCGACGAGTCCCGCCGACGCCCGGGCCATGGCCGACCCGGCGCTGATGATGGACTTCTACCGAAAGCTCATCCCATTCCGGAAAGGTCGTATCGAAGGCTTTGTTTGTGAACAGGTTTTGCAGGCGACCATGGGCAAGCCGGAGACGGTTCCGGGGACGACCGGGATCACCATGATCCTCGGCCAGACCGACTTCATGCATGATGCCGATGAGACGCTTGCCTACTGGCGGGACGTGCTGCCGGACGCGCGGTTTGTGAAGCTCGCCGACGCGGGGCGGTTCATCTCCTACACCCACCCGGAAGCGCTGGTGGCGGCGTTGAGGTAAGGCCGTATCTCTAGATGGCGCTGGTGAAGCTCATACCGTCGAAGGCCGGCTCGACGTTGTCCGGAAGTTCAGCGCGCAAGCGATTGAAATCCATGTCGATATGCATGTTGGTCAGAATGGCGCGGCGCGGCTGGACGCGGTCGATCCATTCGAGGGTTCGCGCCAGATGGGCGTGGGTCGGATGGGGCGTGTAGCGCAGGGCGTCGACGACCCAGGTGTCGATGCCCTCGAGGGCGTCAAAGGCCGACTCCGGCAGGCCGTTGACGTCCGGCGAATAGGCTACGTCGCCGATGCGAAAGCCCAGTGAGCGAATCTCGCCGTGCTCCTGGTCGAAGGCGATGGCCGGGATCGGGCCTGAAGGGCCGTCGACCTCGAAGCGGACGCCAAGGCCCGGCATGGGCCTCAAGTCGCAGATGGCCGGATAGCCGCCGTGGCTGTGGAAGATGTAGTTGAAGCGATGGTCCAGCCGGGCCCAGGTTGCGTCATCCATCCAGGCCGGAATGCGGGCGCGCTGGTTGAGGGCAAAGGCGCGGACGTCGTCGAGGCCATGGGTCTGGTCGGCGTGATCGTGGGTGAATAGAAGGCCGTCAAGACGTTGAATTGTAGCGCTTATCGCCTGTTCCCGGAAGTCCGGAGAGGTGTCGATGACCACCGTGGTCGGGGCCGGTGCGTCCTCGCCGTGACGGCGGACCAGCATGGAGCAGCGGCGGCGGCGGTTGCGCGGCTCGGCCGGATCGCAGACCCCCCAATTGCCGTCGGCGCGCGGGACGCCGCCGGACGATCCGCAGCCGAGGATGGTGAATTCCAGATGGTCGCTCATGGGCGCGGAATCCGGTCGAACAGGGCGAAGAAGGCGTCCTCGGTGCGCTGTTCGGCGTCGGCAATCGACCAGTCGCGGATGGCGGCCAGTTTCTCAAGGATATGAGGTAGATACGCCGGTTCGTTACGACGACCGCGCATCGGTACGGGGGCCAGATAGGGGCAGTCGGTCTCGAGAATGATGCGGTCGGCCGGCATGTCGGCGATGATCGCCCTCACCTCTTCGGCGGCCTTGAAGGTGGCGATGCCGGAGACGGAGAACCAGGCCCCGAGGGCGGCGGCGCGGCGGGCCAGGTCGGCGCCGCTGGTGTAGCAGTGCATCAGCAGCTTGAAGGGGCCCTTTTCATGTTCCTCTTCAAGGATTTGCGCCATGTCGTTGTCGGCTTCGCGGGTGTGGACGACCAGCGGCAGGCCGGTTTCGCGGGCGGCAATGACATGCTGTCTGAAGACCGCGGCCTGGATGTCGCGCGGGCTGAGGTCATAGTGGAAGTCGAGGCCGCATTCGCCGATGCCGATGACCTTTGGCCGGCCGGCCAGATCGATCAGGTTTTGCGCGGCAAGCTGGGGATTTTCCTTGGCTTCGTGCGGATGGGTCCCGACCGTGCACCAGATGTCGTCATGGGCCATGGCGATGGCGTGGACGGCCTCGAAGGATGTGACCTTGTCGCAGATGGTGACCATCATCGCCACGCCGGCCTCGCGAGCCCGGGTGATGACCTCGGCCTGATCCTCGGCGAACTGCGGGGCGTGGAGATTGACGTGACTGTCGATCAGCATGTCAGGCCGCCGCCGCTCGCAGGGCCCGCACGGCGGTCCAGAAGCTGTCGGCGCGGTCGAGGTTCAGGGCCTCGGCCTCGCGGGGCAGGCGTTCCAGCAGGTCCCAGACGTCGGCCCAGCGGTCGAGGTCGCTCCCCTTCCCGCTGAGCGCTTGATCGACGGCCATGGTGCGGATCCGGTCACTGAGCCGTTCGAACAGCATCTGGAAACGGTCGGCGCCCTGCGCGCCGCGAAAGCTGTCGGCCATGGCCAGCAGGGGCGCGGGATCGGGATGTTGGAGGTGGGTCAGCAATTGGTGGGCCGCATCATCGATTTCGAGAATGTTCAGCGCCGCCATCCGCAGGGCAAGACCCGGCGCGCCGCCGGCCATGCGGACCAGGCGGGCCGCGTCAGCCCCGACCAGGCCGGAGCGCTCGCGGACGATGGTCTCGGCCATATCGGCAGGGGGGGCGCGGAAGGCCAGGGTGCGGCAGCGGGAGCGGATGGTCGGCAGCAGGCGTCCGGGGGCATGGGAGACCAGCAGCAGAACCCCGCGCGGCGGCGGCTCTTCCAGCGTCTTGAGGATGGCGTTGGCGGCGTTGATGTTGAGATCGTCGGCGGCGTCGACGATGGCCACCCGGAACGGCGCCTGGGCCGGGCTTTTGGAGAAGAACTCCGGAAGCTGGCGGGCTTCGTCCACCGGGATGACCTTGCGGGCCTTGCCGTCCTCGCCAAGCCGCTCGAGGACCATCAGATCGGGATGGGTCCTGGCGGTGACGAGGCGATTGACGGGGTGGTCGGGGTTGGAGGACAGGGCGCCGCCCTTGCCGTCCGCGGGGGCGCCGAGCAGGCGGCGGGCGGCCATGAAGGCGAAGCTGGCCTTGCCGACCCCTTCGGGACCGGTGAGCAGCCAGGCGTGATGCAGCCGACCGGAGGCCATGGCCGAGGCGAAGGCCGCCTCCTCCGCCTCATGGCCGAGCAGGCGGCGGGTGTCGCGGGGATGGCTGACGGTCTCAGCCATGGGCCGGTTCAAGCCGGGCGGAGACGGCGGCGAAGACTTCAGCCTCGACGGCGTCAGGGGTCTGGTCGGCGCTGAGGACAACGCAGCGGTCCGGCTCGGCGGCGGCGATCCGCAGGAAGGCCTGGCGGAGGCGCTCGTGGAAGGCGGCGCCCTTGGCCTCGAACCGGTCCTCGCCGCCGCCCCGCGACAGGGCGCGGGACAGGCCTTCCTCGACGGGCAGGTCGAGGATCAGGGTCAGGTCGGGGCGCAGGTCCTCGAGGACGAAGGCCTCAAGCGTCTCGATCAGCCGGGGATCGACCTCGCCGCCGGCGCCCTGGTAGGCGCGGGTGGAATCGGCGAAGCGGTCGCAGATGACCACCTTTCCGGCGGCCAGCGCCGGCCGGATGACCCGCTCGACATGGTCGCGGCGGGCGGCGTTCATCAGCAGGGCCTCGGTCACCGCCGACCAGCGCTCAGGCGGGCCGTTCAAGACAATGTCGCGGATCGCCTCGGCGCCCGGAGAGCCGCCGGGCTCGCGGGTCAGCACAGGCTCGCGGCCCATGGCGCGCAGGCGATCGGCCAGACGGCGGAGCTGGGTTGATTTCCCGGCCCCCTCCCCGCCTTCGAAGGTGATGAAGAATCCACGCGACATGACCCTTCCCTTCGACTGGAACGGCTGGAGTGTCCAGACCGGGACGGTGTCGGGGGGCGCCGGATATCTCGCCCTCTTCGCCCCGAGGTGTTGGATTTCAGGGCCTTGAGGCGGCTATCGGCCGGCGATCAATTTTGCGTCGGGGAACCCCAGGGCGGCGACGGCCTCGCGCATGCGGGCGGCGGCGGCGGGGCCGTCATCGCCGGAGATCAGCACGCGATACAGGGTCTGACCGCCGCGTTGCAGCGGAACGATCCGGGCGGCGCCGACATCGCGCAGGGAATGAACGGCGCGTTCGGCGTTGGCGCGGTCGGCAAAGGCGCCGGCCTGGACCGACCACTGGCCGGCAGGACCCGGCGGCGGCGGAGCCGGAACCTTCGGGCCGCTGACGATGCCGGCGTATTGCAGGGTCTGGTCCTTGCCTCTGGACGGGGCTGGCCCGACATAGCGGACCCGAACCCGGGCGGTGCCCTTGCTGGCGAACCCCAGGGCTTCGGCCCCGGCGCGGGACATGTCGATGATGCGGCCGTCGACGAAGGGGCCGCGATCATTGACCCGGACGCGGATCTTCTTGCCGTTGTCGAGGTTGGTGACCTCGACGATGCTTGGCAGAGGCAGGGTCTTGTGGGCCGCCGAGACAACCCACATGTCGAAGACCTCGCCGTTGGACGTCTGTTTGTTGTGGAACTGCTGGCCGTACCAGCTGGCAATGCCGACCTCGTTGTAGCCGGGCTGTTCCTTCGGCGTGTACCAGATCCCGCGCACCTGATAGGGCCGCATGGTGCCGGGGACGCGACCGGAGCGCGGCGTCGAGGGCGGCGGAGTCTGGGCGGTGACGGTCGTCCGGGTGGCCAGACGCGGCGTGGCGCAGGCCGCCAGACTGGCCGCCGCGCACAGGGCCAGGGCCAGGCCGCCCCCTCTTCCGCATGCGTCCCGCATCGACGCCTCCATCCTCCGGAGACTGCAGAATGCCGCGCCCGCTCTTCGTTTCGGTTAACGGCGCTCAAACGGCTATGGCGGCGCGATTCTGCCTGCTATAGGCACCGCCCGTGAGGACAGGTGGCCGAGTGGTTTAAGGCAGCGGTCTTGAAAACCGCCGTAGGTGTGAGCCTACCGTGGGTTCGAATCCCACCCTGTCCGCCACTTCGCCTTGCGCCGCCGTTTGCCGCCGCCGCCCCCCTCAAGACACCGACGCTACTACGCGGCCCCGCCCGTGAATAACGCCATTTGGGATTTTCCTGCGGACCGTTCGGTAGGGCCGAACGATTGCTTCTGTCTGGAGCAGACGGAAAACCCTACGCAACTCAAAAGCCGAATTGTCACACTTCAAAGGCGATCGCCGCGACCAGGGCGCTCAAGCTGCCGGGAATCTTTCGCCGCGCGTCGGCTCTGGGAGGAACAAATGCCTCGCATGTCCGAGATGAAGCGCCGTCAACCGGGGCGGCGTGTCTCGCCCGTCAGGCGAGGCGCCGTGTGTGGCGAAAGCGCGCGTAGCGGTTAAGCAGGTCATTGATCAACTGGTCGCGAGTGAAGCCGGTCACGTCGTGCGGCTCATCGCCCTCGGATGTGTGCGCCATCGCCCTATAATGCCGACGTTCCGACCCATGCATCTTGCGGGTCTCAACATAAGCGAAGTTGGGTGCGCGAAAGCCGCGGGTGCGGATTGTGTAGCGAAAGGCGCCATGCTCCCCATGGGGAATGATGAAGGCCAGCTGATCCGTGAGTTGCTCCAGTTCCGGCGCTAGACCGTTTCCTCGCATCTGCTCGGCCATTGCACTCAACGCGGGATACGCGGTGTCCGCCAGAAAGCCCGCGATATCGCTCTTCTCGTATTGATGAACAATGCTGTCCAGCCGCTGCTGCCAAGTCATCCCCTTGCGGGAAGGTGGGGACGCTTCGGCGGCGATCGAAAGGTCAATGAAACTACTGCGGCTTTCCGTCTGCAGCGCGCGCAGCAGGGCATAGCAGATGAAGACCATCACCACCGCGAACGGCAGGGCGCTGGCAATCGCGGCGGTCTGCAACGCCTGCAGTCCGCCTGCCAGCAGCAGCACGGCCGCGACGAGCCCCGCGCAAGCAGCCCAGAAGATGCGCTGCCATACGGGCGGATCCTCTGCCGCGCCGTTGGTGATCATGTCGATCACCAGGGCCCCGGAATCCGCGGACGTGACGAAGAAGGTGATGACCAGCACGGTCGCGATGCCCGACGCGATCATCGACAACGGCAGTTGCTCCAGCGTCACGAACAGGGCGACCGGCAGGTCAGTGGCGACGGCTCGGGCGATCGGGGCCGCCCCGCTCAGGTCAAGAGCGATGGCAGTGTTGCCGAACACGGTCATCCATAAGAAGGTGAACAGCACCGGCACCAGCAGTACGCCTGCGACGAACTCGCGAATGGTCCGGCCGCGCGAAATGCGGGCTATGAACATGCCGACAAAGGGCGACCAAGAGATCCACCAGCCCCAATAGAACAGGGTCCAATTGCCCAGCCACGGATTGGGCTCGTATGCGTACATGCCGAAGGTGCGCTGCACCACAGAGCTCAGATAGGCGCCGACATTTTGCACATAGGCCTGGAGCAGGAAGACCGTTGAGCCGGCGAACAACACGAACAGCAGCAGCGCGACAGCGAGGATGATGTTTAGCTCCGACAGGCGCTTGATCCCGGCGTCGAGCCCCGCTGCCGCGGACAGGGAGGCGAGGCCGGTAATCGCAGCAATCAGCGCCACTTGCACCAACGGGCCCGTCGGCAACCCGAACAGGTAGTTGAACCCGGCATTGACTTGCAGGACGCCGAAGCCGAGCGACGTCGCCACTCCGAACATCGTACCGAGCACGGCGAAAATATCGATCGCGTGGCCGATCGGTCCATGGATGCGATTGCCAATCAGCGGAAACAGCGCCGAGCGGAGGGTCAACGGCAACCCTCGGCGGAAGGCGAAGTAGGCAAGCGCCAGTCCGACAACAATGTAGATTGCCCAGGCGTGCAATCCCCAATGAAAGAAGGTTAGCGGCAGCGCCTCTCGCGCGGCGGCGATCGTGCGACCCTCGCCTATCGGCGGCAGGGCGTAGTGCTGGATCGGCTCGGCGACGCCGAAGAACAGGAGGCCAATGCCCATCCCTGCGCTGAAAAGCATCGCGAACCACGACAGGTAGCTGTACTCGGCCTCGCTGTCATCCGGCCCTAGCTTCACGTCACCGTAGCGGCTGATCATCAGGAACAGCACGAACACCAGGAAGCCAGCTACGGAAAGAATGTAGAACCAACCAAAATCGAGCACGATAAGCGCCTGCACGGCAGCGAACATCCGCTCGGCTCGATCTGGAAAGACGGAGCCGAACAGTGCAAAGGCAAGAATTAGCGCGGCCGACACGAAGAAGACCGGCGGATTGACCTTTATCCATGGCGCTACTTTGGTGGGGGCGGATTCTGTCAGGACTGGATCGCTCATATGCCTCGCTCTTGTCACCGCAGCGGCGGGCCCTTGGCGGCTATATTTGCAACGGCCAAGCCGCTATTCCGTTGCAGGACAGATCGTTCAGCTCCGTTTAAAGGTTGCTGATGCGCGAACCGCCGCTTTCGTCAGGAGCAGAAACTCCAGACGTTGGAAGTTCTGACGCGGGCGGGGAGCGGCGAACCTGTCCCCGTTGGCCGGCAGGCGGGTCGAAGTGAAATCCATATCGTGTCCCCGGGTTTGTCCCCAGGTTTGCCCAAGTGGCTCGGGCGCCTTGAGGCGCGGCTCCTGTGGCCTCGACCGATCCCCTGACGACGACTATTGATCTGATGTCTTCGATAACGATTGCTGATGGGAGGCGGCGGTTTTGGTCAATCTGGATATCGATCTGCTGCGGGCCTTCGTGACCGTGATCGAGACCGGAAGCTTTACCCGGGCAGCGGCTCTGCTGGGGCGGAGCCAGCCAGCGGTGAGTCTGCAAATTCGTCGGCTTGAGGAGCAACTTCGCTCGCCGCTGTTCGACCGGGGCGGCAGGGGCGTCAGTCTGACGACCGAGGGCGCGGCCCTGCTGCCGCAGGCCCGGCGGCTGCTACGGCTCAACGACGAGATTACCGCCACCCTCGGTGAGGGCGATCTTGAGGGCGAGGTGCGGTTCGGCGCCCCGGAGGATATCGCCACCACTCTGCTGCCCGGCATTCTGGGCGCCTTCGCCCGTGCTCACCCGCGCATCAAGCTGGCGGTCACCTGCGACTACACCGCCAACCTGCTGGACCAGATGTCGCGGGGACTGCTGGATCTGGCGCTGATCAAGCGCGAGCCGGTGGGTCCCGATATCGGCGTGCGGGTGTGGAGCGAACCGCTGGTCTGGGTGGCGCTGGACCCGTCGATCGTCGACACCCGGCCCCTGCCGCTGATCATCGCCCCGACCCCGGACATCTATCGCAAACGAGCCTTGTCGGCGCTGCAGCAGGCCGGGATTTCGTTTCGCGCCTCCTTTACCTCGCCAAGCCTGGCCGGCCAGATGGCGGCCCTTCGTGCGGGGCTCGGCGTCGGGGTCCTGCCGGCGGCGATGGCGCCCCGTGACCTGGCTGTTCTCGGGCCCCCTCTTCCGGCCTTGAGCGACAGCGAGATCGCCCTGGTGTCCGCGCGGGAAGCGAGGGGGCCGACCGGACTGCTGGCGCAGGAGGTGCTGCGGGCGCTGGAGCGTGGTCCCGGCAAGGCCTGAGACGCCCTCCGATCGAACGCCGCCCATCCGTGACAGGCGGGTCTGCGGCGTCTTTTTTTGACAAGGGCCGTAGGGGAAGGCCGTGGGCAAGCGGGCGGCCCGTGGCTATGGTGCCGAGGCCGGCTCCGGAGCGAATAACGGACTTTGCGGAGCGGCGACAATGCAGGGCGGGATTTGAGCATGGCGCTTCGGGACCATAAGTCAGTCGGTGAGGACTATCTGGCGGGCGCGCCGACGCCGGTGGTGCATGCCTTCCCCTTCCCGCCGGCCGCTGTCTGGGCGTCGCTGCTGGATGCGGACGCCTGGACCCATTGGCTGCCGATCACCAAGGTCACCTGGACCAGCCCGCAGCCTTTCGGGGTCGGAACGACGCGGACCGTGGAGATCGGGGCGCAGGTCGTCGAGGAGCGGTTCTTCGCCTGGGAGGACGGCAAACGCATGGCCTTCAACTTCACCCGCTCCAGCCTGCCGCTTTCGGCGGCGATCGAGGACTACCGGATCGTCGCGACGCCGGGCGGTTGCGAGCTTCACTGGACCGGCCGGGCCTCGGCGGTGTTTCCGCTGGGCTGGCTGATCACCCGGCAGCTGGCCGGGGGCATTCGCGCAGGCCTGCCCAAGCTGGAAGCCCTGATCGCGGCGGAACCGGCGCGTTTCGGTCTGTCCTGACCGCTTGCAGGGCGGCCAGCCCTGCCTGGCCGTCCCGGTAGGTCGCCCAGACATCCTGCGTTATCAAGACCGTCACGGGCCCGCCGGGTCTGGATTCGGGGTATCGGCTTGAAGCTGCTGTCGCTTGGACGCCAGTTGTGGCGCTTTCTGAAGGATTTCGCCGGTTTCGGCGGGCGGTCCGCGATTGTCGCCGGCGTGTTGGTCGGTCTGGGCGCCGTCGTCGAGGGCGCGGGGATCATGCTGCTCGCGCCGCTGATCACGGTGCTGACCGGAGCTGAAGCGAGCGGCGGCTGGATCGGCCGGTTGACCCGGCTGCTGCTTGAGCCGCTGTCGGGCCTGGGGCGGACCGGAACGCTCGCCGCCTTGCTGGCGGGATTTGGCGTGTTGATCGCCGCGCGGGCGCTGATCATCCTGGCGCGGGATGTGACCCTGATCCGGCTGCAGGCCGGGTTTGTCGAGGCGCGAAGGCTGTCGATCACCCGGGGCCTGGCCAACAGCAGCTGGGACGTCGTCAACCGCCTGAGCCACGCGCGGATTTCTCACCTGATGGGCGCCGATATCCAGCGGGTCGGCGCGGCCCTGAATATCGCCATCCAGTCGGCGGTGGCCGTGGTCACCCTGGTGGTGCTGCTGGCGGTCAGCTTTCTGATCTCCCCGGCTCTTGCCGCGCTCAGTCTTGGCCTGTTGCTGATCACCGGCCTGTTTCTCGCGCCCGCCCTGATCAAGGCCCACGACAATGGCATGGCGGCGACAAGGGGTCAGTTCCAGCTGATGCAGGACACCGGATGGTTCCTCGGCGGCCTGAAGCAGGCGTTCAGCCACAATCGTGAGGCCGAGTTCGTCACCGGCATCGAGAGACTGCTCAAGTCGCTTGTCGATCTGCAGATGACCTTCGTCCGGCAGCGGACAGCCGCGCGGATGCTGACCACCACCCTGGCCGCAATCGTCGCCGGGGTGGCCATACTGGTGGGCTATGGCGTGCTGCATCTGGGGGCCAGCGTGCTGGTCATCCTGCTGCTGACCCTGGCCCGGACCGCCGGTCCGATCGCCCTGCTGCAGCAGAACGCCCTGCAGCTGGTCAACGCCCTGCCCGCCTATGCGGTGATCCGGGCGCTGGAGGACGAGCTGACGGCCGCGGCGCGACCGCCGGAGGCGGCTGACGGGATGCACGATGGGGTTCTGCCGACGACGGCGGAGATCGTCTTCGACCATGTCACCTTCCAGCACGCGGCCGCCTCGGAAGCGCCGACCGGCGTTGTCGACCTGACCGTGACCCTGTCGCCCGGGCAGTTCGTCGGGGTGACCGGCGCGTCGGGGGCCGGAAAGACCACCTTCGCTGATCTGCTGTCGGCGCTCTACAGCCCTCAGGCCGGAACGATTACCGTTGACGGACGGCGGTTGGAGGGGGCGGTCGGACGGCGGTGGCGCGATCAATTGGCCTATGTTCCGCAGGACCCGTTCCTGCTCAACGACAGCATCCGCAACAATCTGGCCTGGCACGGCCCCTCGGCCAGTGAAGCGGACATGTGGGCGGCGCTGTCGACCACCTGCGCCGCGGCTCTGGTTCGGGGCCTGCCGGAGGGTCTGGACAGTCTGGTGGGCGAGCGCGGCGCCAGGATCTCCGGGGGCGAGCGGCAGAGGATCGCCCTGGCCTGCGCCCTGCTGCGCCGGCCTCGGGTTCTGGTGCTGGATGAGGCGACCAGCGCCATCGATGTGGCCACCGAGGACATGATCCTGCGGGCGATCCGCGCGCAGAACCCCGACGTCCTGATGGTCATCGTCGCCCACCGCGAGGAAAGCCTTCGTCATTGCACCCGGCGGATCGCCCTGGCGGACGGACGGCTGGTCGCGGGTTAGTCGTCGCGCCGACGTCGCCGTTCGTCGCGGGTGCGTTGACCGGCGGGGGGCGCAGACGGTGAGACCGGAGGCCAGTAAACCGGCGACCGGAGTTTCCCTGATGCGACCCCTGCCCCTCCTCCTCCTTGGCCTGGCGTCCGCCCTGATGTTCGGGACCGGACCGGCCTCGGCCGCGCCCGTGCGACTGGACTGGGACGAATGGGGCGTGGCGCATGTCGCGGCGGACAGTCTGAAGGACGGCGGCTACGGCCTTGGCTGGGCGCAGATGGAGCAGCGGGGCGAGACCATTGCGACAGGCTATCTCATGGCGCGAGGTGAGGCGGCGGCCTGTCTGGGCGAGCCCATGGTCGCCAGCGACACCAGAATACGCCAACTCGGGGTTCCGGAACGGGCGTCTGCCTGGCTGACCGACCAGGATGCGGAGACGCGGTCGCTGCTCTCCGGGTTTGCGGCGGGCATGAACGCCTGGCTGAAGGCCCATCCTTCGCGAACGGGCGCGCTGGCCTGCCTTGATAGCGTGACCGAGGCCGACCCGCTGGGTCTGTTGCAGGTGACCCTGCATGTCGCGGTCGTGGCCTTTGGATCAGAGGCGCGGATCGGACAGTGGCGGGAGACGCGGGGGTCCAACGCCTATGCCTTCGGACCGTCGAAAACGGCCGATGGCCGCACCCTGCTGCTGATCAACCCGCACTCGGGCTGGAGCGCGCCCTATCTGGTCTATGAAACCCATCTGATGACGCCGGAACTGAATATCTACGGCATGACCTTTCCGGGTCTTCCCTTGCCCTTTGCGGGATTTACCAGGGATCACGGATGGGGGCTGACCTTCAATGACATCGACGGCGTCGACTATTATGGCCTGGACCTGAAGGGCGACAGCTACCGGTTCGGGGATCGTCTTGAGCCTCTTGAGCGGCGCACGATCACGCTAAAGGTCCGCAATGCCTCGGGGGGGATGGAGCGACGCGAGCTTGTTCTTGAGCAGAGCATCCATGGGCCGCTTGTGGCTCGCGAGGGTGATCGGGGACTGGCGGCGCGCATCGCCGGACTGGACCGTCCGAACCTGTTGCGGCAACTGCTGGCCATGTGGCGGGCCCGGGACCTGAGCGAGTTCAAGGCCGCTGTCGCGCAACAGCAGATCCCGATCACCAACATTGTCTACGCCAATGCCTCGGGGGACGTCTTCTATCTGTTCAACGGACTGTCGCCGGTGAGGGCCCGGGGCGACCGGGCCTTCTGGTCGGGGGTGGTCGACGGGTCGGATCCGGCGCTGGTGTGGACCGACTATCTGCCCTTCGAGGCCCTGCCCCAATCGACCAATCCTCCCGGCGGGTTCGTCCAGAACGCCAATGACGGGCCGACCTCGTCGTCCTGGCCGCGGGCGATCACCAGCGAGGGCCTGCAACCCACGCTGACCGACGATCCGAGAACGCCCCGGGGCCGCCGGTCGCTGAGGCAGGCGGCGCGGAGCGAGGCCCTGACCCTCGACGGGCTCGGGGCGCTGAGGGCGTCTTCGGTCGCCGATACGGCGGAGCAATGGCGGCGACCTCTGGCGGAGGCGGCCGGCCGCAGTTCCGATCCGGCCGTCCGCAAGCTGGGCGCGGTGCTGGCGGACTGGGACGGCTCTGCCCGGCCTGACAGCCGGGGCGGGGTTCTGTTCGCCGAGTGGGCCTACCGGATGCGCCGGGCCGGCCTTGACCTGTCCGCGGACGGCGAAACCGGCATGGCGCCGGTCGACCGTGTTCTGCCCCCTGCGGCCCTGGAGCATCTGAAGGCCTCCGGCGCCCAGGTCGAAAAGCTGTATGGCGCGGCCGACGTCGCCTGGGGCGTTGTCTACCGGATCCGCAGGGGCGGCCTGGACCTGCCCTCGCCGGTTGGACGGGACGAACTGGGCGCCTTCAATGCGGGACGCTACCGGCGGATTTCCGATCCGGGCGCCGATATGGGCCGGTTCGTGCTGACCGACGCGTCACACTTCATCGCCGAGGTGGCGTTCGGGCCCGCCGGGCCGGAAGCGCGCGGGCTGATGGCCTACGGCAATTTCGATGACGACAGGGAGGCGTCGGTCCAGAAGCAACTGCGGTTGTTTTCCGAGAGCCAGGTCAGGCCGCTGCTGTTCGAGCCAGGGCAGGTCGAAACCGGATCGGTACGGTCACAGACCCTGACGCCTGACTGATCGGGCGGCTTTCTTGCCCCCTTCAGTGCGGATAGAAGGCAGGCGCGGGTCTGCCCCGTCGGATTGGGGAGCCCATGGTTCTGGAGAGCGGAGCGGTCTGGAAACTGGCGGCGATGGTGCTTGGCCCGGTGGCCGGCAGTTTCATCGGGCTGGTCAGTCTGCGGCTGCCGGCCGGGGAACAGATTGCGGCGGGGCGCTCGGCCTGCGGATCCTGTCAGCGAAAACTGGGACCGCTGGATCTGGTCCCGGTTCTGAGCTTTCTCCTTCTGCGGGGGCGTTGCCGGACGTGCGGCGCGGAGATTCCCAGACGCTATATCGCCATTGAGCTGGCCTGCCTTGGGTTTGGCGTCTGGGCGGCGTTTGCCTTTGACGGTCCGCTCTGCCTGATCAGCGCCCTGTTCGCCTGGTGGCTGTTGCTGATCGCGATCATCGACGTCGAGCATTTCTGGTTGCCGGATGTCCTCACCCTGCCGCTTGGCGCGGCGGGGTTGATCGCCGCGGCCGGTCTGTCGCGGCTGTATGACGGGTTCTCGCTTGTCGGGCCGCTGATCGGCGCAGTCGCCGGATTCGCGGTGCTCTGGCTCGTGGCGCGGGCTTACCGCCTCCTCCGCGGCCGGGAAGGCCTTGGCGGCGGCGATCCGAGGCTGTTCGGGGCCATCGGGGCCTGGGTCGGCTGGACCGGTTTGCCCAGCGTTCTGGTCTGGGCCGGCTTGGCGGGCCTGAGTGTCGTTATCGCCACAGGACTGGTTCAGCGGAAACTGTCGGCAACGCAGCGAATGCCGTTTGGCGCCTTTCTGGCGGCAGGGGCATGGATAACCTGGGTTTTCGGTCCGCTCGGTATCGGTTGAATCGCTCCGTCGCCGGACGACTGTTCAGCAAACCGCCGAAAAACTGTCGTGAATCCGTTGGCGCGCCGTCGCAAACCGTTGCCCGCACTGTCACGAACGCTCGCTACTCCCCCGGTCCGGGCAGGCGGGGACGTCCAATCCTAAATGCACGGTTTCCAGAGGAGCCGTCGCATCCCCGCACGCAATGAGTTTGCCACGTGGAGATCAGGATGTCCGGCTTCAAGAAAGTCCTTTCAGTGATGGCGGCGGCCAGTGCGTCGCTGCTGCTCGCCAGCTGCGGCGGCGCCGATGGCGTCGCGTCCCCCGGCGAGGGTGATTTCGGCGCGGGCGGCGGCGGCGGCGCCGGCGGCGGCGGCACGGGCGGCGGCACCGGCGGCGCGGCCACCGATTGCCCGACCGGCTTCGCCAATGTCGGCACCATCAACGCCGCGGTCGGCGGCACCCTTCGCATCTGCCAGCTGCCCCCGCTGATCACCGGAAACCTGGTGGTTCCGCTGCGCACCGGCACCATCTACTCGGTCAGCGGCCGCGTCGACGTCGGCCAGGACCGCGGCGGCAACCCCGCCTCCCCCATCGCCGGCGCCGCCCAGGGCATCCTGACCATCGAGCCCGGCGTTCGCATCTTCGGTTCGGCCGGTCTGGACTATGTGGTCGTCAACCGCGGTTCGCAGATCTTCGCGCAAGGCACCTCCACCGCGCCGATCGTCATGACCAGCAAGCAGAGCATCGAAGGCGCGACCAACGTCGATTCCATCGGTCAATGGGGCGGTCTGGTCATCCTCGGCCGGGCCAACATCTCCAACTGCCCGGGCGTCGTACCCTACGGCAGCGCCAACTGTGAAGCCCAGGTCGAAGGCACCAACGCCCTCTACGGCGGCAGCAGCAACAGCGACAACAGCGGCGTGCTTCAGTACTTCCGCGTGATGCACTCCGGCTTCCAGATCCTGCCGGGCAACGAGCTGAACGGCATCACCTTCGCCGGCGTCGGCAGCGGCACCACCGTCGACCACATCCAGGTCCACAACAGCTCGGATGACGGCATCGAATGGTTCGGCGGCAATGTGAACGCCAAATACGTCGTGCTTACCGGCAACGACGATGACAGCCTCGACACCGACGAAGGCTTCGCAGGTTCGCTCCAGTACGTCCTGGCCGTTCAGCGTTCGGGCGGCGGCGACCGGATCATCGAAGCCTCGATGAAGTCGCTTGCGACCGGCAACCCGCGCTCCAACCCCAAGCTGTCGAACTTCACCTTCATTCCGCGCGACAGCTCCAGCGCCGCGATCATGCTGAACTCCGGCACCGACTACAAACTCTACAACGGCGTGGTGTACCGCACCGGAACCGCCGGCGCCTGCCTGGACATCGATGATGCGGCCACCACGGCCACCTTCCGCTCGGTGTTCCTGTCCTGCGCCACCGCGTTCCAGGACGACGGCGGCGCGGCCGGCCTGGCCGAAACCACCACCATCTTCGGCGCCGGCGCCAACAATAACGTCTCCAACGGCACGACGTCGCTGACCGGCGGCTTCATCAACGGCGCCAACGAGAACGGCATCACGGTCACCGATCCGACCGCGCTCAACGCCGCCTTCTTCGGCGCCCCGCTGAACATCGGCGCCGTCCGTAACAGCACTGACACCTGGTACTCGGGCTGGACCTGCGGCCTGGTCGGCGGACCCTCCTGCTGATGCCGGCGAGGGCGGCGGGGCGATCCCCGCCGCCCATCGCCATCCCGCGGTTCAATTTCAAGGCACATCCCATGTCGAAACTCTCCCTGACCCTCAGCGGTCTTCTGCTGGCGACGACGGCGCTTACCGCGCCGGGTCTCGCCTCCGCCCAGGAGGCCGCTCCGCCGGAATCCGAAGTTGAGGAAATCGTTGTCCTCGGCCGCAACATTCCGCAGCCGATGCGCGAGACCAGCGAAGTCGCCACCTTCCTGCAACCCGAAGACCTCAAGCGTCAGGGCGACGACAATGCGGCCGAGGCCCTTGTCCGTCTGACCGGCCTGTCGCTGGTCAGCGGCAAGTTTGTCTATGTCCGGGGCCTTGGCGAGCGCTACAGCTCGGCGCTGCTGAACGGCTCCCCCCTGCCCTCGCCGGAACCGCTCCAGCGGGTTGTCCCCCTGGACCTGTTCCCGGCCAGCATCCTGGCCGGCACGACCGTCCAGAAGACCTATTCGCCGAAGTACCCCGGTGAATTCGGCGGCGGCGTCATCGATCTGCAGACCATCGGCACGCCCGACAAGCCGTTCTTCAGCTTCGGCGCCAGCACCAGCGTCAACACCGAGACGACCTTCAAGGAAGGCATCACCTACTACGGCTCGGACTACGACTGGCTGGGTTACGACGACGGCACCCGCGACCTGCCCAAGCTGCTCCAGAGGATCGCGCCTGATCGCCTCCGCGTCAGCGAGGCCAACTACACCGACTACCAGCTGCAGCTGATCGGCCGGCAGTTCGTCAACGCGCCGCTCAACCTGATCCAGCGCAAGGACCGCATCGATCCCAACTACGGGCTCGATCTGTCGGCGGGTCAGTCCTTTGACACCGACTTCGGCACCTTCGGCGTTGTCGGCGTCCTGGGCTTCAAGAACAACTGGAAGACCCGCCACGGTGTCCAGCAGGACGGCATCGTCCAGGCCGGGGTGATCAGCGTCAACTCCGACTACGGCTTCACCTCGACCAAGAACGAGGCGGTGGTGAATGGCCTGGTCGGCCTGTCGTATGAGTCCCTGAACGGCGACCACGTCGTCAAATGGACCAACCTCTATATCCACTCGACCCTGAAGGAAGCGCGGATCCGCGAAGGCTATGACGCCGATGCGCCGGGCCTCGGCCAGGTCCGTGACGACTATACCAACTGGTTCGAGCGCAGCCTGTTCAACACCCAGCTGGCCGGCGTGTCGGAGTTCGGCGACTTCAAGGTCGACTGGCGCGGCGCCTTCGCCAAGACGACCCGCAACTCGCCCTATGAAAAGGCGATCCGCTACCGTCTCGAGAACGGCGTCTACTATCACAACGGCTCGTCCGAGCAGAACTACACCCGCTTTGGCGAAGTCGAGGACAAGGTCGGCAGCTTCGGCGTCGACGGCTATTACACCCTCGCCCTCTCGGACAACCGCGACATCATCTTCAGTGGCGGCGTGGCCTGGATGGACAATCGCCGTCAGGCGATCCAGCGGGAATTCCGCTTCCTGGCGTTGAACAACGCCATTCCGCTCGATGTTCAGGACAGCCGCGTTGATTATCTGCTGTCTGACTACAACATCGGACCGAACCTGTTCACCCTGCGGGAAACCACCGGCGGCGACGGGGCCTCGGCCTACAAGGCGGCGCTGGAAACCCGGGCCGGCTGGTTCCAGGTCGATGCGGAAGTGATCCCGCTGGTGCGTGTCGCCGTTGGCGCGCGCTATGAGGATGCGACCCAGAGCGTCACCCCGATCGATATCTTCAACGGACCGCTCGCGGCCGCCGCGCCCCTGGAAAACAGCTACTGGCTGCCGGCGGCGACGGTGACCTGGAATTTCTATGAAGACATGCAGCTGCGGTTCGGGGCGTCCAAGACCATCGCTCGCCCGCAGTTCCGTGAACTGGCGCCGCAGACCTATCTCGATCCGGACAGCGACCGCCTCTACATCGGCAACCCCTATCTGGTGGATACCGAGATCCTGAACCTCGACGCCCGCTACGAGTGGTACTTCGACAAGGGTCAGGCCTTGACCTTCGGCGTGTTCTACAAGGACCTCGACAAGCCGGTTGAGACCATCGTCAACGAAGGCGGTTCGAACCTGCAGACGACCTTCCTCAACGCGCCCGCCGCCACCCTCTACGGCGCCGAGATCGATGTGAAGGCCTATTTCGATATGCCCATCGAAGTGCAGTGGTTCAGCGACAAGCGCTGGCTGATCGCCGCCAACTACACCTGGACCAAGTCCGAGGTGAAGGTGGGGTCCGGGGACTCGGTCTATCCGCTGTCGGGCCTGGGCAATCCTCGTCCCGCGACCGATTACGTCCAGGATGGCGACCAGCTCCAGGGTCAGTCGGAGCACCTGGCCAACATCCAGTTCGGCTGGGAAGACGACAACGCCAAGTCTCAGGCGACGATCCTGATCGGCTACGTCAGCGAGCGCATCGCCGCCCGCGGTCGGACCGGCTTCCCGGATCTGATCCAGGACCCGGGCGTCAACATCGATTTCACCTACCGCAAAGGCTTTGAGGTCATGGGTCGTGAGGTCGAATTCGGCTTCGAGGCCCGCAACCTGACCGACGAGAACTTCGAGGAGTTCCAAGCGGCTGGCGGGGGTCGGGTCGACACCAACACCTACGACCTGGGGCGCAGCTTCTCGTTCAGCCTCAGCACCAAGTTCTGATAAGTCGGCCCGGCGGTTCGCCGCCGACCGATTTTCGACAAGGCGCTCTCCACTCCTTCCGGGTGGGGAGCGTTTGTCATTGTACCGTCATCGAAGTATCACTTTCCTGCGGCACGGCGCGTCTAACCGGACGAGCGTGACGGGTCGCATCGGGGAAAATCAGTTGTCGTTCTTGCAACGCCTCAGCCCGGGCGCCTGGCGCCCAGAGGGGGCCCGCGGCCTTCTTGAGGTCGTGCTGGTCATCGCCCTCGCCGCACAGGCGGCGCGGCTGGTCTGGGCGATCGCCGCCCCGCCGCCGCCTTCTCCGCCAGCGGAGCGTCTTTCAAGCGGCGACCTGTCCATCCTGACCCGCTTCAATCCCTTCCTTGGCGCGGACGCCGCTTCCGGCCAGGGTAATGGCGACGGTCTGCGCCTCTATGGCGTCCGGGCCGCCGGCGGTGGTCGGGGCTCAGCCATCATCGGCACATCCGACGGCCGGCAGTCCTCCTATGCCGTGGGCGACGTGATCGCTCCCGGCGTCAAGCTGCAGGCGGTCGAGGCCGATCACGTCGTACTTTCACGAGGCGGAGCCGGAACCCGGCTCGGCTTTCCCAATGCGTCGCAGTAAGGACAACCGCCCGTGAGAAACACCCTCCGGTCCCTCGCCGTCGCCGCCATGCTGGCCGGCGGCCTATCGAGCGCCGTGTCGGCGCCCGTCCTGGCCCAGACTCAGATCCTCAATGTGCAGGACGCTGACATCCGCGCCTTTATCCAGGACGTGGCCCGCAGCACGGGGATGACCTTCATCATCGATCCACGGGTCAAGGGGACGGTGACGGTCGCCAGCGATGGACCGCTCAACAAGACCGAGCTGTTCGAGGTGTTTCTCGCCACCCTGCGCGCCAACAACTATGTCGCCGTGCCCACCGGTCCCCGCACCTACCGGATCGAACCGTCGGAGAATGCGGCCCGCCAGCCCAGCAGCGCCCGCAGCGGCTTTGTCACCGAGGTCTTCCGGCTGAGGACCATCGACGCCGCCTCGGCGGCCGAAATGCTCAAGCCGTTGGTCGGGCCCCAGGGCGTGGTCACCGCCAATCCGCGCGGCAACACGGTGGTCGTCGCCGACTATGCGGACAATGTGCGCCGCATCCGCGGGCTGATCGGGCAGATCGACCAGGATCGCGCCTCGGTCCAGACCGTGACCCTGCAATACAGCTCGGCCCGGGAAATGGCCTCGGTGCTGAATGAGCTGACGGCGGCCTCCGGCCCCGACGGCAAGGGCGTGCGCGGAGCGGTGTCAATCGTGGCGGTCGACAGCAGCAATTCGCTTCTGCTGCGCGGCGATCCGGACGCGGTGCAGCGGCTGATCCCGATCATCGCCGACCTCGATCGGCGGGCTCAGTCGAAGGCGGATGTGCAGGTCATCTATCTGCGCCACGCCAGCGCCGAGGAGATGCTTCCGGTGCTGCAGCAACTGGTCGGCCAGTCGCCGGCAGCGTCGACCTCGACCGCATCGGCGGGCCAGACCCCGGCCCAGGAGACGGCCCAGCCGTCGACGAGCGGCCAGAAGGCCAGCATCGCCCGCTATCCCGGGGCAAACGCCCTGATCATCAGCGCCAATCCGGAGACCCAGCGGATGCTGGCCGAGGTGATCCGTCAGCTGGATGTGCGGCGCGAGCAGGTTCTGGTCGAGGCCATCGTGGTCGAGGTGTCGGATGACACCGCCCAGCGTCTCGGCGTCCAGACCATCCTCGGCGGCGGCAACGGCAATGTGCCCTTTGCGGCGACCAACTATTCCAACACCGGACCCAATATCCTGGCCCTGACCGGTGCGATCGTCGGCCAGAACAACCTGCCCGAAGACTCCGCCCTGTTGGCGACCTTGAGGGACTCGGCGGTCTCTTCCCTGCTCAGCACGAACGGAGCCCTTGGCGCGGTGACCGGGACGCTGGGCGGCGACACCCTGTTCGGTTTCATCATCAATGCGGTCCGAGAGGATGGCTCTTCCAAGCTGCTCTCGACCCCCTCGATCCTCACGCTCGACAATCGCGAAGCCTTCATTCTGGTCGGGCAGGAAGTACCGATCACCACCGGCGAGGTGCTGGGCGACGCCAATTCCAACCCGTTCCGCACCATCCAGCGTCAGGACGTCGGCATTCGCCTGACCGTGACGCCGCAGATCAACGCCGGCGGCGGGATCACCCTGCAACTGCGTCAGGAAGTTTCGGCCATCGCCGGGACGGTGACGACCAATTCGCCGGAGCTGGTGCTCAACAAGCGGGTCATCGAGACCACCGCCATCGTCGACGACGGTCAGATCGTGGTGCTGGGCGGCCTGCTGCAGCAGGATGAGAAGATCAGCCTCGAGCGGACGCCGTTCCTCAGTGACATTCCGGGCCTTGGCGAGCTGTTCAAGAGCCGGGCGCGTGAGGGCAAGCGGACCAATCTGATGATCTTCCTGCGCCCCCGGATTATCCGCAACGCCGAGGAAGCCCAGGCGGTGACCGGCCCGCGCTATGAGTATCTTCGCCAGGACCAGGCCCTGAACCGCAAGGACGGGACCAACGATCTCGACGCCGTGGTGCTGGATTACCTGCGGACGACGCCGCCGACCGTGCCGCCGCCGCCCGCCCCTCTTCCGCCTGCTCCACTCCCGCCTGCTCCGGCGAAATGACCGACGGGACCTGCCCGATGCTGAGTTATGGCTTCGCCAAGCGGACCGGCGTCCTGCTGCTTGATCTGGGCGAGACGGCCAGGGTCGCCTTGCGCGAGGGCGCGGACCCGTCGGCGCTGGTCGAGGCGCGGCGGGTGCTGGGTCGGCCGTTGAGCATCGAGACCCTGCCGCCCCAGCAGTTCGAGCGCCGGTTCTCGGAAGTCTACGCCGGCGAGGGCTTGGCCGTGTCGAGCGCCGACAGCGTCGAGATGGCCGGTGGTCTGGGCAGCCTGCTCGATGATCTGCCGACCACCGCCGATCTGCTCGATCCGCAGGATGAGGCGCCGATCATCCGCCTGATCAATGGCCTGATCGCCGAGGCTGCTCGGCTGGGGGCCTCCGATATTCACGTCGAGCCCTATGAGGCGGCCGTTGTGGTGCGGTTCCGCATCGATGGCGTCCTCAAGGAGATGCTGAGCCTGCCGCAGCGGATCGCCCCGTTGCTGGTCTCGCGGATCAAGGTCATGGCGAGGCTGGATATCGCCGAGAAGCGGGTGCCGCAGGACGGGCGCATCTCGCTGTCGCTCGGCGGCAAGGCGCTGGACGTTCGGGTCTCGACCCTGCCGGCGCGGGTCGGCGAGCGGGTTGTGCTGCGGATTCTCGACAAGGACCAGGCGGGGTTGCGGCTGGAAGAACTGGGCATGGCCCCCGCCCTGCTGCGTCAGTTCCAGGCGGCTGTGCATGAACCGCACGGGATCATCCTGGTCACAGGGCCGACGGGGTCGGGCAAGACCACGACGCTGTACGGCGGGCTTGGCCTGCTGAATGACCAGACCCGCAACATCCTGACCATCGAGGACCCGGTCGAGTATGCGATCCACGGGGTTGGCCAGACCCAGGTCAACACCCGCGTCGGCATGACCTTCGCCGCCGGCCTGCGCGCCATTCTGCGTCAGGATCCGGACGTGGTGATGATCGGCGAAATCCGCGACAGCGAAACCGCCCAGATCGCCGTCCAGGCCAGCCTGACGGGGCATCTGGTGCTGTCCACGGTCCACACCAATGATGCGGCCGGGGCCGTCACCCGGTTGAGGGACATGGGGGTCGAACCCTTCCTGCTGGCCTCGACCCTGCGGATGGTGATCGCCCAGCGGCTGGTCCGGCGGCTGTGCCCGGCCTGCCGCGAGCCGATCAGCGCCGACGCGCCGACGGCGAAGCTGATCGGCGTTGATGAAGGCCAGACCCTGTTCCGGGCCAGGGGCTGCCAGGCCTGCAACCAGACAGGCTATGTCGGTCGGCTGGGGGTCTATGAGGCGATCCGCGTTGATGACGCCGTGCGGGCCTTGATCGCCGGGGGCGGCGACGACCTGGCGATCGCCCGGGCGGGCCGTGACCAGGGCGGCGATCTCGCCACGGCGGCGCGGGCGCTGGTTCTGGAAGGCCAGACCACCGTCGAGGAGATGTTGCGGGTGATCCGTCAGGGGATGGAGACCCATGGCGGCGTTTGAGTATCTGGCCCTGGACGCAAAGGGCGTCAGCCGCACGGGCGTGATCTCGGCCAACGACGAGGCCGGGGCCCGGGTGTTGCTCGAAAAGCGGCGTCTGGCGCCGGTGCGTCTGACGGCGGCCAATGACAGCGGTCCGCAGGCAACGCTGTTTTCAGGCCTGTTTCAGGAGCGGCTGAGCGCCAAGGAACTGTCGCTGATCACCCGCCAGCTTTCGACCCTGGTGTCGGTCTCGCCGCTGGAAGAAGCCTTGCGGGCCATCGCCCAGAACGCCGACCAGCAGAAGGTGAAGGCCCTGCTCGGCGCGGTGCATGCGGGGGTGGTCGAAGGCTATCGCCTGTCGGAAGCCATGGGCCGCGCCTCGAGCAGCTTTCCGCCCCTCTATCGGGCGATGGTGGCGGCCGGCGAGGCTTCGGGCTCCCTGCCCTCCATTCTCGACCGCCTGGCGGACCTGCTGGAGCAGGAACAGGCGGTCAAGGCCAAGCTGGCGACGGCGCTGGTCTATCCGCTGGCCCTGGCGGTGACGGCGGTGCTGGTGGTCATCGCCCTGATGACCTTCGTCGTTCCCAAGGTGGTCGATCAGTTCGACAGTATGGGCCAGAAACTGCCGCTGCTGACCCGGGCGATCATCGCCATTTCCGAGGGGCTGACCCGTTACGGCTGGCTGGCGGTTATTCTGCTGGTTGTCGGCGCCCTGGCCTTTGGCCGCGGACTGAAGTCACCTTCGTTCCGCCTCAAGGTCGACGCCTCCCTGCTGGGCACGCCGATCCTGGGGCGGCTCCTGAAGGAAGTTCACGCGGCCCGGCTGGCCCGCACCCTGGCGACCATGCTGGCCACCGGCCTGCCGGTGCTGGAAGGCCTGACCCTGACGGCGCGGACCATCCGCAACAGCGTGCTGCGCAAGGCGACCGAGGAGATGAGCGACTTCATCCGCGAGGGCGGCGGGCTGTCGACGGCCATGCGCCGGGCCGGGGTGTTTCCGCCGGTGCTGCTCTACATGGCCGCCAGCGGCGAGAGCAGCGGGCAGCTGGAAATGATGCTGTCGCGCGCCGCCGACTATCTGGAGCGCGAGTTCAACACCTTCACCGCCGCGGCCCTGAGCCTGCTCGAGCCGGCGATCATCATCATCATGGGCGCGATCGTGGCGACGATCGTGCTCTCCATCCTTCTGCCGATCCTGCAGATCAACACCCTGGCGCTCGGATAGTCCCATGACCGATATCGACCCCCAAGACGACACCCAAGGCGATATCCGCCGCCCCGCCCGCGAGGCCGGCTTCACCCTGGTCGAGATGATGGTGGTGGTGGTCATTCTGGGCCTGCTGGCCACAGTGGTGATCATCAACGTCCTGCCCGCCCAGGGCCGGGCGATGAAGGAAAAGGCCAAGGCCGATATCGCCACCCTGGAACAGGCGGTGGAGAGCTATCGCCTCGACACCTTCGCCTTTCCGCGCCCCGACGCCGGGCTGAACGCCCTGGTCACCGCGCCGGGCGGCGTTGCGGCCAGCCGTTACCGCGAGGGCGGCTACATCAAGCGCCTGCCCAACGATCCCTGGGGCAACCCCTATCAGTACCGCTACCCCGGCAAGCACGGGTCCTTCGACATCTACAGCCTCGGGGCTGACGGACAGGAGGGCGGCGAAGGCGATGATGCGGATATCGGCAACTGGAACTGACGGCGGAGACGCAGGCTTCACGCTCGTCGAAATGATGGTCGTGCTGGTGGTTCTGGGCCTGATGGCGGCGGTCGTGGTGGTCGCCCTGCCGAGCAGCCAGATGACCCTGGGCTCGGAAAGCGAACGTTTCGCCGCGCGGCTGAAGCGGGCGCAGGAGGAGTCGATCCTGACCAATCGCCCGGTCGAGGTCAGCCTGACCCAGGTCGGCTATGGCTTTCGTGTGCGCACGGTTCAGGGGTGGCGGCCGTTGACCGACGGGCCGTTTGGTCCGGAAACCTGGTCGCCCCAGACGAAGGCGCAGGGCGCGCAGAATGTCGACCGCATTGTCTTTGACCCGACCGGCGTGGCGACGCCCGGACGGTTTGTGCTGAGCCGCAACGGCCAGTCGGCCGAGGTGACGGTGGACGAAGCGGGGAATGTGGCCGTCGATGCGCGCTGACCGTGCCAGAGAGAGCCGGGCGGGGTTCACCCTGATCGAGCTGCTGGTCGCCCTGACGGTGTTCAGTCTGGCGGCGATGGCGCTGATCAATCTGACCGGCGAGAACATCCGCGCCGCGGGCCGGATCGAGAGCCGGGCGATGGGCGCCGTGGTCGCCGAGAACCGGGCGGTCGAGGTGCTGACAGCGGCCAGGGCGCCGGCGGTCGGGGTTGTGAATGGCGTGGAGAGCGCCGCCGGGCGGTCGTGGCGCTGGACGCGGAAAGTCAGTGGGACGGCTGATCCCGATGTGCTGCGCATTGATATCGTGGTGCTTGATCCCGGCGCGCCGAAACCGGCGGGCGCCCTGACGGTGTTCAGGAGCGTCAAATGAGACGCGCCGGCTTCACCCTGGTCGAGATGTTGGTGGCCCTGTTCGTCTTCGGCCTGCTTGCGGCCGCGGGCGCGGCGATCATGGGCTCGACCCTGACCAGCCAGAGCGTGGTCAAGAGCCGGGTGGAGCGACTGTCCGAGTTCCAGCGCCTGCGGGCCGTGCTGCGGGCTGACCTGGCCCAGGCGGCGGCGCGGCGGACGCGCGACACCAGCGGCCAGCCCGCGCCGATCGCCTTTATCGGCGGCGATCCTTGGGGCGGCGATCCCGAGCGCCTGCTGGTGGTGGTGCGCCGGGGTTGGGAAAACCCCGATCAGGCGCCGCGGTCCTCCCTGCAGTTTGTCGAATACCGGCTGTCCGGCGGACGGGTCGAGCGCCGCATCCGGGCGTCGCTGGACGGAGCGCCCCTGGGACCGCCGCAGATCCTCATCGACGGGGTCGAGCGACACCAGATCGCCTTCCTGCATGCCGGAGTCTGGCAGGGCGCCTGGAAGGGACAGCCGAATGTGGAGATTCCAGGCGCCGTGCGGCTGAACCTGACCATCAAGGGCATCGGTGAGGTAACCCAGCTGTTCCTGACCACGGGAGACGGGCGATGACGCCGCGCCCGGGAAAGCCGCATGAAGAAGGCGTCGCCCTGCTGACGGTGCTGTTGCTGGTCGCGGTGATGGCGGCGATCGCCGTGGGCGTGCTGGACGACATCCGCTTTGGCATCCGGCGGACGCTGAATGCCGCGACCGCGACGCAAGGTCAGTATTTCGCGCTCGGGGCCGAGGAACTGGCGCGGTCGCGGATTTCCCGATTGCTGGAACGGGACGCGGTGCGGACCTCGCTGGATGGGGGCTGGAACGGCAAGCCGATCGTGTTCCCCATCGACGGCGGCCAGATCCTGGCGCGGGTGAGTGATGCGACCGGCTGTTTCAACCTCAACAGCCTGGTGATGGTCGGCGGCGGCGAGCCCTATGTGATCCGGGATCAGGGCGTGCGGCAGTTCGCGGCGCTGATCACCGGTCTTGGCCTGTCAAATGGCCCGAAGCTTGCCGGTGGTCTGGCCGAGTGGATGGACAGCAACAACGTCGGGGCCCCGGGGACCGAGGACGACAGCTATCTGAAGGGCGCCCGTCCATACCGCACCGCGGGGGTTCCGCTGGCCGAGGTCAGCGAACTTCGCGCCGTCCACGGGTTTGATGCGCCCATCTATGCGGCGCTTCGCCCCTTTGTCTGCGCCCTGCCGACGACGGATCTGTCGCCGGTCAACATCAACACCCTGCCGGTCGACCGGGCCGTGGTCCTGACCGCCCTGACAGAGGGCGGGGTCAGTCCCGGCGCCGCCCGTTCGGTGCTGGCGGGCCGACCGACGGACGGCTGGCGGGACATGGCGGCCTTCTGGAGCCAGCCGGCCTTCGCCCAGATGCCCGCCGACGCGCCGGTCCGCAGCCAGGTGGATCTGCGCAGCCGCTATTTCGCCCTCGACGCCGAGGTGACCTTCGCCGAAGGACAGGTCACCCTGAGCTCGCTTTTCGAGACCCCCTCGCCCGGCGGAATCCGTCTCGCCGCGCGGCGCTGGACCCATGACGAATGACCCTGACCCGACTTGTCATCCTGTTTGTCGACCCGGAGCGAACGCCCGAGGTGCTGGAAACCTCCGGCGGCGAGGTGCTGCGCTATGACGTGATGAGCCCCGGTGAGGCGGAGGGCTGGTCGCCCGCCCGGACGGTGCTGGTGGTTCCGGGCGCCGATGTGTCGGCGAGATGGCTGGACCTGCCGGCGGCGAGCGACGCTCAGGCGCGGTCGGCGGCCGGCTTCATGCTGGAGGACGCCTTGTCCGGACCGGCGGAGAGCCACCATCTGTCAATCGGCCCGCAGACCGACGGGCGGCGGCTGGTGACGGTGGTTGATGCGGCGATCCTGGAGGGCTGGCTTGAGCGCGCCCGCAGTCTGGGAATATCGCCGGACATTGTCTGTCCTGATCACCTGAGCCTGCCGGAGAGCCTTGATGGTCAACCGGTCGGGGTGAGGTTCGGCGGGCTGCTGGCGGTGCGCGGGCATGAGCTGGCGATGTCGGGTGAGCCCGAGCTGCTGTTGGCGGTGCTGGGCGAGCGGGCCCCGCCGCCGGCCAATCCGCTGGACTCGGCGACCCTGCTGGCGCGCGGCGCCCTGTCCCCGGCGATCAATCTCCTGCAGGGTCGGTTTGCGCCGGGCGGGGTGAAGGCCGAGGCGCGGGGTTGGCGCCGCGCTGTGGTTCTGGGCCTGGTGTTGCTGATCTCACCGCTGGTTATTGATCTGGCGCTGATCGCCCGCAATCTGGCCGCCGCGGGATCGCTGAACGCCGAGGCCGACAAACGGGCCGTGGCCATGGCGCCCTCGGCGAGGACGCAGCCCTCCCCGGCCCTGTATGTGATGAACCGGCTCAAGGCCCGGCAATCGGCAAACCGCTTCCTCGAAACATCCGCCGCCTTCTTCCAGGTCATCCAGAGCAGCGGCGCGGTGGGGATGGAGACCCTGGTCTATGGCCAGGACGGCGCCCTGCGGACGACCATCGCCTACGTCAACTATTCCGATCTTGATGGCCTGAAGGCCGCGGCCCTGGCGGCGGGGCTGGACCTGACCGAGGACGCGACCGTGACCGAGGGCGGCAAGATCACCAGCGACCTGATCGTGAGGAGCGCCCGATGAACGGACTTCTTGAGCGCGCCGCCGACGCCTGGAGCCAGCGGTCGTCTCGCGAGCAGGTGATGCTGGCGGTCATGGGGCTGTTGCTGGTCGTTGTTCTGGGCTGGTTCGGGGTGGTTCAGCCGCTCGGCCGGGCCGTCGACGCCTCGCGGGACAAGGCGGCAGAGGCCAGCGCCCGTCTGGCCGGGATCGAGGCGATCGGCCGGGCCGGTGGACCCGGTCTGACGGCGGCGTCCAGCCAGCCGCTCGGAGCCATCGTCGATGCGACGGCCCAGGCTGCAGCCGTGACCATTGATCGCCGTCGCGAGGAGCCGGATGGCCGGCTGACAGTCTGGCTGACGTCGGTCGAGCCGGGGGTGATGATGGGTTGGCTGACCAGCCTGGCCCAGGCCCATGGGGTCGCCGTCACTGACGTCACCGCCTCGCGACTGGATGGCGGACTGCTCGAGGCCCAGATCACCCTGGAGCAACCGGCGTCATGACCAGGTCGCGGCTGATCATCCTCTTTGTGGCGGCGTTTCTGCTGGCTTTGCCGGTGTTTGCCCCGTTGTCCATGGTCATGCAGCTGGCCGCGCCCTCCGGCGCCCTGTCGGCGAAGTCGGTGACCGGTTCGGTCTGGCGGGGGCGGATTTCCGGGGCGGTCATCGTCGGCCTGACGTTGGGCGACATCAAGACGCGGTTGCAGGTCCTGCCGCTGCTGATCGGCGGCCTGAAGCTCGAAACCACGGCGCGCGGCGGAGCCTTTGCCGGGACAGCGGTGCTGGTCCGATCAGGCCGGACGCAAGGCGTTGAAGACGTCGCCGGCATGGTGAGCCTGGATCAGGTCGGTCTCGGCGTTCTGGCCCAGGGCGGTCTGAAACTGCAGGGCGTCACCGCTCTTTTCGACCGTGACCGGTGCGCCAAGGCCGGCGGCAAGGCGACGGCGCAGGTCGGCGGCAGCGGACTGATCCCCCAGCCGGTTGATCTTTCCGGTCAGGCCGTCTGTCGGGACGGGCAGTGGTTTCTGCCGCTTTCCGGAGACGCCCAGGGATTGCGGATCGAGGCCAACATTGCCGTCGCGGCGAACGGCGGCTGGCGCACCGAGCTGATTTTGATTCCCACCGACCCCGCCCTGGCGCAGGGTCTGGCGGCATCCGGCTTTACGCAGGACGGCGAGCGCTGGCGCCGCGTACTGGAAGGACATTCATGACCCGACCGATCTCGACCTTTCTGAGCGCCGTGGTGGCCGCGTCGGTGCTGATGATCTCGCCGGCCAGCATGGCTGCGCCGAAATCACAGAAGGCGCCGCCCCTGGACAATGCCGGTCTGATCTTTGCGGAAATACCGCCGCAGGAGCTGGCCAGCGGTCAGTGCGCCCTGTTTTTGTGGGCGCGGACCAGTCCGGCGCGGCGGTTTCTGATGGCCACCCAGAACCCGGCCTCGGCCCGGGTCAGCCTGAACGGAAAGACGCTCGACCTGCCGCTGACCGAATGGGACGGCGATAGCGTCTATGGCCTGTATGAGGTGCAGGTGTTCTCGGGTGAAGGCATCACCCTGACGGTCCGGTTCACGGCGGAGGCGCGCAAGGGCCTGGTCGGCGGTCTGGTGGCGCCGGAAGCGTCCGTTGAGTATCGCGACGCCGCCGGCTGGGAGACCGTTATCCCGGCGGCCGGGATACTGGCCTGCCAGCCGGCCTGAAGCGTCAGGCCGCGAGGAAGCCCTCGAGACGCTTGCGGATGATGGTCTCGGCCTCTTCCATGATCCGGTCCATCAGTTCCTGAACGGTCGGAATGTCGTGGATCAGGCCGGCGACCATGCCGCAGGACCAGGCGCCGGCTTCCATCTCGCCATTCATCATGATGCGCGGGTAAACCCCTGCCACTTCTTCGATAATGTCCTCGAACTTGATGTTCGCGCCGAGGGCCTTTTCCTTTTCCAGAAGCCGCTCGACGGCGACGTTGGTCAGGACGCGTTCGGTATTGCGCAGCGGACGCATGACCAGGCGGGTGTCCAGTTCGCTGGCGGCGACGATGGCCTGTTTCACATTCTCATGCACCGGCGCTTCCTTGGTGGCGATGAAGCGGGTGCCCATGTTCATGCCCTCGGCGCCCATGGCCAGGGCGGCGACCAGCGAGCGGGCGTCGGCCATACCGCCGGAAGCGACGAAGGGGATCTTCAGTTCTTCGGCGGCGCGGGGCAGCAGGATCATGTTGGGGACGTCATCCTCGCCGGGGTGACCGCCGCATTCGAATCCGTCGACGCTGACCGCGTCGCAGCCGATGGCTTCGGCCTTCAGCGAGTGACGCACCGAGGTGCATTTGTGAATCACCTTGATGCCGGCTTCCTTCAGACCCGGGAGCCATTTGGCCGGATTGTTGCCGGCCGTCTCGACCGCCTTGACCCCGCCATCGACGATGGCCTTCACGTAGCCGGGGTAGTCAGGCTGGTTGACGCTGGGCAGGAAGGTCAGGTTCACGCCGAACGGCTTGTCGGTCATTTCCCGGCATTTGGCGATTTCCTTGGCCAGATCGTCAGGCGTGCGCTGCGTCAGGCCGGTGATGATGCCCAGGCCGCCGGCGTTGGAGACCGCCGCCGCCAGTTCGGCGAAGCCCACAAAGTGCATGCCGCCCTGAAGGATGGGACGTTCGATGCCGAAGAGTTCGGTGATGCGGGTCTTCATGAGCGTTTCCTGGTCCTGACCTGTCGCGATGCGCCCTCTGCGCCCGCGAATTCAAACTGATGTTAGAAAAAAGCACGGGCGGGGCAACCGTCCTTTTTTGAAACCATCAGGCATCGGCCGGAATGGCGAACAGAATGACGACCAGGGCGATCACCACGCCCAGCCCGTAGAGGCAGGCCAGGCCCTTCCTTCCGCCGCGCCAGGCTGACAGGGCTGCCTGCAGGGACTGCAGTCCGTAGTAGGCGACAAACATCTTCGAGGCGTAGGTGATCAGCTGGTAGATATTGGTCAGCCAGATGATGGCGATGGCCGCCACAGCGGTGATCAGGTTGCCGATCCGGACCTTGATCCGGCCTTTTAGCGCCTCGGACAGGAGCCCCCCTGCCCCGTTCATGTCGGCGACAGCGGCGGAGAGCTGGGAGGCCAGGGCGGTGAGAATGATGACCGGGGCGACAACGATGCCGATGGGCGTCAGCATGTCGATGATCGCGGTTTCACCCCCGGATTGGGGCAGCGTGTGGGTGAAGAAACCGGTGACCAGCAGGATGAAGACCACATAGATGGCCGTCGAAAGCCATTGCGCCCAGCGCATGGTCCGGACCCGTGTCTGGGCGTCGTAGGCGGCCCCTAGGTATCGTGACGTCTCGAAGCCCTGAACGAGGATGACGAGACCCAGCAGGACACTGAACTCGCGCCAGCCATGAGGGTGGATCGGGGCGATCCAGGTAAAGCCGCCGTGGGCAATGGCGATGATCGTCGCGGTGATCAGTCCGGCGACAAGCCCGCCGATCAGGGCAAGTTTCAGGCCCACGGCGCTGATCGCCACGCGCTCCAGGGCGTCGAGACCACCGGCCGCGCCGACCGCGCCGACTGCAGCGATGACGATGGTGGCGACGATCCTGATCCACAGCGGATCGAGAATGTCGCCCAACCGCAGGCCGAAGGCGGCGAAGAGATTGAGGTAGTAGGCGACTGACACGAAGTAGGCGAGGGCCAGGGTGAGGTCGGACAGGCGTTCAATCCCGCGAAGCCAGGTGGGCGGATCACCGTGAAGCTGCGGTTCGATGTGGATGATGTTGTGGCGGATTGCGGATCCGAAGAGATAGGCGATGGCGCACAGGCCGCACATCGCAAGCCAGGCCCAGGTGCCGGCTGTGGCGGCGAGAATGGGGCCGGCGACGAGGAAGCCCGACCCGATGATTGAGGCCAGCGGCGTGACCGTGGCCTGCCAGAGCTCAGCCTTCACCAACCTGGGCCGGAATAGCAGGGCGATCAGAACGACCGCAGTGACCAGAACAACGATACTGGCCGCGGCCATGGAACTCTATCCTCAGGGAATTGGCCGCGATCATGAGCCGGCAAGGGTTCAATTCGCCCTGGCGGCTCAGGTTCCGGAACTGATCCCAAGGGCGGCGCGATAGTCCGGATGGACCAGATCATGGAATTGCGGATGTTTGGCGATGTAGCCGGCAAAGAACGTGCAGACCGGAATGACCATCTGCCCCTTCTCGCGGGCGTAGGCCATGGCGTGCCGCACCAAGGCGCCGCCCACACCCTTGCCCTCGAAGGCCGGCGGCACGACCGTGTGGGGAAACAGGATTCCGCTCTCCAGCAGACGGTATTCGGCAAAGGCGACATCGCCGCCCAGATGGACCTCGAACCGGCCTTCGGTGGCGCCGTCCGGCCGGTTGTCGATGACGTCGAAGGAGGCAGGCTCAGTCACCGTCGTGCCCCGCCGCTTCGGTCATTGCCGCCCCGCCCCAGGTCTCGCCGCCGGCCTGCTGGAACCAGAACGGCTTGTGGGCCCGCTGACGGGTTCCGACCTCGTTCATCTCGTTGTCGAACACCCGGCCGTTGGCGATGGTGTAGCGGATCGATTTGGTGTTGCGGATGTCGTCCAGCGGGTTGGCGTCGAGGATGACCAGATCGGCCAGCTTGCCGGGCTCAAGCGAGCCGATGTCGCCATCCATGCCCAGCGCCGTCGCCCCGTTCAGGGTGGCGGCTCTGAGGGCTTCCAGGGGCGTGAAACCGCCCTGGGCCAGCATCCAGATCTCCCAATGCTCGCCAAGTCCCTCGCGCTGGCCGTGGGCGCCGGTCTGAACCGAGACGCCGACGTCGTTCAGCTGCTTGGCGACCTCGGCGACCCGGATGTGGTTGAGTTCCTCCGGCGGGGCCTTGAACGGGCGCCGCGAACGGGCGTCGAGCAGACGCCGGGGGGCGTACTTCGACAGGATGGGATCTTCCCAGACGTTGGTTGTCTCATACCAGTAGTTCTCGCCGGAGCTGCCGCCGTAAGCGACGACCAGCGTGGGGGTGTAGGCCGTGCCGACGGCGGCCCACAGCTGTTTGACGTCGTCGTAGATGGCGGCGACGGGCAGGCTGTGTTCGAGGGTGGTGTGACCGTCGATCAGCATGGTCATGTTGTGCTCAAACAGCGACCCGCCTTCGGGAACCACCGACAGATCCAGCTTGCGGGCCGCCGCGATGACCTGCTGGCGCTGGTCGCGGCGGGGCTGGTTGTAGCTCTTTACGCTGAAGGCTCCGACCGCTTTCATCCGGCGCAGGTGCGAAAGGGCGTCATCCTCGCTTTCGATCCTGGCCGTGAAAGCCGTGGTCGCGCCGTAGAGGATGGTGCCTGTGGAGAAGATGCGAGGGCCGACGATTTCCCCGGATCGCTGCAGTTCGCTGGCGGCGAAGATCTCGCTGGTGTCGTTGGAGGGGTCGTGGATGGTGGTCACCCCGAAGGCCAGGGCGGCGTAGTTGATCCAGCTTTGCTGGGGGATGATCTCGTCCGAGCCCATCGAGCCGTGCCAGTGGGCGTCGACAAAGCCCGGGATGATGGTCTTGCCGGCGACATCGAAGGTCTTGGCGTCCGCCGGAACGGTAATCTCGCCGCGCTTGCCGATGGCCTCGATTCGATTGCCGTTGAGGACGATGGTTCCGTCCTCGATGACCTGATCACCCTTCATGGTGATGATGCGGGCCCCGACCAGAGCCACCCGGCCCTGCGGCGCATCGGCGGTCTGGCTGAAGCCCAGCTGGACGCCCTTCTCGGGCGGCTTGGGCAGGTCCTTGGGCGCGCCGTCGACGAAGGCGAAGGCATCCTTGAGGTCGCGGGAGAAGAGTTCCGGCCCGAGGGACCACCAGAGGCGCTTGCCGTCGCCGGCCCAGTGCAGCCATTCGCCGGCGTCGCGGGTGACGCGGGTGATCGGGATGGATTTGGTCTCCGGGCCAATCTCGACGCTGCCGCCGGTCACCACCAGAGGGGCGATGTAGGCGTTGAAGCGCTCGGTCCAGGCGACCCATTTGTCATCCGGGGCGACGGCGTATTCGGATGCATTGGCGCTGACCAACAGGGTCTTCTCGTCGCCGCCGTCGAGACGGATGGAGCGCAGGGCGCGTTTGCCCTGCGGCTCATAGGTCATGAAGTAGAGACGGTCGGACGCGGCCCCGAACTGGGGCAGGACGCCGTCTTCGGTGATCAGCTTCGCCGCTCCTCCGGCGGCGGGGACGCTGTAGAGGCCGGTGTCGCCGCCCCAGAGGGCGCTGGTCAGATAGCCGTCCTGGACGGTGCGGTAGACGATGGTCCGGCCGTCTGGCGAGAAGGCCGGTTCGATGAAGTGGCCGGGCTTCTGGCTGACCACCCTGCCCTCGCCGCCGGTGATGGGGACGACGCGAATGGAGCCGAAGGTCTCGTCGTTCCAGGTGGTGTAGACGATGGAGGCGCCATCGCGCGACCAGGCCGGATAGAGCTCGAAATGGTCGGTCTGGCTGGTCAGGCGGCGGGGCGCGCCGCCGGACAGGTCGCGGATCCAGAGCTTGCCGAGGGCCTCGAAGACGACCTTGTCGCCCCGGGGCGACACCTCGGCCCAGCGGACCATCTTCACGTCGAAGGTCTTTGGCGCGACATCGACCTTCGCCCGGACAGTGCTGGTCACCCGGCGGGTGGTCTTGACGTGGAAGGGGATGTTGGTCGCGGCGCCGTCGGCGGCGTCGATGTTCCAGATCTTGCCCTGGGCCCAGACGATCAGGCCCTTGTTGTCGGGCGTCCAGGCCATGGTCGGGTAGACGCCGTGGATGGCCCAGGTTTCCTGCATGTCGCGGTCGAGACCGTCGAACACGGGCGTCTCGCGGCCGCTTTCGAGATCACGGATATAGAGAACCGACTTGGCACGGACGCGGCGGATGAAGGCCAGGGACTTGCCGTCCGGCGACGGCGTTGGGCGAATGGAGCCGCCGGGACCCGTGACATAGGCGCTGGTCTCGCCCGTCTGACGATCAAGCCGCTGGATCACATAGATCTGGCTGTTGGGATCCTTGCTGTATTCGAAGGTCCCGCCAGGAGTGGCGTCGTCGCTGTAGTAGAGATAGCGACCATCGGGGCTGAAGGCCGGCTCGCCGCTGTCCTTCTGTTCGGTGCGCTTCTTGGTCAGCTGCAGGCCATCGCCGCCGGAGCGGTGGAACAGCCACATCTCGCCTGCCCCCAGCGAGCGGCCGGAGGTGAAGTGCTTGCGGGCGACGATATACTGGCTGTCCGGCGTCCAGGCCGGGGAATTGAGCAGGCGGAAGGTTTCCTTCGACACCGCGCGCAGGTCCGATCCGTCGCGGTTCATCACCCAGATGTTGTCGCCACCGCCCCGGTCAGAGGTGAAGGCGATGAAGCGGCCATCGGGGGAATAGCGGGCCTGCATGTCCCAGGCGACGCCGCTGGTCAGGGCCTTCGCCTCGCCGCCGGCGGCGGGGATGACATAGAGGTCGCCCAGCAGGTCGAAGATGATCTCCTTGCCGTCAGGGCTGATGTCCAGCGACATCCAGGTGCCGGTGGTGGTGTCGATCGGCACATCCTTGTAGGGGCCGGGCGGCGCGTTGACGTCCCATTTGGGGGGATCTTTCTTGGCCGGCGCGGCAAAGGCGCCCAGCGGCGCGCCCATGGCCAGAGACAGGCTCACGGCCGCGGCAATCAGGATTCTGCTCATAACGCCCCCAGAAGGTCCGATAGTCCCAAGGGAACCTAGCGCCTCAAATCGTCAGCGCCAGTCCCGATGTCCGCCGGGTGGAATTGGTCTATGGATCGGTCGATCAACGGAGCCCGTCGTGACGTCTGAACCCCTGCTTATTGATGCGCGCGGACATCGCTGTCCGGTGCCGACCCTGAAGCTGCGAAAGGCGCTTGAGGGACTGGCGCCCGGCGGCAGGGTGCGGCTGATTGCCGATGACCCCATGGCCAAGGTGGATGTGCCCCACTTTGTCGCCCAGGGCGGTCATGAACTGATCGAGGTCGAGATGATCGATGGCGCGGCTCGGTTTTTGGTCCGCAAGGCGCCTCTGAGCCCGGACACCTAGATCAGCGGCGGATCCTCGAGCAGCGGATCGGGCGTGGCGATGGCGATCTCGATTTCCGTGGCGATCGCGCCGCCGAGGAAGACGACGTTGACGTTCCAGCTGAGCCAGATGAGGAAGACGACGACGGCGGAGACCGAGCCGTAGGTCGCGCCCAGATGGGCGATCTGTTCGACGTAGAAGGCGCTGGCCCAGCTGGCCCCGACGGCCAAGGCGGCGGCGGCCATGCCGCCGATGATCGAGGCGCGCCAGACCACTAGCTGGCGGGACATGGCGTAGCGATAGATCAGGGTCATCGCCAGGGTCATGCCGATGCTGGTCCAGGTCCATTCGCTGTAGAGCCACCAGGCGCCGGCGAAGGGCTTGAGATTCATCGCCGCCCCCATCAGGCGCAGCATCAGAAACAGCGCCGAGACCACGCCCATCAGCACAAAGGCCGAGATCAGCACGATCAGGGCCATGAAATTGAAGCTGAAGAAGCCGCGCTGATTCTCTTCGTCGTGAATGAAGGACAGCCCCGCGAGCAGGGCCTTGAAGCCGCGGTGGGCGGCATAGCCGCCGATGATGATGGCGAGAACGCTCTGGGCCGAAACCGCCTGCAGCGGCGTGTGGGCAAGTCGGATCAGTTCGGCCTCAAACAGGGCCCGGGCGCCGGGCGGCATCATGCTGGTGAAGGCTTCGAGCCGGTGGGCGATCTGTTCGGGGTCCACCAGCAGGCCAAACAGGCCCATGCCGATGGCGATGGCGGGAAAGGCCGCGAGCATGGCCCAGAAGGACACGCCGCCGACATAGAGCATCACATCCCGGCCCCAGAGCCGCGACAGAGATTTCCCGGCGATGGTCACGGAGAGACGGAACCAGTGCGCCGGATCGAGGTCCCGCCAACGGGACGCAATACTGGAGAAACGGGCCCGGGTGTCCGACATGGCGGGGAACCTGCCCGCTCGGGCCCCAAGACGCAACAGAAGACGGCGCGCCGCTCCGGTTAGGGAACGACGCGCCTCCAGGATGATCTTGCCTTCGTCCTGTATGACCGGAAACCCTCACTTTCGAGGGACGGGAGAGCGCGAGGGCCCCAGCCACGACGCCAAACTAGAGGCCCGCCGCTGAACCCTGGCTGAACGGATTGCGGCTAAAGGGCGCCGCTTTCCTTGAGGCCGGCGATGGCGTCGGACGAGAAGCCCCAGTCGCCGAGCGCCGTGTCGTTGTCGGCGCCGATTTTCGGCGGCGGGCCCTGGATCCGGCCAGGCGTTGCTGAAAAGCGCGGCGCCGGGGCCGGTTGAACCACCCCCTCAACGGTGACGAAGGTCTCGCGGGCGACGTTGTGGCTGTGCCTGGGTGCATCCTCGAGGGTCAGGACCGGGGCAAAGCAGATGTCGGTGGCGTCCATGATCTCGCACCACTGATCCTGGGTCTTCTGCTTGATGACATCGGCCAGCTTGGCCTTGAGGTCCGGCCAGGCGCTGCGATCCATCTGGGCCTGGAAGGCGGGGTCGGTGATGCCGGTCTTCTCAAGCAGCAGGGCGTAGAACTGCGGCTCGATGGAGCCGATGGAGATCCATTTGCCGTCGCTGCACTGGTAGGTGTCGTAGAAGTGGGCTCCGCCGTCGAGCAGGTTGGAACGGCGTTCGTCCTGCCACATGCCGGCTCCCTTGAAGCCATAGAACATGGCCATCAGCGAGGCGGCGCCGTCGCTCATGGCGCAGTCGATGACCTGCCCCTCGCCGCTGGAGCGGGCGTGGATGACGCCGGCCAGCAGGCCGAACGCCAGATAGAGGGCGCCGCCGCCAAAGTCGCCGACCAGATTGAGCGGCGGGACCGGCTTGTCGGTGGTGCCGATGGCGTGCAGGGCGCCGGTGATGGCGATGTAGTTCATGTCATGGCCGGCGGCCTTGGCGTAGGGACCGAACTGGCCCCAGCCGGTCATCCGGCCGAAAACCAGCCTGGGGTTGCGCTTCAGGGCCACGTCCGGGCCGAGACCCAGACGTTCCATGACGCCGGGACGGAAGCCCTCGATGATGGCGTCAGCCTCTTCCATCAGCTTGAGGCAGGTTTCGATGGCGGCGGGATTTTTCAGGTCCAGCGCGACGGAGCGACGGCCGCGGGCGGTGACGTCGGCCGGGGACGAGCGGCCCGAGCCCTTGCGGTCGATCCGCACCACATCGGCGCCGAGGTCGGACAAGAGCATGCCGCAGAAGGGTCCCGGCCCGATGCCGGCAAACTCGATGATCTTCAAACCAGACAGGGGCCCCTGGGCCATGACGCAATCTCCCGATGTTTGGACAAGGACTAGAGGCGGTGACGATAGGTCAGGCAAGGGCTGAGGCGCGGACGGGCGCTGTCGGACCAGCCCCGCCCTTGCGGAGATCGGGCGCCTTGCGTGATATCGGCCCATGATCCGGATCGGCGTGGACTTTGGCGGGACCAAGATCGAGGCGGCCGCCCTCGATGGCGAGGGGCGATTCGTCGCCCGGGTGCGGGCGGCCAATCCGCGCGACTATGAGGGATCGATCGAGATCACCCGGCAGGTGATGCTGGAGGCCGAGCGCCAGTGCGGGGTCACGGTCGACCGCGTCGGGGTGGGCATTCCAGGCTCGATCTCGCCGACAAGCGGGCTGTCCCGCAACGCCAACAGCTTCTGGCTCAATGACCGGCCCCTGCCGGTGGACATGGAACGGGTGGTGGAGCGGCGGCTGCGGATGCGCAACGACGCCGATTGCCTGATCATCTCCGAGGCCGCCGATGGCGCCGCGGCGGGGGCGCGGACGGCTTTCGGGGTGATCATCGGCACCGGATGCGGCGGCGGGCTGTATCTGAACGGGGCCGAGTGGGCGGGCGCGGGCGGCTACTCGGGTGAATGGGGCCATACGCCCCTGCCCTGGCGCACCCCAGAAGAGGCTGCCCGTCCTCATGCCTGCTGGTGCGGTCGGACGGATTGTCTGGAGACCTGGGTCTCCGGCACGGCCTTCATGGAGGACTATCGGTCGGCGACCGGGAAGGCCCTGGAGGGACCGGAGATCATCGCCGCAGCCCGCTCCGGCGATCCGGCGGCGGCGCGGGTGCTGGACAGCTACATCGATCGCCTTGGACGGGGCCTGGCGACGGTCTGTGATCTGCTTGACCCTGAAGTCATCGTGCTGGGCGGCGGGATGAGCAATATCGATGAGATCTACGACCGGCTGCCGGCCGTGATCGGCCGGCATGTGTTCAGCGATGTGTTTTCGACGGCGGTGCGCCGTGCGGCGCATGGCGACTCGTCGGGGGTGCGCGGCGCCGCCTGGCTTTGGGAGGCGTAGGCGGACCGCATGGCCAGAAAGGCGACGGCCCCTGAGCCCTGTGGGTCAGAGGCCGCGCCAGTCCGAGACGATCAGGCGAGCATGCGCACCTTCGGCTCGCGCTTCCACTGACGGGTGCTGGCCGGTACGATGTAGGCCCTGGCCCCCTTCGCCAGGTCGACGACGCCATCGTCCGGTTCGACCCCGGCCTTGTCGAGCAGCGGCTGAGCCTCCCCGGTAAAGCCGATGGCTTTCAGGTGCCCGAAGGCGTCCCGGACGAAGTCGACCGCGGCCGCCTCGCCGAGAAGCTCGGCGCAGCCGTCCTTGGAGAGGACCAGGGCGACCGCATCGAAGACGATCGACGGTGTTCCGGCGAGCTGACCATCGGCGGCCAGCCTCTTTCCGTCCTTCAACTTCACGCCTCCGACCTTGGGGGCGACGATCTTGACCGAGGCGCCGGCGGCTTCAGCGGCCGCCTTCACAGTGTCGATCAGGTCGCCATCGGCGCCATCGGAGACGAGAATTCCCACCGCCCGGCCCTCCAGGCTGTCGGGATACTTGCCGACGATGCGCAGGGCGGGCGAGGCGTCCATGTCGAAGGGCTCGGCGGCGGGCTTGTTTTTGCCCGGGAGGTCGACCGCCAGGCCGTCCGCGACCCGTTTGGCGAGGGACTCATCGACGTTGCGCAGATTGCCGAGGATGCGGTTGCGGACATGGTCCATCTGGCACTTGGACAGCTCGAAGACGATGGCGCTGGCCAGATGGGCCTGCTCGATCTCGGTCTGCGACTGATAGAACAGGCGGGCCTGGCTGTAGTGGTCGGCGAAGGTTTCGGCGCGTAGCCGGACCTTGGTCTCTTCCACGGGGGCTGCAAAGCTGCGGAAGCCGCCTTCCGGATCCTCCCGGGGACCACCCTCCTCCCCGGCCAGCGCCAGGCTGTTGGGCTCGTAGTTGGCGCGGCCCTTGAAGACCTGGGTCTGCATATGGCCGTCGCGCTGCAGGTTCTGGAAGGGACAGCCCTTGGCCTGATTGATCGGCAGTTGATGGAAGTTGACGGTTCCCAGGCGCGACAGCTGGGTGTCCTGATAGGAAAAGAGCCGGCCCTGCAGCAGCGGGTCTTCCGACACATCGATGCCCGGCGGCATGTTGGTGGGCAGGAAGGCGGCCTGTTCGGTTTCGGCGAAGAAGTTGTCGGGGTTCCGGTCCAGGACCATGCGGCCGATGACCTTGATCGGATAGAGCTCTTCGGGGATCAGCTTGGTAGCGTCGAGGATATCGAACGGCAGGGCGTCGGCCTCCTCCTGGGTCAGAAGCTGGACGCCCAGTTGCCATTCGGGGAAGTCGCCCCTGTCGATGGCCTCGAACAGATCGCGGCGATGGAAGTCCGGATCGGCGCCGGCCAGCTTGACCGCCTCGTCCCAGAGGGTGGACTGGGTTCCGAGTTTCGGGCGCCAGTGGAACTTGACGAAGGTCGCCTCATCCCTGTCGTTGAGCAGGCGGAAGGTGTGGACGCCAAAGCCCTCCATCATCCGCAAGGAGCGCGGAATGGCGCGGTCGGACATGGCCCACATGATCATGTGGGTGGATTCCGGCATCAGACCGATGAAGTCCCAGAAGGTGTCATGGGCGCTGGCGGCCTGTGGATAGCCGCGATCGGCTTCCATCTTCACCGCGTGGATCAGGTCCGGAAACTTGATGGCGTCCTGGATGAAGAAGACCGGGATGTTGTTGCCGACCAGATCCCAGTTGCCCTCGACGGTGTACATCTTGACGGCAAAGCCGCGGACGTCGCGGGGAGTGTCGACCGAACCCGCCCCGCCGGCCACCGTGGAAAAGCGGGTGAAGAGTTCGGTGCGCTTGCCGACCTCGGTGAGGATTTTTGCCCGGGTGTATTGCTCCAGGGACTCGGTCAGCTCGAAATAGCCGTGGGCGGCGGAGCCGCGGGCATGGACGATGCGCTCTGGAATGCGCTCATGGTCGAAGTGCTGGATCTTCTCGCGAAGGACAAAGTCCTCCAGCAGGGACGGGCCGCGCGGGCCAGCCTTCAGGGCGTTCTGGTTGTCGCTGACCGGGACTCCGTGATTTGTCGTCAGGCGGGCGTCCGGCGCCGACGCCGTCTGATGGGTTTCGCCACCGGCGCCGATGGTTTGGGGGGTCTGGTTCGTCTCGGTCTTGCTGGTCTTGGCCATGGGGGTCCCGTCGCTGTGACAATCAGATCGTGACAACCTCAACGCGTCGGCGGGACTTTGGCCGCTTGCCTGGCCAAGTTTTTTGCAGCGCGCGACAGGCGGGGCCGGCGCAAAGGCTCTTGCCCCCCGCCCCCCGGAGCGCGATCACTCGTCCATGACCGCCTTCTGCCGCGACTGTTTCTGGACCGGCGGGGAGCCCCCTCCCCGGCGTTGCCCTGAGTGCGGGTCGCCGCGGATCGTCGCCCATGCCGAGCTTGATGGCCTGTCGATCGCCCACATGGATTGCGACGCCTTCTACGCCTCGGTCGAGAAGCGGGACCGGCCCGAACTTCGCGATGTGCCGCTGATCGTCGGCGGCGGGGTCCGGGGCGTGGTTACGACCTGCTGCTACATCGCCCGGATGAGCGGCGTGCGCTCGGCGATGCCGATGTTCAAGGCGCGGAAGCTGTGCCCGCAGGCGGTGGTGCTGAAGCCGGAATTCGCCAAGTACCGGGCCGAAAGCCAGCGGATCATGGAGATGATCCGGGATCTGACGCCGCTGGTCCAGCCGCTGTCGCTGGACGAGGCCTGGATCGATCTGTCGGGGACCGAACGGCTGCACGGGATGAGCCCGGCCCTGACCCTGGCGCGGCTGCAGGCGCGGATCGAGGCGGAAACCGGCCTGACGGTCTCGATCGGCCTGGCGACCAACAAGTTCCTCGCCAAGATCGCGTCCGAGCTGGACAAGCCGCGGGGCTTTTCGGTGCTGGGCTCGGAGGCGGCCAGCGTGCTGGCGGACAAGCCGGTGAGCATTCTGCCCGGCGTCGGACCGGTGATGGCGGCGTCGCTGGAAAAGGCCGGCTATCGCAAGGTGGGCGATCTGGCGCGGGCCGATCTGAAGGAGTTGGCCACCGAGTTCGGATCGCACGGCATGAGCCTGCACAAGCTGGCGCAGGGTCAGGACGCGCGCCTGGTCAATCCGTCCGAGGGGCGCAAGACGATCAGCGCCGAGACAACGTTCAACGTCGATCTGAGCACGGTCCAGGCGCTGGAGGATGTGCTCTGGCCGCTGTGCGAGAAGGTCGCCCGGCAGCTGCGCAAGGAAGGGATCACCGGGCGGGTGGCGGTGCTGAAGCTGCGCCGGGCGGACTTCAGGATCATCACCCGTCGACGAACCCTGCCGGTGCCGACCCAAACGGCGAAGACCCTGTTCGGCGTGGTGCGGGAGCTTCTGGCGGCGGAGGTCGACGGAACCGCCTATCGCCTGATCGGCGCCGGCCTGTCCGACTTTGAAAGCGCCGGCTCATCGGGCGAGGACTTCTTCGCCGGCGATGAGCGCAAGGCGCTCAGTCATGAAACGGCGATGGACCGGATGGCCGAGAAATTTGGTCAGGGGGCGCTGGTCACGGGACGGGCGCTGAAACCCAGGGCCTGAGCAAGGCCGGGCAAGATTGGTCCCCGGCGGGCTCTCTTTCGGGGCGATTGACCAGGTGTTGAACGGCTAATTCGGCCCTCCCCGTCCGGAGCCCCTTTCAAAGCGCCGATGTTTTCATATCTAATCAGCAAGACAGACGGGCTGCGTCGCGGCCCGTCGCGAACGGATATCAAAGGTCGGCATGGCGGAACGGAAGTCAGGTACTGACGCAGGTCAGGGTGGATCGGGGACGTCTGTGGTCACCCAGACCAAGGCGAAGACCGCGAAGCCCTCGATGTATCGCGTCCTGATTCTGAACGACGACTACACGCCGATGGAGTTCGTGGTTTACGTGCTTGAGCGTTTTTTCAACAAATCGCGCGAAGATGCGACCAGGATCATGCTTCACGTGCACCAGAACGGTGTCGGGGTGTGCGGCGTCTTCACCTACGAGGTCGCCGAGACCAAGGTCGCTCAAGTGACTGACGCGGCCCACCGACACCAACATCCGTTGCAGTGCACCATGGAAAAGGATTGAGGAGCCCACATTGCCCTCGTTTTCGCGCAATCTCGAAGAGACTCTCCATCGCGCCGTTGCCTTCGCCAATCAGCGAAAGCACGAGTATGCGACGCTCGAGCACCTGCTGCTCTCCCTGGCCGATGACGAGGACGCCGCCGGTGTGATGACGGCCTGCGATGTGGACCTGCCGGAGTTGAAGAAGACTCTCGTCAACTACATCGACACCGAGTTGAAGGCCCTGGTCGTCGAGGACGGCGAGGACGCCAAGCCGACGGCCGGTTTCCAGCGCGTCATCCAGCGGGCGGTGATCCACGTCCAGTCCTCGGGCCGGGACGATGTGACCGGCGCCAATGTGCTGGTCGCGGTGTTCTCCGAACGGGAGAGCCACGCCGCCTACTTCCTGCAGGAGCAGGACATGACCCGCTACGACGCGGTCAACTACATCGCCCACGGCATCGCCAAGAAGGCGGGCGCCAGTGAACCCAAGACGGTCAAGGGCGCCGCGCCCGAGGACGAGGACGGCAAGCCCAACGCCAAGACCGGCGGGGAGGCCCTGGAAGCCTATTGCGTCGATCTCAATGAGAAGGCGCGGGCCGGCAAGGTTGATCCGCTGATCGGGCGGATGGCCGAGGTCGAACGCTGCATTCAGATCCTGTGCCGGCGGACCAAGAACAACCCGCTGCTGGTCGGCGATCCGGGCGTTGGCAAGACCGCCATCGCCGAGGGTCTGGCCCGCAAGATCATCAACCACGAAGTGCCCGAGGTGCTGGAAGGCGCCACCATCTTCTCGCTCGACATGGGCGCGCTGCTGGCCGGGACCCGCTATCGGGGCGACTTCGAGGAGCGGATCAAGCAGGTGATCAAGGAGTTGGAAAACCACCCCAACGCCATCCTGTTCATCGACGAAATCCACACCGTCATCGGCGCCGGCGCGACCAGCGGCGGGGCGATGGACGCCTCCAACCTGCTGAAGCCGGCTCTGGCCTCGGGCGCCCTGCGGTGCATGGGCTCGACCACCTACAAGGAATTCCGCCAGCACTTCGAGAAGGACCGCGCCCTGGTCCGCCGGTTCCAGAAGATCGACGTCAACGAACCGACGATCGAGGACACGGTGAAAATCCTCAAGGGTCTGAAGACCTACTACGAAGAATTCCACAAGCTGAAGTACACCAACGACGCCATCAAGACGGCGGTGGACCTGTCGGCCAAGTACATCACCGACCGCAAGCTGCCCGACAAGGCGATCGACGTGATCGACGAAGCGGGCGCCGGCCAGATGCTGCTGCCGGAATCGAAGCGGAAGAAGACCATCGGGGTCAAGGAGATCGAGGCCGTCGTCGCCAAGATCGCCCGGATCCCGCCAAAGTCCGTTTCCAAGACCGACACCGAGGCGCTCAAGCAGCTTGAGGACGATCTGCAGCGGGCGGTGTTCGGCCAGGACGAGGCCATCAAGCAGCTCAGCTCGGCCATGAAAATGGCCCGGGCCGGTCTGCGCGACCCGAACAAGCCGATCGGCAGCTATCTGTTCAGCGGCCCGACCGGGGTCGGCAAGACCGAGGCCGCCCGCCAGCTGGCGGCGACGCTGGGCATCGAGCTGCTGCGCTTCGACATGAGCGAATACATGGAGCGCCACACGGTCAGCCGTCTGATCGGCGCCCCTCCCGGCTATGTCGGCTACGATCAGGGCGGTCAGCTGACCGACGCCGTCGATCAGCACCCGCATGCTGTAGTGCTGCTCGACGAGATCGAGAAGGCTCACCAGGACGTCTACAACATCCTGCTCCAGGTGATGGACAACGGGGTGCTGACCGACGCCAACGGCAAGAAGGTCGACTTCCGCAACGTGGTGCTGATCATGACCACCAACGCCGGCGCCTCCGACGCCCAGCGCCAGTCTATCGGCTTTGGTCGCGGCAAGGTCGAGGGCGAGGAAGAAGCGGCCCTGAAGCGCCTGTTCACGCCGGAGTTCCGCAACCGTCTGGATGCGGTGGTGGCCTTCAAGCCGCTGACCCAGGACGTCATCCGCATGGTGGTGCAGAAGTTCGTCATGCAGCTGGAAGCCCAGCTGGCGGACCGCAACATCACCATCGAGACCAGCGACGAGGCCGCCGACTGGCTAGCCAAGAACGGCTTCGACGAACTCTACGGCGCCCGGCCTCTGGCCCGGGTCATCCAGGAGCAGATCAAGAAGCCGCTGGCCGACGACATCCTGTTCGGCAAGCTGATGAAGGGCGGCCACGTCAAGGTCGTGCTCAAGGACGGCAAGATCGCCTTCGACTTCGAGGTCGACGAGCCCAAGCCCAGGCAGCCCGGCGCGCCGGAGATCGAGGAGCCGGCGCTGGCGGAGTAAGGCTCGGCTCGCCCAGAGAAACGGGGCCGGAGGAGGAAACTCCCCGGCCCTTTTCTTTGCCCAGCCTGTATTGTCGCCGCCGTCGACCCGGTTCAATGATCAGGGTTCAACCAGGGATGCCGAATTTCATGCGCAGCGTAGTCGTCACGGGCGTCTCCACCGGTATTGGTCGGGGTGCGACCCAGGTTCTGATCGACAAGGGCTTTCATGTCTTTGGCACGGTGCGCAAGCAGACCGATGCGGACCGTCTCAAGCAGGCGTACGGCGACCAGTTCACGCCGCTGCTGTTTGACGTCACGGATGCCGCGGGGGCGAGAGCCTCGGTGGAGACGGTGCGGAAGGCGCTGAACGGGCAGACCCTGGCGGGGTTGGTGAACAACGCCGGGATCGCCGTCGCCGGGCCGCTGCTGATGTTGCCGATCGAGGACTTCCGTCAGCAGATGGAGGTCAATGTCACCGGGCTGGTCATCACCAGTCAGGCGTTCGCGCCATTGCTGGCCGCGGATCCGGGAACGACCGGCGCACCGGGCCGGATCGTCAACATCAGTTCGGTCGGCGGTCGCAACGCCATGCCGTTCATGGCGCCCTACAGCGCCTCGAAATTTGCCGTCGAGGCGATCTCCGAAAGCCTGCGCCGGGAGCTTCAGCTGTTCGGGATTGATGTGATTGTTGTCGCCCCCGGGGCCGTGGCGACGCCGATCTGGGACAAGGCTGACGAGGTAGACGTGACACCCTACGCTGGTTCCGCCTACGCGCCCGGGCTGGATCGCCTGCGCGCCTTCATGATGGAAAGTGGTCCCAAGGGGTTGCCGCCCGAGACGATCGGGCTGGCGATTCACAAGGCGCTGACGGTCGCCAGGCCGAAGGTGCGCTACACAGTGACGCCTGATCCAATCCAGGCCCTGATGAGCGAGATTCTGCCAAAGCGGATGCTGGACCGGATTGTCGGAAAGCGACTGGGTCTGTTGCCGGACAAGGGCTGAGCGGCCCCGGGGGGGGGCTACCCCATCGGCAGCAGTAGCCCGGCCATGGCGGCGCTCATCAGATTGGCCAGCGAGCCGGCGGCGACGGCCAGCAGGCCATAGCGGGCGATGATCGGGCGCTTTTCCGGGGCCAGGCCGCCCAGCACGCCCATCTGGATGGCGATGGAGCTGATGTTGGCGAAGCCGCAGAGGGCGAAGGTGACGACGGCCTGGGTATGGGGCGAAAGGCCCTCCCGCGCCTCGGCATAGTGGAGGTAGGCGACAAACTCGTTGAGGATCAACTTCTCTCCGAACAGCTCGCCGGCCTGACGGGCCTCGCTCCAGGGCACATTGAGCAAGACCATGACCGGGGCGAAGACCCAGCCGAGGATCTGCTGGAAGCTGAGATCTGGATGACCAAGCAGCCCGCCGGCGAAGCCGAGGATGCCGTTGGCCAGGGCGATCAGGGCGACGAAACAGACCAGCATGGCGCCGACGCTGACGGCCAGCTTGACCCCGTCCTCGGCGCCGTTGAAGGCGGCCATGATGATATTGGCGGGCCGCTCTTCCTCAGGCGCCTCGGGCGCGACGACGGCGAGGGCCTGGACCTCCTCGTCAGCTTCGGCCGGCGGCGGAGCCTTCTCGTCCGGCATGATGATCTTGGCCATCAGGAGGCCGCCCGGAGCGGACATGAAGGCGGCGGCGAGCAGATACTCGATCCGCACCCCCATCTGGGCGTAGGCGGCGAGGATGGATCCGGCGACGCCGGCCATGCCGGTGACCATCAGGGTGAAGATCTGGGGCTCGCTGAGGCGTTTGAGATAGCCCCGGACGACCAGCGGCGACTCCGACTGACCGACCAGCACATTGGCGGCCGCGTAGAGGCCCTCGACCCGGTCGACGCCCAGCAGCCAGCGCAGGGCCCCGCCGCCGAAGCGGACAATCATCTGCATGACGCCGAGGTAGTAGAGGATGGAGACCAGGGAGGAGAAGAAGACGATGATCGGCAGGACGTTGATGGCGAAGCTGGCGATCCCGTTCACTTCCGTCAGGCCGCCGAAGACCATGCTGATGCCGACCCGGCTGTAGCCCAGCAGGCTGCTGATCCCGGCGGCGGCTGATCCCAGGACGGCGCGACCGGCCGGCAGGTAGAGGACGAAGACGGCCATCGCCGCCTGCAGCAGAAAGGCGCTGGCGACGACGCGCAGATTGATCCGCTTGCGTCCTCTGGACAGCAGGACGGCGACGGCAAGGATCAGAATGATGCCGCCAAGGCCGATCAGGATGCGTTGCATGGCCAGTGATTCCCCCGCCCCGCGCCGGGGCCGGCGGAAAACCTATCAGAACCTGCTGGCCAGGCTAACTATGAGAGCGCGACCCGGAGACCGGATAACCGGCATCACCGACCGGGCGCTATGACCATGCAGGTCTGGCGCTTGGCGCTGAGGGCCTTGCAGGCGGCGCGGGCGTCATCGGCGGTGAGGCCGGTGAACTGGACCCGGAAGTAGCCACCGACCTTTGAGCCGATCACGCCCTCCGCGTCATCCAGCACCTTGCCGAAACGCTTGCGGATGGTGGTCAGCTGGGTGCGGGCCTGGTCCTTGCTCTTGAAGGCGCCGACCTGTGCGGCCCACTGGCCTTTCGGCTTCTTGGGCGACGCGGCCTTCCTGGCCGGTTTGGTCGGCGGATTGGCCACCGGCGGCATCGAGCGTGACACCGTCATGGCTCCGACCGGAGGTCCGCTGGCGAAGGTTGCGCCCGGCATATCGACATCGCCCTGCTCGACCGAGGCGTACTGGACCTCGGGCGGCGGCGGCGGTTCGAACAGGCTCTGGGCGACAAGGATCTGCTCACCGCGCTCCCGGCGACGGATGACGTCAAAGCCGGTCATCAGCAATTCCTGGACGTGGTTGTCGCGGGCGGCGTTGGAGGTGCCGCCCAGCATGACGACGATAAGACGGCGTCCGTCCTGCACGCCGGAGGCGGCGAGATTGTAGCCGGAAGCGTTGGTGTAGCCGGTCTTCAGACCATCAACCCCCTCCATGCGGAACAGCAGACGGTTGTGGTTGTTCATGCTGACGCCCCGGTAGGTGAAGGTGCGCAGGTTGAACAGGCTGTAGTACTGCGGGAAGTCGCGCATCACGGCGCGGGACAGGATGGCGATATCGCGGGCGGTCGAAATCTGGCGGCTGTCCGGCAGGCCCGAGGCGTTGACGAAACGGGTGTTGAGCATGCCCAGCTCCTGGGCGCGCAGGGTCATCAGGGCGGCGAACTTGGCTTCCGACCCGTTCGACATGTGTTCGGCCAGGGCGACGGCCATGTCGTTAGCTGATTTGACGGCAATGGCCTTCATGGCGTCGTCGACGGTGATGACGTCCCCGGCGGTCATGCCAAGCTTGGTCGGGGGCTGGGCGGCGGCCTTGGCGGACACGGTGATCAGATCGGTCGGCTTCATCCGGCCTTCGGAGATTGCTTCGAAAGCCAGGTAGAGGGTCATGACCTTGGTGATCGAGGCCGGGTAGCGCTGGCTGTCCGCCCGCCTGGCGTAGAGAACCTCGCCGGTGTTGGCGTCGACGACGACCGCCGCGTATTTCGGCTGGTCCGCCGGGTTGGGGCGACTGGCCGTCTTGAGTTGCGAATAGGGTATCTGGGCCTGGGCGACGCCCGCCAACATCGGGGCGAGCAGCGTTGCGGCAGCGGCGAAAGCGGCGATGGCTACGCGGCGGGCGGGCTTGAACATCCGGCGTCCGTCCAACAATCCATGGGTTACGTCACCCTCTCGATGACGGCGACTAGCACAGTAGCATGCACGAAGCCGGCTTACGCCAAAGTAAACACCTCTTGAGCGAGTGGCCGCCGTTTGGCGAAAATGCACGATAAATCAGCGGTGAAGGGATTGATGACAGTTATTGTGCACTGCACAATTTCCTTGACTGCTGCGGTGCAGCATGAGAAAACAGTGTCGCGCCGATCCTCCCCCGGAGTTGGCCAAACCGATCCGAGCCCCCAGCTTTCAAGGAGCCATCTCATGGCCGCCGCCGAAACTCTCAAGACCAGCGTCGAACAGTTCACCACCGCCGGCAATCAGGCGTTCAAGGACTCCGTCGAGAAGTCCCTGGCCGGCCTGAATGAAATGAACGCCCACTCGAAGAAGAACCTGGAAGCCGTCGTCGCCTCGGTGACTGCCGCGACCAAGGGCGCCGAGTCGCTGGGCGCTCAGGCCATGGCCTATTCCAAGAAGGCGATGGAAGACCAGGTCTCCGCCGCCAAGGCCCTTTCCGGCGCCAAGAGCGTGCAGGAAGCGGTCGAACTGCAGACCACCTGGGCCAAGAGCGCCATGGAACTGTACATGGCCCAGGTCGGCAAGATGGGTGAAACCGTCGCCGCCGCCGTCAAGGACAGCATGAAGCCGCTCAACGAGCGCGTCACCGCGACCGTCGAGAAGATCCAGTCGGTCAAGTAAGACCGCCGGCCGCAAGGTCGAGATAACGCAAAGCCCGGGCCCGCAAGGTCCCGGGCTTTTTCGTGCGTGGGATTCTGAACACCTCGCTGTGAGGTATCGCGACCAATAACCGGTTCCCTGTTGTCGGAACGCGCTTCCTCCGGATTTCCTGTTGTCGCGCGTTTGATCCGATAACCGGTTTCCACTTATCGGAACGCGCTCTAGATATTGCCCATGTCCATCGCTGAACAACGCCTCGCCAACGCCGGTATCGCCCTGCCCGATCCGGTCGCTCCGATCGCCAACTATGTGCCCTTCGTCAGGTCCGGGAACCTGCTGCACATCTCCGGCCAGGTCTCGCTGGACGCGAGCGGCGGGATCAAGGGGATCGTCGGCCAGGACGTGGATCAGGATCGCGCCATCGCCGCGGCCCGACTTTGCGGGATCAATCTGATCGCCCAGATGAAGGCGGCGACCGGCGATCTCGACAAGGTGGTGCGCATCGTCAAGCTGGGGGGCTTTGTCCAGGCCGGGCCGGATTTCTACGAGATCCCGGCGGTTGTGAACGGCTGCTCTGACCTGATGGTCGAGGTGTTCGGAGAGGCCGGGCGGCATTCCCGCTCCGCCGTCGGCGTCTATCGCCTGCCCCGCAACTTCGCCGTCGAGGTCGATGCGATTGTGGAACTGGCGCCATGAAACACCACCCCCGCCCCAAGCCCGAAGACTTTGGTCAGGCCTGGGAGCTGCTGTTCAGCCCGCCGATCGCCCATCGGGGCCTGTGGTCGCCTGACGGCGCGCCGGAGAACAGCCTGGGCGCCTTTCAGGCCGCCTGCGCCGGGGGCTACGGGATCGAGCTGGATGTTCACCTGACCTCCGATGGCGAGGCGGTGGTCTTTCATGACTACACCCTGGCCCGGATGACCGGGGCCCAGGGCAAGGTCAGCGAGCACAGCCTGGCCGATCTGCGCGAGCTGCGTCTGGCCGGGACCGACGAGCCCATTCCGACCCTGGCCGAGGCCCTGGTCGAGATCGGCCACCGGGCTCTGGTCCATATCGAGCTGAAGACCCCTTTCGGCGAGGTCGGTCCGCTGGAGAAGCGGGTCAGCGAGGTGCTGCTCGATCACAACGGGCCGACCTGCGTGATCGGCTTCAATCCCTACAGCCACGCCTGGTTTGCTGACCACCATCCGCAGATCCTGCGCGGGCTCGACAGCTATGCCTGGAACGATGACAACGCGGCCCGTCTGGCCCCGGAACTGCGCAAGAGCTTCGCCGCTCTGGAGCATGTCGAGATCGCCCGGCCTGACTTCCTGGCCCTGGATCACCGGATGCTGCCGAGCGCCGTCGCCGCCAGCTATCGCAAGCGCGGCATGCCGATCATCGCCTGGACGGTTCGCACGCTGGAAGAAGGCGAGCGGCTGGAGGCCTCCTGCGACAATGTGATCTTCGAGGGTTTCCGCGCGTGAATCTGAAACCGGCGGTTCGTATTCACCGCCGCATCAGCGAGATCGGAAAGGCCGACTGGCAGGCCTGCGCCGGGGACGGCAATCCCTTCATCGCCTACGATTTTCTCGACTGCCTGGAGGAGAGCGGCTGCGCCGCGGACCGGACGGGCTGGGCGCCGCATCATCTGGCGATCGAGGACGAGAGCGGGGCCGTCGGGGCGGTCATGCCGCTGTATGTGAAGAGCCACAGCCAGGGCGAATATGTCTTCGACTGGTCCTGGGCCGACGCCTATGAGCGGGCCGGCGGGCGGTATTACCCCAAGCTTCAGTGCGCCTCGCCCTTTTCGCCGGTGACGGGACCTCGGCTGCTGGTCCGGCCGGATATCGACCAGGACGAAGGGCGACGGATGCTGCTCGGCGGCGCCCTGACCCTGTGTGAGAAACTGGGCGCGTCCGGCCTGCATGTTACCTTCCCGGAAGAAGGCGACTGGCGGTTTCTGACCGAGGCCGGGCTGCTGGCGCGGCAGGATCAGCAGTACCACTGGAGCAACGCCGGCTATCAGACCTTTGACGACTTTCTGGCGGCCCTGTCCTCGAACCGGCGCAAGACCATCCGGCGGGAGCGGCGCGACGCCCAGGACGGGGTCGAGATCGTCGCTTTGAGCGGCGACGACCTGACCGAGGATCACTGGGACGCCTTCTATGGCTTCTACACCGACACCGGTTCGCGCAAATGGGGACGGCCCTATCTGAACCGGCTGTTCTTCTCCCTGCTCGGCGAGCGGATGGCCGACAAGGTGCTGCTGGTGATGGCCAGGCGCGTGGGGCGCTGGATCGCCGGGGCGCTGAACATGATCGGGGATGACTGTCTGTACGGCCGCAACTGGGGCTGCACCGAGGACCGCCCCTTCCTGCACTTCGAGCTCTGCTACTATCAGGCCATTGAACAGGCGATCAGGCTGGGACTGGCCCGGGTCGAGGCCGGGGCGCAGGGGCAGCACAAGATCGCCCGGGGCTATCTGCCCTCCCCCGTCTATTCCGCCCACTGGATCGCCGACCCGATGTTGCGCGAACCGGTGGCGCGGTTTCTGGATCAGGAGCGGGCGGCGGTTCAGGGCGAGATGGACTGGCTGTCCGAAGAGATGTCGCCGTTCAGGCAGGGCTGACCGGAAACGCTGCCCACAGGTTCTCGATGACCTCCAGTTCCTGGGCCGGAAACGACTCAAGGACGGCGTCTCGCATTCTTGCGTCCATCTCGGGATCCCGGTCCGGCCGGTCGAAGAAGGCCTGACGGTCTTCGCGGGTGCGCCAGCGGGCGATGGCGGTCCAGATCCCGTCCTGATCCCTGAATAGCGCCGATCCGCCGGAGCCGAAGCGATCGAGGGCGATCTGTGTGACGGCCTTCCAGTCGGCGGCGTACCGGGTCTCATGCCCGGGCCTGATCCGCATCCGGTAGATGGCGACGAACATCAGGACCCGTCCCAGGCGGCCTGAAGCCGTTTGAGCAGGTCAGCATCGACCTGTGCCGGCGCCGACAGGGTGATTGAGGCCTTCAGCCGCTCGGACCATCCTTCCCGGTCCGCGGGCTCCAGGCCTGATCCGGCGTCAGGCGGAACCGCCAAACCAAGGCGGGCCCTGCCGCCCTTCAGGGGGCGCATGGCGGCGAACTGGAATTTGCGGGACCAGGCGGAGTAGGTCTTGCGTTGGCCGATCACCAGGCCCTCCATCCCGATGAGGCCGCCTTCGACCGCCTGCAGGATCGCAAGGCCGTTTGGATCGCTCCACAGCGCGGCGCGTCTGGCCTGGGCGGTGTCTTCTCCCTCGGCAGCGGGGAAGGCCTGGGCGAAGATGACCGAGGCGCGGTTCTGTCCCAGGCCGTGGTGGGTCTTCATCCATGTCAGGCGGGCTCTGTGGGCGGTCTCCGGGCAGGTTCGGGCGATGGCGACCCAGTCTTCCAGCGCGCGGCCGGTCTCCTTTTCCAGATTGGCGCGAAGCGACGCCATCCAGGTTTTCTGGCTCTCCGTCAGATGTTCAGCGGCGCCAAGGGGCTCGGCCATCGTCATTTCCCCGTCGTCTTGCTATCCCAGACGCGATCCAGAGGAGCGCCTGCATGAGCCTGACCGGAAGCTACGACGACGATAACATCTTCGCCAAAATCATTCGCGGCGAGATTCCCAGCGTGAAGATCTTCGAGGATGATCAGGTCCTGGCCTTCATGGACGCCTTTCCGCAGGCGAAGGGCCACTGTCTGGTGGTGTCGAAGGTCTCGAAGGCGCGCAATCTGCTGGAGATCGAGCCTGAGGTCCTGTCGACCGTGATGACGGCCGTGCAGAAACTGGCGCGCGGCGCGGTCGCGGCGCTGAAGCCAGACGGGGTGGTGATCACCCAGTTCAACGGCGCGCCGGCCGGTCAGACGGTGTTCCACCTGCATGTTCATGTGATCCCGCGATGGGAAGGCGAGGCCCTCGGCCGTCATGGCGGCGGCATGGCCGATATGGACGAACTGAAGACGCTGGCTGGGCAGATCAGGGCGGCGATCGAAGGCTGATCTAACGGCTCTGCGGAACGCGGCCCAGCAGTTGATCGCGGGCGGCGTTGAGCTGGGCCGCCAGGCCGCTGGTTCCGCCCATGTCGGGATGGGCCATGCGCATCAGACGGCTGTAGGCGGCCTGGATCTCGGCCTCGTCCGCCGAGGGGCCTACCCCCAGAATGGCGCGGGCCTCGCTATCGCTGGGCGCGGCGCCGGGGCTGACCTTGCGGGGGCCGGGCTGACGACTAAAGCGCACGGTCGCCGCCAGACCCAGCCCGACCAGCATCAGACCGCCGCCGATCATCCAGGCGCCGCGCATGCCGGCGACGATGCCGCCGAGAAGCGTCAGGGCGGCCAGACCGCCGGATGCGACCCGCCAGTCCTTGCCCTTCAGTCGCGGCAACGCCCGGCGCCCGGTCCAGACGGCCAGGGCGATCGCGCCGCCGATCAGCAGAAGGTAGATCATCAAGCGCTCCAGACCCGGCCGGAATGGCCGGGTCGCTCAAGCCACCCTACTCCGCCGCCAGCAACTCGTCGCCCGAGAAGGCCGAAAGGCCGAGGGAATGCATCAGGGCGCGCAGTTCCTGACGGGCGGCGATGTGACTGAGGGCAACCGGAATCGGACGGACCTTGGCCGACAGATCAGCGATAGTCAGACCGAAGGGGAAGAGTTCGCGGTAGATGACCCGGTCCCTCAGCCCGGGGCCGGTGCGGAAGCCGACGCGCTTGGCCAGGGCCACGAGGCGGTCATTGACCCGCTTGCGGTTGCGGGCGTCGGCGCTGGCCAGACGGTTACGCAGGACCACCCAGTCCAGCGGCGCGCGCTGACCGGCCATGGCGCGGGCCTTGCGGGCCTCCCAGACGGTTTCCGAATAGAGGCTGGGCTTTTCGAGTTCGAGGGTCACCGGATTGACGTGGCCGAGCATGTCGAAGTCGACAAAGCTGTCGTTCATCGGGGTGACGATGAGGTCGGCTCGGGCGTGGGCGGCGCGGGACAGGGGCGTGTCGCCCCCGGGAGTGTCGATGACGAGGAAGTCGGCGTCCTGATGCCCGGCGGCAAAGGCCTCTTCAAAGCACGCCATCTGCTCGGCGGGCTCGGTGCGGGCCAGGGCCACGCCATCAAGGGCCGGGTGGCGGGCGAGCGGCTCGGGCAGGCTGACCTCAGGCTGGGACGCCAGCCAGGCGGTCCTGTTGCGGTAGAAGCGCGCCAGCGAGGACTGGCGCAGGTCGAGGTCCATGATGGCGACCCTGGCGCCGCCATGCAAAAGCGCACTCGTCAGATGGATGGCGATGGTCGACTTGCCGGCCCCGCCCTTCTCATTGCCGACGACAATTACCCGAGGTTGGTTCATGGCGGGCTCCTTCCGCAGCGGCCGCGACTCACCGGTCGCAGGCGCATCACGAGACACCTTCCGACGGATCGGGGTCAACGTGACCGGTCCGCTTGTCCACAGGCGTGTAGAGAACCCCGGTCTGTCTGGACTTGATCCGCCCCGGCGGGTCATAAGCCCTTCCCCTGTTGCGTTTCCGGAGAGCCGAGGATGGCCGGCCGCCCCCAGATTGTCCGATCCGTAGCCGATCTGCGTCAGCAGGTCGCGGCGTGGCGCGCCTCGGGCCAGCGGGTCGCCATGGTTCCGACGATGGGCGCCCTGCATGAGGGGCATCTGTCGCTGGTGCGCCTTGGCCTGACCCGGGCCGAGCGGGTGGTGGCCTCGATCTTCGTCAATCCGGCGCAGTTCGCCCCGCACGAGGACTTTGACGCCTACCCGCGCGGCGAGGGGCGCGACGCCGATCTGCTGGGAGAGGCCGGCTGTGACCTGATCTTTGCTCCGGACGGTTCGGAAATGTATCCGGACGGCTTTGCGACCCGTGTGCTGGTCGATGGCGTCTCGGGGCCTCTGGAGGGCGAGAAGCGCCCGCAGTTCTTCGGGGGCGTGGCGACCGTGGTGGCCAAGCTGCTGAATCAGTGTGGCCCGGACGTCGCCCTGTTCGGGGAGAAGGACTATCAGCAGCTGCTGGTCATCAAACGGATGGCGCGGGATCTGGACCTGCCGGTGGAGATCATCGGCGGGCCGACCGTACGGGAGGCTGACGGTCTCGCCATGTCTTCACGTAACGCCTACCTGAGCGCCGAAGAGCGCCAGCAGGCCAAGGCCTTGCCGGAGGCGATGAATGCGGCGGCGGCGGCCCTGCAGGCCGGCGGCCGTGTGGAGGATGTCGAGGGTGCGGCGATCAGCAGCCTGGCTTCTGCCGGCTTTGGCCCGGTCGACTATGTCCAGGTGCATGACGGTGCGACGATGGCGCGGCTGGGCCCCGGTCCCGCCACGCCGGGTGCGCGGGTGTTTGTCGCCGCCTGGCTGGGCAAGACCCGGCTGATCGATAACCGGGCCGTCTAGAACGCCCGTAGGGTCGGGACAAACGCAAAACGCCGCCGGCTCGAAGGAGCGGGCGGCGTCTGACGACTTCAGTCGCTTTGAAAGACTAGTCTTCCTTCGGCGTGATGATCTGACGACCGTTGTACATGCCGGTCTTCAGGTCGACATGGTGCGGCCGGCGCATTTCGCCGGTGTCCTTGTCTTCGACGTAGGAATTGGGGCCCAGCGCGTGATGCGAGCGACGCATGTTGCGACGCGAGGGCGAGGTTTTGCGTTTAGGAACGGCCATCGAACTATCTCTGCTCGCTGAGCATGAAACGGGTACGGCGGCCGGGTGGGCCGCCGCGTGAGCGGGGGTGTATGCCTGATCAGTCCTCAGGATGCAAGTGCGGGCGGAAGTTGTCCTTCTCCAGGGTGAGATAGATGCTGTCTGCCCACTGCCCGCCGATCTCGTAGGTTCGTTCCGCGTAGCCGGTGCGGGTGAACCCGAGCTTTTCAAGCAGGCGAAGCGAAGGGAGATTGCGGGGGTCGACATCCGCCGTGACGGCCAGCAGGCCCAGAGCGTTGAAGCCGAAGCTGATGACCGCCGAGGCTGCCTCACGGGCGAATCCCCTGCCCCACATGGCTGGATGGAGGATGTAGCCAACTTCCGGAGGCTTCCAGTAACCGGCTTTGCCGATGACCTGACCGTCGAACTCGATCAGGAAATCGGTCACCGGACGGACCGCCGCCGCGTCGAGCATCCTGCCGAGCCACTCTTCGGTCCGGGCGATGGAGTCGTGCGGCAGGGTCGACCAATAGGTCATGGCCCGCGGGTCCGACATGATTTCGAACATGGCCGGAAGGTCCTCGGCCGTTGCAGGGCGGAGGGTCAGGCGCTCGGTGCGAATCACGGTCATGGGGCTGTCCCGTCGATTCCCCCGCCGCCGTACTTCTAGACCAGGCGGCTCTGGGTCTTGGCAGCGGCGATGAAGCTGGCGAACAGGGGGTGCGGCGCGAACGGGCGGCTCTTCAGTTCCGGGTGGAACTGAACGCCGATGAACCAGGGATGGTCCTCCCGCTCGACGATCTCGGGCAGGACGCCGTCCGGCGAGGCGCCGGTGAGTTTCAGGCCCGCCTCCTCGAACGCCTTTCGATAGCCGATGTTGACCTCGTAGCGATGCCTGTGGCGCTCGCTGATCTCCGTCGAGCCGTAGATGGCCGCGACCTTCGAGCCGGGCGTCAGGGCGGCGTCATAGGCGCCCAGGCGCATGGTGCCGCCCAGGTCGTCGCCCTCGCGGCGTTCGACCCGCCTGTTGCCTTGCGTCCATTCGGTCATCAGGCCGACCGCGGGGTTGTCAGACGGGCCAAATTCACTGGAGGAGGCGTTCGCCAGGCCGGAGACATTCCGCAGGGCCTCGATCACCGCCATCTGCATGCCAAAGCAGATGCCGAAATAGGGGACGTTGCGCTCGCGGGCGAAACGGGCGGCGAGGATCTTGCCCTCGCTGCCCCGCTCGCCGAAGCCGCCCGGCACCAGAATGCCATGAACGCCCTCGAGACGCGCCGAGGCGGCGCCGTCCTCGTTCTCGAAGGTGGCGCTTTCCACCCAGTCCAGCTTGACCCGCACCTTGTTGGCCAGACCACCGTGGGCCAGGGCCTCGATGAGGGATTTGTAGGCGTCCTTCAGCACGGTGTATTTGCCGACGACGGCGATGGTCACCTCACCGTCCGGATTGGCCACAACCTCGTCGATGGCCTCCCAGCGCGACAGATCGGGGGCCGGGGCGTCCTGCAGGCCGAAGACCGAGAGAACCTCCGCGTCCAGGCCTTCGCGGTGATAGTCGAGCGGCACCGCATAGATGCTGGCGCTGTCCATGGCGGTGACGACGGCGCTGGTCCGGACGTTGCAGAACAGGCCGATCTTGCGCTTCTCGTCCGGCGGAATCGGCTGCTCGCAACGGCACAGCAGGATGTCGGGCTGAATGCCGATCGACCGCAGCTCCTTGACGGAATGCTGGGTCGGCTTGGTCTTCATCTCGCCCGCCGTCTTGATGAACGGCAGCAGGGTGAGGTGGACAAAGCAGCTCATCCCGCGCGGCAGTTCCTGACCGAGCTGGCGGATGGCTTCGAAGAACGGCAGGCCCTCGATGTCGCCGACCGTGCCGCCGATCTCGACCAGCACGAAGTCGGCCTCGTCGCCGTTGTCATCCAGCGCGGGGCTGAGGACGAAATTCTTGATCTCGTTGGTGACGTGCGGGATCACCTGAACGGTGGCGCCTAGGTAGTCCCCTCGCCGCTCCTTCTCGATGATCGTCTTGTAGATCTGACCGGTGGTGATGTTGTCGGCGCGGGTGGCGCTGACCCCTGTGAAGCGCTCGTAGTGACCCAAATCCAGATCGGTCTCCGCCCCGTCGTCGGTGACGAAGACCTCGCCGTGCTGATAGGGGCTCATCGTCCCCGGATCGACATTGAGATAGGGGTCGAGCTTGCGCAGACGAACCTTGTAGCCGCGTGCTTGAAGCAACGCGCCGAGGGCGGCGGACGCCAGACCTTTTCCGAGGGAAGAGACCACGCCGCCGGTGATGAAAATGTACCGGGCCATGGGAGGTCAGCTATAGCCAAGATTCGGACGGCGCGCGCCTGGCATCGTCCGAAACCTGTCGATAACCTCTATTTCTTTTCAGCCGGGGCCGTGTCGGTCGGCGCCAGCGCGCCGGCGTCGCCCGGCGTGGCCGGAACCTGCTGCAGGTTCAGGGCCGGAGGCGCGGCGTCCGGCGTGGTCGGCGCCGGCGTGTTGGCCGACTGGGCCTTGATGGCGTCAGCCGGGCTGACCTGAAGGTCGCGGCCCAGGCCGGGCTTGCGCTCACTGGCCGATATCAGGGTCAGGCTGATGCTGATCGCCAGGAACATCCCGAACAGGATCCAGGTGATGCGGGTCAGAAGGTCGCCGGTGCCCCGGGCGCTCATGAAGTTGGATGGTCCGCCGCCCATGCCGAGCGCTCCGCCTTCTGATTTCTGGATCAGAACGACGACGGTCAGCAGGCTTGCGACCAGAACGTTGATGGACAGCAGGATGATCTTCAGCATGAACAGGCTTCTTGAGGCTTTTCTGGGCAGCTCCCACCGGGAGCGTTGCGAAACAAAGCGGCCCCTCTAGCACCACGCTGACGGCCACGCCATAGCTGGGGTGTAGCGCTGGCAAGTCAATGGTTGTGAAATCGCACGATGATTCTAGAGACCGAGCGCCTGATCCTTTCTCCCGTGACCGAAGCTGACGGTCCGCTGGTCTATCCGATCATGGCCGATCCGGAAGTCATGGCTCACTGGGACATCGCCGAGATCGAGGACCCCGATATTGTCGACCAGACCCTGGCCGGACAGTTGCAGGCCATGACCGATGGCCGGGCCTATCATTGGGCCATGCGACTGGCTCAGGGAAATGTGTTCCTCGGGCTTTGCGACCTGTCGGACATCGATCATCGACACCACCGCGGCGAGGTCGGCTTTATCCTGGGCAAGGACAGCTGGGGCCGGGGCTACGCCTATGAGGCGATGCAGGCGGTGATGAACTTCGCGGTGACAAAGGGTTTGAAGCGTCTCTGCGCCCGCACCCATGTCGGCAATGACAGTTCAGAAAAGCTCTTGCAGAAACTGGGGTTTATCGAAGAGGGCTACCTGCGGGGCCATGTCGATCGCGGCGGTGAGCGTCGCGACTGCCGGCTGTGGGGCATGCTGCTTTAGGGAGCGGCCATGCCGCGGCTATCCCCGGGCCGAGCCTTTGCTATTGTGGCGGGCGGATTTTGCGAATCTGGAAGCGCCGAAGCGGCGCTCCATTGAGGGTGGCTAGTGACGGTTCAAGCGCGAATTCTGATCGTGGCGCGGGACGACTCCCTGGCCGGACCCCTTGCCGAGGGTCTTGATCGGCTGGGCTGGCGGACCATTACCGCCCGCGGTCCCTATGCGGCCCTGGCGGCGTTGGGCGATCTTCAGATCGAGGCGGCGATCGTCGATACCGCCAGCGGCGGCGCCGACGCCCTGAGTCTGGCCCGGCGGCTGAAGGCGGCCTGCGCGCCCCGGCGACTGCCGGTGATCGCCATCGGCGATCCAGACCCCAAGCTGGACAGCTTTGCCTTTGATCTGACCCTGGCGCCCCCGCTGCATCCGGCCCAGGCGGTCCTGCGGCTGGAGTCCCTGGTGCGGATGGCGATCGCCGAGGAGGAGTTCGAGCTTCGCCTCGAAACCTTCGCCGACAAGGGGCGCCGGCTTGAACTGCCCGAAAATTCGCCGGGGCCTTACAGGATCTTGGCCGTCGGTGAGCCGGCGCCGCAGTTTCTGGCCCTGAGCAACGCCCTGTCGCGCGGCGGCGCCGATGTGGTCGGCGCCTTCACCGCCTTTACCGCCTTTGATTATCTGCATGAGCGCGCCTTTGATTCGGTCGTGCTCTGGGCGGGAGATAACCAGTCCGAAGCCCTGTCGATCGCCGCGGGCATGCGGCGCAATACGCGTCTCTATCACATCCCCGCCCTGCTCTATCTGCAGGCGGATTCCTATGTGACCACGGCTGAGGCCTTTCACCGCGGCGTGTCCGATGTCGCTTCGCCGGAAACGGCCGAGAGCGAGACCGCCAAACGGGTCATTGAACTGGCGCGCAGCTATCGCCGCCAGACCGCCATCCGCAAGGCGCTGGAAAAGGCCCGGTCATCAGGGCTGATGGATGCGGCCACCGGACTGTTCACCCGCGATCTGTTCGCCGCCCATCTGGTTCGCCTGACCCAGGCGGCTCGGACCCGGAACCGCCCGATGAGCGTCTGCGTGCTCCGGCTGTCCGAGCGGCCGGAAGTGATGGCGGCGCGGGCCGGCGGCTGGCTGGACCGCGCTATTCCCCAGATCGGGTCGATGATCGGCCGGCTGGTCCGGGCCGAGGACACGGCCGCGAGACTGGGACCGGAAGTGTTCGCCCTCGCCCTGCCCGGCACGCCCCAGGCCTCGGGCCGGGCGGCGGCGGAACGGATCGCGGCGGTCATCGCCTGCACGGCTTTCGAGGCCGGCGACGGCAAGCCGCCGTTCGTGGTCGATTTCGATATCGGCGTGGCCCAGATCGAACGTGGCGAAAGCGCCGCGGCGGCCCTGGAGCGGGCCGCCTCCAAGGCCCACAGGCAGGAGGCAGGATGACCCAGACCATCAAGATCGACTTCATCGCCGATGTGGTTTGCCCCTGGTGCTACATCGGCTGGGAGCGGCTCAAGCGCACGCTGGCCCTGCGTCCCGACGTCGAGGCCGAGATCACCTGGCGTCCGTTTCAGCTGGACCCCGCCCTGCCCGAGGAAGGCGTCGATCGCGCCGCCTACATGGCCGCAAAGTTCCGCGACCCGGAACGACGGGCGGCGGCGCTGGAGGTTCTGAACACCGAGGCCGCGACCGTCGATCTCGACCTTAAACTCGACCAGATCCCCCGCTCGCCCAACACCAACGCCGCCCACCGGCTGATCCGCTGGGCCGCCGGCGTGGGTCTGCAGCAGCAGGCGATGGAAGCGGTGATGAAGGCCTATTTCACCGACCTGCGCGACATTGGCGATCCGGTCGTCCTGTCGGAGATCGCCGGTGAGATCGGCATGGAGAAGATGGTCGTCCTTCAGGCTTTCAGTGAAGAAGCCGACAAGGACGCCGTAACCCGTGAGCATGTCATGGCCGCCCGAGAAGGCGTAACCGGCGTGCCCTTCACCATCTTCGGCGGAAGGATCGCCGTTTCGGGCGCTGAAACGCCAGAGCGGATGGTCCGGGCGCTGGACACGGCCCTGGCGGAAGCGAAATAAGTCCTCAGGACGGCCAGGCCTGAGATTCTCAGGCGGCCTTGATGATGCCGAGGAAGTCGTCGGCCTTCAGAGATGCGCCGCCGACCAGAGCGCCGCCGACGTCCCGAACCTTGAGGATTTCCCCGGCGTTCGACGGTTTCACCGATCCGCCATAGAGAATGGTCGGCGCCTCACCCGCCGCCCCGAACAGCTCGACCAACGTCGCCCGAATGGCCGTGTGAATCTCCTCGATCTGTTCCAGGCTCGGCGTCAGACCGGTGCCGATGGCCCAGACCGGCTCGTAGGCGACCGAGAAGGCCTTTCCGGCGATGTCCTCAGGCAGGCTGCCGCGGACCTGCGCCGTCACCACTGTCAGGGCGTCGCCGGCTTCCCGTTGCGCGAGGGTTTCACCGACGCAGACAATCGGCTCCAGACCCGCCGCCAGGGCGGCGCTGGTCTTGGCCCGGACCTGCCCGTCAGATTCGCCATAGGCCGTGCGGCGCTCGGAGTGGCCGAGGATCACCAGGGCGGCGCCCGCGTCGACCAGCATGTCCGCCGAGACGTCGCCGGTGAAGGCGCCGCCGGCTTCGGCCCGGCAGTCCTGGCCGCCGATCTCGACGCTCGTTCCTCCGAGAACCTCGGCCATCCGGTGAATCAGCGTCGAAGGCGGGCACAGGGCGACGCGGCAGCCCGCCGGGTGGCTGTCCAGTGCGGCCGCCAGGGCCCGGGCCTCGTCGAGCGAACGGGCGAGGCCGTTCATCTTCCAGTTTCCGGCGATCAGCGGGCGGGCCATGGACATTTCAGCTCAGTCTCCAGCGATTTCTGCCTCCCCCGACTAGCGGGGCGCGACAATGATGTCACGCCAACAATCCGCCGCGCTTGCTTGCTCTGTGGCCCCGACGATATACCCGCCCATCACGGCTGCTTGCGGCCGCTCCGACCAAAGGTTCGACTGACACATGCTCGCCGCGATCAAGAAGATGATGAAGTCCTGGTTTGCCGCGGGCATTCTTGGCCTGCTCGTTCTCTGCATGGCCTTCCTGGGCTTTGGCCAGTTTGACCCCTTCAAGGCGCAGATCGGCAGCTGGGTGGTCAAGGCCGGCTCCCGCGAGATTTCCGGGCCTGAGTTCAACGCCATGTTCGGCCAGCAGAAAAGCCGTCTGGAACAGCAGTATCAGCAGCAGATCAGCAACGCTGTGGCCGTGGAGAACGGCTTTGATCGTCAGGTGCTGGACGATATGGCCCAGGGCGAGGCCCTGATGGCCCTGCTTGGTCGGCTTGGACTGCGAGCGCCCGATTCGCTGGTCGATGAGGCGATGAAGGAAGAACTGCTCAAGGCGGGCATGTTCGACGAACTGACCGGCAAGCTGAACCAGGCCGCCTACAGCCAGGCGCTTGAACGCATGAATCTGACCGACGAGATGTATCGCCGCAGCGTGGCCGACACGATCGTCCGCCAGCAGTTCGGCACCTCCATGTTCACCGGCTTCCAGGCCCCCCGGATCTACTCGTCGCTGCAGGGCGCCTATCTGCTGCAAGAGCGGGACGTGAACTACTTTGTCATCACGCCGGCCAGTCTTGGGCCGATCGCGACCCCGACCGATGCCGAGGTGGTCGCCTTCATGAACGAGAACAAGGACCGGCTGATGCGTCCCGAATTCCGGACGCTCTCGGTCGTCCGGTTCAACGGAGACGCCTACAAGGACGAGATCAAGGCCGATCCGGCTGAGGTCGAGAAGCGCTTCAATTTCCGCAAGGACAGCCTCTCGTCGCCGGAAACCCGCACGGTCATCCAGATCGCGGTGAAGTCGGAAAAGGCCGGCGCCGACGTCGCCGCCCGCCTGAAGAAGGGCGACGACCCGGCGGATGTCGCCAAATCGGTCGGCGTTGAACCCGTCATCTATGCCGACAAGCCGCGCAGCGCCCTGTTTGACAAGGTGATCGGCGATGCCGCCTTCAGCCTGCCCGAGGGCGGCGTCTCCGGTCCGCTGAAGGGCGAACTCGGCATGGCGGTGGTCAAGGTCGAAAGCATCACGGCCGGCAAGGCGGCCGACCTCGAAACCCACCGGGCCGAGATCGAGCGTGACGTCATCGCCGCCGCCGCCAACAACAAGGCCTATGCCCAGGCGCAGGCCTATGACGACGCCCACCGCCAGGGCGCCAGCTTCGCCGAAGCGGTCGGCAAGTCGGGTGGCAAGCTGATCACCATCGGTCCGGTCAGCGCCGAAGGCCTGGCCCCTGACGGCAAGCCTGTCCCCGGTATCACCAGGGAACTGATCGAGACCGCCTTCGCCACCGACGCTGGCCAGGAAAGCCAGCTGGTCGAGGTTTCGGCCGGTGACCAGTTCGCCCTGCGGGTCGAGAAGGTCATCCCCCCTGCCCTGCCGCCTCTGTCGGAAGTTCGCGACGATCTGGTCAAGGTCATCATCGGTCAGAAGCAGGCCAAGATGATGCAGGATCGTGCTGAAGCGCTGTCGGCTCGCCTGCGCAAGGGCGAGGACATCAAGGCTGTCGCCGCCTCTGGCGGCTACCAGATGGTGACTCTGGACAAGCTGACCCGCGCCTCGGCCGAGGATCACAAGGAGCTGGGCAACCAGGTCCTGCAGGCCGCCCTGGATGGCTCCAAGGGCCAGGTGTTCAACGCGGTCGTGCCCAACCAGGGCATGCTGGTCGGCAAGGTCACCGCGGTTCGCTCGGGCTCGACGGCGCAGATCGCCCAGATGACCGAGCAGGTTCGCCCCTCGTTTGGCCAGTCGATCTATCAGGACGTGATGGGGTCGATCCAGGCGCACGCCAAGGACAAGGTGAAGGTCAAGACCGACCGCGCCCGGGCCCTGACCGCCCTTGGGCTTGATCCCAAGGACTATGAAGACAAGGCCGAAGAGGCGAAGGGCGACAAGAAGGACGCCAAGTCCAAGTGACGAGTCCGCCCGCGCTGGAACCGGGCTTCGACGCCTTTTCGGAAAACTGGAATGCCGGGCGACCGCAGGTCGTCTGGACCCGGCTGATTGACGATCTGGAGACGCCGGTTTCGGCCTATCTGAAGATTGCGCGGGAACGGCCTTACGCCTTCCTGTTCGAGAGTGTTGAAGGCGGCGCCTGGCGCGGGCGCTATTCCATCGTCGCGATGAAACCCGATCTGGTCTGGCGCTGTCGCGGCGATCAGGCCGAGATCGCCGAAGGCGACGCCATCGGCGAGGGTCGGTTCACAGCGCAGGCCGGCGGGGCTCTGGACAGCCTTCGCGATCTGGTGGCCGCTTCCCGGATCGAGCTTCCGGCGGGTCTTCCGCCGCCGTCAGCCGGGGTCTTCGGGGCCATCGGCTATGACATGGTCCGGCTGGTCGAGCGGCTGCCGAACGTCAATCCCGATCCGCTGGGCCTGCCCGACGGGATCATGATCCGGCCGTCGGTGGTGGCGGTGTTCGACGCCATTGCCCAGGAGATCCTGCTGGTGGCGCCCGCGCGTCCCAGGGCAGGCGTGACCGCGGAACAGGCCTATGCCGAGGTCGGCGACCGGCTGGCCGGGGTGCTGGCGGATCTTGAGGGGGCGATGCCCGCTCCTGCAGCCGATTCCGTCGCTGTCGACATGCCCTTCGCCACCAAGGTCAGCCGGGCCGACTACGCCACGGTGGTCGAAAAGGCCAAGGACTACATCGCCGCCGGCGACATCTTTCAGGTCGTGCCAAGTCACCGGTTCAGCGCGCCCTATGCCGGACGGCCCTTCGCCCTCTACAGGTCCCTGCGCCGGACCAACCCCTCGCCCTTCCTGTTCTATCTGAACTTCGGCGGCTTCCAGCTGGTCGGCTCCAGCCCGGAAATTCTGGTGCGGCTGCGGGATGGCAAGATCACCATCCGCCCGATCGCCGGCACCCGGCCGCGCGGGGCCACGCCCGAGGAAGACCAGGCGCTCGAGACGGAGTTGCTGGCCGACCCCAAGGAGCGGGCCGAGCACCTTATGCTGCTGGATCTGGGCCGCAACGACGTGGGACGCGTCGCCCGCCTGAGGGAAGAGGGTCGTAACGATCCGGCGCCAAGGTCCAAGGGGCCGGCTGTGCGGGTCACCCAGAGCTTCATCGTCGAACGCTACAGCCACGTCATGCATATCGTCTCCAACGTCGAGGGCGATGCGCCGGACGGCCTGGATCCGGTCGATGTGCTGATGGCCGCTCTCCCCGCCGGCACCCTTTCGGGAGCGCCGAAAGTGCGGGCCATGGAGATCATCGACGAGCTGGAAATCGAGAAGCGCGGCATAACCTACGCAGGGGCCGTGGGCTACTTCGGGGCTGACGGATCGGTCGACACCTGCATTGTTCTGCGGACCGGCCTGGTCAAGGACGGCATGCTCTACGTCCAGGCCGGCGGCGGGGTCGTGGCCGACAGCGACGCTGACGCCGAATATGACGAGACCCTGCACAAGAGCCGGGCGCTCAAACGGGCCGCGGAAGAGGCCTGGCGGTTCAGATAGGCGTGGCTTGATTACCTCTCCCTGCGGGAGAGGTCGGTCGGCGAGAGCCGACCGGGTGAGGGTTTACGCCGGTTGCGGATAAGCCTCGGTTCCAAGGCCGCCCACGTCCGTAAACCCTCATCCGGCCCTTTGGGCCACCTTCTCCCTCAGGGAGAAGGATCCTATGCGGGCGCGCCGCCGAAGCGTTCGGTCCATTCGGCGACCTGTTCGTCCTCGATCTTCCTGAACAGGACATCGGGCGCGCGGATCGACTGTCCGACCGACAGGCGGTTCAGCTCGACAGCGGCGCCTTCCGCCGGCCATTCCAGCGGCCAGCCCTGCGCGAAGGACTCAGAGATCGTCTCGGCCGCGAACGGGATGAAGGGCGCCGAGAGCCGGGCATAGAGGGCCGCCAGGTTCAGAGCCGTGCGGACCGCCACAGCGGCCCGGTCACGATCGGTCTTGATCGCGGTCCAGGGGGCCGCGACCTGCAGATACTCATTGCCCAGCACCCACAGGGCCCGCAGGGCCTGGGCGGCCTTGCGCATCTCGATGGCGTCCATCTGGGCGGTGAGGTCGGCAATGCCGGCGTCAAGATCGGCGTAGAGCTTCAGCTCCAGCTCGCCGGGCTCGCCGCCTTCCGGCACCACGCCGTCGAACTTGCTTTCGGCGAACTTGGCGATGCGGTTGACGAAGTTGCCCAGCACATCGGCCAGGTCCTTGTTCACCGACGACTGGAACTGCTCCCAGGTGAAGGCGGTGTCGGAGCCTTCAGGGGCGTTGGCGGTCAGGTACCAGCGCCACAGGTCCGGCGGCAGCAGATCAATGGCGGTGTCCATGAACACGCCGCGCTTCTCGCTGGTCGAGAACTTGCCGCCATACCAGTTGAGCCAGTTGAAGGCCTTCAGCCGATCAACCTTCTTCCAGGGTTCCTCGCTGCCAAGAATGGTGGCGGGGAAGCTGACGGTGTGGAAGGCGACGTTGTCCTTGCCCATGAACTGGACATACTCGAGGTCAGTTGCGCCCTTGTCCTCGCGCCACCAACGCTCCCAGTCGGCGCCGGTCGCCTCGGCCCATTCGACGGTGGCGCCGATGTATTCGATCGGGGCGTCGAACCAGACGTAGAAGACCTTGTCCTCGAAGCCGGGGCGCGGGGCCCCGTCCTTCATCACCGGAATGCCCCAGGCCAGATCGCGGGTGATGCCGCGGTCAATCAGGCCCTCGTCCAGATGCTTGTAGGCGATCGAGCGGGTGAGGTTGGGCCAGTCGGCGCTGTTGGCGTCGACCCAGGCGCGGATGCGGTCCTCGACCTTGGTCTGCAGCAGATAGAGGTGACGGGTGTCGCGGACCTCGATGTTCCGCGAGCCGCTGATCACGCTGTAGGGCTCGATAAGGTCGACGGGGTCGAGCAGATTGCCGCAGTTGTCGCACTGGTCCCCGCGCGCCTTGGGATAGGCGCAGTGGGGGCAGATGCCCTCGACATAACGGTCCGGCAGGAAGCGCCTGTCGTCGACCGAATAGACCATCTTGTCGGTCCGCTCCTCGATCAGGCCCTTGGACTCCAGAACCTCGGCGAAGTGCTGGGTCAGGCGATGGTTGGGCGGATTGGAGCTGCGGCCGAACCAGTCGAAGGACAGGCCGAAGGCGCGGCTGATGTCGTGCTGCAGGGTGTGCTGCTCGTCGCAATAGGTGCGGACATCCTGGCCGGCGGCGGCGGCGGCCAGTTCGGCCGGCGTCCCGTGCTCGTCTGTGGCGCAGATGTAGAGCACTTCCCGGCCGCGGGCGCGCAGGAAGCGGGCAAAGACGTCGGCGGGCAGCATCGAGCCGGCCAGATTGCCGAGGTGCTTGATCCCGTTGATGTACGGCAGGGCGGAGGTGATGAGAACGCGCGTCATGGGGCGCGGATATAGGCGAGACGCGGGCAGAATGACAGCGCCAGCACATCGCGGGACGACAAGGCTCTTAACCTGACCGCGTCAGGCCCTATAAACAGGGAAGAATCCATCAAGGAGCGGGTGATGCTGGGATCGATGACACGGCGACTGGCCGTCGCGGCGGCGGGCGTTGCCCTCCTGGCGCTGGCGGGATGCGGCGGCGGCGACAAGCCGTCGAACGCCAAGTCCGATACGCTGAAAATCTACAACTGGTCGGACTATATCGACCCGGAGATTCTGGCGGACTTCACCAAGGAGACCGGGATCAAGGTCGTCTACGACACCTTTGATTCGAACGAGGTTCTGGAAACCAAGGTCCTGACCGGCGGCACGGGATACGACATCGTGGTTCCGTCGAACCACAACCTCCCCCGCTACATCACCGCCAAGGCCATCCAGCCGCTGGACTTCGGCAAGCTGCCGAACCGCAAGAACCTGTGGCCTGACCTGATGGCGCGGATGGATCCGTTTGATCCGGGCGCGAAATACAACATCCCCTACATGTGGGGCACCATGGGCATCGGCTTCAACAAGGCCGAGATCGCCAAGCGCCTGCCGGGCGTCAAGATCGACAGCTGGGATGTGGTGCTGGATCCGAAGAACCTGGCCAAGCTGAAGGATTGCGGGGTCTATTTCCTCGATGCGCCGGAGGACATGTATGCGGTGACGCTGCATTACCTGGGCAAGGATCCCAATTCGCGGAACCCGGCCGATTACGCCGCCGCCACCGATCTGCTGCTGAAGCTGCGGCCCTATGTGACCAAGTTCCATTCGTCCGAGTACATCAACGCCCTGGCCAACGGCGACGCCTGCGTGGTCGTCGGCTACAGCGGCGACATCCTGCAGGCGGCGGACCGGGCCGAAGAGGCCAAGAACGGCGTCGAAGTCGGATACGCCATCCCCAAGGAAGGCAGCCAGGTCTGGTTCGACGTCTTCACCATTCCGGTCGACGCCCCCAATCCTGACGCCGCCTACAAATTCCTCGACTACATGATGCGGCCGGAAGTCATTGCAAAGGCGTCGAATTTCACCAACTACGCCAATGCCAACCAGACCGCGACGCCGCTGGTCGACGCCGAGATCCGCGACGATGAGACCGTCTATCCGACGCCCGAGGTCTTCCAGCGCCTGTTTGTCACCACGACCAAGGATCAGGACCTGCTGCGGGTCGTGAACCGCGACTGGACCCGGGTGCTGACCGGTCAATGAGCGACCAGGGAGCCGGACGGACGGCGCGGGGCAAGGCGCCGGCCAAGGCAAACGGCGGACGGCGGCTGAACATCGGCGCCGTCCGCTCAAGCTTCGCGCCGTGGAACGACCCGGCAGCCAGTCCGCTGGTGCGCTTCGAAGGGGTGAGCAAGCGGTTTGGCGACCAGACGGCGGTCGATGACGTTTCGCTCGACATCTATCCGGGGGAGTTCTTCGCCCTGCTGGGCCCGTCCGGCTGCGGCAAGACCACCCTGATGCGGATGCTGGCGGGATTTGAGACCCCGGATACGGGGCGGATCACCCTGGCCGGGGAGGATCTGGCCGGCGTGCCGCCGCACCGGCGGCCGGTGAACATGATGTTCCAGAGCTACGCCCTGTTTCCGCACCTGAGTGTTGAGCAGAACATTGCCTTTGGTCTCAAGCAGGAGGGCCTGCCCAAGGCCGAGATCAGCGAGCGGGTCCTCGAGATGCTCGATCTGGTCAAGCTGCGCGCCTTCGCCAGGCGCAAGCCGGATCAACTGTCTGGCGGTCAGAAGCAGCGGGTCGCCCTGGCCAGGGCGGTGGCGCGCAAGCCGAAGATGCTGCTGCTGGACGAGCCGCTGGGCGCCCTGGACAAGAAGCTGCGGGAAGAGACCCAGTTCGAGCTGATGGACCTGCAGGTCGAGCTTGGCATGACCTTCCTGATCGTCACCCATGATCAGGAAGAGGCCATGGTCATGGCCGACCGGATTGCGGTGATGCGCGAAGGGCAGATCGCCCAGATCGGTCGTCCCGAAGAGGTCTATGAGACGCCGGCCAATCGCTACGTGGCTGAATTCCTGGGCGATGTGAACCTGTTCACGGCGAAGGTCTCCTCGATCGACCATCCGATGGCGCGACTGGCGGCGGCGGAGGCCGCGGACGGCTTCTACGTGCTGGACGATGACTGCCCGCCGCCGGGAACCGACGTCAGCCTGGCGGTTCGGCCCGAGAAGATGCGGATCAGCCTGGAGCCGCCGGAGGGTGACGGTCACAATGTGATGGCCGGTGAAATCTGGGACATCGGCTACACCGGCGACTGGACCAACTACATCGTCGAACTCCCGGGTGAGCGGCTGATCCGGGTCGCGCGGGCCAACGCCAGCCGCTTTGTCGAGCGGCCGATCGGTTGGGACGACAAGGTGTGGGTCTCCTTCGATCCCGACGCCGGGGTGGTGCTGCCGGAATGAAGAGCCCCCTGCCCCGGCCGTCGGCGCTGATTCCCTATCTGTGGCTGCTGCTGTTCTTCGCCCTGCCGTTCCTGATGGTCTTCAGGCTATCGCTGTCCGACAGCGCCCTGGCGATTCCGCCCTACACGCCTCAGATCGACTGGGGCGGCGGGCTTGCGGGCCTCAAGGCATTTCTGGACGGGCTGGACTTCGACGCCTACGGGCGACTGGTCGGCGACCGGCTCTATGTGAACGCCTATGTCTCCAGCCTGGTCTTCGCAGCCCAGGGTACGGCGCTGGCGCTGCTGCTGGGCTATCCGATGGCCTATGCGATGGCCCGTTGCAAACCGGGCGCGCGCAATCTGTTGCTGATGCTGGTCATCCTGCCGTTCTGGACCAGCTTTCTGATCCGGGTCTACGCCTGGGTCGGGATCCTGAAGCCCGAGGGCCTGCTGAACGCCGGACTGGGGCTGCTGGGCCTGCCCCATGTCGACCTGCTGTACACGCCGGCCGCCGTCCAGATCGGGCTGGTCTACAGCTATCTGCCGTTCATGGTCCTGCCGCTCTATGCGGTGCTGGAAAAGCAGGACCAGACCCTGCTCGAGGCGGCGGCCGACCTGGGGTCACCGCCGTGGAAGAGCTTCTGGCAGGTGACCTTTCCCATGTCCCTGCCGGGCGTCTTCGCCGGTTGCCTGCTCTGTTTCATCCCGATGGTCGGGGAGTTCGTCATTCCCGACCTGCTGGGCGGGCCAGGCTCGCTGATGATCGGACGCTCGATCTGGATGGAGTTCTTCGCCAATCGTGACTGGCCGTTTGCCTCGGCCGTCGCTGTGGTGCTGCTGATCACCCTGATCCTGCCGATCATTCTGTATCAGCGCCAACAGGTCAAAGCGCTGGAGGCGGGCCGATGAAGCGCGGGCCGACGGCCTTCAACATTGTCTCCCTGACGATCGGGTTCGCGTTTCTGTATCTGCCGATCCTGCTGCTGGTCATCTGGTCCTTCAACGCCAGCCGGCTGGTGACCGTCTGGGGCGGGTTTTCGACCCGCTGGTACGGCAGCCTCTTCCAGAACGAGCAACTGATGACCGCCGCCTGGGTGACGGTCAGGATCGGGCTGATCAGCGCCACCCTGGCGACGGTATTGGGAACATTGGCTGCGGTCGCCCTGACCCGGCACGGCGCCTTCAAGGGCCGCACCCTGCTGTCCGGTATGAGCTATGCGCCGCTGGTGATGCCGGAGGTGATCATGGGTCTCAGCCTGTTGTTGCTGTTTGTCGCCCTGAAGATCGACCGCGGCTTTCTGACCGTGACCCTGGCCCACACCACCCTGACCATGGCCTATGTGACGGTGGTTGTTCAGTCCCGGCTGGCGACCTTCGATAATGCCCTCGAGGAAGCGGCGCGGGATCTGGGGTGCACGCCGACCAGAGCCTTCTGGCTGGTGACCCTGCCCAATATTCTTCCAGCAATTCTGGCCGGTTGGATGCTGGCCTTCACCCTGTCCCTGGACGATCTGGTGGTCGCCAGCTTCACCAGCGGACCCGGCGCAACCACCCTGCCCATGCGCATCTACAGCCAGGTCAGGCTGGGCGTGTCGCCGGAGATCAACGCGGTCTGCACCCTGCTGATCGCCGTTGTCGCCATCGGGGTGATCTGCTGGTCATTGGGAATGAAGTGGCGCAGCCGCGCCCTGGTCAATCCCTGAGCCGGCTACTTCTTCTCCAGAAGCAGCTGACCTTCCTTCCGGACCTTCTCCTTCACCTTGCCGGCGAACATGGCGAGGAAGCCCGGCAGGACGATTTCCAGATGAATCGCGTCGTCGACGACATTGAGGGCGCCGGTGATGGTCTGGCCCATGGCGACGGCGGTAAAGGACATCCGGTCGCCGTCCCAGGTCTTCTCGACCTGCGCCTGCGAGCCGCCGGCAAGCTGCTGTTCAATACGCTCGAACCCGGTCTCGAGGCGGCGCCGGGCTTCGGCTTTTCCCAGCTGATGGGGGATGGTGATGGTCAAAGGCTTGGCCATGGGGGCTCCCTCGGGTTGTCGGGCGTCTTAGGGCTGGACGTCAGCCCCGGATTATCGCATTTGGGCGCCCTTACCGGGGCCTACAAGCTCGGCCGGCTTAGCTCAGATGGTAGAGCAGCGGTTTTGTAAACCGAAGGTCGCGGGTTCGATTCCTGCAGCCGGCACCAGGTCCCGATTAGCGGCTGCTGGGGCGACCGCTCGGGCCAAAATGCAAAACCCAGATCAGGGCGTCGATATTGGCGATGAAGCGTTTGGCGAACTGGCGCATGAGCATGCCTTTCGATCAGCCGCGGCGGGCGTCATCAGGGTAAACGCCAATGTCGATCGAAGGTTTCTGTTTCGTGGCCCAGGCGGCTGACTTTTCGCCGCTGTCCTGCTTAATGCCGCCATGACGACAGCGCCCATCATCATCTACATCGACGCCGACGCCTGCCCGGTGAAGGATGAAACCTACAAGGTCGCCGGGCGATACGGCCTGAAGACCTTTGTGGTTTCCAACAGCTTCATGATGATCCCGCAGTCGCCGCTGATCGAGCGGGTCATCGTCGATGCCGGGCCGGACGTCGCCGATGCCTGGATCGCCGAGCGTTGCGGGCCTCGCGATGTGGTGGTGACCAATGACATCCCCCTGGCCGATCTTTGCCTGAAGGCCGGCGCCCAGGCGATCCGGCCGAATGGCCAGCCCTTCAGCGACGACAGCATCGGGTCGATGCTGGCCCAGCGGTCGATCATGGAACATATCCGATCGACGGGCGAGATCACCGGCGGCCCGCCGCCCTTCGGCCCGAAGGATCGCTCGCGCTACCTCCAGGCCCTGGATGAGGCCGTGAACAGGGCCCGCCGAAGATAGCCGCGGGCCGCCCCGGCTGGCGTATGGGCGCCGGGCAGTCTATCTGACGCCGCCATGATCCCGGTGACGCCCACCATCACCCTGGACGATGACGAACTGGAACAGCGGGCCGTAAAGGCCAGCGGTCCCGGCGGTCAGGCGGTCAACAAGACCAGCTCGGCGATCGAGCTGCGCTTTGACGTGCGCGGATCGCCGTCCCTGCCGGAGGACGTCAAGGTCCGGCTCGAGAAGCTGGCCGGCTCCCGGGCGACGCTTGAAGGCGTGATCGTCATTTTCGCCCAGAGCTACCGTAGCCAGGAGATGAACCGCCAGGACGCCCTCGAGCGCCTGCTGGACCTGATTCGCAAGGCGGCCGAGCGACCCAAGCCCCGAAAGAAGACCCGGCCGACGCTGGCGTCGAAAGTCCGGCGGCTGGATGGAAAATCAAAGCGCGCGACCATAAAGGCCGGGCGCGGCAGGCCCTCGCGAGACGATTAGGCGCCTGGCTGGCAAACCGGTCTTGCAATGACGGGCCCCGGCGCTACCACTCCAGAGACAGCGACGAACTGTCTCGCTGCCATAACGCTGTTGTCTCATTGAAAGCCGGAGTTCCCCGGCCTAGGTTGAGCTTCGGAAGACCAAGGGATCGTCACATGCGTTCAGTCGTCGGCGTTGTTGTTGCCCTCAGCAGCCTGGCTGCTCTCTCGGCCTGTGGCCCCGCATCGACGGAAGCGCCCGCAAGCGCGCCAGCATCTCCAGCCGCGCCAGCATCGTCATCGTCCGTCTCCACCCCCGCGCCCGCCGCCGGGCCGAGCGATGCGGAAAAGCAGGCGCTTCTGATCAGCCTCCCGGCGCCCTACAACACCGGCGATCTGGAAAACGGGCGCAAGCAGTTTGCCCTCTGCCGTTCCTGCCACAACCTCACGCCCGGCGGCCCGAATGCGACGGGGCCGAACCTCTACGGCCTGTTCGGGCGCACGGCCGGAACGCATGAGGGCTTCAAGTACTCCGATGCCGTGAAGAACGCGGGCTTTGTCTGGGACGCTGAAAAGCTCGATTCCTGGCTTGCCGATCCGCGAGGCTTCCTGCCTGGCAACCGGATGTCCTTTGCCGGCGTGAAGGATCCGCAGAAGCGGGTCGATCTCATCGCCTACCTCAAGGTCGAGAGCGGTTACAAGCCGGAAAGCTGACAAGATTGATGACTGCAGGCCATGACCTGATCCGGCGCTACTTCGACGCCATCGGCCGTGAAGACGTCGAAGCGGCAATGGCCTGCATCCATCCCGAAGCCGATATTCTCGATCAGGTCGAGGGAGGCCGTCTGCGAGGATCTGCCCAGATCCGGGCCTATTTGCTCAGGGCTTTCGAGATGATCCGGTCGGATAATTCCGTCGCCGACTTCACCAAAGATGCCCACGGCGACGTTGAAGTGACGGTCAATCATCATGTGACCAGCCGCGACGGCAATCTGTGGCACGACGGACCTCAGAGCTACCGCGTTTCGTTCAGGGACGGTCTGATCGTCCGACTGGATCGTCTGGAAGGGCCGTGAGGATCTGATGGAGACCGGCCAGCAGCGTAGTCAGGCTCGCACCGATCTGCTGGAGGCGTTGTACGCCGCGTACAACGATCGCGACTTCTCCAAAGTCGCGGACCATCTTGCTCCCGACGTGCGTTGGTTTGATCAACTGTCTGGCGTTGAGATGACCAGTCGGCCTCAGGTCGAGGCTTACTGGAAGGATCATGTTTCCATGATCAGGATCGAGACCTATCCGCTCTCAATGACCCCCCTGCCGGATGGCGACATTGTCGTTGTCGCCGCGCAAACGGTCCGCAATCTCGAGGGCCAGCTGTGGTCGAGCCAGACGGTGACCCACACCTACAGGTTTACGGATGACAATCTGATCGCGGCGATGACGCCCAGTTAGATCAACAGATCGGCGCAAGCATCCAGAATCGCGTCGGAATTTAGCCTGTACTTCTCGTAGAGGTCGGGCAGGTCGCCGGATTGGCCAAAGCTCTCCATCCCCAGCGCCCGAACTTTCTGGCCCTGCACCGACCCCAGCCACGACAGGGCCGCCGGCGAGCCGTCAAGCACTGTGACCAACACCGCATCCGGACGAAGGCGCTCCAGCAGCCGCTCGGCGACCGACGGCGCTGCTTGCCCATCCGTCCAACGCGCCCGGCCCGCGGCGGTCCAGTCTGCATGCAGGACGTCCGGCGAGGTGACCGACAGCAGGCCGGCGTCGGGCATGTCCTCAAGAATGGCTTCGAAGGCGGCCAGGGCTTCGGGCGCGATCGCGCCGCTGTAGACCAGAGCCAGCCGGGCATCCGGTCCGGGGGGCTTTAGCCAATAGCCGCCCTCGATGACACCCGCCTTCCAGGCCTCGTCGGCCCGCTCGGGCTGGCGGATCGTCCGGGTCGACAGCCGCAGATAGGTGGAGCCGCCGTCGGGCCTCTGGATGCGGTCGAAGGCGTGGGCCATCAGCACCGCCGTCTCGTCGGCGAAGGCCGGCTCGTAGGAATCGAGTCCCGGCTGGCTCATGCCGATCAGGGGCGTGCCGATCGACTGGTGGGCGCCGCCTTCGGGCGCCAGGGTCAGGCCGCTGGGCGTGGCGACCAGCAGGAAGCGGGCGTCCTGATAGCAGGCATAGTTGAGGGCATCGAGGCCGCGGGCGATGAAGGGGTCGTAGAGAGTCCCGACCGGGAACAGGCGCTCGCCAAACACCGGCGCCGACAGCCCAAGGCCGGCCAGGGCGATGAACAGGTTGTTCTCGGCGATGCCCAGTTCGACGTGCTGGCCTGTCTCGGCCATCGACCAGACCTGGGCGGAGGGGATGCGCCGGTTCTTGAAGACGTCCTCATGGGCCCGGCGATGGAAGACCCCTCGCCTGTTCACAAAGCCGCCAAGGTTGGTCGAGACCGTCACGTCAGGCGAGGTGGTCACCACCCGGTCGGAGAAGTCGTCGGTTCGCTTGGCGATCTCGAACATCACCTTGCCGAAGGCCGCCTGGGTGGACTGATCGCCACCGCCCTCGATCGCCTTGAGCAGGGTGTCGGCGTCCGGGGTCGGGATGGTCGGGGCGTTGCGGTAGCCGTCCTTGCGGGCGGCGAAGGGCGCGGTATCGACGGTCTGCCTGAGGGCCGTGAGTTCATTGTCGCCGAGGCCGGAAAAGATGTTCCACTCATCCCCCTCTTCGACGCCCAGTCGGCCGCGCAGTTCGGCGATCTGGGTCGGGGTCATCAGGCCGGAGTGGTTATCCTTGTGGCCCTGAAACGGCAGACGCCAGCCCTTGACCGTGTAGGCGATGAACAGCCGGGGAGCGTCGTCCTCGGCGGCCCGCTCGAAAGCCTCGAGGATGGTCTCCAGACAGTGGCCTCCCAGTTCGGTCATCACCAGGGCCAGATCATCGTCGGAGAAGGACGCGATCAGCTTCAGGGCGGCCCTGTCGTCCTTGAGGTCCGCTGTCAGGCGCTCGCGCCAGGCTGTCCCGCCCTGATAGGTCAGGGCCGCGTAGAGGTCGTTGGGCGCGGTTTCGATCCAGGTCTTCAGAGCCCCGCCGCCGGGGCGGGCAAAGGCCTTCAGCTGGCGCTTTGACCATTTGAGCGTCTCGACCTGCCAGCCGGCGGCGTCGAAGATCTCGCCGTAGCGGGTGAACATCCGGTCCGAGGTGGTCGCATCGAGGCTCTGGCGGTTGTAGTCGACGATCCACCAGGTGTTGCGCAGGTCGTGCTTGCAGGCCTCGATCAGACATTCATAGATGTTGCCCTCATCCAGTTCGGCATCGCCCAGCAGGGAAATCATCCGGCCCATGGCGTCCGGATGAATCGCGCCGCGGGCGGCCAGATAGTCCTGGGTCAGGCTGGCGAAAGCGGTCATGGCCACGCCGAGGCCGACTGAGCCGGTGGAGAAATCGACGTCGTCCTGATCCTTGGTCCGGGAGGGGTAGGACTGGGCGCCGCCAAGGCTGCGGAAGCGCTTCAGCTGGTCCAGAGACTGGCGGCCGAACAGATGCTGGATGGCGTGGAAGACGGGACTGGCGTGGGGCTTCACGGCGACCCGGTCCTGGGGGCGCAGAGCCCGGAAGTAGAGGGCCGTCATCAGGGTTGTCATCGAAGCGCAGGACGCCTGGTGACCGCCGACCTTCAGGCCATCGCGGCTCTCCCGCAGATGGTTGGCGTTATGAATGGTCCAGCTGGCCAGCCAGAGGATCCGCTCCTCCAGTCGTCGCAACAGCGCGATATCCTGGCGCTCCACCGTCATCGACGCGTCGTCCATGCCCTGAAAACCTTGATTGGCCGCAATAGTTCACCCCTCATAAGGCTGCGGCCGATCAAAGGCCACCGCCGTTGAGTCCGGCGACGGTGTTTGCGATAAGCTTGAGCCAGAGTTGTGCTGCGGGGATTTGCTTTCCATGACTGACGCCCTGCGGGTAACCGGCCTGACCAAGGCCTTTGGCGACAAGCGCGCCGTCGACGGTCTGGACCTGACCGTCAGACCCGGTGAGCTCTATGCGCTTCTGGGGCCCAATGGCGCCGGCAAGACCACGACCCTGCGCATGGTCGCCGGACTGCTGGCGCCGACCAGCGGCGAGATCAGCGTCTTTGGCATTGATGCAATCAGGGACCCATCCGCCGCCAAGCAGGTCATCGCCTGGGCTCCGGATGAGCCGATGCTCTACGACCGTCTCAACCCGATGGAATATCTGGAGTTTGTCGCCGGTCTGTGGGGCGTGGACGGCAAGACCGCGCGGGCCAGGGCGGAGGAGCTTCTGCGCTGGCTGGACCTCTGGGAGCAGCGGGGGCAGCGGTGCGAGGGCTTTTCCCGGGGCATGAAGCAGAAGACGGCCCTGGCGGCCGCGCTGATCCATGAGCCGCGCCTGCTGATGCTGGACGAGCCGCTGACCGGTCTGGACGCGGCGATGGCGCGGCAGGTCAAGGACGTGCTTCAGCAAAAAGTCGCCGCAGGGGCGACGGTGATCCTGACCACCCATATCCTTGAGGTCGCAGAGCGGATGGCCGACCGCATCGGCATCATCCAGGGGGGCAAGCTTAAGGCTGAAGGCAGCCTCGAAGACCTGCAGGCCATGGCCGGCGGCGGCCGACGGACCCTGGAAGACCTGTTCCTGCAATTGACCGGCGAGCGGGTCGACCTGTGAAGCTGATGTCCCTGTTGCGGCCCGGGTCGGTCACCTGGCTTCTGGCGCATGAAATCCGCATCGGCTGGCGTGAGATGTCGACCCAGAAGGGCCGGCTGATCACCCTGATCGCCCTGAGCGTCCTGTTTGTCATTCTCGCCGGCGTCGGGTTTCCGATCGGACTGGCGGTCCGCGGTCAGGACCTGACGCCGGCTCCGGCAGTGCATCTGGCCTTTGATCTGGGCCTGGCCCTGCTGTTCACCCTGATGTTGTCCCAGACGCTGGCGGCGGCGGCTCAGGCCCTCTACGCCCGGGCTGATCTGGATCTGCTGTTTTCCTCCCCCCTGCCCCCGCGCACGGTCCTGACCGTCCGGTTCGCCGGCATCGCGCTGGGCGCCTCCAGTCTCTATCTGGTGCTTCTTGCCGGGATCCTGATCCCCATCGCCCTGATGGGCACGCCCCAGTGGCTGGGCGCCCTCGGCGTGGTAGCCTCTCTGGGTCTGCTGGCCAGCGCGGTCGGCCTGCTGCTGACCACGGTATTGTTCAGGCTCCTCGGGGCCCGCCGGACACGGACCGTGGCCCAGGTGCTGGCGGCGGTGATCGGGGCCAGCCTGTTCCTGCTGTCCCAGAGTGGACAGTTCCTGGGCGATGACAATCGGCGCTTCAGCGACATGATGGCCGATCTCTTCTCAGGCGATGCGCAGGTCACCTTGCCGCCGCTGGCCGACCTGCCGCTGAGAGCCATCATGGGCGAGCCCCTGCCCCTGATTTCAATGATGGCCGGCGCCTTGCTGATTTTCGTCGCCGTCAATCAGTTGCTGGGTCGGCGGTTCGCCAGGGACGCCGCCAGCGCGCTGGGCGTTGAATCCAGTGGGCGCAAGCCTGGCCGGGTTACCGGCGCCTTCGCCCACGGTGTGTTCGCGGCCACCCTGCGCAAGGAACTGCGCCTGCTGACGCGGGACATCGCCCTGCTGTCGCAGGTCTTGCTGCGGCTCCTCTATCTGTTACCGCTGGCGTTCATCCTGCTGCGCAACGCCAGCGAGGGACACAACCTGCTGCTGCCGGGCGGGGCCGCGGCGGTCAGCGTCATGGCCGGCCAACTGGCCTCAAGCCTCGTATGGATCACTGTCTCGGCCGAGGACGCCCCTGACCTGCTGGTCGCCTCCCCCGCGCCTTTCTCGACCATCAACCGCGCCAAGCTCTGGGCCGCCCTGATCCCGACCGCCTTGATGCTGGCCATTCCCCTTGGACTGCTGACCTTTATTGCGCCCTGGACCGGACTGGTGGCCACCGCCGGGGCCGCCGCCTCGGCCGCCTCAGCCGGCATGATCGGTCTCTGGCATCAACGCCCGGGAAATCGCGCTGACTTCCGCCGTAAGGGTCAGGTGCACTGGCTGGTGTCGGTCGCCATCCTGCTGATCGGAGGGCTGATCGGCGTGGCGACTTTCCTGGCCGCCTGGATGCAGGCGCTGGCGATCATCCCAGCCATTTTCGCCGCCGTCTTCACCCTGGCCATGCGCAAAAGCGACACGGCCATCCTCAAGACCCTGCGCGAGCGGGCCTAGGGGGTTCGACGGGCGGCTTCCTCGGCTTCGAACGCCTCGATCTGCCGCGCCGTGTAATCCGGCGACTTCGTGAACCGGGCCAGCAGGTTGTAGAAGACCGGCACGATGAACAGCGTCAGCATGGTCGACACAATGGCCCCGAAGAAGATCACCACCCCGATCGTCTGACGGCTCTCCGCGCCGGCCCCCTGCCACAGGATCAGCGGCAGCGCCCCGAAGGCGGCTGAAATGCTGGTCATGATGATCGGCCGCAGACGCAGGGAGGCGGACTCGATGACTGCGTCACGGATCGAGCGCCCCTCGTCGCGCATCTGGTTGGCGAACTCGACGATCAGGATGCCGTTCTTGGCGGCGATGCCGATGAGGATGACCAGGCCGATCTGGCTGTAGGTGTTGATGCTGGAGCCGGTGACCAGCAGGCCGAAAAGGCCGCCAAGCGCCGCCAGCGGCACGGTCAGCATGATCACCGCCGGGTGGATCCAGCTTTCAAACTGGGCGGCGAGAACCAGGAACACCAGCAACAGGGCAAAGCCGAAGGCCAGCCCCACCGCGCCGGAGGCTTCAAGGAAGTCGCGGGCCTGACCGCCCCAAGTCAGGCTGACCGTGGCGCTGTCCTGCTTGTCTGCCTCGGCCTTGAGGAAGTCGATGGCATCGGCGACCGTGTAGCCTGGGTTCAACTGCATGGTCAGGGTGATGGCCCGCAGGCGATCGACCCGGGGACGATCGGGAATGTCGCCGCGGACCTCGGTCTTCACCACGCTGGCCAGCGGGATCAGTCTGCCCTGATTTGACCGGACATACAGGCTGTTGAGGTCGTCGATGGTCCGGCGCTGATCCAGTTCGGTCTGCAGGATGACGTTATACTCCTGACCGGTCTTGATGTAGGTCCCGACCCGTCGCGAACCGAACATGGTCTCCAGCACCCGGCCGACGGACTGGGCGGACACGCCGAGGGTGGCGGCCTTGTCGCGGTCGATATCGACGAACAGACGAGGCGCGTTCGGCTCATAGTCGATGCGCGGGCGGGACATGCCAGGGTTGGCCTGGGCCGCCTTGAGCAGGGGTTCAAGCCAGCGATTGATCTCCTGATAGTCATTCCCCAGGGCGATCAGATCGACATTGGATCCGCCGCCTCCGCCCCGCTGGAAGGGGCCACGGACGCTGGCCACGGCGCGGACGCCGGTGATGCCGCTGAGGGAGCGGTTCAGTTCAGCGGCGACATCGTCGCTGGTCTTGGTGCGCTCGCCCCAGGGCTTCATCACCAGAACGCCGTTGCCGGTGTTGAACTGGGTGTTGCCGAAGCGCGGCACGCTGACGACGTACCGCTCGGCCTCGCCCGCGTCGGCATAGCGCTTCAACTGGGCCTCGACGGCGGCGGCGGCCTTGAGGGTGTATTCGTAGCCCGCCCCTTCCGGTCCACTGATGCCGACGTCGACCCGGCCACGGTCCTCGTTGGGGACCAGTTCCTGGGGAATGGTGGTGAACAGCAGGGCCGCCATCCCAAGCAGCACCACGACCAGAACGCCGGCGCCGATGCTGGCCGAGCGGCGGCCGAGGATCATGTCGAGGGAGTCATGATAGGACTGACGCAGCTTCCCCATGCCGGTGTCGACCTTGCGGGCGATCCAGCCTTCCCCCTTGGCCGGCCGCAGAAGCTTTGAGGCCATCATCGGCGACAGGCTGAGGGCCAGCAGGGCTGAAAAGGCGACGGCCGCCGCAATCGCCACCGCAAGTTCAACAAACAGGCGGCCGATGTAGCCAGGCAGGAACATCAGCGGGGCGAAAACCGAGATCAGCACCATGGTCGTCGCCACGACAGCGAAGAAGACCTGACGGGTCCCGCGGATGGCGGCGACGGTGGGCGGCTCGCCGTCATCGACACGGCGCTGGATATTCTCGACCACGACGATGGCGTCGTCGACGACCAGGCCGATCGACAACACCAGGGCCAGCAGCGTCAGCAGGTTGAGGGAGAAGCCCATCGGGGCGAGGATGATAAAGGTCGACAGCAGGCAGATCGGCGCCACCACCGACGGGATCAGGGCGGCGCGCCAGCTGCCCAGGAACACGAGATTGACCAGGGCGACGAGCGCCAGGGCGATGCCCATGGTGATCCAGACCTCGCGGATCGCCTCGGCCGTGAACTTCGAGGAATCGACAGCGGTGACGATCTTGGTGCCGGCCGGCAGGGTCTGGTTGATCGCCGCAACGGCGTCATTCGCCAGATCCGCGATCTTCAGATCGTTGGCCTGGGACTGGCGGGTGAGGACAATGCCGATCTGCTCAACGCCATTGCCGCGGAAGATGCGCCGACGCTCGTCCGGACCTTCCTCGATGCGGGCCACGTCGCCCAGGCGCGTGACATAGGCCGGGTTGTCGATCCCGGCGCTGCTGACCTGATCTGAGCGGGTGGTTGAGGTGACGCCCCGGACGCCCGTCGCCGTCGCGGTCGAGGCCGATGAAGCGGACGCGCCCCCTGCCCGGACCGGCAGTCGCGCGAAATCCTCCGGTCGCGAGTAGGACCGGTTGACGCGGATGGTGAAGTCTTTCGACTGACTTTCCAGGGCGCCGGCCGGAAGCTCGACGTTCTGGGTGCTCAAGGCCGTCTCGATGTCCTCGACGGTCAGGCCGCGGGAGGCCATGGCGTCGGCGTTCAGCCAGATCCGCATGGAATACAACGGCGCGCCGGCCAGCCGGACGGCGCCGACTCCCGGAATGGTCGACAGTTGCTCGACCAGATAGCGGTCGGCGTAGTCGGCCATCTCCATCCGGTCGAGGGTCGTCGATGTCATGTTGAGGATGATGATCGGCGAGGAGTCGGCGTTGGCCTTGGCGATCTGCGGCGGGTCGGCCTGATCGGGAAGCTGGGCGATAATCCGGCTGACCGCGTCGCGCACATCGTTGGCGGCGGTCTCGAGGTTGGTGTTCAGGGTGAAGGTGATGTTGACCCGCGAGACGCCGTCACGGCTGGAGGAATTGACCCGGTCGATCCCCTGAACGCCGGACACCTGGCGCTCGATGACCTGGGTGATCCGCTCCTCGATGACCTCGGCGGACGCGCCCCGGTAGTCGGTCGAGATCGAAACGACCGGCGGATCGACATTGGGCAGTTCCCGGATCGGCAGGGCGGTGAAGGCCGCCAGACCGATGACGCAGAGGATGATCGCCGCCACCGCGGCGAAGACCGGGCGGCGGACCGACAGATCCGACAGCATCAGCGCGCGCCCTTGCCGGCTAAGCCCTGGGCGGCCTTCGGCTTCTGACCGGCGACCTGAACCGCCTGTCCGTCCTGAAGCCGGTTCAGCCCGTCGGCGACAAGTTTGTCGCCGGGCTTGAGGCCTTCGAGAATCTCGACAAACCCGTCCTCACTGGCGCCCGGAACCACGAGGGTCTTGCGGGCGACCGTCTTGCCGTCCCGCGTGGTGACGACGAAAACGAAGGCCTGGGCGTCTTCATACTGGATTGCAGCCTCGGGCACGGCCAGGGCGTCGCGACGACCGTGTTCGATGGTGACCCGCAACATCATGCCGGGGCGGATACGACCGCCGCCATTGTTGAACTCGGCACGGGCTGTCACCGCGCGTGTGGCGGTGTCGACCCGGGTGTCAATCTGGGCGATGCGGCCGACAAAGACCTGATCGGGATAGGCGTCCGGCGCGGCCTGGATGGTCGCGCCCCGCGACAGGACGGGGATGTAGCGGTCGGGGACGTCGAAATCGACACGGACCACGGACAGGTCGTCGAGACTGACGATGGGGGATCCGGGGGTGATCAGGGCCCCGGGCGCGACGTCGCTGAGACCAACCACGCCGGAAAACGGCGCCCGGATGACCCGGTCCAGTTTCCGGGCCTCCGCGGCGGCGGTCGTGGCCTGAGCGCTCTCCAGCGCCGCGAGATACTGTTCGGCGGTGGCCCGGGGGGCGACGCCCTTGTCGGCAAGGGTCTTCCAGCGCTCGTAGTCGCGACGGGCCTGCGCCTCGCGCGCCCTGGCCTCGGAAACGCCGGCCTCCTGCTCGGTCGCCTTGAGGGTGACCAGCACCTGGCCTCGCGAGACGGTCTGGCCGTCGCGGAAGTTCACCGAGGTGACCAGTTCGGCGGTATCGGAGGTGATGGTCACCGATTGACGGCCCTTGGCCAGGCCCAGAACGGAGATCCGGTCGGCAAACGGCCGATTGGCCACCACCACCTGGCTGATCTCGGTGGCCCGCTGGCCGGGTCCGCCCTTGCCCTTGGGCCCGGAGTCAGCCGTCGCCAGACGCAAACCGCCGATCACGACCATCAGGAGAAGGACCGCAGCGGCGGCGATCATGAAGAAATGACGGCGGATCACTGACAACTCCGGACAATCGATCCTGTCGGGATCGGTACGCACTCAAACTGGTTCGGATCGCGAAGTTGTAAACCCGCCGGACATAGCCCGCACATGTCGGGCATGTTTCCAGACTGAAACAATTGCCGATCTCATGGCCGCCGCCACATGTAAACTCACGACTACGGCGTCGGTGGCAAAAAGCCCGGCCGCCACAGAAGGGGCGACCGGGCTGTCTTTAGCGATGCCGAGCGGCAGCCGGAAAATCAGCAGTCGTAGCCCGGCAGGGCCTTGTCGATCTGGCGAAGACAGCCAGGCCAGGCCAGGGCGCCAATCGAGCCCATGCCGGCGCCCATCTGACTTCTGACCTCGGCCTGGGACGCTTCGGGCGCGAACAGAACGCCCTGACGTCCGGCGCTGAGCGCCATGACCTGCTGCTGGCAGGCGCGTTCGAGATAGAACATGCCGACCCAGCATTCCGCCGCCGTGGAACCGACCGACAGGGTGCCGTGATTGCGAAGCAGCATCAGGCGTTTGGTTTCTCCCAGATCCGCCACCAGTCGCTCGCGCTCGTCGAGGTTCAGGGCGATACCCTCGTAGTCGTGGTAGGCCAGTTGCGGCAGGACGATCAGCGCATGCTGGCTGAGCGGAAGCAGGCCCTCGGCCTGGGCGGCGACGGCGACGCCCTGGTCGGTGTGCAGATGCATGACGAAATGAGCATCTTCCCGCGCCGCGTGAACGGCCGAATGGATGGTGAAGCCCGCCGGATTGATGAAGTGCTCGGTCTCCTGAAGCACCTTGCCGTCGAGGTCTACCTTGACCAGCGAGGACGCGGTGATTTCCCCGAAGAACATTCCGTAGGGGTTGATCAGGAAGTGGTGCTCGGGCCCGGGAATGCGGGCCGAGATGTGGGTGAAGATCATGTCGTCCCAGCCGTGCAGCGCAACCAGCCGGTAGAGGGCGGCGAGATCGACCCGCGCCTTCCATTCCTCGGCGCTGACCTTGTCCTTCAGCGATGACGCCGGCGTTGAACCGTCAGCCATGGCGATCTCCTTCCCGATTAGAATTCTGGATTATTCGAACTGTTGTTTGAGAGAGTCGCGCCGGGCGGCCTCTGCGTCAAGGAAAACGCGTCAGGCCCGGACCTGGGCCACCGCGTCGAGCCAGCGTGCATAGGCGCTTTCCCGAGCATGGCTGTCGATACTGCTGACCAGGCGCTCGCCGCCTGGACGGGCCGCGGCGGCCTCTTCGACGCTGGCGAACAGGCCCGCGCCCAGACCGGCATAGAGGGCGGCGCCCAGAGCGGTGGTTTCCTCATAGTCGACCCGGAACACCGGAAGGTTGGTCAGGTCAGCAAGGCGCTGGCTGAACCAGGCGCTGCGCGACATGCCGCCGTCGATGCGCAGCTCGGCCGCCGGACCAAAGGCGCCGGGCGCGTCGGCCTGCATCGCCTCCAGCAGGTCGCGGGTCTGCAAAGCGCAGGCGTCGAAGGTGGCGGCGGCGATCTCTGCCAGACCGGCGTCGCGGGTCAGCCCGAGGATCGCCCCGCGGGCATCGGCGTCCCACCAGGGCGCGCCAAGACCGGTAAAGGCCGGGACCACGACAACGCCGCTGCCCGGCTTCGCCGTCCGCGCGAGCGCCTCAGCCGCCTTGGGGCCGCCTGTCATGCCGAGGCCTTCGCCCAGCCACTGGATGGCGGCGCCGGCGACAAAGATGGAGCCTTCAAGCGCATAGGTGACCTTTCCGTCGATCCGCGCCGCGACGGTCGTCAACAGGCGGGATCGGGAGACCGGGCGGTCGGTTCCGGTATTCAGCAGCATGAAACAGCCGGTGCCGTAGGTCGCCTTCATTTCACCGGGATGGATACAGCCCTGCCCCATTACGGCCGACTGCTGGTCGCCGGCCACGCCCCGGATGGGGACAGGTTGGCCGAGAATGCCCGGGACAGTCATGCCGTAGTCGTCAGCGCAGTTCAGAACTGTCGGCAACAAGGCCTCGGGAATGTCGAACAGGTCCAGCATTTCACGCGACCAGGCCTGTCGTTCGATATCAAACAGCAGGGTTCGGGAGGCGTTGGTCGCGTCGGTGGCGTGGACGGCGCCGCCGGTCAGATTCCAGATGGCCCAGGTGTCCATGGTGCCGGCGAGAAGCTCGCCACGGGCGGCCCGCTCCCGGGCGCCGGGAACATGGTCCAGCAGCCAGCCGATCTTCGTCGCCGAGAAGTACGGGTCGAGCAGCAGGCCGGTGACCTCTGTGACGCGCGGCTCGACGCCGGCTTTTACCAGGGCTTCGCAGGCGTCGGCCGTGCGGCGATCCTGCCAGACGATGGCCGGGTGGATCGGCCGTCCGGTCGCCTTGTCCCAGACCACGACCGTTTCACGCTGGTTGGTGATGCCAATGGCCGCGGCGTCCGCCGCTGTGCGTCCGGCCTTGGCGAGGGCTTCTCGCAATACCGCTGCGCAGGCGGTCCAGATTTCCTCCGCGTCGTGCTCGACCCAGCCATCCTTCGGGTAGCTTTGTCGCAATGGCCGGCTGGCGTCGCCAAGGGCTTTGCCCGCCCGGTCGAAGACGATCGCCCTTGTGCTCGTGGTGCCCTGATCCAGCGCGAGGATTACCGGTTCGCCCATCTGCGAAGACTCCCTTTGTCAGTCGCCTGTTTAACCATGCTTTCACGCCCGGCGATCAAGGTGAACACTAACGCATCGATTCGGGGGTGCCGCGCGTGGCGCTAGCCGCCCAAACTGCCGATCTTCTGGACCTGGCTCGTAACCGTGAGCCTCAGGCGCGTGAACGGCTGCTCGACGCCATCATCGCCCTCTGCAATTCGGCCAGCGACGTTGCCGGCACCGCCCAGATCCAGCGGCAACTGGGCTCCATCTTCATGCAGCTGGTCTCCGAGGCCGAAATCGACATCCGCGCAAGGCTGTCTGAAAAGCTGTCGACCGCGACCTGGGCGCCGCCGGCCCTGATCAATGTCCTGGCTCTGGACGATATCCAGATCGCGGGGCCGGTCATCGCCAACAGCCCGGTGCTGCAGGATCATGATCTCATCCGGGTCCTCGTGGAATCGACTCTTGATCACCAGATCGCCGTCGCCCGCAGGGGCGCCCTTTCGGCGACGGTGGTAGAGGCCATCCTGCAGCAGGAAGAGCCGGCGGTGATGACGGCGCTGGCCTGCAACGACAGCGCCGCGATTTCGGATGAGGGGCTGGATCGCCTCGTCGATGCCTCGCGAAAGGTCGCGTCTTTGCGCAGTCCCCTCGCCCGGCATCCGCGCCTGTCTTCAGACCTGGCCTTGCGGCTTTATCTCTGGGTTGGCCAGTCGCTTCGAACGGCGTTGAGCGAGCGGTTCCGGCTGGATCCGGCCCTGATTGACGCCGCCCTTGCCGAGTCCGTGCGCGAAGCCCACGCCGTCAACGGCGCCAACCAGGCTCTCGGAAAGCAGGCGGAATCCGATGCGGCCGAGAACGAACTTCGTCTGGTCGAGAAGCTGCATGCCGGCGGTCAGCTTCGGCCCGGTTTCCTTCTGCGCATGCTCCGCGAGCGCAAGCTGAACATCTTTGTTTCCGCCCTTGCGACCCTCGGGGGCTTTCAGGCCAGCCACATCAAGCGGGCGATCGACAGCGACCGCCCGGAATTGCTGGCGCTTGCCTGCGTGGCGGTCGGCATTGATCGCGGCGCCTTCCCGTCGATTCTCGAATCCGTTCGTGAGTTGAATGCGGGTCGTCCGGACGGCGGCGCTGACAGTCTGCGTCGGGCGAGCGGCGCCTTTGGCCCCTTTGATCCGGACATCGCCGCCATGGCCTTCCGCCAGGCCGCTTCCGCCGTTTGACATTGGGCGCCGCGTCGGGCCTTCCTTCGCCGACATGTTTCAAGCCAGCCCCACCCTCACCCGGCTCGCCTTCGCCGCCAGTGATCGCCCGGAAGCCCAGGAGGCGCTCGCGCGCCTGCGAGCCCGCTACGGAGACGCCGGCGAGGCCGACGCCCAGGTCATCATCGCCCTCGGCGGCGACGGGTTCATGCTGGAGACCCTGCATCGGACGATGGAGCTGAACAAGCCGATCTACGGGATGAACCGCGGCTCGGTCGGCTTTCTGATGAATGAGTACAGCGAGGATGAGCTGGTCGAGCGGGTCAACGCCGCCGAGCGGGCCGTCATCCATCCCCTGACCATGGTGGCGATCGACACCCAGCGCCGTCAGCACCGGGCTCTGGCGATCAATGAGGTATCTCTGCTTCGCCAGACCCACCAGACCGCCAAGCTTCGCATTTCCATCGACGGCAAGGTGCGGATGAACGAACTGGTCTGCGACGGAGTGCTTGTTGCAACCCCCGCCGGATCGACGGCCTATAATCTGTCGGCCTATGGTCCGATCATTCCGATTGATGCGCGGGTGCTTGCCCTGACCCCGATCAGCGCCTTCCGGCCCAGGCGCTGGCGTGGCGCGCTGCTCTCCCATACGGCGCGGGTGACCATCGAGATCCTTGAAGCGGACAAGCGTCCGGTCAGTGCGGTCGCCGACAATCTCGAAGTGCGCAACGTTGTTGAAGTTCACGTCGGCGAAGACCGAAGTGTCGGCATGGCGATGATGTTTGACGCTGGCCGAAGTCTCGAAGAACGTGTTCTCGCAGAGCAATTCAGCGGTTAGTCGAGTTGTGTTTTATGAACACACGCGCATAAATGCGCATATTGTCGCAGGTTCCAAACTGAAACGCTGATCTCACGTGTTGTTAACTCCAGTCGCGTAGCAGTAAGGCTGTAAAACGCCAATGGAGAGGCGCGCGTGTCCAGCAACACCCCAGTCCAGATTATCAATGCCCCCAATACGCTGAAGCTGCGGCTTGGCGGCGGAAAGTTCGGCGGTATTGACGCTGCCGCGATCGCCAAGGCGGAAGCGGCCCTGAAATCCCTGTCGGGCAACTTCTCGGAGTGGCTGCAGGACGAGCTGAACAAGCTTGAAGCGGCCCGCCAGGCGATCCGTGTCGATGGTCTGAACACCGAAAATGCCGAGCAGCTCTACTTCCGGGCTCACGATCTGAAGGGGCTGGGCGCGACCTATGAATTCCCACTGATCACGCGCATCGCCGCCTCGCTCTGCAAACTGATCGACGAGCCCGAGACCCGCCTGGCGGCCCCGATGTTCCTCGTTGACGGTCACATCGACGCCATCCGCGCGGCCGTTCGCGACGACATCAAGACGGACACCCATCCGGTCGGAAAGGTTCTGATCGTGGAACTGGAGCGCCGGGTAGCGGAATTCGCCACCTCCCAATAGGCGGCTGACCGTCAGGAATTGAAGAGCCCCGGTTTTCGCCGGGGCTTTTTTTATTTCAGCGGATTGCGGACATCGGCTCTTCCACCGCGCCGTAGCCGGCGTCTGGAGGGATGACAAGAACGCCGCCGCCCGCGCGCTGCTCCACCTTCGGCAGGACCGGAACCAGGGTCCTGTTGCGCGCCCGCTCGGTAGCGTCTTCCGCGCTGCAGGCCTCGCCGAGCAGCTGGAGATTCATTCGGGTCGGGAAGATGATGGTCCGCTGACCCTCCGCCGCCAGCCGGAGCGCCTCCAGCGGCCTGATCCACTCGGCATCGACAATCTCACGGCCATCACAGGCCGCCAGCTGATCATCGGTCGCGGTCGCCAGATAGAACCATGTGTCAAACCGTTTGGGCATCATGTCCGGCGTTATCCAGCGGGCGAAGGTCGTCAGGGCTCGCAGATCCAGCCTCAGTCCCAGCCGCTCGACCACCTCAAGGAAGGGCCGTTCGCCGCGATCGACCTCTCCCCGCACCGACGCGGCCCAGTCGTCGCCTTCGAAAGCCGCGCCGGAGGGGTAGCGCCCGAAAATGATGCCGATTTCCTCATAAGCCTCGCGAATGGCCGCGATCCTAAGCGGTCGCTGTTCCGCCTCGACCTCGTCCCAGCCGTCACAGTGGTCGGACCAGGCGGGATCATGATCGCCATCGGCGGTCTTGCCGCCGGGAAAGACCAGCGCCCCCGAGGCGAAGTCGATCTGATGGTGCCGCTTGACCATCAGCACTTCGAAAACCGGATCGTCGCGGACGAGAAGAATGGTGGCGGCTGGGCGGATCGCGGCGGGTGCTGGCTGACTCATGGCGGCAGGATGCCGCTCACTGTGGCCGGGCCGCAAGGGTGACCCAAGGGCGCCCGACCGTCAGGCCGCGCCGCGCTGATTTTCCCGGGCCGGGCCGAGGCGATCGAGCTTGTCGAGCATATAGTCGACGTCTTCCCGCTGGGCGGTGTGGGGCTGGGTGAGGAACCGCTGCAGCATGCGTTCCTGGAACCGCTGGCGATCGCGCGGACCGCCGTCGAATTCCATGGTGTGATAGGTGTCGATGGCGACCCGGAAGGCGGAGAACAACCGCGCCGGCAGCCCTGCCCGCTCGTAGATGGCGCGAAGGCCAAGGGGTCCGGCGTCGTGGATCATCAGCCAGGTGCGGTGATGCGGAACGCCGGCCAGTTCAGCGACGCCGCATTCGAAAAAGGCAATGTGGCCCTGGACAAGCGCCCGGAGCAGAAGGCTCGGCGTCAGCCTTTTGGCCTTGTTCAGATGAGAGGCGAAGGCTTTCGGGTCCTGGGTCCGGCCAGCCTGGTCCACCAGATCAACGGTCGCCCGGTCGCGGGCGCCGACGGCGATCTGCAGCGCCAGTTCCGGCGATACGGCGTGCTGCGAAAGCAGATGCTCACGCACCTGCTCACTGACCAGATGAACCAGCTTTTCGCTGATCGAAAGCGGCAGCGTGTCGCGATAGGCGACGGCCGCCAGAACCTTTTCGGACTTCTCGAACCGCTGGAGCGCCCGGCTCAGGGTGCGCTCGGAAAAGCTGGCGTTGTCGTTCGAGGCGGCTGTCTGGACGGCGGCCTCGACGCCGTGCTCAACAATCGCGTCGGTGACCTTCTCGGAAAGCCTGGGGCGTTTTGCGATGGCGACCTGGCGCACAGGGCCGCCCAGTCTGACGATCTCCGACAGGTCGTCGTCGGTAAAGGCCGGCGAGAAGTTCAGGACCGGCAGGCAGATGCTCTCGATATCGCGGGCCAGCTTCAGGGCGACGTCCCGGGGCACCAGAGGCGAGGATTTGAGGGTGATGGCCAGGGCCCGGCGCACCAGTTCCTCGGCGTCGGAGGCCATGATCCGGAGGATGTCCTGGGCCTGGGCCCGTCCCTCATCGTCGAGCGGCTCGCGGTCAATGACGCGGCACAGCTTATGCGCCGCAAGAGCACGTTCATCCGCGGTCGCGCCCTTAAGCAGGGTGCGGACATCAGTATCGGTCAAGGCGTTCCGCGTCGTGGTCATGGAGGTTTTCGATGCTCTCGCTTCGCCCTGAGTCGATCACGGATAATGGGTGGTTAGCCTTAACGATCGATTGCCGCATTAGCGGGAGATTCACCGTTCCCCGTAACCCCTCGCAAACGCTGATCCCCTAGGTTGTCGTCATCAACATCGGGGACCTGACGTGTTCGAAGCAGCCTATTCTGACGCCGTCAGCCCCGCGCGAGGCAGCGCCAGCTTCATGGCCCAATGCCTGGGCGCCCAGAGAGGCCTGCTGCCCTACGCCCTCGCCTGCTTTGCGGTCAGCCTGCCGATCTTTGTCTGGGCAGGCTCGTTCGCGATCAATTCCGTCTGGATGGCGGCGACCTTCGCCATCTTCGCCCTGAACTGGGGTGTCTTCTATGCCGTGGTCAACTGGATGCGTCAGAACGAAGACGCCCCGGAATCCCGCCGACTGCGTGTTCACGTGCTGTCAGCGCTGCTCTGGGCCGGCGCGGTCTGCCAGATCGCGGCCCTTGCTGACGGCGCGGGGCCCGCACGGGGACCCTTGCTGCTGATGGCCTCGGCCGGCGCGATTGTCTGCTTCTTTTTCAGCGCCCCGGTGCTTCAGTCCCTGCTCATCGTTGCGCCTGCAGCGGCGGCCGGTCCGTTGATCGCCCTGTTCAGCCATACCGACAGCCGTGATCAGGGCATTGCCGTCTGGGGCGCCATGGCTCTGGCCATGGCCCTGTGCCTGATCCTCAACCGGATGATGCGCCGCCAGTTCGCCCTCGCCGCCGAGCGCGAGTCGCTGCTTGCCGAACGTGAGGACACCCTCGCCTCGGCCCAGCGTATGGCGCAGTCGAAATCAGATATCGTCGCGACCCTCAGCCATGAGATCCGGAACGGCCTGAATGGCGTGACCCATGTACTGGCCGCCGCCGCCGGTCAGGGCGGCCGCGCCGCCCCCAGTCGCGAGCAGTTGGGGGCGGCCCTCACCGCGGCCAACGAGTTGATTGCGGTGCTCAACGCCACCCTGGATTCTGAGACCGCGGAAGCCGGGCGGCTGGCCCTTGAGGCCGCGCCGTTTGATCCTGTCCGCCTGGCCCGTGAGCTGATCCTGCTCCACCGCCCTCAGGCATCGGCCAAGGGCCTGGAACTTGCGGTTCACATCGAAGCCGACCTGGACACCGCGCAGGGCGCCGTTGTTGGCGATGTCACCCGAGCGCGCCAGGTGCTGTCAAACCTGATCGGCAATGCGGTCAAATACACCATTCGGGGTCGCATTGAGGCGCGGGTTGAACTGCGGGGCGACCGCAGGATCACCATCTCGATCGCCGACACCGGCCCTGGTCTGTCCGCCGAAGAGCTTGAGCGGGCCTTCGAACCCTTCCGGCGCATTGACCGCACCGGCGCGGGCGTGCCCGGCGCCGGCCTGGGGCTGTCGCTGTCGCGGCAACTCGCCAAGCTGATGGGCGGCGAGGTTCGGGGTCAGAGCGCCCTGGGCGTGGGCAGCTGCTTTGTCTTCGAGCTTCCCTGGGACGCCTCGGTTTGCGCCGTCAGCGAGGCCAGCGAATCCATCCTACGCGCGCCGGCGACAGGCGCTCAACGGGCGCTGAGGGTGCTGATCGCCGAAGACGACGCCCTGAACGCCGCCATGCTGCGCGCCATTCTCGAACAACTGGGTCACCAGGTTGTTCAGGCGCAGAACGGACGGCGCGCGCTCGAACTGGCCGGGGCCTGCGACTTTGATCTGATCATGCTTGATGGCCGGATGCCTGAAATGGACGGCCCCCAGACCGCCGCGGCCTTGCGAAAGCTGGACGGCCCCGTCTCGGGGCTGCCGATCATCGGCATCATCGGCGGCGACGCGGATGAAGCGGTTGAATGTCTTGACGCCGGCGTTGACGCGGTGCTGCGCAAACCCGTCTCCGTCTCCAGTGTCGCCCGCGCGGTGGCCGACGCCGCCGCCAGAGGCCGAGACATGGCTCGAACCGTCGGCAAGGGCGCCTTCGCGGCCTGAATTCAGTCCTTGCTGTCGGGAGGGATCCTGTCGCCGGCGCTGAGGAGATTGCGCCAGGCGACCTTGCGCCTGAAGACCTGATCGACCTTGCCGCCCATGGATCGCGAAAACAGCGTCTGGACGACAAATGCGACCGGACCCGGCTTGCGCACGGGCGGCGGCGGACGTCGGGCGATCTCTTCGGCGCGGGCCTGTTCGGCCATGCGTTCAGTGAGGGTCACGGTGGCCATCGGCGGCAGCGGACGCGATTTCGAAAAGGTCATGAGCCTGGGTCCCTCGGGTGGGTCAGCACTGCCCCGGCCTTGGACAGGCGCAGGATGGAAAACGGTCTGGCCACGGTGGCGTTCCCCAACATCTCGGACTCGGTGATGGGCAAGGACAGCAGCTGGCCGGCAAGATCGCCCAGGGGCCCGACGCTCGCGGTCCTGACCTTCTGGTCAAAGCGGTCTTCTATGGCCTCTCGCCAGGCGTTGCGGGTCGAATGCAGGCCAAGCAGGGCCGACTGGATGACCGCCCGATCAATCTCCGACCAGAGGTCGGCGTCAGCCTTGTGATCCTTCGCGATGCGGACCCGCTCGATCTCGCTCATGGTCCGGATGGCGACCTGCCGGAACGCCTCCGCGGTGAACTCCTCATCCGCCCCGTAGAGGAAGCGATCGATGGCCCCGTTCTGGGCAAAGGAGCGAACGACGACCGGCGCCTCCCGGCCGACGCGCGCCGCATCCGCCACCCGGTATTTCAGCAGGTCCCCGATCAGGGCGCAGATGTGAAGTTCGATATAGGCCGGCGAAATCTCGTCCGCGCCGAAGCCGGCGATGACGACGCCGGTATAGCCTGCCGCCGACGGCATCCAGGTGGTCAGCAGGCCTTCACGGACCAGCGCCGTCAGGGTCTGTCGGATATCCTTCGAGATCGCTCCGTTGCCGAACCAGGCCTCCAGGGACAGATCCAGGATCGGGTCGATGTGATCATCCACGATCCGCTTGAGGCGGGGCGTTTCGGCGCCGATGCGATCACGTTCGACATAGGCGACGGCGCCGTCCACCCAGGCCGGCTCGCGTGAAATATCGTCGGCCAGTTGGGCGAGACCCTCTTCATGAGCCTCGGCCGCCTTCAGGGAGGGCTTGGCCTCGGAAATCTGGTCAACGATGCGATAGAAGTCGCCGATCGTATGGAAGACAAACATCCGGAAAGCCCGCGCACCATCACCGGCCTCGACCAGATCGGAGTCACACAGGTTGGTCAGCTGGCTGACAAACATGTTGGCCGTTTCAGCCAGGGTCGCCTGACCGCCCAGGCCCTTTCGGCGACAATGTTCGATAACGGTGTCCCATGGACAGCCACAGAACTCCGCCGCCGAGAAGATCATCAGACCGCTGGCGCTCGCCGCGTCGAGAATGAAGGCCTTGGATATGCCGGTCTGGGTAATCTGATAGGGTGGTTGCTCGGAACTGATGGTGACGGCGCTGTCGGCGGCCATCGCCACCGCGGTCCTGTTCATCAGCAGAACTTCAACTGTCAAAACACGCCCCCGCCCTGTTCAAGGGGAACCTTAACGGCCAGGGGCATGACGGGTTATCGCTTTCGCCTGAAAGGCGCGCGGCCGGCTGCGGTGCAGGCGGCTAGTCCCGTCCGCCGCGTGAGTCGGAAAGCACTCTGAGCATTTCAGCGGAGAAGACCGAGCCGGCCAGGCCGCTGCCGCGACCATTTCCGTCCGGACCCTGCGATCCACGAAGGATCAGGGCGACAAGCGCGTCTTCCTGAGCCTTCTGGTCCCCTCGCCGCCCGGCATACTGCAGGAACCCCTGATCCTGACGCGGCATCGGCCGAGGGCCAACGGCGCTGGCGGATCCGCCTGTGGAGGTGAGGTTGCTGTAGAGCTCAGCCACGGTGACCGGTCGCCCGCCCTTGTAGAACAAGGAGCGGTTCGAGGCCGCTGCGTCTGGGAACAGGCCGGCCGCGCTCGCGCCGGGTTGCTTGCCGGCCGCCTCGATCAGACGGGCCGATCCCTTGGGTCCGAGGAAGTGGGCGGCGTAGAGTTCACCGGCCGTGGCGGGTCGGCCGATCCGCCCCCGCAGATAGTCAGCGTGGTCGCTGGTCAGTTCGCCGGCCATAAGGGATGAGGCCCGGGCGTCGTACCGCAGGTTCATCACCGCCGCGCGGGCTTCCGGATTGGCCACCCGGTAACGCCCATCGGACCCCTGGGTGATCAGGTCGGCATAGCGGGCGTAGCCGTGCTTTGACCCATGCTGTTTGAGGGTCGAGAGCCATGTCTGTTCGACGAACTGGAACAGGCCGGCCGCCGATGATGTCTGGGCCTTGGCGCCAGGACGCAGTCCGCTCTCCCGCTTGGCCGTGCCAAGCAGGAAGGTGAAGTCGACACCCGTCGCGTCGGACGCCCGTTGGATCGCCGACTCGACGACGCCCCTGATGGAATCAACCGCCATACGCCCGTGTGTGCGCCGCGTCGGTTAATCGCCGGTTAACCACGTTTCCAGCCTCGCGCCCACGATGAATGACATGTGTAAGCCAAAAGCGCTTTACGTTTGTCATTGCGCGTGTCTTACTGTTGTCAATTCGAAGCCAGCAGGGAGACTGAAGATGTCCACAGCCACGCTCCTCGACAACCCGTTTGCCGCCTATGATGTCCGGCGCACCCCTCGGCGGATCAACAAGGTCGCGGTGATCGCCCTGACCGTCGTCACTAGCGCTCACATCGGCCTTGCCGCCTATCTGGCTTATCAGCGCATCGTCACCCCGCCCGCGCCCCCGATGGAGGACCCGCCGGTCATCCGCGTGGAAAGGCCCTGGGTTCCGCCCAATCCGCCTGAGCCCCAGGCAGATCCCGCGCCCCGCAACACCGTCAAGCTGCACACGCCGACCCCTTCGGACGTCCCCTTTTCGGACCCCCTGCCCGCCGATCCGACGCCGCCGGTTGCAGCGGAGCCGGGTCCGCTGGTCACGCTCACCCCCGGCCTGGCGGATGTCGGTCCCATCACCCCCGAACCCAAGGGGCCTCCAGTCATCTCGCGCCCGGACTGGATCCAGAAGCCGAACGCCCGGCAATTCACGCGGGTCTTTCCCGATCGGGCGATTACCCGCGGCATTTCCGGCGAGGCGACGCTGTCCTGCCAGGTTGCGGCGAGCGGCTCGGTCCGCAACTGCCGGGTCGTCGGCGAAACGCCGTCGAACTATGGCTTCGGCGCCGCCGCGATGAAGCTGACCCCCTACTTCGTCATGCGGCCTCAGACCGAGGACGGCCGGACGGTGGACGGAGCCAGCGTGCGGATCCCAGTCCGTTTCAGCCTCGGCGACTAAGGCCGGTCAGTAGCTCTTGGGAAGGTGGAGGACGCGTTCGGCGATGAAGTTGAGGATCATTTCCCGGCTGACCGGGGCGATCCGGGCGATCATCGCCTCGCGCATGTAGCGCTCGACGTCGTATTCCTTGGCGTAGCCCATGCCGCCATGGGCCAGCACCGCCGCTTCAGCGGCGGTGAACCCGGCCTCCGCGCCAAGGTACTTGGCGGCGTTGGCTTCGGCGCCGCAGTCCTTGCCAGCGTCGTAGAGCGCGGCGGCCTTGTAGGCGAGGAGATTGGCGGCTTCCAGTTCGGCCCAGCTGCGGGCCAGCGGATGCTGGACGCCCTGGTTCTGACCAATCGGACGCCCGAACACGACCCGCTCATTGGCATAGGTGGCCGCCTTGGCCAGGGCGGCGCGGCCGATGCCGACGGCCTCAACGGCGAAGAGCACCCGCTCGGGGTTGAGGCCGGCCAGCAGATACTGGAAGCCCTTGCCTTCCTCGCCGACCAAATCCTCCGCCGGGACCTGCAGGTCCTCGATGAAAAGCATATTACATTCAACGGCTTTGCGGCCCATCTTCGGGATCGGCTTGGCCTCGATCCGGGCCCTGTCGAAGTCGGTATAGAAGAGGCTGAGCCCCTGCATCGGCTTGGCCGTCTGATCCTTCGGAGTCGTCCGAGCGATCAGCAGGATCTTGTTGGCCCGCTGGGCCATGGTCGTCCAGATCTTGCGGCCGTTGATCCGGTAGCCGTTGCCGTGCTTTTCGGCCCGGGTCTCGAGGCTGGCGGTGTCCAGCCCGCTGTTGGGTTCGGTGACGGCGAAACAGGTCTTGTCCTCGCCGGCGATGATCCGGGGCAGATGCCGGCGGCGCTGCTCGTCGGTGCCGAACTTCACGATCGGCATCAGGCCGAAGATGTTCAGGTGCACGGCGCTGGCGCCGGTGAAGGCCGCGCCGGACTGGGCGACCGTCTGCATAACGATGGAGGCTTCGGTCAGGCCCAGTCCCGAGCCGCCGTATTCCTCCGGCATGGCGACGCCAAGCCAGCCGCCCGCGGCCATGGCCGAGGCGAACTCTTCAGGGAAACGACCGGTCTCATCGGCATTGCGCCAGTATTCCGCGTCAAAGTCGGCCATGACCTTGGCCACGCCTTCGCGGATGGATTCCTGTTCGTCGGTGAGCCAGAAGCCGGACATCATTCCTCCAGGTCAGGCGCCGTAAACCGGCGCGCATCAAGTCGTTCGGCCCAGGGGCCAGGATCATCGCCCGCGAGATACGCGCGGATCGTCGAGGCGACAAGCGGGGCCAATAACCAGCCATTGCGACGCATGCCCATGGCCAGCCAGACGCCTGATCTAGCGCTGGGTCCGACCAGGGGAAGCCCGTCCGGGGTCGCCCCGCGGATGCCGGTTTCCACGGAGCCAAGGGCGTCGGCGCTGATCAGTTCGGGGAAAGCTCCCGGAACAATGGCTTCAATCGCCGGATCGGGGGACAGGTCCGACTCGCCCGGCTGCATCGTCGCACCGACCCGGGCGCCGTCACGGCCCGGGGCGATATAGCCGCCGTCGCGTCGCTCGACGGGGCCATCGGCGCGGCGGGTCAGGGGCGTCCGGATGACATGAATGATCTGCCCCTTGATCGCTGTAATCAAAGCCGTTTCCGGGGCTGTGTTAAACGGAGATGAGCCGGTCGCGATGACGGTGAGTGTGCCGGGCGCGGGCGCCTCGAGACGTTCGTTGACGAACACCGCACCGCCCTGTTCCGCGCTCGCCCGCAGGCGCTCCAGAGCGGGCCTCGCGTCCAGGCGCCAGTCGTCGGGCGTGAACAGGCCCTCGCCCCGCGCCTCGAACGTCAGCCCTCGCGCCGAAAGCACGGCCCGCGCATGGGCCAAGCGACGGCCCTGGTAGGTCGCGCCGCAGCGATCAAGGGCGATGCCATGACGCCGGGCGAAGTCCGGCCACAGGTTCCGCGCGGCCATCAACAACTCGAAACTGTCTGAGGACGCCGGATCGAGGATCGATTCAAACACCGGCGCCAGCATGCCGGCCGCCACGGCGGAGGCGCGGCCGACCGGTTCGGGGTCAAACACCGTCACCCTGGCGCCGTCACCAACCAGTTCGGCGGCAAGGCTCAGGCCGATCACGCCTGCACCGGCGATATGCACCGGTTTGCCGGACAGACTCGTCATGGGCGCCAGCAACCCGCCGGAGGCCGTCTCGTCAAGAGCCGTAGAGGGTCATTCGCAGGCCAATGCGAAGGGTGCGAGGCGCATCGAAGCTTTCGATGCCGGTCGCCGTTTCTCCGGTTTCAACCGCCTCGTCAAAGGCGTTGTCCAGTGCGCCCCACACCGTAAGGCGCGGTGTCAGGCTCCAATCGGCCCGAAGGTCGATCGTCGTCGCCGGCGCCAGTTTGCGGCTGTTGAGATCGTCTTCGAAGCGATCGCCCTCGTAGCGCGCCGCCACCCCGACCACCAGGCTGTCCAACACCGGCCAGACCAGATTGGCGCTGGCCGTCAATCGGGGCGTCTGGGCCGGCCGCAAACCGGTCAGCTGACTTGCGGCAGAGCCACCGTCGACCTCGGCGTCGGTGTAGCCCGCCGAGACCGTCAGCCGCCCGTCCCTGCCCTGGACGGTGAAGGCGTAGATGGCGGCGGCCTCAATGCCCCAGGCGTCGACAACCCCTGCGTTCTGACGCTGGCGCAGAACCCCGCCGGCCGGAATGAAGCCGGCCACCGGGAAGGATCCGGGGCCTGAGCCAATGGTGACGTTGGCGATCGCCTTGTCGAGGCGGGTGGTGAACACCGTTCCGTCCAGTCGCCAGCCGCCAAGTGTTGCGGCCACCCCGAACTCGGCGCCGTAGAGCACCTCGGGCTCCAGCGCGGCGTTGGCCTCGGTGACGTCGTTGCCGACCCGGAACGGCCGATGCAGTTCATTCAGGGTTGGCGGTCGGAAACCGGCATAGGCGGCCCCGCGCAGAGTGACGATCTCGCCTGAACGGACGAGAGCGATCCGACCGGTGGGTTGCCACCCGTCGGCGTCGGGCGGACTCAGGGTCAGGGTCGGGGCGCCGCTGCTCAGGTCGCGCTCGCGGCGGCGGCCGTCCGTGCTGGACCAGTGATCAAGGCGAAGGCCGCCGGCGAGCAACAGGTCCGGCCCCAGATCGCGCCAGCCCTCGGCATAGACGCCGGCGACCGTCTGGGTCCCGCCGGCGATCCGTCCACGGGTAAAGCTCCCGGCCATGTAGCGGAAGCGCTCACGGGTTTCGCCCTCGGCGCGGCGCGCATCCACGCCCAGTTCCCAGCCAAGCGACCCCTGTTCGTTACGGAGGGCGGCATTGAAGCCAAGACCGGTGGCCGGGGTGCCGAACTGTTCGGCGGCCGGACTGGTTGCGCTGCGGTCAGCGGCGACGGAAAAGGAGCTGTTCTCGAGATCGGAAACCCGCGACCAGGCCTGAAGCCGCCACTGACGCCCGTTCGGTTCGCCGCCGATTGCCGTTGCCGAGAAGACGGCGCCGGTCGCCCGTGAGGCGGCCCCGGCCAGGCCGCTGTCGCGCCGCTCCTCGAAGGCTGCGGCGCGGAAGGCGAGGTCGGTGGAGCCGACTGACGGGCTGTACCGGATCACCCCCGAGGCTGCTTCATAGCCCAGCGGGCGATCAGCGGCGCCGCGACCGGCCCGGACGGGAATCCAGCCGTCGCTCTGGCGCCAGCTGCCGGCGATCATCAGGTCGCCCAGAACGTCGACGCCGCTCAGTTGTGCGTAGCCGCGCTCTCCGACGGCGGCTTCCAGGACTCCGCCCTTCCTGCGTTCCGTCAGTTGCACGACGCCGGTCAGGGCGCCGGCGCCATAGGGACCGGCGCCGGCGCCGCGAATGATCGAGGCGGACTGGATGGTATCGGGCTGCAGGCCAGACCAGATGACCCAGCCTCCGAAGGGATCGTTCTGGGGGACGCCATCGAGGGTGACCAGCGCCCTGCCCGCGCCCGAGCCGGCGATAGAGCGCACGGAGAGGCCCTGGGTTGTCGGGTTGGCCGAGGCGCTTGAGCTGCGCCGGAACAGCTGCACGCCCGGAACAGCGGTCAGGGCGGCGTCGAGGCGCGGCGCGGTGGCGATCGCCTGATCTATCGTAACGACGGAGAAGGCGCCGTCAGCGCGGCTGGGCCCCATACGGGGGGCGATCACCGCCACATAGTCGACGGCGGGTTCGGGGGGCGGCAGATCCTGGATCATCCCTGTTCCCTATCGCGGCAAGGGCGGAGTCGGAAACCCCGCCCCGCCGCCAAGGGGACGTCCTAGCCCTTTTTCGTCGCGGCCTTGGCGCGCATCGCCTGCTGTCGCCGGGCCAGATCAAGAAGGTACTGCCGGATGGCCTCGGCCTCGCTCTCGTTGATCAGGCTCTTGAACGACACCATGCCCTGCTCCTTGCGTTCGCCATCGATGACGATGCGCTTGAACGCCGCCTGGTCGGTGATCACCGGCGAATAGCGCAGATCGGGGATGGAGAAGTTGGACACCGCGCTGGCCCCGTGACAGACGCCGCAGTTGGCGGCGAAGGCGGCCGTTCCGGTGGCGATCTGTTGCGGCGTGCCGGCGGCCTTGGGCAGGTCGGGCATCTCCTTGGTCGAGACCGGGCGGGCCGGCAGGGTTTTCTTGCCGCCGACCTTGAAGACCAGCAGACGGCGCGGACCGTCGGAGCGCGGGTCGACCCCGGCGCCGGCCGAGACGGCGAAGCCGCCGCCGAACCCGGCCATCAGGGCGACATACTGCTCGCCGTCGATCTCGTAGGTCATGGACGGAGCGACCACGCCGGTCTGGGTGTCGAAGCCCCACAGTTTGGTCCCGGTCCCGGCGTCGAAGGCGGCGAATTCGCCGGTCGCGCTGCCCTGGAAGACGAGGCCGCCGGCAGTGGCGAGGACGCCGCCGTTCCAGGGGCCGTCATAGGTCACCGACCACTTCTCGGTCTGGGTCACCGGATCCCAGGCGATCAGGCGGCCCTTGAGGGATGCGCGGATCGCTTTGAGCTGGGCCTCGTCGTCGGGAAGGCCGGCCACCAGGAAGTCGATGCCGACGTTCCAGCCCTGCGGACGATAGCGGAAATTCGCCTTGTCGCCGCCCGGCTGCATGTAGGGGAAGGGAATTTCCTGGGCCGGAATATAGACGAGCCCGGTCTTGGGGCTGAAGGCCATCGGATGCCAGTTGTGAGCGCCGAGGGGGCCGGGGTTGGATAGGTGGGCGTTCTTCTCGTAGCGGGCTTCAGGCGTCTCGATCGGACGGCCGGTCACCTTGTCGATGCCGGTCGCCCAGTTGACCGCGGAGACGTACTTCTCGGCCGAGATCAGCTTTCCGTTGGTCCGGTCCAGAACATAGAAGAAGCCGTTCTTCGGGGCCTGCATCAGCACCTTGCGGGTCTGACCGCCGATGTTGATGTCGGCCAGGACGATGTGCTGGGTGGCGGTGTAGTCCCAGCTTTCGCCAGGCGTGGTCTGATAGTGCCAGACATACTCGCCGGTCTCCGGACGCAGGGCGACGATGGAGGACAGGAAGAGGTTGTCGCCGCCGCCCGGCGAGCGGATGTCGCGGTTCCAGGGCGTGCCGTTGCCGACGCCGATGTAGAGCAGGTCGAGGTCGGGGTCATAGGCCATGGAGTCCCAGACCGTGCCGCCGCCGCCGACCTTCCACCACTCGCCGTTCCAGGTCTTGCGGGCGATATCCTTCATCGCCTTGTCGGACGCGGCGCCGTCGGCCTCCTGCTCGCCGGGGACGGTGTAGAAGCGCCAGGCCATCTTGCCGGTGTCGGCGTCATAGGCGGAGAGATAGCCGCGCACCCCGAACTCGGCGCCGCCGTTGCCGATCATGACCTTGCCTTTGACGACACGCGGCGCGCCGGTGATAGTGTAGGGCTTGGATTGATCCACGGTCACCGTCGACCAGGCCAGCTTGCCGGTCTTGGCGTCGAGCGCTTCCAGACGCCCGTCGAGGGTGCCGTAGAAGACCTTGCCGCCCCACAGGGCGACACCGCGGTTGACGCTGTCGCAGCAGGCCTTGGCGCCGGTGTCGCGCGGCACTTCAGGATCATGTTCCCAGAGCAGCTTGCCGTCGCGGGCGTCAAAGGCGCGAACCACCGACCAGGCGCTGGTCGTGTACATCACCCCGTCCGACACCAGAGGTGTCGCCTCGATGCCCCGGTTCTCGGGCAGGTCGACCGACCAGGCCAGGCCCAGGTCCTTGACGTTGGAGGTGTTGATCTTGTCCAGCGGACTGAACCGCTGTTCGGAATAGGTGCGTCCGTGGGACAGCCACTCGCCGGGGGCGCTGTCGGCGGCGATGATCCGCTCACCGGTGACGCCCTTGGCGTTGTCATGACCGCCACAGGCGGCCAGAAGAAGGCTCGCTGCAGCAGCGGCCAAGATTGCGCGAGTGGCGCCCATTCCGATGTCTCCCAAACCCTTTCGCCCGTGTCTGATGCACGGAGTCGAGGCGCAGTATGTGCGCCCTACCCTGCGTCAGGCAACGACCCTTTCAGCCGGTCCGTCATCGGCCTTTCGAACAGCCGCCAGCAGAGCCAGCCGGCGACACTGGCGAGGGCAAGCGCCAGGGGAATGAACAGCCAAGGCCGCCAGGTTCCCATCACCACGGCCAGAGCGCCAATGATCAGCGGATGGGTCAGATAGAGGCTGTAGGACGCGTCGCCCAGCAGCCGGAGCGGCGGGAGATCGGGAAGTCCGCCTTCGGCTTCGACGGCGGTCAGGCCTAGAACCAGCAGTACGGCGGGAAGGCCCCAGAAGATCGGCCTCCAGAGGTCCCATTCGCTTCGCGTCGTCCACAGCAGGACATACCAGCCCAACGCCAACGCCGTGGCTGTCCAGCCCAGATTGCGCCCCAAGGAGAAGCCGGCGGTCATGGCCTTGGCGACGAAAACCCCGGCCAGAAATTCCAACACCAGCGGATTGGCCAGCATCTCGTAGGCGGGAGGGTAGAAGAAGCCGGATAGCCCCAGGGTCAGCAAGGCGCAGGTCAGGACCAGCAGCCGCGATCGGGCCGGAGCGAGCAGACTGCCCGCGAAGATCAGATAGAAGACCGCCTCGTAGTTCAGCGTCCAGCCCGGCGTCAGGATCGGAAACGGCTGCCCTTCCGGATTGCGGTGCTGGATGAAGGCCAGGGACTGGGCGATGTGCCCCGGCTCAGGGGTGATATCAGGGAACCGCAGGGGCCAGAGCAAGGCTGCGCCAACCAGGCCGAGGGTCACCAGCCAGTAGAGCGGGACGATACGAACCGCACGGCGGCGCAGGAACTCAAGCGGCGCTATCGGCCGCTGCTCGGTCGTACGCCACATGATGAAGCCACTGATGACGAAGAAGATGTCGACGCCGGCCCCGCCGATATCGAAGTCCAGCCGCGCCCATTGAAACGCATGGAAGGCGGCCACCGAAAAGGCCGCGACAGCCCGCAGGTACTGGATCGAGCGGAGGGTCTGCATGCGCCCTCCCCGAGTGCATGGCGTTTGATCATCTGATGCGCCCATGCGACGGGCCGTGCAATACTGCAAGGCGATCATGGCCAGGCCAGCCGACGGCCTGTTTGAACGAGGACCCGTGAGATGGCAAAGCAGTTCGACCGCATCGGGGCCGATCACGCCGCCTTCATCCGCAAGCAGCACCTCTTCTTCACCGCCAGCGCAACGGCCGACAGCCGGATCAACCTGTCGCCGAAGGGCCTCGACGCCCTGAGGGTGCTCGACGAGCAGTCGGTCTGCTGGCTGGACCTGACGGGCAGCGGCAATGAAACCGCCGCCCACATGCGCCACGATGGCCGCCTGACGGTCATGGTCTGCGCCTTCCAGGGCCCGCCGATGATCCTGCGGCTGTATGGCCGGGGCGAAACCCTGGCCCGGGGGACGGCGGCGTATGACGCCTTGCTGGCCGACGCCTTCGAAGGCGTCGAGCCGCCCGGCGCGCGCCAGATCGTTCGCCTGACCGTGGACCTGGTGCAGACCTCCTGCGGCTTCGCCGTGCCCCTGTATGACTACAAGGGCGAGCGGGAGTCGCTGATCCGATGGGCCGAAAGCAAGGGCGAGGCGGGGCTGGAGGCCTATCGGCAGGACAAGAACCGGGTCAGCATCGACGGACTGGATACAGGCCTCGCCTGATCGCTTGCCCGACGCTGCGGAAGCGGGGCAGACAGAACGCCATCACAGGGAACGGAGACTCGATCATGTCGCTCGCCACACATGCCGGACGGACAGTGCTGATCACCGGGGCCTCTTCGGGGCTGGGTCGGCGCTTCGCCCTGATGCTGGCCTCGGCTGGAGCCCAGGTCGCCGTCTGCGCCCGGCGCAAGGACCGGCTGGACAGCCTGGTCGCTGAAATCGAGACCGCCGGCGGCAAGGCCGCGGCGTTTGCCATGGACGTTCAGGATGAGGCCAGCGTGGTCGCGGCCTTCAGCGCGGCGGAGGCCGAGCTTGGCCCGGTCGATACGGTGATCGCCAATGCGGGAATGAACAACGAGGGCCTGGCCGTCGACCTGCCGGTCGAGGACTTCCGCACCGTGCTGGACATCAATGTGACCGGCGTCTTTCTCACCGCCCGGGAAGGCGCGCGCCGGATGATCGCGGCGGGCTCGAAGGAGAGCGGGCGCGGCCGCATTGTCCTGATCGCCTCGATCGGGGCTCACACCGTGCTGCCGGGCCTGGCCGCCTATTGCGCCTCCAAGGCGGCGGTGGCGCACATGGGCAAGACCCTGGCGCGGGAGTGGGCGAACAAGGGCGTCAACGTCAATGTCGTCTGTCCGGGTTACATCGAGACCGAACTGAACAGCGACTGGTTTCACAGCGACGGCGGCAGAAAGCAGGTCTCCAGCTTCCCGCGTCGCCGTCTGATGGCGGAGTCGGATCTGGACCCGGCTATTGCCTGGCTGACCTCGGACGCCGCGGCGCGGGTCACCGGCAGCGTCATTACTGTGGACGACGGACAGTCTCTCTAGGGTCTGTCGAGTTTGGTTTGAAGCAATCCAAACTCGAAAGCCGTGATCGATTCTAAATGTTTAGAGCGGGTTTGAAGCGAAAGACCGGTATCCAATCTTTCGCAAACCGCTCTACGGGGCCGCTTCGCCCACCACAGCGACGCCAGCGTTGCCGCTTCGCGCATCGAACGCGGTGACGGTCAGGCTCCAGGGCTGCTTTGGATCGAGCTCGGCAGACGCGGCAAATGTCGACGCCTCGCCGGCGTACCCAAGGTCGATGGCCCTCGGCGCCGCCGTTCCTTGCTTGAGCCAGGCCTGGACCCTGTAGTGGTCTGCGTCCCACAGGCCGCCGGGGGTCACCGGGCAGCCGCACATCAGGGTGACCTTGGCGGTGATCTTCAGACGATTTCCATCCAGGCTGGTGACCGGATCGACGACGAGCCCCGGAAACTCCACGACCCAGCCGTCGCCAACGACGGGCTGACCCGGCAAGACCCAGGCCGTGGAGGAGATGGCGACTTCCGATCCGGGATGGCCCCGCGGTCCGATGGCGTCCAGCCTGACCAGGGTCGGTTCTTCAATGTCGATCGAGGTGGTGAAGGCCGCGGCCCCTTCCCCAGCCCGGGCCGCGCCACGAACCCAGGGCTGAACCATAAGCAGATTGGTGTCTCCAGTGCCGCCTTCAGTGAGCCCTTCCGCCAGGACCTTTCCGGAGCGGACGTCGGTCAAGCGGATCGCAACCCCGCCCATGGACGTTCCGATGAACTTCGCGTCCCGGCTCTGGGCCCGGACGACCACGCTGGTCGGCTCGGCAAGGGCGGGGGCGGCGACCAGAAGACCGGTGGCCAGAGCGATGATGGTGGGCAGGCGCATGGGAATCCTCCTGATTGGAGAAGACCGCACCACGGAACCCAAGGCAACCGCTGAGCACCGGTTGCCTTGAGCTTGCCGCAACGTGCATCATTGACGGGTTGGTATTCGGGGGCGTCCATGAACGATGACTTGCGCAGTTTGACGAAGTTTGACGTCGGCCGCGTGCTCGAACGAACATTCGGGACTTTGCGACAAAACCTGGTCGTCTTCTTCTTGCTCTCGGTCCTGCTTGTCGGTGTTCCAGATGCCTTGATAAACGCCGGCAATTTTGGATTCGGGTTCAATCAGGGTCTCGGCTTCAACGTGCCGGTGTTCGGGCGAGGGCTGCCAGGCGTTCTGTTGTCCGTAGTCGGGGCGGCTACGCTTCAGGCGGCGCTGTCCCACGGAACGATCATGGCTCTGAATGGCCGCAAGGCGGACTTTGGAGGCTGCCTTGGCACAGGTGCGCGGCACTTTCTTGCGGTGTTGGGGATCTGCATCCTGTCGGTTCTTGGAGTCGGCGTGGGGTTGCTGATGCTAGTCATCCCCGGGATATTCCTGATGATCTGCTGGATGGTGGCGGTCCCGGTGCAGGTCGTGGAGCGGGCGGGCGTCATTCAGAGCATGAGCCGAAGCTGGAACCTGACCGAATTTCATCGCGGCATGCTTCTGATCCTGCTGATTCTCTATATCGTCTTCATGATTGTCGTCGGCATGCTTACTGAGGGGTTGTCTTCATCGCTGGGGGCGATGGGCGCGACCGGTCGCAGCCTCGAAGCCCTGGTTATCAGTCCCCTGGTAAGTTCAGCGACAGCGATGATCACCGCGACGGGTGTCGCCGCCGTCTATTTCGAGCTCCGAATGATCAAGGAAGGCCTCGTTCCGGAAGAGCTGGTCTCGGTCTTCGACTGACCGTCACGCCTCGTCGTGCTTGTCCTTGCGGCGGTGTCCGAACAGCATCCGCTGTTCCAGTCGCTGGCGCAGGGCCGCGTAGTAGGCTTCCAGGAACTCGTCGTCCCGTTCGTGCATCTCCGCGGTCCAGCCGATCTTGCGGCGAATCCGCAGGGCGACAGCCGCCATGGTCTTGCGATCCCGGTTTCGCAGCACCTGCTCGAGGACATGCAGTTCCTTGACGCCGTAGGCCTTCAACTGCTCGTCGGTAAAGACAAAGCGGCTGTGAACCAGGGCGTCGTCATTGACCAGGTCGGGCAGCAGGCGACGCTTGGGCGTGCGCACGACCCAGGTGCCGGCGATCAGGTCGCCCGCGCGCAGGCGATCCCTGTTGAACAGGGGCAGGAACAGGAAGATCCCCATCCAGATCGCCATGCTGAGGTACAGCAGGCCATCCGGCGTGCCGCCCGTGAAGGTGGCGGCGAAGATCATCGTCACCGGCAAAAAGATCTCGACCTCGCGCATGGCGTTGCGGGTGATGACCGCCTCGGCCGTCAGCGGTCCGCCATCGCGGGAAGCGACACGCAGGCCCATGATCCGCTTGCCGATCGTCGCGGCCTTGGGGGTCAGCTCAAAGCCGATGAACCAGGCGTTTCTGATGATGAAGGCGCCCAGGAAATACAGCACCCCGACTCCATCGATGTCCTTGAAATTCAGGGCCGCCGCCGCCGCGAAACAGAGCAGGCCGAAGATGAACAGCAGGACGTACTGAAGGACCACATCGATCACGAAGGCGCCCAGCCTTTGCCCGGCGTCGCCGATCTGCAGATTGAGATCGACCCCCTCAGGGGTCACCATCGACCGGCGATGGGCCTGGTCGGCGAGTTGCCCCTGATCATGCACGGACATGCGCAGCCCTTCCCGGTCGCGGGAGATAGTAGAAGGCGATCCAGACCAGACCGGATCCGATCCCGATCGCGTATCGGGCGACCTCCGTGGTGATGACCTGACGACCGATGCCTTCAAGCAGCCCGGCCACGAACAGCATCACCACCACGCCCATCATGGCCACGCCCGCTGTCCGGCCGGCGGTCGAGGCCGCCTCCAACCGGGTCCGGTCTCCCGGGAAACCGACGGCCAGGCCAATCCGGAACCCGGCGGCCCCGGCGATGGTGATGGCGAAGATCTCGGTCACCCCATGGATCATCAGCCAGCCCGCGAACTCGAAGCCCAGGCCCTTGCTGGCGAAAACAGCTATGAAGGCCCCCAGCATGACCCCGTTCTGCATCAACAGCAGCGCGGTCGGGACGCAGAAGGCGAAGCCCAAGGCGAAGGCCATCAGGGCCACCTGGGCGTTGTGGGTGAACAGGAAGGCCGCGAAGATCGACAGGCCCTCCTTTCCGCCGTCATGGTAGAGGGTCTTGCGAAGGCTCTCGGCGCTGGCCGCCGGATCCCGGCCCTCGGACAGCCCGCCATCGACGATGCCGTAGAACCACTCGGGACTATGCAGCACCAGCAGATAACCGACGACCGCGCTGGCCAGGGTGATCAGCACGGCGACCAGGGTTTCCTTCCACAGCGAGAGGACCGCGTTGGGCCATCCCCGGGCGAAAAACCCGCCGATCCGTTCAAGGATCCGACCGCGAACGCCATAGACGAGGAAGTAGGCGCGGGCGCAAAGGCCCTCCAGATAGTCGATCAGGCTCTGGTCCAGCGAGGTTGCCCGCGCCACCGACAGGGATGATAGGGCCGAGCGATAGAGGACCGGCATCTCCATCAGCTGGTTCTCTGTAAGAGACCCCGCGCCCTGGTTTTCCATCTTCTCGAGCAGAAACCCGAGGCGGCGCCAGTCGGCCTCGCGCTCCTGGCGGAATTTCTGACTTTTTAGCTGAAGGGAGCGCATCGGGCGGGGTCCTACAGCAGGTTTCGACGTTTGATGGACAGGAAGGCGTTGATCAGCGCCGGGCCCAGGGTATCGGCTGACGCCTCGACCAGCTGCACGCCCATCCGGCGCAGGCGCAGCATCACCGCTTCCCGCTCCTTCAACAGCGCCGCCGCGGTGACCGCCCGGGTCAGATCGGCCCCGTCGACAGGTTCGGCCCTGGCCATGGTTTCCAGCTCCTCGTCTTGCATCAGGACAAACAGCACCAAGTGGCGCTTCAGCAGAGGCCGAAGGTTCTCCATCATCAATTCGGCGCCGATGGCGTCGGTGAATTCCGAGAAGATGACCACCAGGGAGCGGCGATCCAGCTCGCCGGCCAGAGTGGTCAGGCCAAGGGTGAAGTTGGTTTCCTCAACCGCATAGTCGAGCCGGGCGACCATCCGCTGGATGAGACCGAAGGACTGCACGCCGGATACCGCGCCGGTCGATAGTCGCGGCCGCGAGTCGAAACCGAAGACCGCAACCCTGTCCCCCGTCGCCAGACCTACATAGGCGAGCAGCAGGGCGCTGTTCAGGGCCCGGTCGAGGCGCGGGATGCCGCCGACCGGTTCGCACATGGTGCGGCCGGTATCCAGCGCCAGGACAATGGTGTGGTTGCGCTCGGTCCGACGCTCCTGGCTGACCAACTTGCCGTGGCGGGCGGACTGTTTCCAGTCGATGGTCCGGTGATCCATGCCCGGCAGGAATTCGCGCAGGGCGTGGAATTCGGTCCCCTCCCCGGTCTCGATCTGAGCCTTCAGGCCGTGCAGGGCGTCGCGAGAAAAGAGGCGCAGGGCCTCATCCTTGACTGCCTGGATGTTCGGCGTAACCGGCGCGACATGATCCAGCGGCTGGGCGAACTGGGTCCAGGCCAGACCGAGTGGTCCCGGCCATCGCAGCCAGATCCGCTCCAGCGCCGCCTCGCCCCGACGCAGCGGCGTCAAGGTCATCTCCGCCGCCGCCTCGCCGGAGGTCACAGGGGCAAGGACGCTGCGCGGCGAGACCGTCAGCAGGTCGTTGCCTTCCATCAGAATTTCGACCCTGCGAGGCTGAAACGCCGATTTGAACAGAACAGCGACCCGCGCCTTGACAGACACGCCGACGGCCATCAGCGACGGAGCGTCGAGGGCGATCTCCGGCGTGCGCCGCAAGCGGCTCAGACCTGCGTCAATCAGGCTGAGCAGCACAATGAGGACAGACCAGGCGACCCCCGCGATCCACCACGGCCCCGCCATCAGCCCGGCAACCCCGGCGACCGGAGCTCCCGCAGCCGTCAGGGCTATGGCGGTGCGCGTCGGGTAGATCACCGAGGCGCTTCGATGCTGTTGATCAGGCTGGTCAGGGCGTCATCGACCTTGCGGCCTTCGATTTCGGCGGCGGGAGAGAGGATGACCCGGTGCCGCAGCGCCGGCAGGCTGAGCGCCTTGATGTCGTCGGGAATGACGTAGTCGCGCCCGTTCAGAACCGCACGCGCCCGGGCCGCCGCCGACAGGGTGGCGGCGCAGCGCGGCGAAACGCCGGCGTCGAAATCCGCCGACTCCCGGGTCGCCCGGACGATGCGGACAACATAGGATCCGATCTCTTCGGTCAGTCGCACCGAGGCCATCAGTTCGCCCAGGGCCTGCAGTTCCGGCTTGGCGGCGACCGTTTCGACGCCCATTTCCGACGGGATTGGCTGGCCGGTGCGGGCGCCGAAGCGGGCGACGATGGCCAGTTCCTCGGCTTCGGTCGGATAGGGCAGAACCTGCTTGAACAGGAAGCGATCCAGTTGGGCTTCCGGAAGCGGGTAGACGCCCTGCTGTTCGATGGGGTTCTGGGTTGCGACCACCATGAACCGCTCGTCCAGATCATGGCTGACGCCGTCAAGGGTGACGGTGCGCTCCTGCATCGCCTCCAGCAGAGCCGCCTGGGTCTTGGGCGGGGTGCGGTTGATCTCGTCGGCCAGCAACAGGTCGCAGAAGATGGGCCCCCGGGTCAGGGTGAAGGCGCTGGTCTGGAAGTTGAAGATGTTGGCCCCGACGATGTCGCCCGGCATCAGATCCGGCGTGAACTGGATCCGTCCGAATTCGACGCCAAGGGTGCGGGCGAAGGTCTGGGCCAGCAGCGTCTTGGCCGTTCCCGGCGGCCCCTCCAGCAGGATATGTCCCTTGGCCAGCAGGGCGATCAGCAACAGGTCGATGGTGTCTGTCTGACCAATCACGGTCTTGCCGACTTCCGCACGGATGCGTTCGGCCATGGCTTGCGCCTCAGCGACGTTCACGGGTCATCTCCAGTCTCCAAGAATACAGTCGTCCGGCAACGTTCAGCGCTGCGGAAAGGTCTTTGGCTTCAGCGGCTTCGCGCCGCATCTTGGTGAAAGGCTCGAGCCCCTGCTGCACCGACATCCGGTCCAGCAGGCCTTCCAGCTCGGCCTCGTCCAGCCCATGAGGCGCGCCGACGGCCCGCGCCGCGGCGGTCCGCACATAGAGGGCGTAGCGTTCGGCCATCCGGTGTTCACGGCGCGCCAGCTTGATCAGGCCGGCGGTGTTGTCGGCCAAAGCCCGCTTGCCCAGGGCGATCGACCTTCCCCGCTCGACCGGCGGGCCGAAGCGTCCCGCGGCCTGCAGGGCGAGGAGGACGGCGCCGAGGAAGAGCGCCAGCGTCACCCCCAGAAACGGCGGCTTGAGCGCCAGCTGCAGCAGGTTGAGACGGGACTTCAGGCCGTTCAGGAACACATCGAAGATGACCGGCTCATCCTCCGAGCGGAGGAGATTGATCATCCGCAGGCCCGCGCTGGCGGTCTTCAGGTCGGTGACGCCCTGGGTATTGAGAAAATCAGGATCGGAAAGCACCCAGTTGTCGCCCTTGCGTCCCAGGACGATGCCGCCACGGGAATCCTTGATGACGGGGATCCAGCCGCCGCCGGTGAGGGTGCGAAGCCCGTCAATCGGTCCGGTCACGGCGAACGGCTTGCCGTCGGCCAGAAGCAGGGTTCGGGGCGCCTTGCCCTCGGCGACGGATAGGACCGCCTTTGTCTTGTCATCGTTGATCGGCCGCAGAGACTCATTGGGGTCCATCACCCCGCGCCCCCTCACCCAGCCTCGGCCTGTCGGGCTCGATGTCCATTTGCCGAGCACGACCAGCACCTGCCCGTCGAACGCGACTTCATCAAGATTATCCGGGCTGGCGTAGGCCGGGGGCGTCATGATCAGGACTCCGCCCTCGGACTCATCCGGATATTCGGTGCGGCTGATCTGCACCTCCGTGCCGGTCTTCCTCAGCAGGTCGACCACCCCCGCAAAGCCGATCGCCGACCGGGACAAGGCATGGGCCTGGCCGTCGTCCCCCTTGTCCCAGTCATCGCCAAAGGCGCCGACGATGAGGCTGCCGATGAAGGCGATCGTGCCGATCAGTACCAGCCAGATCACCACCCGGGCGGTGAAGGGGCCCTGTTTGCGCCAGCTGCGGCGGCGTTCTGGTGAAAAGGCGCTCATGACCAGCTGCCTGTGAAGATCAGGTCCTCATAGGCCTTCCGGGCCATCAGCCAGCCATCCCGGTCAACGGGACGTCCGCCGAACCAGCTGCGCTCGACGATTTCGGCGATCAATCTGAATGGCGGACGGGCCGCCTCCGGCAGGTCCGGCAGGTCGGCGATGTCGCGACTGGTCAGAGACGGGCCGATCAGGCGCGGCCGGCGCGCAATGATGTCTTCAACGCCGCGCAGCAGCAGGGCGTGGACAGCCTCGTCATACCGGCCCTCCGCCGCCATCGCATCGGCATCCTGGAGCAGCACCCTCGCCTTCTCACGGTCCGGCCGCCAGTCGGTCTGGCCCAGGACCACCCGCTTCTCGCGTTTCCATCCAAACCTGACGCCGATGACCTCCCTGGCGATGAAGAACACGACCAGGGCAACGCCCACCGCGAGCAGCGCATAGAAGACGTAGGAAAGGGCGGGCAGGATCCCGGCGATGAGCTCGAAAAAGCCGCTCAGCCAGTCCGGCGGCGGCTTTGGTTTGGGGATTCCCGGAAGTGTGTGTTGCAGCGTCGGGTCAGCCATCATCGCAGCGTGAGCCTGCTCGAGACTCATCGTCTCCGCTCCGCCGGGTGCTACGCTTGGTCCGGTTGCTACTGGCTGGCCCATCCCCGCCGGGGATACTAGGGGACTTTGCCGGCAACACAACTCCTGCGGTGTGCGTGAGGACCGCTTTACGTTTGATCCAGATCATGGAGCCGGGGCGCCCGGCCGATCACCTTGAAGGCTTTCAAGGAGATCATTCATGCCCCACCTGTCCAGCGGCGAAGCCATCTACCTGATCGGCGTCATCTCAGCCTTCAGCGCCTTCGCAATCACTCTGGGTTCCGTCAACCTGATCCTGACCTTCGACCGGCGCTCCTGAACGGCACGGCGCGCGCGCGTCGCGGCTGGAGCCTGTCAGCTCGGACGCATCAGCCGCCCGGATCTGATCGGCTTCAGCCCGCCGCTGCCTCGGCCCCGGTTTCGCCCCGGGCGATCGCCTGCAGAGCATCAGGCCGCAGGATGGCGATTTCGCTCAGCGAGAGCAGCCGTATGAGTCCACTCACCTTCAGCCTTGAGGTAATCCGGCTGACGGTCTCCGTGGTCAGCCCCAGATAGTCGGCGATTTCCGCGCGGGTCATCGCCAGGCGCAATCGACCAGGGGCCCCGCCGGCCCGGTGTTGCCGCCCTGATGTATCGAGCAGGAAGCTGGCCAGCCGCTCCTGGGCCGTCTTGCGACCCAGCAGCAGCATCTGTTCCTGAGCCGCGGCCAGTTCCGAGCCGGCGCGCTCCAGCAACGCCCCCTCCAGATCCGGAAGCTCCCGAACCAGTCGACTATATTCCGCCTTCCTGAACCGGCATGCCGTCACCGGCTCAAGCGCTTCGGCGGAGAAGGCGTAGCGATCGCCGGCGCCGAACCCGAGGAAGTCGCCAGGATAGAGAAAGCCGACGATCTGCCGACGACCATCCGGAAGCAGCTTGTAGACGCGAACCGCGCCGCTGGTGATCGAGAACAGGTGGTTTGCAGGGTCGCCCTCACGCATGAGCGCCGCGCCGGCTCCGAGAGCGACATCATCGGCGATCCGCGCCAGCCGATTGAGACCGTCGTCGACGAGTGCGCTGCAGACGCTCAGCCGACGCGCGCCGCACAGGGCGCAGGGACCGCCGGGAGCGTCGGAGTTGGCGGCGACAGGAGACTGGATGACGACCATGGTCGGGATCTGCGCTTTGCTGACTATTTCGACAGCCTATCGCCCCGCTGATCCCGTCGATTGATCCAGATCAAATAGCAGCCCCGGCGGACCGATCAGGTCGCTGGTTCGTCGCGGCCGTAGCCAACAGCCAGCATGCTCCAGGCGACAACGGCGCCGATCGCGGCGGCTGCGGCCGGATAGCAAAGGGGGCAGTGATTCAGCAGGCCCGTTGATTCACTGCACAGCCCTGACGTCCAGGCCCCCGACGTCTCCAGCATCACCACCCAGGCGAGGAGAAAGCCTGCCGTGATCGACAGCAGTCCAGCAACGAGGCTCAGAGTCTCGCGAGTGGGCAGTCTCAAGGCGGTGCGGACCATGGCCGTTCCCTCATGGTGGTGAATCCCTGAGGTCAATTCTGGCCCCGGAGGCGCGATCGCACCTTGATCCAGATCAAGGCGACCCCCTGCCCCGAAGCCGATGTTGCACCGCAAGAACGCTCTGGGGAATCAATTATGCCACCTACCCTAACCGCCCGTCCGGCGCCTTTGCCCGGCTCGGGATTGATGCTTGCTCTCGTCGTCGCGGGGGGATTGCTGTTCACTGTCGCGGCCGGCCTGACCGACGATCCGCTGTTCAGAATGAGCTGCTTTGTCTTCGTCGCCGCCAGCGTGATCGCCGGCTTCGCCCTGACCGCGGGGCTGAGCTCCGGGCAGCTGAAAGACGAACCGCACAAATACATGGACGGGGTGATCCGCGCCGGTGTCATCGCCACCATGTTCTGGGGCGCGGTGGGCATGCTGGTGGGGGTGGTGATCGCCGCCCAGCTGTCGTTTCCCGATCTGCTGTACTTTCCCGAAGCAGGCTGGCTGAACTTCGGCCGCCTCCGGCCTCTGCATACCTCAGGCGTCATCTTCGCCTTTGGCGGCAACGCGCTGATCTGCACCTCCTTCTGGGTGGTCCAGCGGACCAGCCGGGCCAGGCTGGCCGGCGGCATCGCGCCCTGGTTCGTGTTCTGGGGCTATCAGCTGTTCATCGTCCTGGCGGCCCTCGGCTATGTCAGCGGCATCACCCAGTCACGCGAATACGCCGAGCCGGAATGGTTCGTGGATCTGTGGCTGACGGTGGTCTGGGTCGCCTATCTGCTGGTCTTCCTGGGCACCATCTGGAAGCGCAAGGAGCCCCACATCTATGTGGCCAACTGGTTCTACCTGGCCTTCATCGTCACGGTCGCCCTGCTCCACATCGTCAACAATCTGGCGCTGCCGATCGACCTGCTGAACAGCCGCAGCTACTCGCTGTTCTCCGGGGTCCAGGACGCCCTGACCCAGTGGTGGTACGGCCACAACGCCGTCGGCTTCTTCCTCACCGCCGGCTTCCTGGCGATGATGTACTACTTTGTCCCCAAGCGGGTTGAGCGGCCTGTCTTCAGCTACCGCCTGTCGATCGTCCACTTCTGGGCGCTGATCTTCATCTACATCTGGGCCGGTCCTCACCATCTCCACTACACGGCCCTGCCGCAGTGGGCCCAGACCCTGGGGATGACCTTCTCCATCATGCTGTGGATGCCCAGCTGGGGCGGCATGATCAACGGCCTGATGACCCTGTCAGGCGCCTGGGACAAGCTGCGGACCGATCCGGTCGTGCGGATGATGGTTGTGGCCATCGCCTTCTACGGCATGAGCACCTTCGAGGGACCGGTGATGTCGATCCGGGCGGTCAACGCCCTGTCGCACTACACCGACTGGACCATCGGCCACGTTCACTCCGGCGCGCTTGGCTGGGTCGGCTTCATCAGCTTCGGCGCCATCTACTGCATGGTTCCCTGGCTGTGGAAGAAGGAGAAGCTGTTCTCCAACGCCCTCGTCGAATGGCACTTCTGGATCGCCACCACCGGCATCCTGCTTTACATCGCGGCGATGTGGGTTTCCGGGATCATGGAAGGTCTGATGTGGCGCGAATACACGCCGCAGGGCTTCCTGGCCTACAGCTTCATTGAAACTGTGTCGGCAAAACACGTCGAGAACGTGATCCGCACCCTCGGGGGACTGATGTTCCTCTCCGGGACGCTGATCATGATCTACAACCTCATCCGGACTGTGCGCATGCCCTCCGTCACTGAAGGTGACGCCGGCGCTCCCGCCCTCTCCGCTCCCGCCACCGCCTAACCGGAAAGTCCGTCCATGAGCCTGTGGAAACATCACGGCAAGTTCGAGCGGCATTCGCTTCTGCTTGTCATCGGCATCCTGGTCGTCGTCTCGATCGGCGGCCTGGTCGAAATCGCACCCCTGTTCTGGCTTCAGAGCACCGTCGAGAAGGTGGAGGGGGTGCGCCCCTACACGCCCCTCGAACTGGCGGGTCGCGACATCTACATCCGTGAGGGGTGCTACACCTGCCACTCGCAGATGATCCGCCCCCTGCGCGACGAGGTCGAACGCTACGGCCACTACAGCCTCGCCGCCGAGAGCATGTACGACCACCCCTTCCAGTGGGGGTCCAAGCGGACTGGTCCTGATCTGGCCCGGGTCGGAGGCAAGTACTCCGACGGCTGGCACGTCGATCACCTGACCAACCCGCGCTCGGTGGTGCCGGAATCGGTGATGCCGCCCTATGCCTTCCTCGCCGACAAGGACCTGCGCCGGGTGGATCTGGGCAAGAAGCTGGTCGCCATGACCCGGCTTGGCGTCCCCTATAGCCAGGAGGACATCGACAAGGTCCAGACCGACGTCGACGCCCAGGCAGACCCCTTCTCGACTGACGCTGTCGATCTGCGCAAGCGCTACGGCGCCAAGGTGATCAACCGCGACTTTGACGGCGATCCCGCGCGGGTCACCGAGATGGATGCGCTGGTCGCCTATCTGCAGATGCTCGGCTCCCAGGTCGACTTCAGCACCTACCACCCCGACCAGAACCAGAGGTAGGCGATCCCATGACCTACGAAACCGTCGCGCGCTTCGCCCAGCAGGCCGGCCTGATCTACTTCGGGCTGATCTTCCTCGCCGGCAGCGCCTACGCCCTTTGGCCAAAGAACGGCGATGCCTTCCGCCACGCAGCAAACTTGCCCCTCACCGAGGATGACGATCTATGAGCGGCCATAAACCTGAGAAAGACGCCATCACCGGCGTCGACACGACCGGCCACGAGTGGGACGGCATCCGTGAGCTGGACAATCCCCTGCCCCGCTGGTGGCTGTGGGTGTTCTACGCCTCGATCATCATCGCCATTATCTACTGGGTGCTGATGCCGGCCTGGCCGGGGATCAGCGGCTACACCCGCGGCGTCCTGGGCGCTTCCGACCGCGCCAATGTCGCCGCCGCCATGGACGACCTGCATCGGCAACGCGGTAAGGGCGCCCAGGTCCTGAAGACCGCCAGTCTTGAGGAGATCGAGCGCGATCCCGACCTTCAGGCCTATGCCCTGGCCGTCGGTCAGTCCGTGTTCGGCGACAACTGCGCCACCTGTCACGGGGCGGGCGGCGCCGGCGGCAAGGGATATCCGAACCTGCGGGATGACATCTGGATCTGGGGCGGAACCCTGGACGACATCCACCACACCCTGACGGTCGGCGTCCGTTCCGACGATCCGCAAACCAGACTGTCCCAGATGCCCGCCTTCGGTCGCGACGGACTGCTGAACCCGGAGCAGGTCAATGATCTCACCGACTACGTGGTCAGCATTTCGGGTCGCAAGGCCGATCCCGCCGCCGTCGCCCGCGCCGCGCCGCTGTTCGCGGAGCAATGCGCCTCCTGCCATGGACCGACCGGCAAGGGCGATCCGAAGGTCGGCGCACCGGACCTGACCGACAATGACTGGCTGTACGGCGCCGAGCCGGCCGACATCGCCGGCCAGATCACCAACGGCCGCGGCGGCGTCATGCCGGCCTGGGGCCCCCGCCTCAGCCCGGAAACGATCAAGGCCCTGGCCGTTTACATCCACGCCAACGCAGGTGGTCAGGACAAATGACTGTTGTCATCGACCGGACCAAGGGCCCAAAGCCCGGCTCTGACCCTGAAAAGGGCGGAGCGGGTCCGGTCTCCGTGGCCGCCGCCGCCCGACAGAAGGCGGCGACCGGCGAAGGCAGCCTCTACAAGCCCCGGACCCAGATCTATCCCAAGCGGGTCAAGGGCCAGTGGCGCTGGATAAAGTGGGTGCTGCTGATCGCCACCCTGGCGGTCTACTACATCACGCCATGGCTGCGCTGGGACCGTCCGGGCATCCTCCCGGATCAGGCCGTCCTCGTCGATTTCGACCATGCCCGGTTCTACTTCTTCTTCATCCAGCTGTGGCCGCAGGAGGTCTATTTCATCACCGGCCTGCTGGTGATGGCCGCCCTGGTGCTGTTCCTGGTCACGGCGGTCTTCGGCAGACTCTGGTGCGGCTACGCCTGCCCCCAGACGGTCTGGACGGACCTGTTCATGGCGGTCGAGCGCTGGTTTGAAGGCGATCGCAATGCGCGGATGAAGCTCGACGCCGCGCCCTGGTCGTTCGACAAGGCCTGGCGGAAGATCGGCAAGCACGCCGTCTGGCTGGGGATCGCCTTCGGCACGGGCGGGGCCTGGATCTTCTATTTCCACGACGCCCCTGACCTGATCCGCACCTTCTGGACCGGCGATGCGCCGCTGACGTCCTATATTTCCTGCGCCATCCTGACCTTCACCACCTACAGCTTCGCCGGCATGATGCGTGAGCAGGTCTGCACCTATATGTGCCCCTGGCCGCGCATTCAGGGCGCGATGCTCGACAAGGACTCCCTTCAGGTCACCTACCGCTACGACCGGGGGGAACCCCGGGGACCTCACAAGAAGACGGAGTCCTGGGAAGGCCGCGGCGACTGCATCGACTGCAATCAATGCGTGGTCGTCTGCCCGATGGGTATCGACATCCGCGAGGGCGCCCAGCTGGAATGCATCAACTGCGGGCTCTGCATCGACGCCTGCAACGAGATCATGGATCGCGTCGAACGCCCCCGGAACCTGATCGCCTACGACACCGACTTCGCCGTCGCCAAGCGGTCCACCGGCGGCAAGGCTGTCTATCGCCTCGTCCGCTCAAGAACGATCTTCTACGCCGTCGCCCTGGCCGTGGTCAGCAGCGTCATGATCTGGGGCCTTTCCCAGCGCAGCGAAGTGGAAGCGCATGTGCTGCGCGACCGCAATCCCACCTTTGTCCGGATGAAGGATGGCTCGGTCCGTGACGGCTACACCCTCAAGATCGCCAATCGCGCCTTCGAGGACCGCGACTTTACCGTCACCATCGACGGCCTGCCCCAGGCCCGGCTGCGGACGCCAGGCGCGCCGGAAGGCCCTCTGGTGGTCCATGTGAAGGCGGATGAGGTCCGGGCCGTGCGGGTCTTTGTCTCCGCGCCGCCGGAGGTCCTGACCGCCAGCAGCATGCCCCTGCGCTTCAGGATCGCGTCCCCCGATGCTCGCACCGACGTCCAGACCGTGTTCCTCTCCGGAGTCGCAAACGCCCGATGACCGACATTGCAGCCCCCGCCCCCACCCCGGCGCGAACAGGATTCCGCATCACCGGCTGGCATGTGCTTGCAGGGATGGTGCTCTTCTTCACCATCATCATCTCTGTCGATGTGCTGTTCATGACCATGGCCTTCCGCAGCTTCTCCGGCGAGGTCGCTTCAAATCCCTATGAAGCCGGCCTTGCCTACAACAAGACCCTCGCCGAGGAGCGCGCCCAGGCCGCCCTCGGCTGGTCCACCAGCCTGCGGAGGCCCTCGGAACGCGCCGTTGAGGTCACCATTCTGGACCGCGCGGGACGCCCCGTATCCGGCCTTGCCGGTCAGGTTCAGTTCGAACGTCCGGCGACCAGAAACGGCAGCCACACCCTCGCGATCAAGGGGGACTCCGACGGCATCTACCGGGCGACGGTTCCCGAGCCCTCGGGCGCCTGGGACGTCCGGTTCACCCTGACCGCGCCGGACGGGACCCCCTTCCGCGTCGAGCAGAGACTCGTCTGGCCATGACGGATCTGGCGATGGGGGATCTGGGAGCCTTTGTTCGCCGCGACGCAACCGGCGGGGGGCGGCTTGAACTGCTGGTCCAGGGCGCGCGGTGCGCCGGCTGCATGTCAAAGATCGAGAAGAGCGTTCTCGCCCTGCCTGATGTCGGGGCCAGCCGGTTCAATCTGACCACGGGCAAGCTCGCCGTCACCTTCAACAGCGCCGCCGGGGATCCCGGCTTGGTTATGCGAACGCTGGAACAGCTGGGCTATCGGGCCAGTCTGTTCGACCCTTCGGTCGCCCGCGCCCAGGAGGACCGCGAGGGGCGGGATTTGGCCCTGGCGCTCGGCGTCGCCGCCTTTGGCGCCGGCAACGCCATGATGTTCGCCGTGCCGACCTGGGCAGGCCTGTTTGGCCAGGAACTCAGCCCCGCGACCCGGCAACTGATGTACTGGCTGGCGGCGCTGGTCGCCACGCCCTGCGCCCTCTTCGCCGGCCAGACCTTCTTTCGCTCGGCCTGGGCCTCCCTGCGGCGCGGTCAGGCCAATATGGATGTGCCGATCTCGATTGGCGTCCTTCTGACGCTCGGCGTCAGTTTCTCGGAAGTGCTGCAGCACGGCGCCCATGCCTATTTCGACGCCGCCGTCACCCTGGTCTTCCTGCTGCTGATCGGGCGCTACCTGGACCACAAGCTGCGCCTGCGGGCCCGCAGCGCCGCCAGAGATCTGCTGGCCCTTCAGGCCCCCGTCGCCATGCGCCTCGACGACGCCGGACGCACCCACGGCGTGCCTGTCGCCGAGGTCAGGGTCGGGGACCGCGTCGCGGTGGCCCCCGGTGATCGCATCCCGGTTGACGCCGAGGTCGAGGCCGGCAGTTCCGACGTCGACAACGCCATGATTTCGGGTGAAAGCGCCTCGATCAGCGTTGGCCCCGGCGACCGGCTCCATTCCGGGGCCCTCAACCTCAGCGGCCGTCTGATCCTGCGGGCTACCGCAATCAGCGAGGATTCAACCGTCGCCGCCGTGGCCAGGTTGATGGAGATCGGCGCCCAGGCGCGCGGGGCCTATGTGCGGCTCGCTGACCGCGCCGCCGCCCTGTACGTGCCCGTGGTTCACACCCTGGCCCTGGCCACATTCGCCGGCGGCTGGATCCTTGGCCTTGGGCCCCGTGAGGCGCTCTTGCGAGCCGCCGCCGTGCTGATCGTCACCTGCCCCTGCGCTCTGGGTCTGGCCGTTCCCGCCGTCCAGGTTACGGCCACCGGGCGTCTGTTCCGCCTCGGCATTCTGGTGAAATCCGGCGCCGCCCTGGAGCGGCTGGCCGAAGTTGATCATGTCGTCTTCGACAAGACAGGCGTCCTGACCGAGGGCCGGCCGCGGCTGGTCAATCCCACCCCCGCGCTCATCGCCATGGCCGCGCCGCTGGCCCGGGCCTCGCGCCATCCTCTGGCCCAGACGGTCGCCGCCATGGCGGGGCCGGGCGATGTGGCTCATGAGGTGATCGAGTCGCCCGGCCTGGGCCTGGAAGGCCTGATCGACGGACGGCGGGCGCGTCTGGGCCGAGCCGGCTTTCTCGGGGTGAAACCGGGATGCGGCGCCGAAACAGAGCTTTGGTTCGGCTTCGAGGGGGAAACCGCCTTTCGACTGGTGTTCGCCGACCAACTTCGGCCCGACGCGGCCGCCACCGTAAGCGCGCTCAGGGCGCTGGGCGTGAGCGTAGAGGTGCTGTCCGGGGATCTTGCAGGGCCGGTCGGGCTGGCCTGCCAACAGGCTGGCGTCACCGATTGGCGCGCTGGACTGACCCCCCTTGAGAAGGCGGCCGCGATCGAGGCGCTCAAGGCCCGCGGCCGCAAGGTTCTGATGGTCGGAGACGGCCTGAACGACGCCGGGGCCCTGTCCACCGCCCATGCCTCCATGGCCCCGGGAACCGCGGTCGACGCCAGCCAGAACGCCGCCGACCTGGTGTTCACTGAAGCCCATCTCGACTCGGTCCCCACCGCCATTCGTATGGCCCGCGCGGCTCGCAAGCGCGCTCTCGAGAACTTTGCCTTCTCGGCGCTGTACAACGTCGTCGCCGCGCCGTTGGCGATCTTCGGTCTGGTCAATCCGTTTGTCGCCGCCGTCGCCATGTCCGGGTCATCCTTGCTGGTGACCCTCAATGCCTTGCGTATGAGTTTCGAGGGCCAGCGCCGATGACCATTGTCCTGCTCCTTGCCCCTATTTCCCTGCTGCTGGCGCTGACCGGACTGGGCGCCTTCTGGTGGACGCTCCGCTCGGGACAGTATGATGATCCCAAAGGCGATGCGACGCGCATTCTCGACGACCATCTGGACGATGGCCCCGGCGCCTGAAAGCCCTTTGGATCGCTTGATCTAAATCACGGCGAGCCGTCCGGACCGGAGCCAACATGGCTCCATGAACGCCATCACACCCGCTTCCGCCCGGCCCGACGCCCGCCTGCTGACCCGCTACGACGGCCGTGCTCCGCGTTACACCAGCTATCCAACGGCCTTGAGCTTCTCGCCGCAGGTTGATGAAACGCTCTATCGCAGCTGGCTGAGCGAGCTCGACCCGGCCACGGCCCTATCCCTCTATATCCACGTGCCCTTCTGCCAGCGGCTATGCTGGTATTGCGGCTGCAATACCCGGGTGGTGCGCAAGCGTGACCTGATCTCCAGCTACAACCAGCTGGTCATCGATGAACTGGGCCTGCTCCAGGCTGCCCTCCCCGACAAGATGGGGGTCGGCCAGATTCATCTGGGGGGCGGCACGCCGAACATGCTGTCCCGGGACGACATGACCAATCTCTTCGGGGCCATACGGCAGGTGTTCAAGGTCGCCCCGGAGGCCGAGATCGCCGCCGAGCTTGATCCGGCCAGCCTTACCCGGGACTGGGTCAGGGCCGCCGCATACCATGGCCTCAGCCGGGCCAGCCTCGGCGTCCAGGATCTGACTCCCGAGGTCCAGAAGGCGGTCAACCGGATCGAAGCCTTCTCGGTTGTCGAACAGGCGGCCAGTTGGTTGCGCGAGGCCGGGATTCGCTCGCTCAATCTCGACCTGATGTATGGACTGCCCAACCAGACCACAGACGGCATGCTGGCCACGCTGGCCCAGGTGATCAGCCTGCGGCCCGAGCGGCTGGCGCTCTTCGGCTATGCCCATGTGCCATGGGCCCGGCCTCACCAGAAGCTGATCCCGACCGAACGTCTCCCGGGGGCGGCCGAACGGCTGGACCAGAGCGAGGCCGCGGCGGACTGGCTTGCCAGCGAAGGCTATGTGCGGATCGGCCTCGACCATTTCGCCCGGGAAGACGACAGCCTCGCCATCGCCGCCCGTGCCGGCAAGCTGCATCGGAATTTCCAAGGCTACACCACAGACCCTCACGAAGTGCTGCTGGGCGTCGGCGCCTCGTCGATCGGACGGCTGCCCCAGGGCTTCGCCCAGAACATTGCCGGTGAGGCGCAGTGGCGCGCCGCCGTCGCCGCGGGACGCTTGCCGATCACCCGCGGCGTCCAGTTGACCGATGACGACCGCTTCCGCGGCGACATCATTGAGCGACTGATGTGCGACCTGAAGGTCGATCTGGCCGCCGTCTGCGCCGATCATGGCAGATCCCTCGGCGAACTGGAGCCGGCGCTTGAGGCGATCAGGGCGCTGGTCGCAGACGGGGTGGTGGAGGTTGATGGCGCGCTGATCGCTGTGACCGATCCGGGACGGCCGTTCCTGCGCAGCGTCTGTCAGCTGTTCGACGTCAGGTCCAACGATCCCGGGGCCCATTCCCGCGTCGTCTGACGGCCTGACGGTGTCCGGAAAATCGGCAGTTCACGGCCATTTCGCCGATCGCTCTTCGCACAACCATTTTGCGAACCCGCCAGCGGAACCAACCGACTGGTTCGGAATTCCGGTTTCGGGCCGCGTTGCCGGCCAGCGTCTGGAGTTCCCCCGTGAAAATTGCCCAGGTTGCCCCCCTGTATGAAGCCGTTCCGCCGCTCCTCTACGGCGGCACCGAACGGGTCGTCGCCTACCTGACCGACGCGCTCGTCGAGCTTGGCCATGACGTCACACTGTTCGCCAGCGGCGAGTCGAAAACCCTCGCCACCTTGGCCCCGGGCCGCGCCCAGGCCATCCGCCTGGATTCCCACCCCCTCAAGTCGGATCTGGCCGCTCACATGTCGATGTTGAGCGAAGTTCGCCGCCGCGCGCACGAGTTCGACCTCATCCACTTCCATACCGACATGATCCATTTTCCGATGTTCGAGACCATGGCCAACCGGACCATCACCACCCTGCACGGGCGGCTGGACCTGCAGGACCTCGCCGGCGTCTATGACCGCTGGCCGGCCTTCCCGATTGTGTCGATCTCGGATGATCAGCGACGCGGTCTGCCCTTTGCCAACTGGGCAGGCACGGTTCAGCACGGCCTGCCCTCCCAGTTGCTTGAGTTCTCGCCCGGCGGCGCGGGCTATCTTGCGTTTCTTGGCCGCATATCTCCCGAGAAGCGCCCGGACCGGGCCATTGCCATCGCCCGGGCGGCGGGCATGCCCCTGAAGATCGCCGCCAAGGTCGACAACGCCGACAAGCAGTATTTCGCGGAGGTGATCGCGCCGCTTATCGAGGGCGACCCGAGCATCGAATTCATCGGCGAGATCAATGACCGGCAGAAGTCGGACTTTCTCGGCAACGCCGCCGCCCTGCTGTTTCCGATCGACTGGCCCGAGCCCTTTGGCCTGGTGATGATCGAGGCGATGGCCTGCGGTACGCCGGTGATCGCCTGGCGGAACGGCTCGACCACCGAGGTCATTGAACCCGGCGAGACCGGCTATCTGGTCGAAAGCCTTGAGGAGGCCATGGCCGCCTTGCCCCGGGCGCTGGCCCTTGATCGCGCCGCCATACGGACCCGCTTCGAACTGAGGTTCTCGGCCGTCGCGATGGCCCGGCGCTATGTGACGCTTTACGCTGACCGACTGGCCAGTTGCCCCTTCGCTGACATCGACCCGGTGATGCCGGCGCTGGCCAGCAATGACATACCGGGCCATTTCCGCATCGCCTGATCCGCCGGACCCATATGGCTCGGCGGGATGGAGACTGAATGAACGATATCGCGATCATCGCTCCTGCTCTCGACGGGCAGCGCGACGAAGGTCCGCTGAAGATGCTGGCCCTTAAATCCGGGGACTGCTTTCTCGTGGCCGATGGTCACGGCGACATTCTTGGGGGATCCGACGGTCTGTTCGATGCCGACACCCGGATTCTCTCCCGCCTCAGGCTTCGGATCGGCGGAATCGGGCCCACCCTGCTCAGGTCCGGGATATCGACCGACAATGTGCTGTTCACCTTTCATGGCGCCAACCGCCCCCTGCCCCCGGCGGGCGGGCGGCAGGTCCCGCCGGGGGTTCTGCATGTGGAGCGCCAGCGCGTGGTGCACGCGGCCAGGATGTACGAGCGGATCAAACTGACCAACCACGGCCTGGACGAGGTGCTGGCGCCGCTGTCGATCGAATTCGCCGCGGATTTCAAGGACATCTTCGAGGTTCGCGGCCAGACCCGGCCTCAGCGTGGGAGTCTGGAACCGCCGGTTCTCGACGGTCGCAACGTCACCTTCGGCTATCAGGGTCTGGACGGCGTGCGCCGCACCAGTGTGATCGCCTTCTCCGAGCCCCCCGCCCGGCTTTTCGGCGACCGCGCCGACTTTCTGGCGTCCTTCCAGCCGCGCACGTCCTTCGAGTTGTATCTGGAAGTGGGCGTCGCCTACGAGGACATCCCGGATCGACGCCGGTTCCGCGCCGCCACGGCCGCGGCCCGCAAGGCGATGCGGGCCCGCGCCCGGGCGGGGGTCACGCCGCGCAGCGACAGTCCGGCGTTCAACCGCTGGACCAACCAGTCGCGGGGAGATCTGGCGCTGCTGACAACGGAGCTGCCGACCGGTCCCTACCCCTATGCAGGCATTCCCTGGTTTTCGACGCCGTTCGGCCGCGATGGCATCCTGACCGCCTGGCAGATGCTGCTGTTCGATCCTGGACTGGCCCGAGGCGTGCTGACCTACCTGGCCTCCCGTCAGGCCACCGAAGACGATTCCTTCCGTGATTCCGCGCCTGGGAAGATCATGCATGAGACGCGCAAGGGCGAGATGTCGGCGCTCGGTGAGGTGCCCTTCAGCCTCTACTATGGCGGGGTCGACACCACGCCGCTGTTTATCGGCCTCGCCGGCGCCTACGCCCGGCGAACTGGCGATCTTGAGCTGATCCGCCAGATCTGGCCGGCTCTGAAGAAGGCGGTCGAATGGCTTGAAACCGAAGGGGATTCCAACGGCGACGGATTGATCGACTACGCGCGCGGCGCCCAGACCGGCCTGTCCAATCAGGGGTGGAAGGACAGCTACGACAGTGTCTTTCACACTGACAAGCGGTTCCCCAAGGGTCCCATCGCCCTGGTCGAGGTTCAGGGCTATGCCTATGCCGCCTGGCTGGCCATGGCTGAGCTCGCCACCCGGTTGGATGAACCGGGAGCCGAGGGCTGGTCCGCCCGCGCCGAAACGATTCGCGCCGCCGTCGAGGACCGCTTCTGGATGGAGGATCGCGGCAGCTACGGCATCGCCATCGACGGTGACGGCGAACTCTGCCGCCCCCTGACCTCCAACGCCGGTCACCTGCTGTTTGTCGGTCTGCCGGGCGTTGAGCGCGGGCGAAAAGTCATCGAAACCCTGTCCGGCGCCGCCTTCAATACCGGCTGGGGTATCCGCACCCTGGCCAGCGGTGAAGCGCGTTACAATCCAATGAGTTATCACAATGGATCGATCTGGCCGCATGACAACTCGATCTGCGCGGCCGGCATGGGGCGCTATGGCGATCGCGACCATCTGGAACGTCTGCTCCGGGGTCTGTTCGACACCGCCGCCGACATGGGCATGAGGTTGCCGGAACTGTTCTGCGGCTTTCCCCGGCGTCCGGGAGAGCCCCCGGTCCCCTACCCTGTCAGCTGCTCGCCGCAGGCCTGGGCCGCGGGCTCCGTTTTTCTGGTCCTCAAGTCCCTGCTGGGGATCGAGATCGACGCCTTCGCCGGCGAAATCCGCATCATCCGGCCGAGATTGCCCGCCGGCGTCAATCGCCTGAGCCTGCCCAACCTTCGGGTCGGGGACTGTGAGGTTGAGCTGGTGTTCGAGCGCGTGCGGGAGGGCCTGGTGGTCGCTTCGGCAACCCGGTGTCCGGACAGTCTGCGCGTGACGACGGTCACCTGACCCACTGGGGGTCAGCCGCGCCCCATACGGCGCGGACGCCGGGCGACGATGGTACCACCTCTCGGTCTCGAACCGAGGACCTCCAGATCCACAATCTGGCGCTCTAACCAACTGAGCTAAGGCGGCGCATCGAAGCGAGGGGATCGTTTAGTCGTTCCGGGTCGCCGGTGCAAGCGCGCTTGCAACACGGACAAACAGCCCGCACCCTCCGCTGCATGACCGAGATCAGAACCCGCCAGATAGAGGCCAATGGCCTGACCTTCACCATCGACGAGGCGGGCGAAGGCGACAACGTCGCCCTCTTCCTGCACGGCTTTCCAGAGAGTCGATTCTCCTGGCGATTCCAACTGCCGCTGCTGGCCAGGCTTGGCTGGCGGGCGGTGGCGCCCGACCTTCGCGGCTACGGCGACAGCAGCCGGCCCGCCGGGAAAGCGGCCTACCGGCTCCCCCATCTGACCGCGGATGTCACAGCCCTGTTTGACGCCCTTGGCGCGCGCCGCCGACTGCTGATCGCCCACGACTGGGGCGCGCTCATCGCCTGGGTCTATGCCCTTGAGGACAAGCGGCTCCTGGATGGTCTGGTGATCATGAATGTGCCCCATCCTGTGGTCTTTCAGGAGGTGATCAAATCCAGCCCGGCCCAGCGTCGACGGTCCTGGTACGCCGCCTTCTTCCAGCTGCCCTGGCTTCCGGAGTGGGCGCTGACGGCCGGCAAGGCCCGGGGCGTGGGCCGGGCCTTCAGCGGTATGGCGGTCGACAAGAGCCGCTTCCCCGATGAGGTGCTGGACCACTATCGGAGCAATGCGCTGAAGCCCGGCGCGATGACGGCGATGATCAACTACTACCGCGCCAATCTTCAGGAGCTCGCCCGATGGCGGCGTGAGGACTGTCCTGTGATCAAGGCCCCGACATTGATGGTCTGGGGCGAGGAAGACTCCGCCCTCGGGATCGAACTGACCGAGGGTTACGACGGACTGCTGACGGACTTCACCCTCAACCGTCTGCCTGGCGTTTCGCACTGGGTTCAGCAGGAAGCGCCCGAGGCGGTGAACGAAAGGCTTGAGACGTGGCTGACGTCGAAAGGGCTGGCGCTCTGAGTCGCGCGCCGACACCAGGGTCGGCCGCATCCCGCACATAGGAAAAGGCCCCGGAGATCGCTCTCCGGGGCCTTCTGTCTTTTCGGTTCGGACTCGTCGGGCTTTAGCCCTCCGGCATCCGGAACACGATCGGGATCCGGACCGTACCGCCTTCAACCGGCGTGCCGTCGGCGCGCTTGGGCTTCATGCGGAAGCGGCTGGACAGTTTGATCGCGGCATCGCCGAAACCATAGTCCGCGGGATCTTCCGAAACGACCGAGCAACCCGTGACCGTGCCATTGGCGCGGACCGTGCAGCTGATCGTCGCCCGTCCGCTGATTTCCCGGCGCAGAGCGCGGTCGGGATAGTAGCGGGCCACATCATCACCGGACGGCTTGCGATCCCAGGAGGGGTTCTCAATGACCGGGTTCCGAGGCGGCTCGGGCGGCGCGGGAGGCGCAACCCGGGGCGGTTCAGGCGGCTGCGGCTTCCGATCCGGGACCGGCGGCAGCGGCAGCGGAGGCGGCGGCTTGATCAGCTGGGTATCCAGCTTCTCGTCCTCGAAGACCCGTTCCTTGATGGTGAAGCGCATCTTGTAGAGATACAGCACCAGGCCTGCGTGAAGCAGGACCACGATACCGATCGCC